>Ga0185299_10003736_pt1 | contig 19515 bp, 16 predicted proteins | sample PaiPotPPA55metaG_FD_128002 | JGI IMG/M metagenome (GOLD analysis project Ga0185299, IMG submission 128002) | Iron sulfur acid spring bacterial and archeal communities from Banff, Canada, to study Microbial Dark Matter (Phase II) - Paint Pots PPA... ...
CATGATCTGAAGTCCGAGCACGCCAGAATAAAAGCGGATCGATCGCTCTAGGTCGGCGACTTTCAGATGAACGTGGCCAATCCGGGTTGCCGGGTCCGCCACATACGCGGCTTCCTTATTGGGTTGCGGAGGAGCCATTTGTCGCCCTCGCGGGCTGTGCGTGAGAGAGAGATAGCGGCTTGGAAAGCGCTTCAGCGAGGACATGACCGTCGCGAGGGGCTAGCGTGATGCCGCAAAGGGACGCCAGCGTCGGCGCGATGTCGGCGGGCGTGACTTCGCGGTAGTACTCGCCGGGCTGGATGCCGTAGCCCATCAGGAGAATGGGGACGTGCTGATCGTAGTTATAGGGTGTGCCGTGGCCGGTGCCGTAGGAGCGCGTTTTTCCGGCGGGCGTGCCGTCTACGAGCCAGTATGGCTTGGGGACGATGTACAGGTCGCCGCTGCGTGCAGCGAAATAGCTCTCGGCGACGGCGGAGCGGATCGGGTTTTGTGTGGCGGAGCGGCCTTGAAGGTCTTCCGCCCAATAGACCGCGCCGACTCCCGGCTGCGACAAGGCGGCATCGGACACTGCTTGGAAGGCGCCACTGGCCTCCCTTAGGCGGTCGCTGACGCCTGCGGCAAAATACAGGTCGCCGCTGGTGATGCGCGCGATGGCCGGCTGGGGAAGGTTGAAGGGTTCGAGCGCCTTCTCGATCTTTTCCTGCAATTCTGGAATGTGCAGGACGCCAGCGTCGGCACCAGTTTTGGCCATGTCTTCGGGAATGGGCACGACGCCGTGATCCGCGCTGAGGGCCACCACGTAATTTCCCCGACCGACGTGTTTGTCGAGGTGCGCGAACAGCTGGCCGAGATCTTTGTCGAGAGTGACGAGGATCTCCTGGATTTCGCGGCTGCGCGGCCCGAATTCATGGCCGACATAGTCGATCGAGGAATAGCTGACGCCCAGGAAATCGGTGGCGCCGCTTTTGCCTAGTCCAAGTTGGTCGACCGCGGTCTCCGCCAGGCGGGTGAGGTAAGTGTCAGCGAAAGGACTGCTGCCCCACTGCTTGTAAAATTCGGCGTCGGGCTCGGGGGCGTCCCCTTTTCCTCGTAGCGAATGTGGGAACGTAGGTCCCCAGCCCGGCGTAGGGCCGGCACCGGTGGCTTTCTCGTCGTACCAGTAAGCACTTTCGGGCAGCGACAGTTTCCACGTTTTGCCGTAATCAGCTTTCACTGGATGCGCCTTCACGTAATCCTCGACGAAGGGCACGGAGCCGTAGGCGCTCGAGGTCATCCATCCACCGTTGTCGAACCAGGTTACGGCGTCGGCTTTGTGTCCGGCCATGGTGATCGACGCGCGCGCCTTCAGCGAGAACGTGACGACGCGAGTGGCACCGCCGGTTTGAAATTTCAGCTCCTCGGCGAACGATGGGACCAGCATCCGCCATGCAGTATCGCCACCTTTTGCGGCCGCGCCAGCGTAACCAGAATTCTTGGCGTTGGGGTCAGCCGTGCAGGTGACCATCTTCTGCGTCTCGCGATCCCACCAGGCATTGGCGATCATTCCATGCGTTGCGGGCAAAGCTCCGGTCGAAATGGTGGCGTGGCCGACGCACGTTTCGGTGGCGGCGTAGGGATAGGCGGCTTCGCGGAACCATGCGCCTTCGTCGACCAGGCGCTTTAAGCCGCCGGTCCATTGACCGCGAAATTTGTCGACGTAGTCGCCGCGCATCTGATCGACCACGAGCATGACGACAAGCTTGGGGCGTTGCAGGGATTTAAGGGCGGGGGACTTGGCGGTCTGGGCTGCGGCCGTGATGACAAACAATACCGTCATGCTACAAAGCATCTCAGGGAATCGGACTCGCATTTCGCCTCTCTGATTTCGCGCGCGGAAGTTTAGCATGACGAGATCGTCCTCAAATGAAATACAAAATGGACTGTCGAGATCCTATTGTCGATTTGTGCTGAAGCTCCGAGAGTGGTACCGGCTTGTGCTAGGATTACGCCCGACATGCGCATCGTCGAGAAGGCACAGTTGATGTCGGCGTCGGAGATTGATCGCACTTTGCAGCGGCTGGCGCACGAAATTGTGGAGAAAAGCGGCGGGACCAAGCATCTGGCGATGATCGGCATCCGGCGGCGCGGGGTGCCGCTGGCGCAGCGGATTGCGCAAGCCATGCGCGGGATCGACGGCGTGGATGTGCCGGTGGGGACGCTGGACATTACCTTGTATCGGGATGATTTGTCGAAAGTGGCTTCGCACGCGGTGTTGCAGTCGTCGGACATTCCGTTTGGTGTGGACAACATGAACCTGGTTTTGGTGGATGACGTGCTTTACACCGGGCGCACCATTCGCGCGGCGATGAATGGGTTGTTTGACCTCGGGCGGCCGAAGCGCGTTTCCTTGTGTGTATTGATCGATCGCGGGCATCGGGAGATGCCAATTGAGGCGCAGTTTACCGGGCGCGTGGTGCAGACCAGCGCCACGGAAATCATTGAAGTTCGGTTGCGCGAGATCGACAATGAAGAGCGTGTGGTGCTGGTCGATCGGGTGGAGTGACCGCTGGAAGAGAAGAGTTTCCTCAGGGGCTAAAAGCCATGGTTTCCGTGTGCGTCAATGTCGGAGCTGAAGCTCCGACCCCTGGGATCGATTAGAATGGTGGGAGAATTCGGGTAACGAGTGAAAATGTGACGCACCGTTTTCGTGACCTACTAGCGCTGGAACCGCTCAACGCGGACGAACTAACATTTCTTCTCGATCAAAGCAAATCTTTCCAGGAAATTCAACGGCATCCTCTTAAAAAACTGGCCGTGCTGCGCGGCAAGACGGTCGCCTTGGCATTTTTCGAGACCTCCACGCGCACGCGCATCAGCTTTGGCACGGCGGCTTCGCGACTGGGCGCGGACACCATGAATTTGCAGGCAGAGGCGTCCAGTTTGAAGAAGGGTGAGTCGCTGCTGGACACCGTGCACACGCTGGACGCGATGAAGCCGGATTGTCTGGTGATGCGGCACGCGGCTTCGGGCGCGCCGGAATTTGTGGCGCGGCACCTGGAAATCCCGGTGATCAATGCGGGCGATGGGACCCACGAGCATCCTTCGCAGGGATTGCTGGATGCGCTTACGATTCGCGACCGCAAGGGCACAATCGAGAATCTGAACGTGACTATTCTCGGAGATATAAAGCACAGTCGCGTGGCACGTTCGAATATTCATTTGCTGGGGAAATTCGGGTGCAAGTTCACGTTGTGCGGGCCGGCGATGTGGGTGCCGAAGGAGCTCGAGAAGATTGGGGCGAGCGGCATGCAGGTGCGGCGCGTTTTTCGGATCGAGGAAGCACTGGAGGATGCCGATGTGGTGCTGGCGCTGCGCGTGCAGAACGAGCGGCTGCATGAGCCGGCTCTTTCGCTGAACGATTATATCTTGCTGTATCAGCTGAGCGCTGAGCGCATGCGGCATGCCAAGGCCGAGGCGATCGTGTTGCACCCCGGGCCGCTGAATCGCGGCATTGAGATTACGCCCGAGGTTGCCGATAGCGCGCAGTCATGCGTGCTGGAGCAGGTGACCAATGGCATCGCCGTGCGTATGGCGCTGCTGTTCTTGCTTGCGGCTGGGGGTGCCGAAGACGACGTGCAACAAGCGACCGAAGCGCCCGCGCCGCGGAACCGGCGGTCCACCGATCAAAAAGACTCCCCCGCTCGAAAGGACGTAAAGGACCCATCGCATGCTTCTCATTAAGAATGGTCGCATCCTCGATCCAGCGACGAGCACGGACGCTGTGATGGACGTGTTGCTGGATGGCGAGCGCATCGCGGAGGTGGCGCCGACAGGAAAACTTTCGGCGGACGCGGAAATTTTTGATGCGAGGGGTTTGATCGTCGCACCAGGATTTATCGATATGCACGTGCATCTCCGTGAGCCCGGGCAGGAAAATTCGGAAACGATTGAGACGGGCACGCGCTCCGCGGCGCGCGGCGGCTTTACAGCGGTGTGTTGCATGCCGAATACCAAGCCGGTGAATGACAACGCCAGCGTGACGCGCTTCATTATGGACCGCGCAAAAGCGAGCGGTAGCGTACGCGTATGGCCGATTGGCGCCGCATCGGTGGGCAGCAAGGGCGAAGCCATCGCCGAGATCGCGGCGATGAAGAAGGCCGGCGTCGTGGCGGTAAGCGACGACGGAAAGCCAATCGCGACCGCAAAACTCGCGCGGCAGGTGATGGATTATTGCAGGTCGCTGGATATTCCCGTAATCGAGCACGCGGAAGATGTTTCGCTGGCGGCGGGCGCGGTAATGCGCGAAGGCGTAACCTCGACGCGGCTGGGGCTTGCGGGGATGCCAGCGGCGGCGGAATCGGTGTGCGTGGCGCGGGATGTGCAGCTTGCGGAATTGACGGGCGCGCGGCTGCATATCGCGCATCTTTCGGCGCGCGGATCGCTGGAGCAGGTGCGCTGGGCCAAATCGCGCGGGCTGCGTGTGAGCTGCGAAGTGACACCACATCACTTCACGTTGATCGATGAGGATGTGCAGTACGATTCGCGGTTCAAGATGAATCCGCCGCTGGCCGCGCGTGAAGATCGCGAGGCTCTGCTGGCGGGGCTTGCCGACGGAACCGTCGATGCTATCGCGACCGATCACGCACCGCACGAGCCTGCATTGAAAGAGGTGGAGTTTGACCGAGCGCCATTCGGAATTTTGGGATTTGAGACGGCGCTGGCCTTATCGCTGGAACAGCTAGTACACTGCGGGCGAATTCCGCTGATGCGGATGGTGGAATTGTTTACGACGGGGCCAGCTCGCGTCATAGGGACGGAGCGCACGCTGGCCGCTGGTCAGCCTGGCGACGTGACGATTTTTTCTACTGACCAACCCTGGACTTATGATGTGAAGACCTCGCCGAGCAATTCGCGCAATTCGCCGTTTGACCGGCGTAAATTCAAGGGCGCCCCGATGGCCACAATCGTGGCCGGGCGTATCGTGTGGATGCAAGCGCCGACGCCGTCCGCTTGAACGTCATTATCGCAGCGACCCGTCATTCTAAAGAGCTCAGCGCGATATCTCCCGATAGACCGTAGCGTGATTCGCAATCATTCGTTCGCGAAGAAATAACGACTGCGCACGGTCGTGCGCTTTGCGGCCGAGCGTGGTTAATAGCGAACTGTCATGCAACGCTTGCCTCATGCAGCGAGCGAGGTCTACGGCATCGCCAGGCAGGCACAAGAGGCCGGCGTCGCCAATCATCTCGGCCAGTCCGCCTATCTTCGACGCGATGACCGGCCGACCGCGCATCATCTGTTCCATCGCGGAGAGTCCCGCAGTCTCCTCCCACATCGAAGGCATGATCACAACGTGAACGCTCTCGAGCGTTTCGGCAAGGGCGGCGCCCTCCAGAAATCCAGAGATCTGCACGCAATCGCTTAGGCCGGCCTGCTCGACGAGCGCCTCAAGCTGTACGCGCTGCGGTCCATCCCCAATGAATAACAACGTAAATTCGCAATTCTCCTTTTTCAGAATTCCAGCAGCTTCGACAAGGATAGGCAGGCCTTTTTCAGCCACTAATCGGCCAACGTAAGCGAAACGTATCGTTGGCGGCGTTCTCGACATTTCAGCGATGCGGGCACTGAGCAACGGCACATTTTCAACCCCGTGATACACAACGAGCGATCGAGGAAGCGCAATGCGTTCCAACACGTGTCTGGATACCGCGATGTTTCTTGCTGCAGACTGCGCGAAATAATTTCGGGGGAACATTAGCAGCAATTTCACCAAACTTTGGCGCCAGACCTTTTCGGCCGCTTGGCAGCGTAGGCATTCTCCGTAACGCCGGGCTTGAAAGTGGCCGGGACAGATCGATGCATCCGGCTGATGGAGCAGCAAACCGTTGGGACACACTGCCTGGTAGCCGTGATGCTCCACGGCAACAGGCTTGCGCGCCAGCCATGCCAGAAAAAGTGGTAACAGTGCCGGACCCGCAAGGTGAACGACGTTCGCTTCGCCAATCAGACGCCAGAGTGCGAGCAAGCCAGGCTGGCGCACCACGGGAAATGGCAGCGACTTGTCGTCAAAATCTCCAGCAGGAGTTTCCGTAACTACCGTGATGTCAAACTGCGGTTGATTGCTTATCGTGCGGAGTTCCGCCAGGCCCTGCGCCAGAGACATCACAATTGTCTCAACGCCACCAACGTTGGGCGCGAAAGAATGGGAATACAGGAGCAGCTTCATTCAGGGAACTTATGCGCGGAGCTAGGAGCAGAGCCTACGGCAGCCCCTGCGTTCGCATTCGCCGCCTCCCCGGTGCGGCGCCGGACACGCGCAACACCGCGCGAGATTGCCTCTACGGCTGCATCAATATTTTCACGCGGAGACCACGACTCCATACGCGCGCGTGCCGCGCCGCCCATCGCGGAAAGTTGGCACCGGCCCTGCAAGGCCTGACGTATAACTGCAGCCAGCGCGTCGATATCGCCGCACGGATAGACAAATCCTGTTCGCCCATGCTCGATCAAATCCCGCGCCGCACCCACGTGATCGCTGGCCGCCACCGGGCATCCGCAGAGCATTGCTTCATTCACGACCACGCCGAACGCATCGTACTCGGAAGGCAGCACCATCAAGTCCGCGCTCGTGTAGATCGCCGGGAGCTGCGTCTGATTTGCGAAGCCAAGAAACTTGACGCGCGCGCTAACTCCGAGAGCCGCAGCTTCGGCATGAAGGCTCGCGCGTAGCGGACCTTCCCCAGCAAAAACGAGGAATCCTCGCTCGGGCTGGGCCTTGGCAAATGCTCGCAACAGATCCGACGGCCGCTTCCACAGCTGCAGCTTGGCGCAAAAAAGAACTACGGTATCCTCCGGCCCAGCACCCCAGGAAGCGCGCACAGCCGCGCGGTCTACGCCCGCCGATTGCGTTAGCCACCAATCGTTGTCCACGACGTAAGGGGTCAGCGTAACGCGATCATCCGGAAGACCGAGGGAGCGCATCAGGTCGCGCGTTCCTGACGACGGCACGATGACTTGGTCTGCGAGCCCGAACAACACCGGCCAAGCGACGCGCTTGATGCGCTTCTTCCACATTCTCCCATCCAGCGGGGACAGTGTGATCGTATCTGTGCCGAACAGAAACGCTGCCCTGGAAAATTTCGCGGCGAAATAGGCGATCCAAAATGTGGTCCGCGTATAGCTGGCATAACACAGCACGGCATCGAAATGTCCATCACGAATAACGCTCCACAATCCCCAGTTGCAGAGTCCAAAAAAAGTCTCGGCGCCCGATCCGCCATTCGGCACATGTACCCACGAATAGCCATCGAGTAGGGGAACATCCCATTTCACGGTGGCGCCAAATTCCGGATCGTGGGCCGCTTCCGCTCCCCGCAAAGTACAATATGCCACCTGGAGGTGGAGATCTTCGCGTGCCGCCATGCGCCTAAAAATGGGCACTTGATATTGGACAGGATGCGTTCCGACGGCGAGCACGCGAAAGCGGCGCTTAGGCATGCCCTGACTCCGTGGCGTGCGCCGCGTGAAGGAGCGAAGGCGAGGCTGCGGCAGCGATTTTCTTCCAGTGCAATAGAGGCCCCAGAGCGCAGTATACCCCCGTTTCCCGGCGCTACCGGCTGTGCTAAACTCCCTGTGTTCCGCAGGGTAGGCGATTTACCGGAAGTCTCCGCACCGTGAATTGCGGGCGCCCGGAGCGCAGAACAACGCCCGGGCCGCCGAAAATTTCATCAAAGTTGATCGCTTGACGGCCGCCTTTGCGGTGGCTGGCTCCTGCGGTCGCGAACTGAAAAAGAGGACGTCTCATGTCTGGGCATTCAAAATGGGCCACGATTAAGCACAAGAAGGCGGCGACCGACGCCAAGCGCGGGCGCGTCTTTACTCGGGTGATTCGCGAAATCACGATCGCCGCGCGCATTGGCGGGGGTGACCCCAACTCCAATCCACGCTTGCGCACCGCTATTCTCGCCGGTAAGAACGAGAATATGCCCAACGAAAATATCGAGCGGGCCATCCTGCGCGGCACGGGGCAGCTGGAGGGCGAGCAATACGAAGAGGCCACCTTCGAAGGTTATGGGCCAGGTGGCGTGGGTATGCTGATCCAGGTTGTAACCACCAACCGCAATCGCATCGTCGGCGAATTCCGGCACTTAATGGGCAAGAATGGCGGGAATATGGCTGAGGCTGGCGCCGTAGGATGGATGTTCCACCGCAAGGGCGAAATCACCGTGCCGAAAGAGGCTGCCAGCGAAGACAAGATGATGGACATTGTGCTGGAAGCGGGGGCGGATGACTTGAAGGATGACGGTTCCGCTTGGTACGTGGTGACTCCTCCCGAGGCACTGGAAAAAGTGAAGGAAGCCCTCGCCAAAGCAGGGATTACGCCCACTTCGGCAGAAGTTGGAATGGTGCCGCAAAACTACGTCAAGCTTACCGGCGCGCAGGCAACCCAAATGGTGCGGTTGGTCGAGGCGCTGGAAGAGCATGACGACGTGCAGCACGTCTACGCCAATTTCGACATTGATGAGTCGGAGATTCAGGCGGCTGTCGGCGCGAACTGAGCTTTCTTTTCGAAATTACCTGCTCCTAGGGACGTCTCGTCCAAACGGTTGGCCTTTCCGCAGCTTCCACCACATACGTCAATTTCGTTGTTATTGGTAACCGATCAGGGACAAAACTGTGGCGGCCGACTCGCGGACACCGTAGACTGTCAGGCGATGAATGCGCCCCACGCCGCGAATCCTCGTATTCGAGTGCTCGGTATTGATCCGGCTGCGGCCGGGCCAACGGGCTATGGTATCGTCGAAAGTGACGGCCGGCGCTGCACAATGGTGCACTACGGCGCATTTCGTGTTGAGGCCAAGCGTCGTAAGGAATTTTCGGGCGCTGCGCTCCAGGATATTTACGCGCTGCTTTGCCGCTTGATTGAAGAATTCTCACCTCACGTCATGGCTGTGGAATCTGTCTTCACCGCGCTCAACATGCGGACGGCACTGCGCTTGGCCGAGGTTCGCGGGGTGGTGCTGCTGGCAGCCGCGCAGCATGACGTCACCGTCCACAGCTATTCGCCGCGAGAAGTGAAGGCTAGCGTCGCGGGCTATGGTCATGCCGACAAACGGCAGATGCAGCTGATGGTCCGGGCGCTACTCTCCATGGCGGAAACGCCCGAACCCGCCGACGCTGCCGATGCGCTGGCGGTTGCGTTATGCCACCTCCAAGCGGAACCGGCGCGCGTGTGGTTTCGCCAGCCTGATCGGAAAGTACAAATGAAGTCCCGCTCACTTCGCGGCAGCCCCCGCATTGCTGGTGGCGATGAAACGTCGGTCGGCGTCGCCGGCATCTAACAAGCCGATGAAAGTTTCCCTTCGGAAGTTGCTTGCACCCTGGCTTACAGGCACACTGGCGATTCTCGGCTGTTTAACGTTATCGCTCTTGGCCGCTGCCTCCGCGCCTGCACCGCGCGCGGTCCATCATGCCGAAACTGCCCATCCGGCGGCTGCCGGCGCCAAACTTACCTTCCGCCGGATCTTCAAGTCCAGCACGCCGGAGTTCATTGAAATTACCGTTCGCGAGGACTCCGACGAATCCACGTACGAAATCCGCCAACTGGATGACGACCCCGAGAAACTGCCTTTTGCCGTAAGCGCGCCGCTGCGTGCAAAAATGTTCGACCTTGCAAGGCAGTTGAACCTCTTCCAGGGACAGGATCTCGACGTGCATCGCAAGATCGCCAACCTCGGCGAGAAGACCTTCCGTTGGGAAAAGGGTTCCGAAGTACACGACACAACGTTCAATTACACGTTGAACGCGCCGGCAACGCAGTTGCTCCAAATCTTTGAGGGCCTGGCGCGGCAGCAGGAGCTGCTGATGCTGCTGGAGCGACGCATGAAATACGACCGCCTGGGAATCAATGACGCGCTGCTTCAATTCGAAGCGGACCTGAATCGCAAGCTGCTCCCCGAACCGCAGCGGGCCTTGCCTGCGCTGGACCAGATCGCCAGTGACGCCCGGTTTGTGGAGATTGCCAGGCAGCGCGCTCGATCCGTCGCTGAACGCATCCGTCACCAGAGCTAGTCCGACCCAATGCTCCCCGTTGTCAAGAACGCTTGGTAGAGAGAGAATCCCGAGCCAAGGAGGGGATCATGAATAAAGTCCTTCTCGGCATCATTCTTGGGGCCATCCTGGGAGCCATCGACGGAGCAACGGCGTGGTTCACGCCAGCGGTACGCGCCGGAATCGTCGGCATCATTATTGGCTCGACGGTGAAAGGCATTATCGCCGGCGTGATCATCGCCCTTTTCGCGCGCAAGGTACATTCCGTGTTATTGGGCATTTTGTTCGGTCTGGCGGTCGGTTTCGCACTTGCCTTCGTCATCGCGCAACTTCAACACGGCTACTATGTCCAGATCATCCTTCCAGGGAGCCTCGTGGGTGTGATCTTGGGGTATGTGACGCAGCGGTATGGCGGAGGCGCGACCACTGCGGCGGCGACTCGAGCACCCCTAACTCGTTGACTGCCGACAGTGTCGCCTCAGCCCAACACGCAGGTGAGCCCGATGTAACTTTCCTGTCGCGGCCACCATCTGATGCATCGAAAAGGTCATGACTGCGTTCAGCGGATTTGCTGCTTTTGCGAATCACAAGTACCTAAACCTGGAAACCTTCAAGAAGAACGGTCAGGCTGTACGTACGCCAGTGTGGTTCGCGGCCGACCCTTCTTCAAAGCTTGATTCCAGGGACGCGAAACTCTACGTCTACAGCATCGAGGATAGCGGCAAAGTAAAACGTGTGCGCAACAACCCGCGCGTGCGGGTCGCGCCTTGCGACATGCGCGGCAAACTCCTCGGCGAGTGGGTCGACGCCAAAGCCGAAATTGTGACCGGCGCCGAAGCCGAACGCGGCATGCGCTTGCTCAACAAGAAATATTTCCCCGTGAAGCAGATCCTCGGGTTCTTCGCGCTCTTTAGCCGGCGCAAGCGGGTCGTGATCGCGATAAGTCCTGTTTGAGCTGAACCAGCCGAACTCGTACTCCGGCGGTGGCGGCTGTCGATCGGCCGTTCGAATTCATTGCGACGTTTTCTTGACCCGCAGAGCGATTCCGTTGTTAAAGTCGGGGGTTTGTACGACCTTATCGCCTCCGGCGTGCCGGAAATTGTCCGATCCCTCGATCGCCCCTGTCTGAACATTCATCCACTCTGCCGTGTATTGCCCTGGTGGCAGGTCGAGAGTCACATCCGTGGGGCTGCTGCCGTCGAAATACAGGGCATATATCGAGTTAGGACTGGACAAAGCGCGCACAGTCACTCCTGCAGCGTGTACCATCGTATGCGAATCGGGATGCAGATCGACCAAGGGCAGCGACTGCAGAAATTCGTGCAAGATGTGGAGTTGGTGGCGAAGTGGCGGGCTTCCACCGCCGGGGCCGTTTGGTTCGAAGTCAGTGCCGTCTTCGTGTCCGGGCGAAAATGAGTAGTCGAGGTTGTCGAAGACACCTCCGCCTGAGAGCATGAAATTCCATGCCTGGCGGCGATAAGCGTTGTCGTCCCTGCCAAGAAAACCCGTTTCGTCGTACGAGATGGCCCTTCCGAGGCCGTAGTTCAAAAGGACTGCTTCGGGATAGGCGTAGTGAAAATTGACGATATCAACGCCGGGGATGAGCTTTCGAACGGGCGAGCGAAAATTGCAGTAGTTCTGTGCGATCAGGTGGCGATTCGGAAGCGGCGTCTCTTCGCTTCGAATCCACTCTGCTACACGAGTCTGCCACGCAATGGAAAGCTCGCTCGCGAGATCAATCGAGTTTGGATAGGTATCGCGGCCAGGCGGTCGCAAATAGGGATTGATGACGTCGGCGAGAACGGGTTGGTCGGACCACGGTTCGTTCTGGATTTCGAAGATAACGTTGTCGAACCCGTTTGCCTCTTTCACCAGCTTTCGGGCATAGCGTTCCTGGAAGCCGAGGATACTTCCGTTTTCCAGAGTGTGGAGCTTTTTCCAGTCAATTGGGTCTGCGCCGCTGGTATTATTCGCGGGATTGAAAGCACTGATCTTCCACTGGTTTTCGTCATAGTGCGCCGAAAATAGTGTGACTTCGACGACGATCCCACGCTTGGCGGCTTCCGAAAGGAAGTCCCGGTAGCGTTCGAAGAATTTCGGATTCCATTGGCTTAGATCGAACTTATTTCCGCCGCCCGCGTAGCCGGGAGCATCACTTCGCATCCACGGAGCAATGTAGTGCCCCGGTGTTGGAGCAAGGTCGTTGCGCTGGATGCCGAATGATTTCGCGGGAACTTCTATGTACGAGCCACCAAACAGTCGCGTGTAGTTCAGGCCGTCGGCTTCGAGCGCCGCGAGATACTTGCGGTAGTCAAAATCGGCGTTCAGCACTGCACCGTAGTGCTCGCCGCTCGTGATTAGCACGACGGCTCTACCGCGGAACAAAAAATAGTGTGGATTTGCGGGATGAAGGCGGATCGGCTGCGTCGCGGCGGCATTCTGACCTTGAGCTCTTGCCGCAAACAAAAATGTCACAGCCATCGCTAAGGTGCGAATCCGGTTGAGCATGAAGGGCGGATTAGCCTCTGGCGACGGATGGTACCGCAGCAACCTGAGGATTGCTCGCTAAAGCGTGAAGGGATTCCGTGTACGGCGGTCGCGCGATGCCGCGCTCCGTGATGATGGCCGTAATGTATCGGGCGGGAGTGACGTCGAACGCCGGATGCGCAGCGTGGACATCGGGCGCGATACTTACTCCCTGCATGTGCGTCACTTCGGAAGCGGCGCGTTCTTCGATTTGTATGTGATCGCCGTCCGGAATCGAAAGATCTAACGTAGAGACTGGCGCTGCGATATAAAACGGGACGTTATTTTCCTTGGCCAAGACCGCGATCTGATAGGTGCCGATCTTGTTGGCAGAGTCGCCGTTTCCGGCGATGCGGTCCGCGCCAGTAACGACGGCGCTGACGTTCCCCGTTTTCAGGAAGTGGCCGACCATGTTGTCGGTGATTAGCGTGAGCGGAATGCCGCCACGGTGGAGCTCCCAAGCGGTAAGGCGCGCTCCTTGAAGATAAGGTCGCGTCTCGGGTACAAGGATATGCAGCTTGTGCCCTTGCTCAACGGCAACACGAATCACCCCCAGCGCTGTGCCGATACCGCCCGTGGCTAAGGCCCCCGCGTTGCATTGAGTCATCACGCGGCCTTCGCGGGGCATCAGATCGGCGCCGTAACGCCCAATCGCTTCGTCGGTCGCCTTCTTTTCCAGATGGACTAACTGGGCTTCCGCGACCATCCCCTTCTTAATTTTTTCGAGGCTGGAACTCTGGGCGCTCAGCTCGGCAAATCGCGCTTTCATGCGATCGAGGGCCCAGAACAGATCGACGGCAGTGGGCCGTGTCTTGGCGAGAACGTCGCAAATGTGTCCGAACTCCGTCTGCAGTTCGCCAAACGACTTAGCCGAGGAGCGCAGCACCCCAAGTGCCGCACCCATGGCGGCGGCCACGCCAATGGCCGGTGCGCCGCGAATCACCATCTCGCGGATGGCCTTGGCGACCTCACGATAGTCCGTGTACGTGTGGTGAATTTCTTGCGACGGAAGGCGGCGCTGGTCGAGCATGACCACGCCGGCCTCGGTCCATTCGATAGGCTGCGCTACGTACATAGTGTTGTTGGTGTCCTGCACAACCTTCTTATTGTAGCGGAACGACCCGGCGGAAGACGAATGCTCACAGACGGCAGGAACGCGCAGCTGCGATTGGTCTAACGGACAACGGCGCTCACGGGCCGGTCGGAATGCGCGTAAATCCGTGCGTGCCGACGATGGTCGTGACCGCGATCATGGAGTTGTACCCGAGATGCAGCAGGAAACTGGCGAGCACTGTACCTGTTTGAGCCCGCACCGAAGTAAAGATAATCCCGACGATAATGAGTAGACCGACGATTCCCCAACTCCAGCCCAGCTGCGCTCCATGCATTAAACCAAATAGCACACCCGTCAGGACGATGCTGGCTCTGACGGCGACGCGCCGCGATTGTGACAAGTCCATGGCAAAGTGCCGCGTGACGTTATAGATGAAGCGCGCCAGAAGCGGATAAAGATAGCCACGAAAAACGGTCTCCTCCACGAGGGGAGCGACCAGCACGGCCATGCACATCAAAAGAACGGCATTCTCGCGGTTCTTGAACAGCTCCTGAATGGGCATGTTGTCGTTGGTATGCACCCGCGAACTTGCCAGGCCCACGAAAATAGCCAAGACGCACCCTCCAAAAAAGTAAGACCACGGGCCGCCCCAGGTTTGCGAAAAAGTGGATTTGAGTTTCTTCCATCCCAGCGAACTCCAGAACGGGGAATCACGCAGCACGCTCAAGGTGATGTACAGAAAGAAAAAGACCGCCGCATACCATAAAAGATTCGTTCCGAAAATAAACTGTGGTTTGTTGAACAGGTAGCGTTCCAACTCTTCCTTGGGCATTGGCTGGCGGGGACCGTAGTAGAAAAACAGCGCGGTCTGAATGACGACAAAACTCGCCCCCGAGAAAAACAAAAAGAGTATGAGATGCGGCCAGGACCACGAAATGCGCAGATCTTCCGGGAGCGCAGCGTTCGAATCGTAAGCACCACCAGGAGCCGACGGCGCGTAGACGATGGGATCGCCAGCCAATGAAGTCGAGATTGGTTCGCTGGAGCGCGGTTCTTCCGGTGAATTTACGATGGATTCGTGGAGCGGAGGGTCAGAAGGGATATCGTCGAAAATGGTCATCGTTTTTTCCCGCGCGGGTTGTTCCGCGCGGAAGCCTTGGGCCAATTAGATGCCAGCGCTCCTGCGACTAGTGGCAAAAGAATCTCGTGGTGCCCAGTGATGGCATATCCGCGCGATTCAGGTCCGCGCATGCCCGGCGCCGAAGCGGTGGGCCGCTTCACCACGTTCTGTAGCGGACGATAGTGCTGCACGAAATCAAAGTTAGCGGTGGTGATTGGCCGCAGTGCAATGCCGAGGTTGCGCACAACGGACACGGCCTTCAAAAACACCTCGGGAAGAATCACGGCGGAGCCCCAATTCAGATATACGCCTCCGGGATGCATTTCTTTCACCAGGGCACTGAACAGGCGGAAATCGTAGTGACTGGACAGGCCCAGGGACGCTCCGTCCGCGGCGGGATGCATGTGCGGGATGTCCGTACCGATCGCCAGATGAATGGTGACGGGAATGCGGTGTTTATAGGCGGCTGCCAGAACGCTGGATTCCGCGTAGGGTGCGTCGATCACGCCGCTGTGGAGAAACTGGCCCGCCGCCTCGCCGTATCCAATGTGAATGCGCGCAGCTAGCTTGGAAATTTCGTTGATGTGCTGGCCTGTTTCCGCCGCCATCCCGAAACGCCCATCCCCGATCGCGGCATCTACGTCCTCCGAGGTGCTGCCGGCGAGCGCGATTTCAAAATCATGGATCAACGCCGCCCCGTTCATGGCGATCCCGGAAACGAACCCGCGGCGCATCAGGTCGATCAACAGCGGGCCCAGACCGACTTTGATAACGTGACCGCCCATGCCCCAAAGAATGGCTTTGCGCTCCTTGCGAGCCCGATGAATCGCCGTCAAAACGCTACGCAAGTCGCTCGCGGCGAGAATGTTTGGCAGGGAGTCTAGGAACTTTACCAGCGAGGCATTGCCAGCTGGCGGCTTGGCGAAGTCGCGAACTTTGACCTTGCTCTTGCGCGAGGCCAACGGATACGTGCGCACGGAGCCTAGGGTCAAGGGCTGAGTCGAGTAGACGCTCATGGGCGAAAATTCACTCTACGGGGAACCTCGGTCAGGCGCAAGCGCACCGCCTCGACAAAGCAGCGCCTACCATTCAGTTCTTTCCTGCCTGCTCGCACACAACTGGTTCATTTACCATTGGTAGGGTGAGCATTCCCGGCGTTCTGCCCATTTACGGGCAGCACACGGGCTAGGGCTTGTCCGGTGTAGGACTTTTTGGTGCGGGCGACCAGTTCGGGTGGCCCTTGCGCGACGATGCGGCCGCCGCCCTCTCCGCCTTCCGGGCCGAGATCGATAATCCAGTCCGCTTGCTTGATGACGTCGAGATGGTGCTCGATGATTAGCACAGTGTTACCGAGCGATACTAATCGCTGCAGCACATCTAGGAGTTTGCGGACGTCATCGAAATGCAGGCCGGTCGTGGGTTCATCGAGGATGTAAAGTGTGCGGCCGGTTTGGCGCTTCGAGAGTTCGCGGGCGAGTTTGATACGCTGGGCTTCGCCACCCGACAGCGTGGTCGCGGATTGCCCCAGCTGCACGTACCCGAGGCCCACTTCCACCAGCGTCGCAAGCTTTTGCTGAATCTGCGGGATGTTTTCCAGCAGCTTGAGCGCATCGCTCGCGGGAAGATTCAAAACGTCAGAGATAGAATGCCCTTTGAAGCGCACCGCCAGCGTCTCGGAGTTGTAGCGGCGGCCGCGACAGACTTCGCACATCACATAAACATCCGGTAAAAAATTCATTTCGATGCGGCGCAGGCCGTCGCCCTGGCACGCTTCGCAACGGCCACCTTTGACGTTAAAGCTGAAGCGGCCCGGACGATATCCGCGTTCGCGCGATTCGGGAAGCATGGCGAAGAGTTCGCGGATCGGCGCGAAAACCCCGGTGTACGTGGTGGGATTCGAACGCGGCGTGCGGCCGATGGGCGCTTGGTCGATCTCGATCACTTTGTCGATCTGATCTGCACCCAGAAGCTCGCGGTGAGTGCCGGGGGGATCCATAGAGCGGTAAAGCTTCTGCGCCAAGGCTCGATAGAGGATGTCATTGACGAGGGTGGATTTGCCGGATCCGGATACGCCAGTAACCACAGTCAAAAGCCCGAGGGGCAACGTGATGTCCACGTCCTTTAGGTTATTGGCACGCGCGCCGATGATTTGGATGGATTTGCCGTTGGAGCTACGCCGGTGTTCGGGAACGGGAATGCGGGCGGCGCCGCTAAGATAACGGCCCGTCAATGATTCTGGCGCAGCCGCGATTTGGTCGGGCTTGCCCTGGGCAACAAGGTACCCGCCGGCCTCACCCGCGCCGGGCCCCAGATCGACGACAAAATCGGCGCGGCGGATGGTGTCTTCGTCATGCTCGACGACCAGCACGGTGTTGCCGAGATTGCGAAGCTGCTCGAGCGAGCCGAGGAGGCGATCATTGTCGCGCGCGTGCAGCCCGATCGAAGGCTCGTCGAGAACATAGAGGACGCCCCGAAGCCGCGAGCCAATTTGCGTGGCGAGGCGGATGCGTTGGGCTTCCCCGCCTGAGAGGGTGGCGGCGGAACGATCGAGGCTAAGGTAGTTCAGGCCGACGGCCAGCAGAAAATCCAGGCGTTCCGCGACCTCCTCCAGCGGCCGTCCGGCAACATCGCGCTGGCGTTGTGTGAGCTGCGCGAGGATCTTATCGACGGCGGGGCGTGCGGCGGAGAGGGACAGCGCCGTGAAGTCCGCAATCGAATATCCAGCGAGCCTGACTGCCAGGGATTCGGGCCGCAAGCGCTTGCCGTGGCAGACGCTGCAAAGCGTTGCCGACATATACTGCGTCATCCACTCGCGGTACGAATCGGAATTGGACTCCTGGAAATTGCGGTCCAGGAATTTAAGAACGCCGGGAAAGCGAAAGCCTTTTTCGGCCCGTGCCTTTTTTTCGGCGGAGCTGACAGCGCCCGAGCCCCTCGCGAATCGTTCATTCGACGGAGGATACCCGTAAAGCACCAGATTCTGGATGCGCTGCGGGAACTTCTCGAAGGGCGTATCCAGGCTGAACCCGTAGGCGTACCCCGCCAGCTCCAGTGTGCGCTTCAACATCGCTGAGCTGGAGCCAGGGCCCAGGCCGCCGTCGAAAAGAGGCCGCGTCCAGTCGACGACAACGCGTGCGGGGTCGAAATCGTATTTCGAGCCCAAGCCGTTGCAAGCGGGGCAGGCGCCGTACGGAGAATTGAAGCTGAACGAGCGCGGTTCCAATTGGGGAACGGAAATGCCGCAGTCTGGGCAGGCCAGCTTCTCCGAAAAAACGTAGTCCTTGCCGCCGACGATGGAGACGGTGACTAGCCCGTTCGCCAGTTTCAACGCCGTTGTGATGGATTGCTCCAGCCGCGCGGCTATCCCTCCCTTGACAAGCAAGCGATCCACGACAACTTCGATCGTGTGATTCTTACGTTTGTCGAGGACGGGCGTTTCGTCGAGCTGGACGAGTTCGCCATTGATGCGTGCGCGGAGATAGCCGTCCTGCGCGAGCTTCTCTAACTCTTTGCGATACGCACCTTTGCGGCCACGCACGACGGGCGCAAGGATCATGATGCGGTCGTCGGTCTTGGCCAAATCGCCGTTCAGAATGGACTGCACAATCTGTTCGCTGGACTGGCGCGCGATGGGTTTGCCGCATTGCGGACAGTGCGGAGTTCCGATAGAGCTGTAAATCACACGCAGGTAGTCGTAGATTTCAGTAATGGTACCGACAGTTGAACGCGGCGAGCGCGTGGTGGTCTTCTGCTCGATGGCGATGGCGGGCGAAAGTCCTTCAATCACATCGACTTCGGGCCGCTCCATTTGATCCAGAAACTGGCGCGCGTACGCCGAAAGCGACTCGACATACCGCCGCTGGCCTTCCGCATAGATAGTGTCAAATGCGAGCGAGGATTTGCCAGAGCCGGACAAGCCGGTGATCACGGTAAGCGTGTTGCGGGGAATCTCGACGCTGATGTTTTTAAGATTGTGCTGGCGCGCGCCCCGGACAACGAGTTTAGTCAGGCCCATGATCCCACGGCTCCCTCCACAGGAGCCTCCGGCGCACAGTAGGGACACTGAGGCCAGAATAACTTTCAACCATAGCAGTGGGATTGATCGCGGTCAACTTATGATCGTCATGTCTTGTGGTCGCGCTGCGGCGTTCATATCGCACGCGCGGCCAGCCGAGGCGGTGCCAAAACCAACACGACGTCCACTTTTCCACAGGGTTACGGTGATCGCTGTAGAGTGTTTGGATGACTGGTAATTTTTTGGGGGGGTACCGCATTTTTACCGGGATCAAGATTCGCCGACGCTGAAAATAGGAACGTTAGAAATGGCTTATTGCTTGCACCCTAGAAGGGCGGGGGGGCGTGAGCCGAGGATCCCTTTAGGGGATTGAGGGCTGGGCCGGTTCGCTGTCCCCCTTTGACTTATCTACGCCTCTGCGCTTTAGATTCCCTACGAACACCCAAGAAGGACACTCATACCACGGAGACGTGTGCGCATGGCTCCCTCTCAGGCGCTGAATTTTGAAGTTTGAAGCTAGATTCGTCAGCTTCGGCACAGCAAGAAACCGCCGTCGCTCCACTCCGAAGGAATAATTTGCCGTTCGAAACGATTTGTTGAAGGCCTGGGTAGCCACGCAACGAAAGTGCTGCTCCAACGGGTTTTATTGGTGAGTGTGAACTTACAACCAGGGGCGGGAGATGTAATCGCTCATGGTCATGAACAGCATGATGGCGAGCCAGAAGACTGAGCAGATAATGACCAGTTGCGTCCGCTTCGGGCTGTATTTAC
>Ga0185299_10003738_pt1 | contig 19511 bp, 13 predicted proteins | sample PaiPotPPA55metaG_FD_128002 | JGI IMG/M metagenome (GOLD analysis project Ga0185299, IMG submission 128002) | Iron sulfur acid spring bacterial and archeal communities from Banff, Canada, to study Microbial Dark Matter (Phase II) - Paint Pots PPA... ...
AATCCAGTTGATCATCCGGCAAATCGGCGAATTCAGTGACGCGACGTAATTCAGTTTTATCGACCATTTACACCTTGCTTAGATATTGATGGATGAACTGCACTGCCACCGAACCTTCCCCGACTCCCGAAGCCACGCGCTTGATCGAACCGTGCCGTACATCGCCCACGGAAAAAATACCGGCAACATTCGTTTCCAGCAAGAATGGATCACGGTCAAGGCTCCATCCCTTGGGGCGTTGCCCATCACGGATGAGGTCGGGGCCAGTTAACAGGAAGCCGCGCTCGTCCCGTTCGACGATGTTCGCCAGCCAACCGGTCCTCGGCAAGGCCCCAATGAAAATAAACATCGAACTCGCCGGCACGCGTTCAATCTTGTTGGTATCGGAACAAAGTACGGAAATCTCTTCCAGCCGAGTTTCGCCATGCGCCTCGGCCACGCTGGCATGTGTCCAGAGCTGAATGTTCGGCGTCTCTTGAATCTGGTCGATCAGGTATTGTGACATGGTGCTGGAAAGCGATTCGCCGCGCACGAGAATTACGACGCGCTCGGCAAACTTAGCGAAGTTCATCGCCGCCTGACCAGCCGAGTTCGCGGCGCCCACCACATAGACGATCTCGCCTTTGCAAGATAACGCCTCGGTCGCGCCGCCACCATAGTAGATCCCGGCACCCTGCAGCCGGTCTACCCCCAGAGCGTCCAGTCGCCTCCACTGGACGCCTGTGGCGATCATCAAGGCATGACAAGAGATTTCATTTCCATCTGCCAGTTTGATAATTCGGTAAGGCCCTTCCGTTCTGACGCCCACAGCTTCCTGAGGTGCGAGAATCTCCACTCCAAAACGCTGCGCTTGCACTACGGCGCGGCGAGCCAGGTCGCCGCCACTGAGCCCGGTGGGAAATCCGAGATAGTTCTCAATGCGTGAGCTCATGCCAGCCTGGCCGCCAGGGGCTTCCCGCTCAATCATTACTGTGTGCAAACCTTCCGAAGCGCTATAGACGGCGGCGGCCAAACCAGCCGGACCTCCTCCCACAATGGCTAGGTCGTAAAAACTGGTTTGGGCACGTGTCCGTAGCCCGACCTTTTGCGCGACGTCGGCGGGTACACCTTCAAGAAGTTTGGTTCCGTCCGGGAAGAGAACCACCGGAAGATTGGCCGCCTCTGGACCCAAAGCTTCGAGCAGGCGCTTAGTCTCCGGATCATTGGCGGAAGACTCGACATCGATCCACTGATAGGGAACGTGGTTGCGTGCCAGGAAGTCGCGCAGTTCGTAGGATCGCGGCGACCAGCGCGTGCCTAGCACTCTGATCCCCTGAAACGGGGGGTGGAACGAAGCCTGCCAGTCATCGAGCAAATCATCTAACTGCGGATATAAGTGCTCGGCGGGAGGGTCCCACGGCTTCAAGAAAAAATAATTGATGCTGGCGTGATTGATGGCGCTGATTGCAGCGTCGGTGTCGGCGTAGGCAGTGAGCAGCGCCCGCTTCGCACCCGGAAAGATTCCCATCGCCTGCTGCAAAAATTCCACGCCGTCCATGCGCGGCATCCGCTGGTCGGCGAGCAGCAGCGCCACGCTGTCATTCCGCACCTTCAACTGCTTCAGAAGATCGAGCGCGCCCTCGGGCGAATCGCTTCCTATGACCCGGTATTCAGCGCCGTACTGCGAACGCAGATCGCGCTCGATCGCCCGCAGCACATCGGAGTCGTCATCTACGCTCAGTAGAATCGGTTTCGGCATTCTCGATCTCGTTTCGAACCTTCAGGCAGAGAGACAAGCGCAAACTTCTTGGTGTACCGATGATTCGTTTAGATACCAAAACTTGAATTTGGTCGCTACAATTCCTACTCGCTAAATTCCTGTAGGAGAGCCACGTCAATCTTGTCACTGTTCGTATTTATTTTCCATGGTCAAGTGTGCCGAATCTCGGGAGCCCGCGCGCGGTGCACCACTGAGGATGCATACCCCAAATGCCGGTGGTGCAGGTCTCCCCGCAAGCGACAGAGCAGAATCTGCCGAATGGTTTCGTAGCATCGCCTGAGGAAAGTGAAATTCAGGCGCGAAATCCACTTCCGCGTCTGGCACTTCACCTGCAACCTCCCGTGGTGGCCAGGTCTCTTCTAAGAGAGCCTTGCTAAACAAAAGCAGCACCCTGAAGGCAGTCAGTTAAATCAAAAGGGGTGAAGCTCTTGAGAATAAAACGCGCGAATACAAAAGGAGTATGCATATGGCAGCACAGGTCCAACCACTGACGAAACCGCCGAGGACTAGACAGACAGCGTGGAGCGCACTGGCGTCACATTACAAAACGGTTTCAAAGCTGCATCTGCGGCAGCTTTTTGCGGATGATCCGGAGCGCGGTGAGCGTTTGGCGGTCGAGGCCGTTGGTGTTTATCTGGATTACTCCAAGAACCGCGTCACCGATGAAACGATGCGTCTCCTTCTTCAACTGGCGGAAGAGTCTGGCCTGAGAGCACGAATCGATGCCATGTTTCACGGGGAGAAAATCAACATCACCGAGAAGCGCGCAGTATTGCACGTTGCCCTGCGTGCGCCGCAAGGCACTTCCATTGTCGTCGATGGAAAGAATGTGGTGCCTGAAGTCCATGCGGTGCTCGACCGGATGGCGGATTTTTCCAACCGCGTGCGAAGCGGTGAATGGAAGGGACACACCGGCAAGCGCATTCGTAACGTGATTAACGTCGGCATCGGCGGCTCCGACCTCGGTCCGGTCATGGCCTACGAGGCTCTGAAGCACTACAGCGATCGAGCCATCACGTTCCGCTTCATTTCCAACATTGATGGCACCGATTTCGCCGAGGCGGTCCGCGACCTCGATCCGTCGGAAACACTTTTCATCATCTCTTCGAAAACCTTCACAACCCTGGAAACGATGACCAACGCTCACACGGCTCGCGAGTGGTCTCTCGCTGGACTAGGCGGGGACGAAGAGTCGGTGGCGAAGCATTTTGTCGCGGTCTCGACGAATGCGTCCGAGGTTGCGAAATTCGGGATCGATACCGCCAACATGTTCGAGTTCTGGGACTGGGTTGGCGGACGCTACTCGATGGATTCCGCCATTGGTCTGTCCACCATGGTCGCGATCGGCCCGGAGAAGTTTCACGCGATGTTGAACGGCTTCCATCAGATGGACGAACACTTCCGCACTGCTCCCTTCCAGCAGAATCTGCCGGTGCTGATGGGTCTTCTGGCGATCTGGTACAACGATTTCTTCGGGTCGCAGACGGTCGCCGTCTTGCCTTATGAACAATACCTGAAACGTTTTCCGGCCTACCTTCAGCAACTGACGATGGAGAGCAACGGCAAGCATGTCACGCTTGCCGGGAAAAAAGTCAAGCATGACACGAGTCCGATTTATTGGGGAGAACCGGGAACCAACGGCCAACACTCTTTCTACCAACTGATTCACCAAGGGACGAGACTCATTCCCTGCGACTTCATCGCTTTTTCGAAGCCACTCAATCCACTGGGGCACCACCACGACATGCTGATTGCCAATGTTTGCGCACAGACTGAAGCGCTGGCCTTTGGCAAGACTCCGGCACAAGTCGAGGCGGAAGGCACTCCGAAGTGGCTCATTCCGCACCGGGTGTTCGAAGGCAACCGTCCGTCGAATACGATTCTGGCGGACAAACTCACGCCGGAAACTCTCGGGAAGCTAGTTGCGCTGTACGAACACTCCGTGTTTACCCAGGGCACAATCTGGAATATCGATTCATTCGACCAATGGGGCGTCGAACTGGGAAAAGTCCTCGCGCAACGCATCATCCCTGAACTGGAGAGCGAAACAGAACCGCAGCTTGCCCACGACACTTCCACGAACAACCTGATCATGTATTACCGTAAGTCGAAGCAGTCATAAAGGAGATTAGCGATGCAGGGTCTCATGACTGAACAGCCCAGAAGCAGAAGCGAAGACCGCGTGCAACGGCCCAAGCCACTGACCGATTTTTATGGAGAGGATCGTCATGAACTGGTGCAAAAACTCGCGTACCAGCACTGGGAACAAAGAGGCAGTCCGCTTGGGTCGCCGGAAATTGATTGGTTCGCGGCCGAAAAGGCCATGCGTGCGTACCTTTTAGCGTCAGGAATTGAGCTCGGGCCAGACGAGGATATGTACTCTTGACTGGCGCGGCTTTGAACATAGAACACGAACGGTTCCACAACCTAGAAAACTGAGGTCCATCTTATGAGCACCAATCGCGTGGTGCGCCCGAGTTCCGCAAAAGTCGTTCCCATGACCACCAGCGCAACAAATGTTTCAGATGCTCTGCAACAGTACAGGTGCGGTGCGATGCCGTTTATCGGGACGGAAAACGCGTTTTATGAACGGCACCTGGTTTTTGACAGAGCGATCGATCCCAAAGTAGCGAGCGCGCGTGAGCGCTTTGAGGCATTCTCCCGTTCCGTGCGAGACATTCTCGCTCAGCGTTGGGTGCTGACCAAGAACACTTATGAGCGAGAGAATGCCAAACGCATCTATTACCTGTCCATGGAGTTTCTCATCGGACGTTCGTTGGCCAACAACATCACCAACCTGTTGCTAGATCCGCTTTTGCCGGATGCAGCTCAAGAACATGGTATCGACTGGCTGGAATTGATTGAGCAAGAACCGGATGCTGGGCTGGGCAACGGCGGCTTGGGCCGCCTCGCGGCGTGCTTTCTCGACTCGATGGCGACGATGAAACTCCCGGGCACGGGCTATGGTCTCCGCTATGAGTACGGCATGTTCAAGCAGTCGATCGTAGATGGCTGGCAAAAAGAGAATCCCGACAACTGGCTCCGCTACGGCGATCCCTGGGAGATTGCCCGGCTTCACGAGAATGTGGAAATCAGGTTGAACGTCTCATTCAAGTTGCAAGAGGGTAATTTTCAAGTCATCCCCGACCGGCCGTCAAGCCTGATCGGCATCCCGTTTGATCGTCCCGTGGTGGGCTATGGTGGAAAGACGATCAACACGCTCCGGCTCTGGGCCGCGGCGGCACCCGATTATTTCGATTTTGAGAAGTTTGGCACCGGAGACTTCGTGGGCGCACTGGGCGAGACTCTCGAAGCGGAGTCGCTTACCCGCGTGCTGTATCCCGACGATTCTACGACGAAGGGGCAGGGACTGCGCTTTCTGCAGGAGTATTTCCTGGTCGCATGTTCCATGGCCGACCTGGTGCGCCGTTTCCAACGCCACAACTCGGATTGGGAAAAGTTTCCGGACAAAGCCGCAATTCAACTCAATGACACGCATCCTTCCATGTCGGTCCCTGAACTGATGCGAATCTTGCTCGACGATGTGCACCTGGGATGGGACCAGGCCTGGGACCTGACGAAGCAGACTCTGGGCTACACAAATCACACCTTGCTGCCTGAGGCTCTGGAGAAATGGCCGGTGGCGTGGTTTGAGAAACTGTTTCCACGTCACCTGGAGCTGATCTACGAGATTAACCGTCGGCTGCTCGATGAAGTGCGGGTTCGCTTCCCGGGCGACGACGGGCGCGCGCAGCGCGTGAGCCTGGTGGAAGAAGGCAGCCCGCGCAAAATCCGGATGGCCAACCTTGCAATTGTCGGCTCGCATAGCACCAACGGAGTGTCCGCTGTCCACTCCAAGTTACTGAGAACCACGACAGTCAAGGATCTCGCAGAAATGTTTCCCGAGCGTTTTAGCAATAAGACAAACGGAGTGACGCCCCGGCGCTGGTTGCGCGAGGCCAATCCCGCGCTGGCCCGCGAAATCACGCAAGTCATCGGAGATCGCTGGATTACGGATCTTAGCCTGCTCAAACAGCTCCGGCCATTCGCCGAGGATTCCAATGCCCGCGAACGCTTCCTCAAGTCAAAGCGAGAGGCCAAAGTGCAGTTTGCCAATTGGCTCAAGTCAACGTCGGGGCGTGTCGTGGACCCGGATACGATTTTCGACTGCCACATCAAGCGTATTCACGAATATAAAAGGCAATTGATGAATGCGCTGCGGATTGTGATTTGTTATAACCGCCTGCGGGAAAATCCCGGCATGAAGATAGTGCCGCGGACATTTTTCTTCGCTGGTAAAGCGGCGCCAGCTTACAAACTGGCCAAGCTCATCATAAAGTTCATCAACAACCTGGCGGACACGATTGACGCCGACCCGGCGGCGCGTGGCCGGCTCAACGTCGTCTTTCTCCCTGAGTACAACATTTCGTTGGCGGAACGCCTCATCCCAGCCAGCGATGTCTCCAACCAGATCTCGACCGCCGGTTACGAGGCCAGCGGAACGAGCAACATGAAATTTATGATGAACGGAGCCTTAACGGTCGGAACCCGCGACGGCGCAACCATCGAAATGGCGGAGGAAGCCGGAGAAGAGAACATGTTCCTGTTCGGGCTCACCGTGGAGCAAGTCGAGAACAGCCGTGCCTGGTACGACCCGCACTGGCATTATGAAAATGAGCCGGAGACGCGGGCTGCTCTCGACCTGATTTTCTCTGACCACTTCAGCCCCAACGAACCAGGAGTGTTCGCTCCCTTGCGCGATATGCTTCTGACCCAGGGCGATCACTACATGCATCTGGCGGATCTGACCTCGTATTGCAATGCGCAAGACCGGCTCGGCACGCTCTATTCGGAACCCGGCGCATGGGCGCACAAAGCAATCTTGAACGTCGCCAGCTCCGGGAAGTTTTCGAGTGATCGCTCGATTGCGGAATACGCAAGCGAGATCTGGAAGGTGGAACCATGCCCAGTACTCTAGAAACACAATCCCTCACAGGTGAACCTAACATTTCACCCCTTGCGGGCAAACCAGCGCCGAAGGAGTTGCTGCTGGACGTGGCTCGCCTGGAGAAGGAATATTTCGAGCGGCGTCCCGACCTGGACGATCCAAACCAGCTAGTCAGCTTCGGCACCAGCGGACACCGCGGCTCGCCCCTGCGCGGCACATTTAACGAAGCGCACATCCTCGCGATTACCCAGGCGATCTGCGAATACCGGCACCAGCAGGGTACCGACGGCCCGCTCTATATGGGGAAAGACACCCACGCCGTCTCGGAGCCTGCGCAGCGCACCGCCCTCGAGGTGCTGGCTGCAAACAACGTGGAGACGATTATTCAGCAAGACGACGGGATAACTCCGACGCCGGTTATCTCGCGAGCGATTCTGGTTTACAACCGTGGTCGCAAGCAGACAGACCATCTAGCCGACGGCATCGTGATTACGCCATCGCACAATCCCCCGGAGGATGGAGGCTTCAAGTACAACCCGCCCGACGGCGGTCCGGCTGATACCGACGTGACCCGCTGGGTAGAGAATCGCGCCAACGAATTGTTGCGAGCAGGGAATGCAGGAGTCAAGCGCATTCCGTTTGCCAAGGCGATCCGGTCCGCGACCACTCACCAGGAAGATTTCGTCCTGCCCTATGTTCGTGATCTCAAAAACGTCGTCGACATGGATGCGATTCGCGGCGCCCACCTTAAACTTGGCGTGGACCCGCTGGGCGGGGCTTCATTGCCTTATTGGGAACCGATCAACTCCATTTACGGGCTGGACATCGTCGTTACCAATCCAATAGTCGACCCGACATTTTCGTTTATGACCGTTGACCACGACGGCAAAATTCGCATGGACTGTTCGAGTCCCTATGCGATGGCCAGGCTCGTCGCCTTAAAAGATCAGTACCAGGTGGCCTTCGGGAACGATACCGACGCGGATCGGCACGGCATCGTAACTCCCGTTGCGGGGTTGATGAACCCGAATCATTACCTTGCCGTTGCCATCCGCTATTTACTGAAGCACCGGCCCCAGTGGAGTAACACAGTAGCGGTGGGAAAGACGCTGGTGAGCAGCAGCATGATTGACCGGGTTGTCAAAAAGCTCGGCCGCAAGCTCCGCGAAGTGCCGGTGGGTTTCAAGTGGTTTGTGCCGGGCCTGGTCGATGGCTCGTACTGTTTCGGCGGAGAAGAAAGTGCTGGAGCAAGTTTTCTTCGTCTTGATGGCACCGTATGGACGACCGACAAGGACGGGCCCATCATGGACTTGCTGGCGGCGGAGATTACTGCGCGCACTGGCAAGAATCCCGGAGAACATTACCGCGAACTGACGGCGGAGTTCGGCATCCCGTACTACACGCGCATCGACGCGCCCGCCACTCCCGAGCAGAAAGCAAAGTTAGCAAAGCTCACTCCGGATGCGGTGAAAGAGTCAGACCTCGCGGGCGAGCCAATCACCGCCAAGCTGACCAAAGCCCCGGGCAACGATGCGCCTATCGGCGGGTTGAAAGTTGTGGCGGAGAGCGGTTGGTTTGCAGCGCGACCCTCCGGTACCGAGAACATTTATAAGATCTACGCCGAGAGTTTCAAGAGCCAGACCCATCTGAACGCGATCCTTAGCGAAGCCCAGGAGATGGTGAATAATGCACTGGGTTCGTCCGCAGTTGTTCCCGGGCAAGGAGGCAGGACATGAGCGGCAACGGCTGGCTCACGAATGTTCCGCCGTTTCCGCCTGAATATCGTGCTTCGGGCTTGCTGCTGCACGTCACCTCGCTGCCGTCTCCGTATGGCATCGGCGATCTGGGATCGTCTGCGTTCTCGTGGATTGATCGTCTCCACGACGCCGGCCAGAAGTGGTGGCAAGTGCTTCCCCTCGGCCCGACTGGCTACGGAAATTCGCCGTATCAATCGCTCTCGTCGTTCGCCCTCAGTCCACTGCTGATCAGTCCCGATTCTCTCATTGCGGAACGATTGTTAGGAGCGAGCGATGCCGAAGCGAACTTCTCGAATGACGTAGTCGACTTCGATTCTGTGATCGCATTCAAAGAGAGGCTGCTCGAAACCGCATGGGCGAACTTTAAAAGCGCACAAAGTAAATTCAAGAACCTAAAGTTCGACTACGAACAGTTCTGCGCGATGCAGGAGCATTGGCTGGATAACTACGCTATATTCCGCGCGCTGAAAGCCATGTATCACGGCGCTTATTATCTCGATTGGCCGGCAGAGCTGATTCAACGCAAACTTGATCCTCTAGCCGATGCGCAGCACGAGTTGGCCGATCAAATCGATCAGGTTCGCTTTGCGCAATTTCTGCTCTTCCGCCAGGCCGATCAACTCAAAGCGTACGCTCACTCCAAAGGCGTCGGCTTGATCGGCGACCTGCCCTTTTTCGTTTCTCCGGATTCCAGCGATGTCTGGGCCAACCCAGAATTTTTCCTGCTCGATGAGCAACGGCGCCCTCGCTTTGTCGCCGGAGTTCCTCCCGACTATTTCAGCGCGCAAGGTCAATTGTGGGGCGATCCCGTTTACAACTGGGATGCCCTGCGTTCGACTGGTTATCGGTTGTGCATCGACCGGTTGCGTGCTCTGCTGGCTCACGTCGATGTGATTCGCCTCGATCACTTCCGCGGATTCGCAGCTGCGTGGCACGTTCCAGTCGGAGCGCCAACGGCTCAATCCGGGCAATGGGTGCCAGGTCCGGGCCCCAGCTTTTTTCAAGCCGTGCAAACAGAACTGGGCCATCTACCTTTCATCGCGGAAGATTTGGGTTTGATTACTCCCGACGTACAAGCCCTGCGCGACCAGTTTCGTTTGCCGGGGATGCGCGTCCTGCAATTCGCCTTCGATGGTCATGCGGACAATCCCTATCTGCCGCGCAACTTTGTCCACAATACGGTGGCCTATACCGGCACGCATGACAATGCTACAACTCGACAATGGTATGAGGAATTGCCCGACTACCAGCGGCAAAACTTGTGGAGCTACCTCAAGCGTTCGCCGGGAAGCAGTGCGGATGCCGCTCCGGAGTTGATGCGGCTGGCATGGTCGTCACCGGCGGCGCTCGCGATTGCTCCGTTGCAGGATCTGCTCAACTTGGGGAGCGAAGCTCGCATGAACCTGCCTGGTCGTGCCGATGGGAACTGGAGCTGGCGTGTCCGAGAAGACATGCTATCCTCTCCGGCTTTTCAACGGCTGCAGGATTTGACGGAGAGTTCCAAGCGCTCGCTCAGTCCTGCAACATCCGTCAGGCCACAAGTGGACCGCGAAGGTGCGACGAGCCACCGCTGACCAAGGGCAAGTGGACTCTGATGAAAAAAGAGACACCCGTGAACAATTCAAACCTCGAAGCGCACGTCAACAACTCAGCTGACACTGCCCATTCCGTGGCAGCGCCGCCTATCAGGCGTCCGACATGGGAGGAAGCTGAAGGCAACCCATTGCCGCTTGGAGTCAACTGGATCGAAGAGGAGCAAGCGTTCAATTTCGCCGTTCACTCGGAACATGCGGAGAGCGTCACTCTATTGCTCTATTCTCCGGCCGATCTGGTGAATCCTCTTCTGAGACGTCAATTGGATTTCTTGCACAACAAGTCGGGGCGGATTTGGCACTGCCGCGTCCCAGTCACAAAGCTTGGTGCCGCTTGTTATTACGCATATTCCGTATCAGGAGAGACGATTCCTCAGCTCCATAGCTTCGACCCGCAGAAGGTTCTCCTCGATCCCTACGCGAAGTTTATCTTCTTCCCACCTGCATTCGATCGCACCTTGGCCATGCGAGAAGGCTCCAATGCAGGCCACGCGCCTTTGGGAGTGCTGACTGATCGCCGCTCGACATTTGACTGGTCGGGGGCTCGGTCTCCGTATCATGAGTCGGATGCAGTCATCTACGAACTTCACGTTAGAGGTTTCACGAAGAACCCAAACTCAGGTGTCGATCCATCGCGTGCCGGCACATACGCGGGTCTCGTGGAAAAGATCCCCTATTTAAAGGAACTCGGGGTGACGGTTGTAGAACTGATGCCGGTTTTTCAGCGTGATCCACAAGAGGGCGACTACTGGGGTTATATGCCTTTGAATTTCTTCGCGCCGCACGCTCAGTACGCGAGCACACAGCGTGTTGATGAGCAGGGTCTTGAATTCAAGAATATGGTGAAGGCTTTTCATCAGGCTGGTATCGGGGTAGTGCTGGACGTCGTGTACAACCACACTTGCGAGGGCGATTACAAAGGGCCGATCTACAGCTTCAAGGGTCTCGACAGCGCCGGCTATTACATGCTTTCCTCCGATCCGGCAAACCCCTACGCCAATTACTCCGGCACCGGCAATACCTTGAATTTCGGCCAAGCGCACGTGCGCAAGATGGTGATTGATAGTCTGCGCTATTGGAAGCGAGGTATGCACGTCGACGGATTCCGCTTTGATCTGGCATCGGTATTCAGCCGCAACGCGGATGGATCACTCAACTGGGGTGAAGCGCCCATCTTCAGTGAAATTGCCGCGGACCCGGAATTAGGGCGGGTGCGTCTGATCGCGGAGCCCTGGGACACAGCCGCTTATCAGCTTGGGCGCGGCTTCCCCGGCCTGACTTGGCTCCAGTGGAACGGAAGGTTTCGCGACGACATTCGCCGTTTTGTTAAGGGGGACGCTGGGATGGTTCCCGAGGTGATGCGACGTATCTATGGCAGCGATGACTTGTTTCCAGACAACCGCGTCGACGCTTATCACGCGTATCAGAGTGTGAATTATGTAACATCTCACGACGGCTTCACGCTATACGATCTGGTCTCTTATGACCGGAAGCGCAATTGGCAAAACGGAAATAATAATCAGGACGGTACTGATGCGAACTACAGTTGGAATTGCGGGCAGGAAGGGGATGAATCTCTCTCCCCGGCAGTCCTCGCGTTACGCCGCAAGCAAGTAAAGAATTTCTGCTGTCTGCTCTTCTTATCGAACGGTACGCCGATGTTTCGGGCGGGCGACGAGTTCCTGAATACTCAACTCGGCAACAACAATCCCTATAACCAGGATAACGAAATTGGATGGCTGGATTGGAGTCAACTCCGATCCAATCAAGACATTTTCCAGTTCTTCAAGAAGATGATTGCGTTCCGGAAAAATCATCCGTCGCTCAGCCGGAGCAGGTTCTGGCGGGAGGATGTTTCCTGGTACGGCGTCGGCCCCACGGTGGATTTGTCCCACGACTCGCACAGCCTGGCATTCTGCCTCCACGGCGCTTCTCAAGATGATGACGATATCTACGTGATGATCAATGCGTACTGGGAAGAGTTGGAGTTCAATGTGCAGGAGGGAACAGCACAGGAGTGGAAGAGAATCGTGGACACCGCTTTGCCCAGTCCAGATGATTTCTCGGATGACGGAATCCCTTTAGAGCGGACGAAATACCTACTGGCTCCAAGATCGATTGTGATCTTATGTCGACCCAGGCAGAGACTCAATGAAGTAGTGAAAACAGATGTCCCTGGGCGCGCCAGTGGGACCACCCATCTGCGTTGAGGATCCGCTAAAGTAGAGATCGCGAAACCGGCGACTATAGCGCAATATATTCCCGCTTGCGGTGGAACGCCGGACGCGATTCGCGCGTCCGAATGTTGGGCTATGCATGTGCGGGAATGGAAAAGAAAAGAAGCATTCAATTTTCTTGCCGTGCGGGGTGATCGAGTCGTTAAGAATGTGTTTGAAAGAATTTCAGAAGCACGTCTCGAAAACGGGCACGTCCGCGGCGAAGAATCAGTGACAGGTTGCTTTCGAGAGAGATCTATCAAGGGACTGTGCAATGTTGACCAGTTTTGCCGCAACATATCGTCATCGCAGGGCATTTTGACCGCGCGAAGACTAAAGTGCGGTCCCGGACGCGGCGGTGCGAGACTATTTTTTCTGAACGGATTTGAGGTAATTCGTGAGATTAGTAATCCGCAGGGTGACTGGAGTTTCGTCCATGCCGGGGCAGAGAGACTTCCAGCGGTTCATAGTATCAAAGATCGGGCCCCAGACGGGCATCTCCCCGGAGCCGTGAGCGGGATTCTGCACGCCATTTTTCAAGACGTTTGAGACATAATCATCCGGAAATTTCCCGTCGTGACGCTGGGCCAATGTGGTCAGGTCGGGCGGCGGCACCTTGAGCGCAGTCGCGACAGGGCCATTACCCTTACCGCTGGGTCCGCGGCAGACGGCGCAATACTCCTTGAACATCTGCGCGCCGGAAAACAGAACTGGTAGGCTTGACCTGGGTTTTCTTGATTTGATTCTCCTGGGCTCCGGCAATAGTGTGTATGGAAAACAGCGCCGCGCCAAATACGAGCAGATTGCAAACGAGCCGGATCATCCTCGAAGACCTCCGTGTGGAATTTCGAACTCGTTGTCCAAGTTATGCACCTGCGGTTGCGAAATGCTGATCTACCTCCGAGCGCTGGTTCTTCGTTTTAGCCGGCGCGAAGTCGAGGACTACGCGTGATGGAACATCGCCGTGCTCAAGTCGCTCGAAAATCTGGTTGATTGAAGATAGGGGCTGTAGCTCGATATCGGCTTTTACCTTGCCCCCGACAGCGAAGGCGAGGGCCTCGGCCATGTCCTGGCGCGTCCCGACGAACGAACCGCGAATGGTTATGCAGTTCGCCACCACATCGAAGAGGGGAACTGGGAATTCACCTGGCGGCAGCCCTACCAGCACGCAAGTGCCAAGCTTACGGATCATGCCAACGCCTTGCTTGAATGCAATCAGCGAAGGCGCGGTAATCAGAACACCATGAACTCCGCCGCCGGTCGCCTTTTTGACAGCGGCTGCCGGATCTCCAGTCTTGGCATTGATCACGAAATCGGCACCAAGGCCTGTGGCGTGGGCCAGCTTGCCATCATCGATGTCGATTGCGCAGACGAGTAGTCCCATGGCCTTCGCATATTGGATGGCCAGGTGACCAAGTCCGCCAGCGCCAGAGATAGCGATCCATTCGCCGGGCCGTGCCTCGGTCTGCTTAATCCCTTTGTAGGTCGTGATCCCAGCGCAGACCAATGGTGCAGCTTCCACCGCCGTAAGGCCTGCGGGCACATGGGCAACGTAATTTGGGTCGGCGATGATGTATTCGGCAAAACCGCCGTTAACGGTGTAGCCGCCGAACTGAGCCTGGGCACATACCGTCTCCCAGCCTCTCATACAGTACTCGCAGTGACCGCAGGCTGAGTAAAGCCACGGCACTCCGACCCGGTCGCCCTCCTTTACAATTGTCACGCCCGATCCAACGGCAACGACCAGACCGATGGCCTCATGGCCAGGGATGAACGGGAGCGTAGGCTTCACCGGCCAGTCGCCGTGGGCCGCATGAAGATCGGTGTGGCATACGCCGCAGGCTTCAGTCTTGACCAGAATTTGCCCCGCTCCAGGAGAGGGAACGTCCAATTCCAGAAGGGATAAAGGTTTTCCGAATTGCTCGACAACAGCAGCGTGCATCTTGGGCGCCATGTTTTGACTCCTCTATTCTTCTTATTCTTTGCCCGAGTAGGAAATTCGAGCGTATCAACGGCCCAGTCGTTTTTCTGAGCAAGAGTGATCAGTCTCGCCCTCCTACTTCATTCCCAGATCCGTCAGGATCTTGGGATTGTTCTCTCCCGATGCGATGATTTGGTGGCACGCGGAGCAGTCATTCGTGATGGTCTGGCCGTCGGCACTGGTATGACTGCCGTCATGGCAGCGGAAGCAGCCCGACGAGTCCATGTGGCCAAGGTTATTCGGGTGCGTACCCCAGGTGACACGCATGTCGGGGAAGATATTGCGGAGATAGATCGCCGCCACCTCCTCGCCCGATTGCTGCACCGACGCGCGCTGCGCCCGATCGATTTCAGGGTAATTGGTTTGATAAAACTTGTTGATCTCGGCAGTGATGCTCTGCTGGGCGATGTCTCGAGTGCTGTAATCGACCTTGAGGACCTCGACTGCTTTCTTCTTAATAAAGGGAAGTTCTGCGCTGATTCGCCCGAGCGACATTTGCTTGTCTACAGCGCTTTCGGGCAACTCGGAGACGTGCGCGGGCCGGTTGTGGCAATCCAGGCAATCCATCACGCGATGTTCTCCCTGGTCCAACTGCTTTTGAGTTGGCTTGGCATCACTGGAAATGAATTCGGTGGTCTTTCCTTTATCGTCGGTGTAATACACGGCGGGGATCGTCTGCCGCTGGGGGTCGGTTGAAATGTAGCGGATGCGGGCCGCGTCCGCGAGATGGTGACCGTGGATTCCAGTCGCTCCCTGTGCATTGCTTCCGCCCACTTTCAGCATGACAACGTCTGTCTGAGGAGTATTTTTCTCGTCGTCCGTGTAGGTGGTTCGAACGAGCAATTTGTCGCCCGCAAAACGTCTAGGCCAGTGACATTGCTCGCAGGTCTTGCTCGCCGGACGGAGGTCTTTTACCGGCGAAGGGATGGGCCGCGGATAGGTATGGGTAGCGACCATATAAACCTGCCGCAAGCCGTTAACTTTGGCTCGTACCATCCAGGGCAGCCCAGGGCCAATGTGGCAGTCCACACAAGCCACATGCGCGTGCGGAGAAAGGTGGTAGGCAGTATTCTCGGGCAGCATGACGTGACAGGTAGTTCCGCAGAAATTCGTCGAATCCAGATACTCCACGCCGCGGTAGGAAGCGGTTCCAATAATGAGAAGATTGATCCCGGTGGCCACGACCACCCACTCCAAAGTGTGCCGCACCACGGGCAGCCGGAGGTCAATGACAGGGAAAACCGCCGGCAGTTGCCCACTTTCGCGCAGACGTCGACGCCTGAGCCAGATGCCGAGTGGAATCAGCAGCAGGCCCAGTACGAAAATGGCGGGGAGTGTGAGAACGACCAGGATGCCGATGTAGGGATGCGGCGGTCCCGGTAGGAAGATCTCATAGAACCAGAAGGCGATCGTGGTAAGCGCCGTGCTGGTAGTGATCACGGCTCCCGAGAGCGTGATAGGATTCTGGCCCAGAAAATAGATTGGCTGCGACGAGTCTCGGATGCGTTCTCGCAGATTCATTGGAAACAGCCACCCTCTTTCCTAGTAGCGTCTACCCGGTTCTGCGATGACACTCTCGGCTTCCCGGCAGATCTTTTCGGCCGTCCCTGAACCACGCGACTACTTCTTGAATTTCCGGACATAGGCCACCAGTCCCTTAATGTCCTCCGGCTTCAGAGACGCCCCATATTTGGGCATCTTGTTCTTGCCGTTCGTAATGATAGTAGCGAGATCCGCGTCCGACATTCCCTGCACGTCGGCCGTTGTGAAATCGTGGGCGCCCATTTTCTTCCCCGTCGCCGAACCGGTTCCGTCCGCGCCATGGCACGCAACACATTTCGACTTGTAAAGCGTCTCCGACGCGTTCTGCGCGTGCGCCGACAACGAGACAACAAACACGATGGCGATAGCTGTCACTGTAGCGAACACTTGCATCTTGATTGTTTTCATATTCAAACTCCAGTCGATTGGGTTCTCAATTTGTTAGGTCCAACAACTCTGAATCATGTTTCACGTTAAGGTTTCTGTGGTTGCCCCTGCACCCCATGAAAACGAGAACATCAGAATGCGTAACGGAAGGATTCGGTCAGTGAGTTGGCGTGAAAATAGCGTGGCGCTGTCGGGCCGACAAACGAACCTTCCCCGTACTGGTAGTAATTCCAGCCCGTGTTGAAGGCCAGCTTGTGGCCAATATCCACGCTCAGGTTCGCCACCGGTTGCTGGTACTTGTACTGCAATGAGCCGAGAGGCTGCAGAACATTGAACTGGGGCACGCTGCCGTCAACACTGGTGATGCTGTAGCCGACGTTGGCCATAACCCGCTTTGCCGGCTTGAGCCTTATGGCAGCCATTCCAAAATTAGTGTGGTTGGTGTAGTACGAGTTCGCCAGCAGAGGATTGCCCGGATCGTTCAACGCACAAAATGAACTGGTGCCATTGGCATTGGCCACGAAGGGAAGAATCACCCCGGTTGGCGGCGTGTCGTTGAAGCAGATCATGGCATTCTGGATCACGCTGTTGAAGTTGTACGCCAGATCCAGTCCGAAGCGTTCGCGCGGCGCGAGCGACGCGGTCAGCCCGTAGTTTTGGTTGTGGCCCACGTATTGGGTCTGTGCGTCGGCGTTGGATTGTTGCAGGATGTTGACGGAACCGCCCACGGTGGCCCACGAGCGCGGTGTGTAGGTCGTCTGGAACCGGTATCGCGCTTCCTTCCGTGGCGACATGCGGACGAATACGGCGTTGAAGTTCGTGTGTTCCAGATCGAAATTCAGTCGCAAGGCATGGGTGGGCCGTGCCCAGAATCCGAGGAGCGCCGTTTTTTCCAGGCCCACGAAATGGTCCACGTCCCCTGGAAGATAATCAAGGAAGTGGTTGAATTGCCGGTCTCCATAGCGGTAACCCATGCGCGCCCCGGCTTTCTTTGAAATGTCCCAGGCGAGTTCGGTCTGATTTCTCGTCCAAGTCTGGTTGAAAGACGACTGGGATATGGTGGGCGTCCCTCCCGGAGTTGTGGGCGTAGTGAGCGCGGTACTCAGCAGGGTGCACGGGGGCAGTGCGCAGCTATAGTCGAGCTCGTTGAAATTGCCATTCTGCGGAATGCGGTAGGCCCAGAAATAGAATTTTTCGATCAGGCGCAGATGTTGGGTCAAGTGCAGTGTCGCTTCGACATCTACCACGTCAGAGATGCGGTTTGCAGCAGCTGTCCCAGTACCGGTAAAGGCGAGGGTGTTGCCGCGCGTGATCAAGCCGCCGAAAGACTCGTCCAACGGTGTGTTGGAAGTCGCGGAACTATAGGAGAACGAGCCGAGCAGCTCCAGCTTCCGGAAGTAATTGCTGCGCAAGCTGACGCGCTCGGTGGGCGTCGAAGTGCGGATTCGCTGGTTCCGCACGTAGCTGGTGTACGCGCTGCACGTGACATTGGTCAGAGTCCCATTGACAATCAGACTGGTTGCCGGCGGCACTACGGCGCAGGGTTCCTTGTTGACAGTGTCGATGGACAAACCCAGCGAAACAGAACTGACTGGCGTTGTGGGCAAGAGCGCCTCATTGATGGGATTCAGCTGGTAGTCAGTGTCTCCCTTGTAGTAATCGAGAAATTGGTCGTAGCTGACGACAGTTCGCGGCGCGATTCTAAAGTCCACTCCCAGGCGGTACGAGTTCATGGTTGTGTTCCAGTCCTGCAGGAGCGAACCTTCCGTACCCTCGTGGATGCTGCTGTAGGAAGGCCCGGTCATGTTGTTATGCGAATATCCCAAACGGAAGCTGACCGTGGATTGCGGAAGCAGTGCGAGATCGACGTCGCTCATGCGTCGCGTCGTAGCGAACGAGTGAGGCGAGTTCAGTATCGGAATCGATGGAGCAGAGGTCGGGGGATTCAGAGGATTTGCCAGCAAGTCGTAGTCGAAAAAACTTTGATCCCGACGGAAGCTGCTTTGGAAGTTGTACCATTTGTTCTTATCGGCGCGAAGGCGTGCGTAGTTGTTGGGATCGCCTCCCCACCCCACGCTGTTGAGGTAGAGATTGTCGAACAGCAGGCCCTGGTGATCCACCGACTGCATCGTAAGCGTCTGGTCAAGGATTCGCGGACCAGTCTGCAGATTTACCAGTGTGTCGTACATGTCGCCGCTGCCGGTCACGTCGGTACTCCTGTAGCCCAGTTCGATGGACTGGTGAATCTGGTACCCGTCGCGGGTCACGCCATCGGGTTCGGCGGGCAGGGCTGGGGGCACGGTAGGATTCGCGGTGGGAGTTTGGGCGAATAGTGTTTCTGGCGATGACACGATCATTGCGCACAAAAGCACCGCCAGGGCCATCGCTATTCGACGTTTGTTGTGACCACAGGTGGCCGCTAAGCGGCGCTCGGCGTGCACGCATGCGGACGCCGGTCTCTCGATTAGCAAGGACTGGTGCACGAGTTTTCTTGGCGGCGCCATTCGGTGCTCCCTACTTGAAAAACACACTGCTGAAATTGGAGCCATGAATCTGCGTGTGACACATGGTGCAGGCCTGATACTTCGCCGACTGATTGTGCGCGGGACCGATTGGCCCGCCGGCAGTCAACTGGGACGAGAAAGTGTGGCACTGGAGACAGAGCATGTTCACCGGCATCACCTTGAGTAGCCGTGGATTGGTGGAACCGTGGGGGGTGTGGCAACTGCTGCAGCCCTCAGTCTTCACGGGCACGTGCTCATAGACGAAAGGACCTTGTTTGTCGACATGGCACTTGTAGCAAACGGCGTCACCGCTCGGCAGGCTCCGTAGCTGCCGCACGGTCGCTGTCCCATGTGGGTTGTGGCAGTCCACGCACTGCACCAATCCCTCGTTGACGCGGTGGTGATAAGGTTTGGCGAAGTCTGCTTTGGCGGAAGTATGGCATCCGTAACATAACTGGGGCTGCTCCTGGGCTAGCAAGAACTCTTTTTCCTTGGCGTGATGAGGAGAGTGGCAGTCGAGACATCCGACATCGCTACTGGAGTGGGAGGATTCGGCGAAATGCGATTGCTGGTGAGCTTCGCCGTGGCAGCTTAGACAGCGTGCGCTAGTCTCTTGCCGTGACTTCCCCTCAAACACGAAAATCTTGGTTTTGTCACCGCCGCCCGCTACGTGGTCAGCTCCGGGCCCATGGCAACCCTCACAACCTTGCTTTGAGGGACCGCCCTTTATGTTCAGTGTGGTCTTCCAATGCGGCGTTTTCTCCCAGGCGTTATAAATTTCCTCATGACAAGTTTTGCAGGTCTCCGCTCCCACGTACTTGGAAC
>Ga0185299_10003739_pt1 | contig 19509 bp, 18 predicted proteins | sample PaiPotPPA55metaG_FD_128002 | JGI IMG/M metagenome (GOLD analysis project Ga0185299, IMG submission 128002) | Iron sulfur acid spring bacterial and archeal communities from Banff, Canada, to study Microbial Dark Matter (Phase II) - Paint Pots PPA... ...
CGCGACATGGTCGAACACAATCACCGGTTGCGCCGACTTGAAGAGGTCCCGCCCGCGCAGGTTCTCTTCCAAGTCCGCGCACGCTTGCAGGAAAGCTGCGTTCACCTGCTCGGGCTTGGGATGAATGGAATGCACCACCGAAACAGTCGGAATCGCACTGTTCACGGATCGGTTCACCGCAAGCTTGGCGGAGGATCCGCTCTCGCTTGAGAACTCTTCCAATTCATTAGAACTTGAATCGTCAGCAGTTGGCTGGTGCCGTCCCGCATTGTCCAGCGGAGTAGGACTCAGGCTCGCGGTCCGGATCGAGCCGGAGAGCAGGCTTGGAGTCATTTTGACGTAACGAAAAAAACGGGGCCGGCCGCGGCGTTTCCAGTATGGAGAATCGTAGGAATCGACTCCCGGACCCGAGCGCAGCAAACTGAAAAAAGAATGCTGGGCGGGATTGACCACAATCCCTGCGTGTCCGTGCCAGACGGCTAGGTCGCCCGGCTGGGGACTTGTCACTCGGCGAAATTCCTCGATCCCCGCATAGAGGTCCGAAGAGGGCGCGTATTCGTAAGGGAAACCGGCGCGCTGATAGAGTCCGTGAACGAAGTGCGAGCAATCGGAACGGAAGCCCGTACGATGGTGTGAATCGAGTGCGGCATTCAGGATTGCCAGCCCCTCATCCAGAGTGAGCGGCCCGGCCGGCGGAGCAGGGACCTCGTGCGTAGTTCGATAGGTCCCAGTCGACCCTGTCGGCTTCTGTTGCGCCAGTGCTGGCGGAAAACCGGCCAGGCAGCACAGAAGCAACAACCAAGCGCCTTTGGCATGGAACCGCATAGTCTGTTTATAATGGGCCTTCGCAGGGCCCCACAGGTCACAGGGGTGCCGCCAAAACCGCGAAATGTGCCTTGATTTCAGATGCACCTTAGGGTACGCGAGGTTTATTTTGCGCGCAACTTTTGCTGCCGCTGAAAACCGTGCTCCTCAGGCGTTTTCGGGGTCCACAGAAATCCGGGCCGGGCAGTTAAACTACTGTGTCCAAGGTTATTCGCGGGCGAACAAAGGGTGAATCCTAGCTTCCGGTTTGCAAGATCACGACCAACCTTCGCGGTCCGTGTGCGCCCTGCACCAGAATCTTTTCGATATCGGCGGTGCGGCTGGAGCCGCTGATCACGCAGGCAAACGGGTTCCGGTCGAGTTGTCGCGCGTGTGCGAGGCAGCGGAGCGCAGTGGAAAGACAGGGAACCGCCGCGACCTTCACCAGAAATTCCGAAAGCTCATATGTACGGCTGGCTACACCTTGACCATGTCGACTGCCACCTCAGGCAGCACTTCATTCACGAAGCAAGGCACGAACAGCGAAACAGCGATACTTTACGTGACACCGCCAACCCTCTTCAATCCCCCGCTTACGCCAGCTCTACGGCAACACCAGACGGGTGAACGGAAAGACGTACGCCTGCAGGGTCACCAAGATTCCTACCAGCGCGGCCAGCGCGATGCTATGGAAGAACACGTAACGCAAGATGTCGCCCTCGTGTCCGTACCACTCCGTGGCGGTGCTGGCCACGACGATGCTCTGCGCATCGATCATCTTGCCCATCACCCCTCCCGCGCTGTTCGCTGAGCACATTAGAACCGGCGAAATGCCGATCTGCTGCGCCGAGATCTTCTGCAGGCTGCCGAACAGCACGTTGGACGAGGTATCCGAACCCGTCAGCGCCACTCCCAGCCAGCCCAGCAGGGTTCCGAAGAACGGATACAAATGTCCCGTTCGCGCGAAGGCCAGGCCCATGGTGGCATCCACGCCCGAGTAGCGAGTCAGGATGCCCAGCGAAAGCATGGCGGCGATGGTCATCAGCGAGAACCGTATGTGCCATATGGTTTGCCACCACATGGCGACAATCCTCGTGAACGAAAGGCCCATGATGAAGCCGGAGATAATCGCCGCAAACAGAATCCCCGACCCCGTGGCCGAGACCCAGTTGAAGCCGAACACGGCAGCCTCCGGCGTAGGTTTCGCCACCACTGGGGGCATTCGTTGCGACAGCTTATTGAGGCCAGTCACGGGAAATTGCGGGTTGGTAATCTTGCTCGGCGCAGGCGACCATGTGCTCATGGATGGAAACACTTTTTCCGGAGTATTCATAATCTTCTTGCCGGTGGGCGTGCCCCAACAGAAAACGGAGATGCTGAGCACCAGCCACGGCAGCCACGCCCTCACAATCTCCGCCCGGCTGTAACCGTGTTGACCGCGAGCCGCACGCTGCTCCCCTTCCTGGTGTCCCTCGTGCCCCCAAATTGTCTTCGGACGCCATATCTTGAGGAACCCAATCAGGCACAACATGGAGACGATGGCCGCGATGATGTCCGTCAGCCACGGCCCCATGAAATTCGAAACCAGAAATTGTGGGATTGCGAAGGTGACGCCGGCAACGGCAATTGCCGGCCAGATTTCCTTCATTCCCTTGTAGCCCGCATAGGCCCACACCAGCCAGAACGGCACCAGCACCGAGAAGAAGGGCAGAATGCGGCCGACTTGCGCTCCGAGAGTGAATTCAGAAAAGCCGCTGACCGCAGCCAGGGCAATGATGGGCGTGCCCAGCGCTCCGTAGGCCACCGGCGCAGTATTGGCAATGAGCGACAGGCCTGAGGCCTGCAGCGGCTTGAAGCCCAGGCCGATCAGTATCGCCGCCGTCACTGCGACCGGCGTTCCAAACCCGGATGCGCCCTCAAAAAACGCGCCGAAGGAAAACGCGATCAACAAAATCTGCAGCCGTGTATCCTGTGTGATACCCGTCATGCTTTGCTGCATGACCTTGAAGCGGCCGGTCTCACACGTCATGCGGTAGAGAAAGATGACGTTCAGGATGATCCAGCCGATGGGAAACAGTCCATAGCAGGCGCCGTAAATAGCGGTGATGCTGGCCATCTTGACCGGCATGTGAAATACGCCGACGGCGATCAGCAAGGCAGTGACCAGCCCCAGCACAGCCGCGTAGTGCGCCTTCATGCGGAAGACCGCGAGGGTTCCGAGAAGCACGATGACCGGGACGGCGGCGAGAATTGTGGAAAGCCACCAGTGCCCCAGGGGATCGTAGCCTTGCGACCACGGCGTAGTCGGCGACACCCCGGTCCAGGCCAGCACGACCAGCGTGACCAGAACCAATGCCGTCAGGATGCCGGCTACCGGGTTTCCGGCTGCCGGCTTGGTGGCCGTAGCTGGGGGGGATGAAGGTTTAGTTGCAACGGTCATAAGCTCCTCGTTCGTACCTGCCGCAGGTGGCGCACTAATGAGTCGAGCCTCTTGAGCGGCCCGGATTGTATCACGGCGGCGGGCCGTGCGTCGGTTGAAACGACTGCTGACACCCCCTTGGGACACAGGATGAGGAATTCTGCCTTCATCCCATGTTTTCACGATGCGTTACCGCCGTATCGGGATCACAGGCGTCAGTAGCCCAAAACCAAAACTTGTCATTCCGATGGTTCGCGGAGGGACCCGGAGGAACCTGCTTCCCGCGCCATGAACTCCAACCTTCGTCCAACTCGCGCCTTTCGCACTCGCTTTTCCCCCGTCTGTGGAAAATCTTGTCAATAGGCAGACACTACTCGATCGAGGTTATCTCATAGCAAACAAACGCTAAATATTTCCGCAAATATGTCCCATTTACACTATGCTCTGTGATATAATAGAAGTATAAAGTCGAAAATCGAAGGCGCGGCCCCCGGGTCGCGCCTTTCTCTTTTTAGCCCGGTTTCAGGCAAGCCCAGCAACAAAAATCAGAAACAACCTGCGAGGCAAAACCGATGGGAAAATACTTGGATAAATCTCCGCGCACCGGCCCGGAGAATTTCACAACCTACAAACAACGCGGCGAATGGGTCGAACTGCTCTTCATGACCCGCGCCGCCAAACGCGGGTTCGGCGTCTCCAAACCCTGGGGCGACTCCTCCCGCTACGACGTTATCCTGGAACAGAACGGACGCTTCATCCGCGTCCAGGTCAAATGCACCGACCGCTGGACCGGCAGCGCCTACTCCTGCATCCTCTACGCCGCTCACCAGCACGCCTATACCACCAAACAAATCGACTACTTCGCCATCTACCTCGTTCCCGATGACATCTGGTACATCTTCCCCGCCAAAAAACTAATCGGACAATCGGCGGTAATCCTCACTCCCCACCGCCACGGCCACAAACATGGCCGCTACAAAGAAGCCTGGGACCTCCTCGAATCGCGAAAGCCAACGAAGGGGGCGCCAGAATTTCCGTAGCCGCTAAGCAAAACGAAATTCCGCCCCCGCCGAAAACCCGCCCGAACGACCCCTCTGTCATCCTGAGGAAGCGGAGTCCTCGGCAAAGCCGAGGACTCCCGACGAAGAGCCTGCCCTGAGCGCGCCGAAGGGATCTATGCACTCCGCCGACGCAACCACAGCTGAGGGTGCCCCATCCTTGCGCGTTCTTTGCGCAAGAGCCTGCCCTGAGCCTGCCGAAAGGGGTGGGACTAACGACTGCCCGCAGCACCGGGTAAAGCGACACAAATCCATGCGGGCCTTAAGCCCCCGAGGACGAGCGCCGCCCATCAAAACAAAATCTCGCTATCGCCGAAAAATCGCCTTGTCATCCCGAGAAGCGGAGTCCTCGGCAAAGCCGAGGACTCCCGACGAAGAGCCTGCCGAAGGGATCCGTGGAACTTGCCGACTGGACGACAGCCAACTTTGCGCCACCACGAATGCGGCTGCCGAGCTTTTGGGTTTCGCAGGAGGGTACCACTGACGCCGAAGACTGGGTCAATGAGTGAAATGGCGATATTACGCCAACTATGGAGCCTTGCTGGGCACGGGCTTGGACGCGGCCGCTGCCTGGGACAAAACATATGCTTGAATCGACTTTACCTCGTCAGGCTTCAGCGCGTCGTTGAACGAAGGCATGCCGCCGTATTCGAGATCGCCGCCCAGCACGATCGACTGGAATTGGTGATGTGTGTCCGCGCTGGCATAGCGCAGGTCAGGAATGCTGGAGCCTGAGACAGCGCCCACTCCATGGCAGAAGAAGCAGTAGCGGTGAAATAAAATGCTGCCTTCGCGGATCGAAGCGGCGGTGGCGTTCATGTGGATCGCGGGGGACGGTGGCCGGGTGTGTCCGAACGGCGGAACTTCCAGCTTTGCATTGGCGCCAAGGGAGAAAGTTAGTACACGGCCAAGACCCCGCTTCACCGGGCCGCTGCCGGGGCCATTGACTAGTCCCGCAGATCCTCCCCAGCCAACCATCAGCGTCACGTACTGAACTCCGTCGCGAAGGTAGGTGACCGGCGGAGCCATGATGCCTGTCCCCGCGTCGAACTCCCAAAGCTTCTTGCCATCCGTGGCGCGATAGGCGCAGAAGATTCCATCCGATCTGCCTTGAAAAACGAGGTTGCCCCCAGTCGCCAGTACGCCGCCACTTTCGACCAGTGGCAGATCGGCACGCCACGCTTCATGCTGCCCGACCGGATTCCAGGCGATTAGATGGCCGGTCATGAGCGGAGAAGCGAATGCTTTTTGCCTGACTGGTCCATCGTAGGCGGTATCGTCACCGCGATTCCAAAGCTTGGGGTTCGACTTCCAGTTTTTGTCCGGAGCGCTAACGAAGACTGAGTTTTCTCTGGCTGGGATGTAGACCAGGCCAGCGGCGGGATGAAACGCCATGGGGTACCAGTTGTGTCCACCACTGGGCGATGGGGATACAAGTACGGCCTGCCAGCCATCGTGAGCGGTCGGCGATTCCTGTGGGCGTCCAGTTTTAGGATCAACACCAGTGGCCCAAGTGATGCCATTGACGAACGCTTTTGCGGAGATGAACTGGCCGGTCTGGCGATCGAGCACGTAGAAGAATCCGTTCTTCGAGGCTTGCATAATGACCTGGCGCGTACCGCCGCCGATCGGCAAATCCGCGAGCATCAAAGGTTGCGTGGCGTCGTAGTCCCAATTATCGCCGGGCGTAACCTGATAGTGCCAAACCACCTCGCCGTCGCTCGCGCGCAGCGCCAGGATGGAAGCGAGGTACAAGTTGTCGCCACCGCCGGGGCTGCGGAGATCGCGGTACCAGGCGATTCCGTTTCCGGTGCCGGTGTACACCAAATCAAGGTCAGGGTCGTAGACGATGGAGTCCCACGCCGTACCTCCGCCCCCCGCAATCCACCACTGGCCGTGCCAAGTTTTCGCGGCGACCTCCATGGCCTTGGACTCGAAGCCTTTGGCAGGATCCCCGGGAACGGTAAAGGTACGCCAGAGGAGCTTGCCGGTCTCGGCCTCGTAAGCCGAGATATAACCCCTCACGCCAAATTCTGACCCGGCGTTGCCGATCAGGACTTTTCCTTTGGCGATTCGCGGAGCCCCGGTAATCGCATAAGGCTTGGATTGGTCAACCGTGGTAACATCCCAAACGGGTTTGCCGGACTTGGCATTCAGGGCGATCAGGCGCCCGTCGAGTGTGCCGAGATAAACCTTATCGTTGTAAAGGGCTACTCCGCGATTGACAACGTCGCAGCAGATGGTTCGAACCCGTGCACGGGGCACCTGGGGATCGAAGGTCCAAAGAATCTCACCCGTTCTTGCGTTCAGTGCGTACGCGACGCTCCACTCTCCGGTCGTAAAAATCACGCCATTCGAGACTAGTGGTGTTGCTTCCAAGCCCCGAGTGGTACCGAGTTCGCGATCCCACAGCAACCCGAGTTGGCCAATATTCTGCTCGTTGATCTGGCTCAAAGGGCTGAAGCGTTGTTCGTCGTTGGTCCCCCCGTACATTGTCCAATCGGCTCCTACCGCGACGGCCGTTGTCGGAGGGGATTTCTTACAGGCTCCCATCGAGAAGACTAGTAATACGGCAAATAACGGCGACACGCCGAGGCGAATCTTCATGAGATCTCCCTTGATTCCGCAACAAGATGCACGACAGCAGATCCGGATACCCCCTAGCGAAAACGCGCCAAGCCCGAAGCCACGGTCCAACGTACCGCCTTGGCAGTGTCGCAGAGCTTGAAGTCCGAGTCGGCTTCCTACGAATCGCCAGAGGACGAGCCAAATACCAAGCTGCTTTTGCACGAGAAAGCTAGCGTAGGAAGTCGGCGTTTGATTCCCATGCCGGCCAATAATGCCATGAGGAGTCTCAACTGTCGAGAACAGGCCTTTACACTCAAAACCCCTCGCAAGAGTAGGTGAGCGAGATTGTCGACCGAACTTTGGGGGCTCAAATATCTTCCGGTTTGCCGACTACTCGCTCTTCTCTACCGTAGCATCCGAACCTTCATTTTTCTGGCGATCAGGGCGAAGTCCTCTCTCGAAACCTCGAAAACTCCTCGCCGGAACGCCATTCCCCAATGCGATCCGCGACCCTGCGTGAAGGACAATTTGTCTCGCAGCTCAGACATCGGTGCCGTCTCAGTGGTGCGCCGATATGCGACATCTCGCCGAAATGGCCGAAACACTTTTCCCTGAGAAACCCGGTACGCCTCACCTGCTTTCACCTTTCCGATTGCGATGAATGCTTGCACGGCGTCTCCGTCCGTCATTTTGCTTCGCGGCGAGTAGTAGGCAATCCAGTCGCCCGTGCTCAGTTTTAGTATGGGATCAAGTCTGCCGTGGCTTAGTTGTGCAAATCCGCCCGCAACGCCAGCTTTTATGTGCTCTCCGGAAGCGACGCCAATCCAATATCGACTCATGCCAGGTTCGCGCGATTACCCTACGGTGACATTATCTTCCAATTGCGTAACTGTTGAGACAGGCCGTTACACTCAAAACCCTCTCTGAGCGTAACGCCGATTTATCGCCAATTGAGATGATTGCGTGCCGAGTTAGAGCTCTAATAACTTCAGGTCAGGGGATGGGTTCCGGCGGGGCCAGCTAACTGATAAAGGACTTCACGATCTCTTTGACAAGGTCGAAGATCGCCTCCCCCACGCCCTCGAGCATCCCGGAGTAAATCATGAGAAACAAGACTGAGCCTGCAACCACCAAGCCGCACGCATACATGACGCGCACGGGAGTTCTGGCTTGAGCCATACTCGAACCCTCCACAATGAACGTTCGGAAAACTGATAGATTGCAGGCTCGGCCCGGTGAGATAAAGCAATACATTCAGTTTTCGCCGCAAGTATGCACCTAAACATTGGGATGCGTTTACCTAAGCCTTGACTTTTTAGGTGCGAAAGATGCCATGGAAGCGGGTTCAGCCGCGGGACTCGGAGGACGCGGTTCGCCGATTCAGTCTGTCATCCTGAGTGCCCGCGTTTTGCATCGCGGGCCGAAGGATCTCAGTCGGCACAGACGCATCGCGCAAGCCCTAAGTTGCCAGCTTTCCTACGAGCGCACTCTCGTCGACTTCCTCGATGTGCGAGGTGATCCAGCGATTCGCCTCGTGCCGTCCCTTCAGGTGCAGCTTCTGATAATTGTCGGTAAGGGCTTCGGTGAACTCTACCTCAGGGCCGCTACGAATCAAGTTGAGCGTGATCGCTTGCAGCGTCTTGTCGACGAACGATTGCAGGAAGGCCAGCTTCTTCTCGGCGGCAAGCTCGCGCAAGATACGGTTGCGTTCGCGCGCGACCTGCGCCGGCACTTGATTGGGCATGCTGGCGGCCGGCGTGCCGGGACGCGCGGAGTAAGTGAAGACGTGCAGATAAGTGAAGGGCAACTCTGCAATGAGGCGGCGAGTGGCTTCAAATTCGGCGTCGGTTTCGCCAGGGAATCCGGCCATGACGTCGGCACCGATGGCGGCGGTAGGCATGGCGGCGCGAATCTTTTCAATCTTCTCGCGATAGTGCCACGGCCGGTACTTGCGATGCATGCGACGCAGCACCGCGTCACTGCCGGATTGCAGCGGTACATGCGCGTGCTTCGCAATGCGCGGCGAAGAGGCCACCAGCCCGATAAGTTCGTCCGACCAATCCATCGGTTCGACAGACGATATGCGCAGCTTTTCGAGTTGTGTCTGGTCGAGAATGCTGTGGACGAGAGACTCGAAGACAGGCTTCGGGCCTCGGCCTTCGGGCTTCGAGGCGTGCACGGACTGGATCGTGCCGAAGCCCGAAGCCCAAAGCCCGGAGCCCGCAGCCAGATCGCGCCCCCAGCGTCCCAGATTAATACCGCTGATCACCACTTCGCGATAGCCTGCGGCGACCAACGAGTTCACCTCGCGAACGATCTGTGGCAACGGCAAAGACCGGCTGCGGCCGCGGACGCTCGGGATCACACAGAAGGAGCAGCGGTTGTCGCATCCATCCTGCACTTTGAGGTTGGGGCGCGTGCGGTCGCTCTCATAAGAGCCGGCATCGAACACAGGAGCGGCAAGCAGTTCGGTGTGGGCAAAGATATCGGAAACGAAAAGCGGCCGTTGATCATTCGCCGCTGTTCGTTGGCCGGAAAGCACGAGCGTGTCGAGATGGACGAAGGCTCCCGGCCTTGTAGTGGCATCATCCAGCACAATTTCAGCCAGTTGATGTTTGTGCGAGTTCCCGATCACGCAGCTCACGCCGGGCAGCGCAGAAATCTCCTGCGGAGCGCGCTGCGCATAGCACCCGGTAACGATGATTCTTGCCATTGGATTCTGCCGCCGCACCCGCCGGATGGCGGCGCGGGCATCCTGATCCGCCGAATTCGTGACGGTGCAGGTGTTCAAAATGACCAGGTCGGCTTGGGCGGCGGAGGCGCGGGCGAGGCCGCGCGTTTCGAACTGGCGCTCGAGGGCGGCGCCGTCGGCCTGGGTGGCGCGGCATCCGAAGTTTTCCACGTGATAAGTGGGCACGGGACTATCGTAGCGCATAGCGCGGTCTTGCGGTTGTGGAGACCGCGTTGGCCGGGCAGACCATCGCTGCGGCCGAAGCGCACGCAGCTTCAGCGCCGCACAGGGTCACCCATGGAAGTCAGGAGGCGACGCTTCTCTTCTGCGTGAAACATTCCCGGCAGAGGACGGGACGTCCCTGCGTCGGGCGGAACGGAACGGTAGTGTCCTTGCCGCACTGGGAGCAGGTGGCACGCGTTTCGACGCGCGTGTAGTGCTGTGCAGTGCGCGGAGGTGGCACGGCAGTGAGGACGGCCGTGCGCTTGGACTTGCAGGTCTTACAGCGTTTGGGCTCGTTCTTGAATCGTTTGTCGTGGAAAAACAGTTGTTCCCCGGCGGTAAAGACGAAATCGGCGCCGCAGTCGATGCAGGTCAGTACCTTGTCCTGAAATTCCATTGAGGATGGCTCCCTTGTGCCCGTGCTTGCGCCTGCCACACGCGGGGAAGGGCGGTGGCGCACAGCAAACACAGGTTGTGTACATCCCCCTCAATTGCCCCTGGACTCGGCCACCCGCCACGCACCTTGGACGGCGCGTGGATACAACTCCGCACAATGCCGAAATGAATAAAGAATACTTGAGTAATCCCTTTGTGCAACTCTCTCCGGTAGGGGCCAGATGGAGCAGGGTCACCCCGGGACGGGGCGACCCTTTAATGCCTTGATACCTCTAGTCTTGCTCCTTGCGAACTTTCTTGCGAGCGCGTTTCCGGGCCAACGCGGCTTTTACGCGCTTCTTTTCACCGGGTTTCAGGTAAAAGGAGTGGCGCTTGACCTCTTTGATAATGTCTTCCTGCTGCACTTTGCGCTTGAAGCGGCGCAGCGCATTTTCGAGGGATTCCCCCTCTTGCAGCCTAATTTCCGCCAAACAGACACACCCCCAAACCCGTCCGGTAGGACGCAATAGTTATTACAAGGATTGGACGGGAAGTCAAGTAGAACTGGGAGGAACTTGGAAGGGGGGCGTTGGAGGGAAAGGCCTGTTACTTGCAGGAAATGGACTTGATTTCAGGGGATCCCGTCGATCTCCGCGGAAGCTTCGTAGGTGACGTCGCATTCCTTCAGACCGGCGGGCTGATTTTGGAGCTTCCTGTGCCGCGAGGCGCGAGCAAAGGAACCGCACAGCCCAGCCTTACCGTGTTGTCGGGAATCCGGATAGGTCATCGCTCAATCACGGAGAATGCATTGCCATGGGGTTTCAAGATGTGCGTCTGCGGCGTTCTCCGCTAGCGGCTGAGCAGCCGCACTTCTTAGCATGCGCCACAATCTAGTTCTTGAACTGAGGTTTCTTGACGGCCGTTTTCTTGGTGAACCTGGGACGGATGAAAGAGTCCCTGCTAGACTGAGTCAGTATCAGATTCCCTCGTTTCTGCATCCAACTAACTGTGTATCCACAATTAGTGCATTTCGGACGGTTTTTCCTGCCGACTTACGGCTTCCTGGTTTCCTTGGGAGTGCTGATCGGCCTGTGGATCAGTGTGCGCAATTCCGAGCGCCTGGGGATGGACGGCGAAAAGGCCTGGAACCTGGGGATTCTGGTGGTGCTGTGCGGGATTATCGGCGCAAAGGTGCTCTATGTGATAAACGAATGGAGCACTTACGCTGCGCACCCTTCGGATATTTTCAGCATTGCCACGCTGCAGGCCGGGGGAGTCTTTTCCGGCGGATTGATTGCTGCGTTTCTGGCGGCGTGGTGGTATGTGCGCCGGCATCATCTGCCCGCGCTTAGAACTTGCGACGCGTTCGCGCCGGGGCTGGCGCTGGGACACGCGATCGGCCGCATCGGTTGCTTTGCGGCGGGATGCTGCTACGGAAAAGAGACGCATCATTTCTGGGGCGTGGTGTTTCGCAATCCACTGGCGAATCAGATTACGGGCACTCCGCTGAACGTGCCGCTGGAGCCGACGCAGTTGTTCGAGTCGGCGGTAGAGTTCGCGAATTTCTTTTTCCTGATGTGGCTGCTTAAGCACAGGAAATTCGATGGCCAGATATTCGGCGCGTTCCTTTTCATCTATGGCGTAGCGCGGTTCTTTCTCGAATATCTCCGGGACGATCCGGGACGCGGGTCGGTGTTCAATGGCGCAATGACGGGCACGCAGTTGATCGCGATCGGGCTAGTCATCGGCGGCGGCCTGATCTGGTGGCTGCGGCCTGGGGCGAAGAATGTTACGGCGCAGCCGGTGGGAGCGACGCGATAGCGAAAAGGGAGCGGAAGATCGGGAACCCAAGCCTCGGGACTTATTTTGAATGCGGACTCGAAATGTTTTTCGAAAGGCGAGTCCGGACCTCGGCGAGCTGTTCAGGGAGTAGCGAGCGTTTCGGCAGTATGTTGAAACACGCCGGTGAGGTGTAGAGCAACAACTCCGTGTCGGACTCCAGCCAACGAATATAGTTTGCCCATCCAGTTTCCGCGGATCCGCCGTTCCATTGCAGGTGGATTCCAGCATATCCAGCATCATGGTTCGAGTGCCTTTCGCCTTCGGTTGTTTCACGAATTGGTTCCTTGCATTCCACCAGGGAAGGACCCACACGGTACCCGCCAAAAGACTGGCCAATACAACCCATTGACCAAAGTCGGTCCAAGACTGGGAATTGTGACGAATCACCACACCTAGCAGACCAAGCCCAAGAAACAGGATTGAGAAGGCCCCGAGCAGGCGAAACGCCCATTTGCTGAGAGCATTGCGATTCCGGTGGGCGATGAAGGAATCGTAAAAATCCTTCTGCGTCAGTTCGTAAGTGACTTCCATTCCCGTGTATTTTGGCAGCGATGCGCCCTTCATGCAACGAGAATCTCGGTCCGATCTGCTGCCGCTTGCGTAGCTGGGATATGCTTCTCATCGATGATCTTCTGAATTCGTGATCGAACAATTTCCCATCACGGTTGTTGTTACCCCAGCTGACATAGGCAAGCGGCTGGACCAGTTTCTTGCCGCACGCCTTGAGTCCGTGAGCCGCGCCCGCGTTCAGGAAATGATCGCCGAAGGCAAAGTGCGGGTCAACGATGCAGCGCGAAGGCATCGTTGAAGCTGCGCGGCGGGGAGCGCATCAGCGTGCTGGGTGAAGCGCAGCGGGCGCCGCTTAAGACTGTCGCCGAAGGAATTCCGCTCGACATTGTTTATGAGGACGACGATCTCGCGGTGATCAACAAGCCTGCAGGGATGATGGTTCATACGGGAGCCGGAGCTACCGACGATGCGCGCAATCGCGGGACGCTGGTGAATGCGTTGCTTCATTATCCGGGGTGGTTTGGTGGTTGCGGCCGGGGGCGAAAGCGGTTCCGGCGCAGACGGTCGGAGCTACGCGGTAACTCACGGAAATTATTGTAAGACTGCGATATTGCAGCCACATGCGCCTTTCACACGGGGCAAGCGCTTTCACACACTCAACACTCGCCATCCCAGTGAAACCCCGTTGGCGACAAAGTCCAGCGGCGACAGGGCTCCAACGTGCATAGCCAGCATCCGGCTAAAGAGCCGCGGATCCGAACCGAAAGCCCGCATGACCTGCTGGCGAAAAGAAGTCTTCCCATCGAGCGCGAGCATGAGCCGGGCCATCAGCGCGGGACGCCTTGCCAATGCGCGGTGCTCCTGCTGATAACGTCGCAGATTACCCGTTGCGAAGCACTCAGCCAACACCTGCGCCTGGCGAAAGGCAAGGCACAAACCTTCTCCGGTAATGGAATCGACCGCACCCGAAGCGTCACCGACCAGGGCAACATGGCGTCGATACACCTGTCGTAACTTCCGGGTTGAGGAGATGGCGCCCCGCTCTAGGGAGGCCATCTCGGCCCCACCCAGACGCAAAGCAACCTCCGGGAATGCCGGCAGTGCGGCGTTCAAACGGAGATGCGGATCGCCCGAAACCAGCACAACGCAGATTTCATCCGCCGCCGTCGGAGTGATATAAATCTGGCACCCGGGGCCCCAGTGAAGTTCCATGCAATCGCTCCAAGGCGAAACGCGGTAATGCCGGCGGAAGGCGAATCGGGCTCGATTGTAGCGGTACCGGTCAAGGCCGGCCCAGCGCCGGACCAGCGAGTGACCGCCATCCGCACCGATCACCCAGCGGGCGCGCACTTTCTGCTTGCCGAGCAGGGCGCCTTCCGGATGCAGGCCCGTCACTGGAGTCTGCCAAAGCAGAGAGGCTCCAACGCGCTCAGCCCTGGCCACCATGAGGCGATGCAAGACAGTCCGGCGCACGCCGATGCCAGCGCCGTTGGGAAAATTCGCTTCCACGCGCAAGCCGCTGCTGACAAAGGCGATTCCACGAAAAGGATGCGAGTCTTCCTCGGGAACGGAGATTCCCAACTGCGCGAGTACTGCGCGCCCGTCGGGCATCAGGCCTTCGCCGCACGGCTTGTCGATCGGCGGTCGGGCCCCGTCCACCACCACCACCTCAAGACCTTGCTGACGCGCCGCGATGGCCGCCGCCAAGCCGGCCGGACCGCCGCCAATTACCAAAACATCGGTCGCAATTTCCATGCAATGTGTTCCAACCACCGCGTGCGTGCCAGAGTCTTTGTTCTCGACACAAGGCAACCTCCGGTGCGCGCTCAGGCGGCGACAGCTCTCCGCGCCAGCCCCAGAGCCTCAGACCAGAAGGCCCCAGGATGGTGCGCGAAATCGACAAGCTCGTGGACAGCCAGGACAAACTCAGTGACCTGCGCCGGAGTAACTACGAGAGGCGGTGCGACCTTCAGCACCATGAAGTCATTCCCACAAATTTGCGTCAGAATGCCATGGCGGAAGAGACGCATCACCAGGATCTGCCCGAACATTGCCGGATGGATCTGAGCGAACGCTTCGAACGGCGCTCGCAGGCCGAGTCGTCGCGGAGCCGCGAACTCAATGCCCAGCAGGAGTCCGCGGCCGCGGACCTCTTTTACCATCTCATAACCGCCGAGTGTTTCGGTTAATCTCTGTTGCAGATCGGAACCCACCCTGGTCGCGTGATCGCCCAGCCTTTCGCCTTCAAGAACATCCAGAGCCGCCAATCCGGCGCGCATGGATAAGCTGTTTTCGCTGAAGGTGGACGCGTGCACGATCGAACGCTTGAAGGAACTAAACACCGAGCTATGGACGTCCTCCGTCATAAGCACCGCACTTACCGGCACAAGGCCCCCGCTCAGAGCTTTTGCCAGCACGACAATATCCGGCGTAATCCCAAAGTGATGTGATCCCAGAAACGGTCCGGTGCGAAACATTCCCGTCTGCACTTCGTCAGCCACCAACAAGGACCCATAGCGGCGGCACAGAGTCTGCGCACCTTTCAGATAGTCTGGCTCAGGGACACGAATACCGCCCTCCGCTTGAATCGGTTCGACAAAGAACGCGGCATAGCGCCGGGTCGCCAGCTCCTTCTCGAGCGCCGTGAGATCGCCGACTGGTACGAATGTTGTATCCGGAAGAAGCGGTCCGAAGCCCTTGCGCCAATAGTCGCCGTTCATCAGCGACAACGCCCCGCAGGTCAGGCCATGGAAAGCGCGGTCGCAGGCGAGCAGCCCAACGCGGCGGGTGTGCGCTCGCGCGAACTTGATCGCCGTCTCCACGCCTTCACTGCCCGAACTCGCAAAGAACACTTTGCTAAATTGGCCGCCCGCCAGTTGGCAGAGACGCCCCGCCAGTTCGCCCGCCAACTCCGGCACGTTGCTTTGCAGCATCACAGGTCCCGACCGGTCTAATTCCTCTTTGAGGGCGTTGATAATAGCCGGGTGGTTATGGCCGGTGTTGTGGACGCAATAGCCGGATAGAAAATCGAGGATGCGCCGACCGTCGTCGGTAGACAGCTCCGCTCCTACGCAGCGTTCGTAGTTGACGTTCATTTCGAGCAAACTGAGCAGCTTGACCCATTGAGGATTCACGTGATCGGCATAAGCGTCGGTGGCGAGCGGCTGTGCGATTGGCATAGATTCTGATATAGAGTCAGGAAAGGCTTGGCCAGACTTTGGCTCTTCCTGAAGTTTTGGATGGTTCCGAAACAGCCTGTTGAAAGGGCGTCTTGGCCGATTTCTTGATGGTTGGATGCAGCGATGCGAAGGGCAGGTTGCCACTGCCGAGACGATGTTGCTCCTTCGGACACTTTGGCGAACTCTTCAGGCATCCAAGCGTATGCTCCATCAGCTCGCGGAGGCCGACTTGAAAACATCCCGATTCGCTCTGGCTCTATGCTGTTTGCTACTCCAGGCCGCATTTTTCGCTCAAGCTCAGTCATCTGACGCTACCCTGACCGCGAATTCCGTATTCAAGAACAACTGCGCGAAGTGCCACGGAAAAACCGGTCAGGGCCGCCACTTCGCTGGGCCGTCGCTCGTCTCCGATAAAGCCCGCGACGCCTCCAACGAAGATCTGCAAGCCATCATCTTCAACGGCAAAGGCCGCATGCCCAAGTTTGCCGGCAAACTCACATCGGAAGAAATCAGCACGCTGGTGCGGCAAATTGAAGCTCTGAATGGGAAGTGAGGAGATAGCCTGTAGTATCCTTCGCAGCGAATGATCGCATCATTCCCCATTCTTATCTCCGTGGCGGCTGAAGATGCAGGCAAGCGGCTCGATCAGTTCCTCGCTATAGTCTTCGACCGCGTCAGCCGGGCGCGGGTGCAAGAGATGATCGCTGCAGGCAAAATACTGGTGAACGATTCTCCGGCCAAGGCTTCTCTGAAGCTGCGCGGCGGGGAGCGCATCAGCGTGTTGGGCGAGGCAAAGCGGGCGTCGCTCAAGGCGGTCGCTGAGGAGATTCCTCTCGACATTGTTTATGAAGACGACGATCTCGCGGTGATCAACAAACCTGCGGGAATGATGGTTCACGCGGGAGCGGGTGCGACCGACGACGCCCGCAATCGCGGGACGCTGGTGAACGCCCTGCTGCATCATCTGGGGAGTTTGTCGGGTGTGGGCGGGGAGTTGCGGCCGGGGATTGTCCATCGTCTGGATAAAGAGACCAGCGGATTGATTGTGGTGGCAAAGAACGATGCCGCGCACCGCAAGCTGAGCGCACAGTTTGCGGCCCGCGAAGTGAAGAAGAAATATGTGGCGCTTGTGCATGGGTGGGTGAAAAAAGATTCGGGGACGCTGGCGGAGAGCATCAGCCGCGACCGAGTGCGGCGCACGCGGATGACCACGCGCGTCGAGGGAGGGCGGGCGGCGGTGACGCATTATCGGGTGGTGCGGCGTCTCGATACGAAGTTTGGGAAGTTCACATTACTCGATGTAAAGATCGATACCGGGCGGACGCACCAGATCCGGGTGCATGTGGCGGGGATGGGGCATCCCGTCGTTGGAGATACGATGTATGGGGCTCCGACGCGGGCGCGGGGGAAATCAGCGGTCATCGTTTTGAGGCGGAATTTTCTGCATGCAGCGGAGTTGGAGTTCCGGCATCCGCGAACCGCGGAGACCGTTGCGTTCAAGAGCGAATTGCCGGTGGAGTTGCGGGAGTTTTTGGGGAAGGTGGAAAATCAAGAGCCTTAACGCGGAGTCTCGCGGAGGAAAGGCCCGGAGTGCGCCGAGAACGCATTGGCAAAGCGGTTGCAGATATAATAAAAAAGAAAATGGGGAGCTTTCTCACGAGACACATCTTCAGAAGTTCAGTTCGGTGGGCGGCGGTCTTGCTGCTGGTGACGGGGTTGCGCGAGTTCAGGATGATGCAGGCCGCGGCATCGCAATCGCCACCAGCGCAGACCCCGGCCGCGACGCAGAATGCTGCCGGTCAGAACCCTGCCGATCAGAAGTCCGGAGAACAAGGCACGAACGGAGACGTTCCGCGCATCAAGGTGGGCACCAACGAAGTGAATGTGGTGTTCACGGTGACGGACAAGCATGGAAAGCGCATTACCGATCTGAAGCAGGCCGACTTCCGCTTTGTGGATGACAACAAGCCCGCGGCCGAGATTCGCAGCTTCCATGCGGAAACGAATTTGCCCCTGCAGGTGGGTTTGCTGATCGACGCCAGCAACTCAGTGCGGGACCGGTTCAAGTTCGAGCAGGAATCGGCGATTGAGTTTTTGAACCAGACGGTGCGGCGGGGCTATGACCAGGCGATGGTCGTGGGGTTCGATGCGACGCCGGAAGTGACGCAGGATTTCACCGACGACACGGAGAAGCTGGGTAAAGGGGTGCGCATGCTGCGTCCGGGCGGAGGAACGGCGCTGTACGATGCGCTGTACTACGCGGGCCGGGACAAGCTGCTGAAGAAGGCGCAGAACGGGCCGACGCGGCGGGCCATCATTCTGCTGAGCGACGGGGAAGACAACCTGAGCCACGTGACGCGCGAGGAGGCGATTGAGATGGCGCAGCGCGCGGAAGCGATCGTGTACACGATCAGCACGAACGTGAGCGGCACCAAGGGAGCGGGCGACAAAGTGATGGAACGCATAGCGGATGCGACCGGTGGGCGGGCGTTTTTTCCCTTCCAGATTCGCGATGTGGCCAACGCATTTGCCGAGATTCAAGACGAACTGCGCAGCCAATATGCCGTGTCGTATAAGCCGGCAGACTTGAAGTCTGACGGGCACTTCCGCACGATTGAGATCGTAGCGCTTGACCGTAAGAGCTTCCGGGTGAGAGCGCGGCGGGGATACTACGCGCCGGTGCAGTAAGAAAACCAGCTTCGCTCCGGCTTTCGGGGCTCCGGCTTTTCGTTGCTGGGTTCATCAGCAAGTTCTTCTCGCAGGCAATTACGAATGCCCGGATATTCGGGGACACCACTTCCGAAGAAATTGGGGATTAAGGCAGGCCTTCGCGTGCAATTGGCGAATGCTCCGGCAGAAGTAAGTGCGGAATTGCGCGAGGCGCTCGCGGAATGCCTCGCGGTGAAGCAGGCAGACGCCCTCGATTTTGTAATGCTTTTCACCAAGTCCCGCACGGAGCTGACCAGGGAGTTTCCGCGGATGGCGAACCTTCTGAGCCCTGCCGGCATGTTGTGGGTAAGTTGGCCGAAAAAGAGTTCGGGCGTGGCGACCGACCTCCACGAAAATGTGATTCGGGAAATTGGGCTCGACGCGGGCTTGGTGGATGTGAAGGTATGCGCGGTGACGGAAGTGTGGTCTGGGCTGAAGTTCGTGCGGCGCGTTAAGGATCGAAAGAAATAAGTCTCGCTCCTCAAGGTTTCCGGCCGGTTAGCCGGAAACGCTGAGGTCGTTTCGCCTCCATAAAGTCGTCATTCCAAAATCTAGTTCAGGCTCGTGTCCCGAACCAGGTGTCCCACGAGAAAGAGGATCGCCAACAACAAGAGAACATGAATCAACACGCTGGACACGTGGAACATCATAAAGCCGCCCGCCCACAGAACGAGCAGCCACATCGAGATCACGAGGAACGGTCCGAGCCTCATCTTTAGCCTCCGGAAAGCCACAAGTGCACCGAGCCTGACAGCGATCCAGAAAATACTCCCTGTTTATAGTGCGGACAGGCTCAGCAAGGTATCCGCATAAGGCTGTAAGTCTTTGGCGGCGGGGTAGTAGACTGCAGAAGGAATGAAGAGCTAACTCTTCTTCACAGATAGCAAATGACCTGATCGCTTCCTGCAAGGCTGTCGTTCGGCCGCATTGACTGGCGATTAAGTCAAAAACATTCAGGCCGCCGCTACGGGCGGCTTTTTTATACTGCCAAAACCCTGGAGCGAGGAGTCGGCCATGGTGCGGGTGGGATTGATTGGATTCGGACTGGCGGGGCAGGCATTTCATGCGCCCGTGATCCGCGGCGTGCCGGGG
>Ga0185299_10003740_pt1 | contig 19508 bp, 19 predicted proteins | sample PaiPotPPA55metaG_FD_128002 | JGI IMG/M metagenome (GOLD analysis project Ga0185299, IMG submission 128002) | Iron sulfur acid spring bacterial and archeal communities from Banff, Canada, to study Microbial Dark Matter (Phase II) - Paint Pots PPA... ...
CCTCCGTTGATGTTACGATCTTGCCTTTTATGCTACTTCCCATTGTGCGTCCCCGCTGACTCGTAGCTGAGCGACATTCCCATGGTGGCGCGCACTTCATCCATCGTTTCCGCGGCAGCCTTGCGCGCCCGTTCTGTGCCTGCCTCCAGAATATCCCAAGCCAGCCGCGGATTCTCCTCGAATTTCTTGCGCCGCTCTTGCATCGGATTCAGCAGTTGCACCAGCGCATCGGCCGCCCAGCCCTTGCACTCGATACATCCGATGCCCGCCGACCGGCAGCCCTCGTTCACCTTCGCCATGGTTTCTTTGCTGCTGAAGATCTTGTGCAGGTCGCCCACCGGGCACACATCCGGATTCCCCGGATCCGATCTCCGCACGCGCGCTGGATCGGTCACCATCGTCTTCAGCTTTTGGCGCACCACCGGCTCCGGGTCCGTCAGCATGATCGTGTTTCCATACGACTTCGACATCTTGCGCCCATCCGTTCCCGGCAGTTTTGGCGCGGGCGTGAGCATGGATTGCGGCTCGGGGAAAACATCTCCGCTCTTCCCGTAAAGCCCGTTGAACCGCCGCGCAATCTCCCGCGTCAGCTCCACGTGCGCCACCTGGTCTTCCCCCACCGGAACCACGTCAGCCTTGTAAATCAAAATATCCGCCGACTGCAGCACCGGGTATCCCAGAAACCCATACGTCCCTAAATCTTTATCCTTAATGTTTTCCCGCTGCTCCTTGTACGTGGGAACCCGCTCCAACCACCCCAGCGGCGTGATCATCGAAAGAAGCAAATGCAATTCCGCGTGCGCCGGAACGTGTGACTGAATAAAAATCACGGATCTCTCCGGATCGAGCCCCGCCGCCAGCCAGTCGAGCGCTACCTCGAGCGAGTTCTCCTTCACCCGCGAAGTGTCGGCGTAGTCGGTCGTAAGCGCGTGCCAGTCGGCCAGTTCAAAGAAGCACTGGTATTCATCCTGCATGCGCACCCAGTTATCCAGCGCGCCCACGTAGTTGCCGAGGTGCAGTTTCCCAGTCGAGCGCATGCCGCTGAGCACGCGCTTCCTTACTTTGTTCGAAGCGATCATCATTCTTCAGCGAGTCGTGACGAAGCACAACAGAATACAACGCCTAGATTCACAGCTAGCAGCATCATGCGAGGGTATTGTCGATACTACCATGTAGGCTCGGATTTCGGAGGCTGACGTTTCCTGAAGGTTTCTGAATTGCTCCGCTTTGAGGTTTCTGAATTACCACGCTTTGAAAGGGCACGGCTTCGAGCCGCGCCGCAAGATTCCTCGATAAAATCAATCGCGGCTTCAGCCGCCAGCAGGCGGAACCGCGCGAAGAGAGCGCAGCTGGAATGCACGCCTCACTCAAGCTGAGGAACGTCGCTTCTCTCATGCTTTATAATTCGCCCTCTACACCGCTCAAATGCCACTCGCCCGCAAACTGCGCCTCACCGACTACTTCACTCTCGGCTGGGGCACCATGGTCGGAGTCGGCTGGCTCGTGGTCATGGACGACTGGCTGCTCCGCGGTGGCGCTCTCGGCGCGCTTCTCGGCTTCGCCATTGGTGGCGCACTTTTGTTTCCGATCGGATGGGCTTACGGCAGGCTGGTCGCTGCCATGCCAGACGCCGCCGGCGAAATCGCCTACACCGCAGCCGCATTCTCCCGCCCAATCAGCTTCGCCACCGGATGGATGATGATGCTCGCCTACTTTATCGTCTGCCCCTGGGAGGCCGTTGCCGTCGGCCGTATCGCCGGCTACATTTTCCCCTCGCTCGATACGGTCGAACTTTATCGCATCGCCGGACGCCCCGTTTACCTTCCACATCTCGTCATCGGCCTCGCCCTCACCGCGCTGCTTACCGTGCTGAACTATCGCGGCATCCGCCTCAGCGCGACCTTCCAGAACTGGACCGCTTTCGGCACGCTTGCCCTCTTCCTGATTTTCGTCGCACTCGGCCTAAGCAAAGGATCTTCACGCAACTTCCCGCCACTCTTCACGCACCCGCCGCTGGTTTCATTCCTGCTCGTGGTTCAAATCGTTCCCTATTTCATGACCGGATTCGAGTCCGTGAGCAAGGCTGCGGAGGAGTCCACTCCGGAGTTTCGCGCCCAGGCATTTCTCAAAGCCATTTGGATGGCCATTCTTATCGGGATTCTTTTCTACACAGTCGTCATCGCCGCAGTCGCATTTGTCGCTCCTTGGCGCGCCCTAACCGGCGAAAGGTTCATGACAGCCGTCGCATTTCAAAATGCTGTGGGTTCACGCTGGATCGTCAACGTCATCCTCGTCGCGGCTCTGCTCTCGCTCGTCAAATGCTTCAATGGAAGCTTCGTAGCTGCGAGCCGCATGGTCTTTGCGCTTGGCCGCCGAGGCATGGTCGCGGATCTGGTCGGCCGTATCCATCCCCAACATCAAACACCGTCAGCCGCGGTTCTTTGCATCGGCTTCGCCACCGCCGCGTGTATGCTGCTGGGTGACGCGATCCTGGTTCCCATCACCGAGGTTGGTTCAGTCGCCTGCGCAATCGGATGGGCCGCAACCTGCGCCGCCTATATTTCCCTGGGCCGCTCAGGCAAACTTGCCGGTTCAAAGGTGTCAGCATGGGAATTATCGGTCGCAAGCTTTGGCTTGCTGGTAGCGATCGCAATGATGCTGATGAAAATTGTCCCCGCAATTCCCGGCCATTTTACGATATACGAGTGGCTCGCACTGGGGATCTGGATTGTTCTCGGCGCCCTCGCGAGGCGTCGCCTGACAGCTGTGTAATGCTTGCTGCGTGGTGAACGATTGCAGTCATATGACCGCGCGCCGCGCCGTGACCGCGTGCAGTGACGTGGAAGAGCGGCGCTCCGGCGCCGCGTAAAGCTCTTTTACTGAACGCGCCTTTAGGCGCTGCATCTCGAGGCTCAATAACCGATGAAACCTAGCAGACTGATTTTACTACTCGCTTTTCTGTTTACCGTGCCCTTCTTGCCGGCACAATCACCATCCCCCTTCGATCTCGTGATCACCAACGGCCACATTATCGACGGCACCGGTTCCCCCTGGTATTCGGCTGATATCGGCATCCGCGACGGAAAAGTCGCCGCCATCGGCAACCTTGTCGCTGCTCCACGCAAGCGCACCATCGACGCCGCCGGCAAGGTCGTCGCGCCGGGATTCATCGACATGCTCGGCCAGTCCGAACTCTCTATCCTCGTCGAGCCGCGGCTGCCCTCCAAGATCTATCAGGGAATCACCACAGAGATCACGGGCGAAGGCAGTTCGATCGCCCCACTCAACGACACCATTATTCAATCCGACCGCGGCGGTTATGAGCACTATCACATCACTCCCGACTGGCGCACCTTCCGCGAATATTTCTCTCGTCTCGAAAAGCAGGGCATGGGCATCAACCTGGCCAGCTATGTCGGGGCTACGCAGGTTCGCCGCATGGTGCTCGGCGACGACGACAAACAACCCACGCCCGAGCAACTCGAGCAAATGAAGGCGTTGGTGCGCGACGCCATGGAAGATGGAGCAGTCGGCGTCTCCACCGCACTTGAATATGCCCCTGCACCGTACGCGAAGACTGACGAACTGATCGCGCTCGCCGCCGAGGGCGGCAAATTCGGCGGCATCTATGCCACTCACATGCGCAATGAAAGCGATTCCGTGCTCGAATCCATTGACGAGGCCCTGCGCATCGGCCGCGAGGCCCACGTTCCTGTGGAGATTTGGCACATCAAAGTCGCCGGCAAAAATAACTGGGGACGCATGCCCGAAGTCGTCGCAAAAATTAACTCTGCGCGCGCCGGCGGCGCCGATGTTACCGCCGACTCTTACGCCTATACCGCGTGGTTCAACGATTTCTCGGCATTTGTTCCGCTGTGGGCGCACGCTGGCGGCGCCGCGAAACTTGTTGAGCGACTCAAAGACCCCGGCACACGCGAGCACATTCGCAAAGATATGCTCACGCCTTCGAAAGATTGGGACAATGAATGGCAGGAAATTCCCAGCCCGGAAGCCATCATGATCGGCGTCGTGCAGAATCCTGAAATGCTTCCTCTGCAAGGCAAGCGACTCTCCGAAATCGCGAAGCTTTGGAATAAAGATCCAATGGATGCCCTTTTCGATTTCCTCATCGCCGATCCCTATACCAACGTCGCCGTTTTCGGCATGTCGCAGCCCGACGTCACCCTCGCGCTGCAGCAACCCTGGGTCGCCTTCGACAACGACTCTTCCGGAACTTCACCCGACGGCATTCTTGGACAGGAGCATCCTCATCCCCGTGCCTACGGAACTTTCCCGCGCATCCTGCGCAAATATGTTCGCGAAGACAAGGCGTTGACGCTTGAAGACGCCATACGCAAAATGTCGGCGCTTCCAGCGCAGCGCCTTCGTCTCGCCGATCGCGGTGTTCTCAAGGCCGGCATGTGGGCCGATGTGGTCATCTTCGATCCCGCAACCGTGCGCGATCTCGCGACCTTCGACAATCCGAACCAGCTTTCCGAAGGGATGGACTACGTGCTGGTAAATGGCGTGCCCGTGATCGACCAGAGGAAGATGACAGGAGCGCTGCCAGGAAAAGTTTTGCGCGGCGCAGGTTACGCGCGGTAGCAGAGTTGTGATGTGGAGACAGGTGCCCCTGCGGCAGGCTCAGGGCAGGCACTCGGCTGTCAGTCGGCCCGGAGTTGCGGGCCGCGAACGTCAAGCCGCGACCGTGAGGCAGCGAAGTCCGCCTATGGTTTCAATCGCGCTTGCGTCTCCGGCGTCGGAGTCACTGCCACGCGCGGTTCCGCCACAGTGCCCGTGATGCTATAAACCAGCGTACTCGCCTGCGCCGGCTTCGTCTCCGCACCCTCGATCAGCTTGAAGTTCAGCTCCCGTCCCAACGATGCGATGCCGCTCACCTCATATTCTCCCAACGGGGAAGCCATCTCTCCGTTGTCGATCTCGATCTCACCGCCGCGTAAGCGCGCATGCCCTTGCCAGCGCTCCACCCGCAACGGTTGCTGGTCGCCCCCCAGCGAAATGTGAGACAAAAATCCTTCACGCAAATCGAATTGCAATCTGCCCTCGGCCGATTGCCAGAACGCCTCCGAATCCGCGCCGGAAGCCGTGAATTGATAAGTTCCCCCGGCGGTTCCCGAAACCCACGGATCGTGCATCGCTTCGGCGACCTGCTCGAGCGAAATCGCAGTCAGAGTTCCACTTCCGGTATAGACAGGAGCGCCTTCCGCAAAATCGATTTGCCAATCGCCGTGATGTTTCCCTCCTAAAAGGCCTCCCCGCCAATCCGAAATCTTAAGCTTCCCTCGCTCCAGGTCAAGCGAAGCGGAAACCCGGTTCGCAACTAGATTGCGGATGAACAGGCGCGACGCACTAACGCTGCCTGTAGCCCGCAAACTCTCGAACAACGATGCCGGCGCAGGTTCGTCTGTCGTCAGCATCTGATACCACCGGCGCTGGCTCGGCGGTGGCGTCAGCCACTCGTGCAAACCACTCAGTCCTGCCTCTTCAGTATTCAAACTAAAGCGGACAAGGCATGCCCCAGGAGTTCCGCAACCGCGCGGCAAAGTGACCGATCCCGTCCATTGCGCGTCCGCAGCCTGCGCGTTCAACTTTTCCAGGCGTACTTCAGTTGGCGAAAGCTGTAATTCAGCCGAGGCAATCTCAATGGGCCCATTGACTCCCTGCACGGTTGCGCGCAAGTTGCGCAATTGGACGGTTCCAGTTACCTCCGGCAAAGAGAAGCCAGAGAAAGTTCCAAACACATTTGTCACCCACCCTCCGGCAACCAGCAATTCCATCTGCGCGACACCCACAACGTTAGCTCTCAGCGCTGGCAGTCCCAGCAGGCTGGCGGCACGCAGTGTATGCGACACTTCTCCTTCTCCGCGCACAACCAGGCCATAGCCCGACCGCGCCACCCAACCTCGCACCTGGGCTGGCGCGGGCCGTCCCAGTGCCACCGGAAAAGGACCATACTCGAGGTGCAGTTCGTCTTGAGGCGGCAAAATCCCATCCTTCAGATGACGAAAAGATCCATTCTTTGATGAAGCGTGAACACCTGCCGAGCCCAGCACAAATGGGACGTTTCCCGGAGCCAGATCCAGTTTCGCACTCGCCGACTGCAGTCGGAGATCGGCAATCTCGCCGCGGCCTTGAAAGTCCGGTCCCCGGCCTGATGTGTCATCTTCTTTCACTACGACATTCCCCTGCACGCTCCCCGTAGCTACAAGATCCGCGGGCAGGCCTTTTTTGGCGCGTCGAGCCAGTTGTTCCACGGCTGTCATGGGAACGCTTTCAAGATTCAAAGAAAGATTTATCCGGCGAACTCCGGGCAGCCCTGCATCGCCGTGAAGCGTAATCATGCCACTGCCCACAGGAGCGCTACAGAAAATTTCGTGTGTTACGTTTTCCAACGAGCTATACCTGCCATCGCAATGTGCAGCCAGCCGCACTCCGCCCACGCTCGAAATGTCATAACGATGGAAGTCCTCGATCGACATATCCGCGGCTACCAGCATCGCCGCCGGAGTACCGTTCAAAGTGGCATCCAGGCGAACCGCTCCTCGCCAGCCCCTGTCGCTTCCCGATATGAGTTTGGTCAGTTGACCGAGTTGCGCGCGACTCCACTCCATGCTGAACTGCAGCGGCGTTTCACGCAGGCTCCCGGCCCTCTGCCAGCTTCCGTCCATCCGGAGCAACCCGGCGTCGCTCAAGCTCATATCGGTGCGCAGCGGTTCTGCCTTCAGCCGCACTCCCCAGGTGTTTTCCGACTCCTGCCACAAAGCGAAGTCCGCATTCAACAGCGCGTAAGGCTTTTTTTCCTGCCCCGCCTTGAAGTTGATGCGGCCCGCACTGGCCTCGATGTAAGGAAACCCCGGCCGCACTTCTGACTTCGATTTCGCGGTGGGCGCCAGAGGTGTGCGCGCCGTACGTTCCAGCAGTGCTTCCCAGTTCCAACGCCCATCTGCTCTACGAACCAGATTCAAGCTGGGCTCGCTCAGTTCCAGGCGCGCAATGTCCAGCCGTCCGCGCACCAGCGAGGTAAGCCGCACCATGGCCGTAACCTGCGGGGCCCGTAACATCGGCTCTACGCCGAAAGCAGGATCTTCATGGATCACCAGGTTCTCGAGGTCAAAGCCAGGCGGCAGGAATCGAATGTGAACTGAACCAACCTCCACCGGTCGAGCCACGGCAAGACTGATCGAGTTTGCGATGCGCGCCTTCAGCCGCGACGCACCCGGTCGCATGAGAAACAGCAGCAGCAGAGTCACTGCTGCCGCGATCACCACCCGCCGCTTGGAAGAAGAGATCTTCACCGCACCACTTTCAGCGTTCGCACCCAGCGCGTTTCATCAAAGAAGTGCAACACCACATGCGCCAGGAAACCAATGCGATCTCCGAAATCGGTTTTGCGGTACTGGTCGCTCGGCGTCTCAAATGACCAGTAAATGAACATCGGACGTCCGATGACGTTTTCCTTCGGTATGAAGCCCCAATAGCGGCTGTCCAGGCTTACGCCGCGGTGATCGCCCATCGCGAAGTAGTGGTCGGGCGGTACTACAAGATCCTCTCCCTGGATGTGCGAAGGCAACTCCGTCTCCCAGATCGGAGAGATGTTTGGATCCGACGGGGGCACCGCGGGAAAATTGTTGCGATAGTAGTCTGACGGCTCATCCCGGTCATGGTTTATATACGGCTCGTTCAGTTTCTCCCCGTTGCGGTAGACCTCGCCATTGCGCAGGTGAATCCGGTCGCCCGGCACGCCGATGATCCGTTTTACAACGTAGGTTCCAAGGTAAGCCGCGTCGGGATGCAGAAACACCACAATGTCGCCATGCCGCACCTGCCGGTAAGGAAGCAACGGCCCCACCGACGCAGTCTGGGGCGCGAACTGTACGCGGTTCACAAATACGTGGTCGCCGATCAGCAACGTATCCTCCATCGAACTGGAGGGGATTTCAAACGCCTGCACCACGAAAGTGATGATGAATAATCCCGTTACCAGCACCGCCGCCAGCGAGGCCAGAAATTCCACCGTAGTCTCGCGCGGTTTTTCTTCGACCTCGTCCTTCGCTTTGTTATCTTTCTTAGCCACCGATGATTCCGTCCGTTCTTTTCCCCGCTCCTGCGGTAGCCGGTTCAATTGACCAGCCTTAGCGTGCGGTTCCAGCGTGTGATTTGAAACAAATGCGTTACCGCATAGGCAAAGTGATAAAGTCTATCGCCCACCGAAGTTGGAGTTACGCTCTCTCCTTCAGCTCCTCGAACCGACCAGTAAATCAACAACGGGCGCCCAATAATATTAGTCCCTGGAACGAATCCCCAGTAGCGGCTGTCATAACTGTCGTCCCGATTGTCTCCCATCACAAAGTAATGCCCCTCGGGGACGATAAGCTGTCCGTCCTCCACCAGTTTGCGCAGCAGCAGCCACCACTCCGGAGTCTCGCCCGGCACCACATCAAGCCTCGGAAAGTTATCCCGGAATAAATCGTTTGCCGGCCGGCTGAAATGAGCGTAAGGCTCCTTCAACGCCACTCCATTCACGAACACCTGTTTGCTCACCAGTCGCACGTGATCGCCTGGCACCCCAATGACTCGTTTCACAAAGTGCTGCGCCGGGGTTATCGGATAGTGAAACACGACAATGTCGCCGCGCTGGACCCGCCGGTAGGGCATCACATAGTCTCCCACGCCGCCAGCTCCGTAGCAGAGCTTGTTCACCAACAGGTAGTCGCCCACCAGCAGCGTGTTCTCCATGGAGGGTGAAGGAATCTGGAACGCCTGCACGATGAACGTGATCACAAACACCGCAATCACCACCGTTCCCAGCAGTGACTGCAACGAACCAACCGCATCCGCTCCCAAAGTTGCCGTGCTTCCCTGAGGATGGGGAAAATGACCGTGAAAATGGTGCTCCGGATGATGATCTGGAACCGGCTGATCTGGAACCGGCTGATGATCTGGAAGATGATGCTCTGGAGAATTCATTCACTCTGCTTCTGCCGCCCTGCTTATCTTCGTACCGCGGTACCGCGCCAGCTTTGCTCCCGCTGACTGCGGCCGCGAAGCCAGATAGGCAAGCAGCTGCCGCGCCGCGTCCTGCTCCGCCGTCTTTTTGGTAGAACCTTGCGCCCGTCCCACGAATTCCCCACCGGCTTCGCCGTTCTTGGTACTCAGACGAACCTCTACAGTAAACGTCTTGTTGTGTTCCGGCCCCGCCTGCTGCACCAGGACATACGACGGTTGCGCCATTCCCAGTCCCTGCAACGTCTCCTGCAGCGCCGACTTGAAATCGGTCATGGGTAGCGCCCCGCCACCGCGCTCCATGCTCGCCAGCTCAGGCGACAGGATCTCACGCAGGATGAATTCGCGGGCCGGTTCCATTCCCCCGTCTAAATACATGGCCGCCAGAACGGCTTCCAGCGCGTCCACCAGCAACGCCGTCTTGCTGCGGCCTCCGCTTTTCTCTTCGCCCCGGCCCAGCCGCAGATAGTCTCCCAGCTCCAATCGTTGCGCCACACGGATCAGATGGCGCTCACTCACCACATGAGCGCGCAACTTTGAAAGCTCGCCCTCGCGAAACTGCGGAAAGCGCTGGAACAATTCTTCGCTCGTCACCAGCGCCAGAATCGCGTCACCCAGAAACTCCAACTGCTCGTTGTCGTTGACCTTATACTTGTTCTCTCCAGCTTGCTGCGACTCCTGCTCGCGCGCCTGCGAGCTGTGGGTGAGGGCCTGCTCAATCACCCCCCGGCGGCGAAAGTGGTACCCCAATGCCGCCTCAAGCGCGGTGATTTCCCGTTCCTTCATGGTGAGTACAAACTATGCGTCGGTTAATTCTTTGCGGGTGGCGCACCGCCTCCGCTCAGTTGCGTCAGGCGATCTTTTTCCTTTCGGGCGGCGTCTCCGGCATTCGAGCCTTCCTTTGTCAGTTCCACCGCCTGATTGGCATACTTCAGCGCCTCTGGATATTTGCTTTGCATGTCCAGAGCCACCGAGAGGCGGAATACCGCGATCGGATCGACCTGCTGAGGGAAGGCGTCAATCGACTTTCTTAGATTTCCCTCCGCATCCGTCCAGGCTTTTTTGTTGAAATCGATCGTCCCCAAAATCGCGTAAGCCTCCGAACGTATGAATCCCTTGAACGCGGTCAATTGGTCGGGAGGATAGCCCGCACTGGGGATGTCCGTGTCCACCGTGACCAGCGCGCGCTGCGCATTTTTCACTGCATCTGCCAGCTTCTGATCTTTGTCCAGATCCGTATCCCGCGTGCGCTCTGCCAGCACTTGCGACACACCCAGCAGCGCCTCCGGATCGTCCGGATCGTAGCTCAAGACCTTTTCTGACATCGCTATCATCTTGTCGGAGTTATTGGCCTGCTGATACGCGTGCATCACCGCCTTGTAGAGCAGGGGCCGCAACTCGCTGTCGGGAAACTTCGTAGCGAAATCGCCTGCCGCCTTTTCCTGGGCTGCGGGATCAGTCAACGCCACGGCGTCGTTATATGCCTTGAACTCTTCTTGCGTTTTGGCCTGAGGCCGACGTTTACCCGCCGGTGCCGCTGCCTGCCCCGCTGTTTGTCCGCTCGTCTGCGCCGCCGGAGCACTCTGCCCGGCAGGAGTACTCTGCGCGAAACTCCAAACTGACACTCCCAGCATCGCAATAACAATTGCTGCACGCTTCATGCTTTCTCCTTGGCTCCCACGATTTCAACTTCGGCTGAGTCGCCTTCGAATCCCCGCATTCCCCCGTGTTCTACGGTTCTTTCCTGGCCGCGCTACTGCGGTTGCGGTTTGGCCGGAGGCTCATACGCCCGTTCCAGGCCTCGTTCGGCCGCCGCTTTGATCTCCGGCAATTCGCCGCCGGTGTTCAATGCGGCTCGATAGTGTTCCACAGCCGCGTCGCGCTCCTCTTTCATGTCGAGAATTCTTCCCAGATATACGTGCGACCATCCCAGCACCGTAGGATCCTTCGATGAGGCAATGGCTTTCTGGAAATTATCCTGGGCTCCATCTCGATTCTTATTCGCTACGGCCACTTCCGCCAGGATGAACAACGCCCGCCCCTGGTCTCCAATTTTTCGATCCAGCGCCGCCTGCGCCAACTCTTGCGCGCCCTTAGGATCGCCTGCCGCCAGCCGCTTCTCCGCCGTGATCAGCATCCGCCGCTCCTCCGGACGCGACAACCGCACCAGTTCCGGCGAAGCCACGCTGGCAAACTGAACCAGAGAGGCAGCTTTCTCTTCTTTCCTCAGATCCACATTCTCGAGCATGCCACCGTACTCTCCTCGAATGCCAGCCGGATCTTTCTCAAAGGCAACCACCGCGTCATAAAAGTACCGCGTCAAAATGTATCCTTGCTTCACCGCATCGTCCACTGCCTGGGCCCGCATCGCCTCCTCCACTTTGTGTCCCGTGGTGCGGATCTCGATCGCCCGTACCAGGCATTCGGTCACCAGCAGCGAGATGTCGGTCTTGAAGCTCTCCTCCAGCGGGGCGCGCTGCACCGATTGCAGCAAAGGCTCCAGCCTTTTGATCGAGCTGTAATGTTTGTCCGCCAGCGGATCCATCTCGTAGTGCAGGAACGTGTGCCTGATCTGGTTCATCTTCAGCGCCGATTCAGACGTTGTATTCGGAGCCGGAAACACAACCACATAATAAGCCGCGCCATAGTTCCGCGCGTCCGTTTCATTGGGCGAACCCATGAAGTCGAGGTAAATCGTGAACGTGCGCCCCAAATATTGCGCGGAGGGCTGTTTCAGGTAAACCTCGGTGTCCAACACCATATTCGCAAGCGGCTCGTGATAACGCCGCACCGCCTCTGCATAATCCCTACGATGCCGCTCCCAGATCGAGTGCAATCCCGCCTTCTCGTAAAAATGCTCCATCAAGGTGCCGAAGCCCGCAATCGCCGCCGCATCCGGAGGCAGTTCCTCCTCTTTCATGCGCGGCATAAAGTGTGGTGCGCCGTCCATATACAATGCCAGCGAAATATATTGCGACAGGTTGCGATTTGCATCCCTCACCGCCACGTGTCTCTGGTAGAAATCGCACACTGCCGCCTGGGCAGCCCGCGCCTCCGCCGACCCCTGTATATTTCTCTGCACCTCAGCCCGTACATTGCTCCGGGTCGGATCCGAGATGGCCAGATCCAGGTCATAGCCGCAAGTGTTAAGCGCGGTCAAAACAGAAAAGATCGTCTCGCTGTTGTCCAGCGTAATCGGAGTCGAGTTCTGCGCAGGCTGATTCTGGGGCGCTTGCCTCTGCTGCGGCTGCTTCTGCTTGGACGAGCTCGGTGCCGGTGGGCTCTGGGAAGGCTGATTTTCCGCAGGCTGGTTCTGCGAAGGCTGATCCTGTGCAGGCTGGTTCTGCTTGGACGAGCTCTGTGCAGGCTCGCCTTCTGAAGGCTGCTTCGGTGCGGGCTGATCCTGTGAAGCGGAAGTCCGTGGGGACCCGTTCTGCGCAGGTGTATCCTGCCCCGCACACGATGACGCCAGCAGTCCTGTCAGGGCCGCGAACATTAAGCTTCGCAATCGCAAACTCAGGAACCCCTCCACGGGATTATCGTCTGTGCCAGGCGGAAACTACCCCCAAGTGTAAGGACTTCCCCGCAGAGGGTCAAACCGAAATGGGGAGAAGGGAAAGGGATGGTCTCAGAGCGCCCCCCCTTGTGGAGATGTGATGGGAATATATTTTGATGGGGAACTGCATGTGGGCGCTGTGCTGATGCTCAACTCAGATCAACTCAGGTCATGTCAATCGATCAACTCATCGTAACTCAACTCATGTGCGTCCGGGTCGGGCGTCCCTTTGTGTCGGGCGCGAGGCGCGCGGAGCGCTGAGTGGAGATGTGTGGATAGTGCCGCCCCTCTCTTGCCATTCGGAATCGTGGCCCTCAGATGGGAAAGAACTTCTCCACCGAATCATCAGAAACGAACATTTCTGCAAACGTTTTGTCCGTCAGACACTTCAAAACCGTGGTCCTGAGTATGTGGTCGGCGCAAATGTACCTCCTCACCGTTTCATCGCTTTTCGTCAATACAGGAGGCTGTTGCGATCCCCCGCTGCTCCTACGCGCAGCCCAGGGATCGCGACCATGAGCCACGTCGGAGCGGTGATCCCACAAAACCATCGCGTCATCAGATGTGAAGTGTATCCCTAGCAAGTCAGCCAAGCGCTTCGTTCGAGAGACAAATTGCTCTCCGGTACCGGGGCGCCTGCGCCTGCCCTTCAGTGCTGGCGTTCTCGTGTGCAACAACGCCTCTAGGCCAGAGACAACGAGCAAGGTTCTGACTTCGAAAAAATATTGATATAAGGAGTGCTGGATGTTCCAGTTCGCACGTGCCACTCGGTCCGGAAGATCACGGAAGTTCGAAGTTGCCAACAGATTTCTGATCTGCTCACATTCCGATTTCGACAACCAGTTGCGATGGTGAGGAATAGTGAAGGCATACTCTGTTATTCCCCGACACGGTCCTGGGTCAGCACGAATAAACTTGCTGTCCGGCCCAAATGTAAGGCGTGCGGCATTTCCAAATCCAATCGAGGTCGTATGAACGAGCTGTGAGTACGTCACGAACAGCGTTATCTCGCCGTGTGCATCCCATGCTGATTGTTGCCCGGGCATCCATTCACCAGCGAACAGGGCAATCGTGTAAAGCTGACCATACTGACGGAAAATCTTCTGTCGGGGTACGCCGGGGGATTCGCACGCGTCATACACGATATCCCGTAACTTGTCGGGCAAACGACACAGCCACATCCGGTTGGTTAGCTGGAATGGATCAAGACACCGAACTGCCCTTTCATCTTTCGCATCATCGCCGCTTGTGGAATGAAGCAAAACGCTAACAAAACTGTTGCCGCCTCCAGCATTGGTCTTCCGAAGCTGTTCCGTAAAAAAGTTGTCATCACCAAACATCATGGCTAAAGAGAAATATTACAGCTTCTTCGTCGATAGAGTTCGCTGTAGTAGCATTCACGCATGACCGTTCCCAGAAGGCACGTCCCCGTGGGATGTTCCAGTCATCAACTACGAGGGTGAGATCATTCCGCCATGGCGACCTTACCGAAAAGCTTGCGGTCGTTCGCATCTGCAATGCAGTCGCACCTGCTTTGGCAGTATTGGCTCTCTCTTAAAGGTACGGCCTGGGAGATATTGTAGGGTGCTGGCATCATTGGCGTACCCTTCACACTCTTTACGCTGTATTACTCTCCCTCCCGAATCGTGCTGCTTGTCTATGTTTTGGTTGTCGAATTCGTTGCTGGCTATCTTGTGTGGCGAACCGAGCACGTGCTCCGGCTTGACAAGGAGGAATTAACCCGCCTGCACGGACGTTTCGGTGTGTACATGACAGAGGGAGAGGCCCTTGCACGCGAGCTGTGTCAAGGAATACGACAGGACCAGTACGGGGTTTGGCTTCAGAAGCGGGGACAGTGGGTTGCACTTGTTAGCGAAGCTATTACGGGACTGGGTCTGCCTGACGAAGGAGCCGCGTTTCGCCACGCAGGTGAAGCCGATCCTGATGCGAGCCAGTTAGTTGGTCCTAACCAAGCAGCGTACTGGTTCAGATTCTATAACGGGCAGCTAGATGGATGGCGACAAAAGCTTGCAGATATCGTTGCGCGGCGATTCAAGTTTGAACTGTAGAACACAGCTGCTATATTCCGAGCAACACACGGGAAACGCTACGGGCTCCCCTCATCATTGCGCTCTCGTTTGCCATGGCGTTATCATCTGACTTCTCCTCCGGGCAGTCGATTCGCGACAAGTGCAGCGCCCAAATCAACTTCTCATCGGCGCGGTGCAGAGTACGGTTAGTAAAGTTACCGTCCAAGAAATGGTCACATTCTCGACTATCGCTAGTGCCGTAAAGCCAAGTGAGCGTAGCGACCAACACCTGATTCTTGGCGCGATGTTTTGTCTGAACGCCCACGTGGAGGCAGTGACAGCTAAGCAGATTAAGGACCTCTTAGAGCTTCACCTTGGAAACAAAGCGCCCACAAACGTGAACGCGAGTCTAAGGGCCTATGACGCGTATGTCGAGCCAGCTGAAAAGGGACCGCCGTTACGCTGGCATCTAACCCCAGAAGGTCTGCAAGCTCTGCGGCAAATGAGCGGCCTCGAATTGGCAGAAAAAACAAATGGGAACGACTTTGAAACTGATGTGGGCATAGTTTGCGCGCTAGAGCAGCCCGAGTTCGAGGCCATCATGAATGCTATGGGCGGGCCTGAGAAATGGAAAGTCGTCGGAAGCCCACGCTTTCCGCACGTTTATCGACAGACGACACTCACAACAGCGGATGGAAGGGACCTTCGAGTCGTCGGCACGACATCTACGTCTATGGGTTTGACTGCTGCGGCAATTGTCACCACCCAGTTGATCTTGCAGTTTAGGCCCCGTCTGGTCGTAATGGTCGGGATCGCGGCGGGTACGAGACCGCCGGTTCGGCGACGTTCTGGTGGCGGACCCTAGCGTCGATTACAACTCTGGGAAGGTTTCGTTTGCGGGTGGAATCAGGGAATTCCTACCCGACCCGTACCCAATCGGTTTGAATCCGCGTCTAAGAAGCCTTCTTCACAAGTACCGAGGCGACCACCCGACCTTCACAAGCATTAGGAGCAGGTGGGGCGGCTTGTTGCCTGAGGGGCCCAATCGAGTTCATCTCGGGCCGTTGGGTGCGGCGGACCAAGTAATCGACGATGAGTCGCGCATCCTCGAGATACAGCGAAACTGGCGCAAGCTGATCGGAGTTGAGATGGAAACCTACGGCGTTTATCGTGCCTGCTACGAATCGCCTGATCCCAAGCCGCGCTTTGTTTCCTTTAAGTCAGTCTGCGACTTTGCTGCGGTGAAATCAGACTCTTGGCAGCAATATGCGGCGTTTGTCGCCGCGGAGTTCACGGCCGAGTTTCTAAGAGGTGAATGGGCCGCACTGTGGCCTAGCATTCCAAGTTAAGGAGCCGACTATGGATGAGAACACACAGACAGACCCGAAGCAAGAGATAGCTGCGATCGGCGCAGTCTACGAAGCGCTAAAGGGCCTCGACGCAACGGTACAGTGGCGGGTTCTGGAATACGTGGCGAAGATGTTGCGTATTGATAGCGCAGCGAGTGACCGAGAACCATTGAGAAGGACGCGCGAGGACGAGCAACCGGCCCTCGGCCATTGGCTGGTCGCCGCGCGCCATGGAATTGTGTACCTGCACGCCGAGGCGCTGCAGCGCCCAGATTGGCAGCGACTTGTTGGTGAGGACGACCGTGAGCGTTGTGTTGCGAGTGAGCCCTTGCGGGTTTATTTGCTTGCGCCCTAAGTCGGCCCGCGCTTGTTTCGGCTTGTCCACATTTGCCACGTAAGCGGCGATTGCGTCCGCGATCGATCCGCAGTGACGCCCTCCGATTCGCTTTCCTCTTCTGAACCTGCGGTTGGGGGAGGCAGCGACGGGGACTGCGGATCTGCGCTCGAAATCGAACTGACCGGGCACACCAAATCCAGCAATTACCTGTCCGTAGGACACCCCGCTCTGCTGACCGCGGTGGCGAGGGACGAATTCGAAATTGCTGGGCCGCGAGAGGACCGGTTGCACATCGATCGCGACGCGCAAGGCGCGATCATTGGGATCACGATCAACCCAGGGCTGTGGCCGGTACGCGCAACACGGAAGTAATCCGGGAGCCTTCTTCGCTCGCGGTCTGCCAACTGCCGTTCTGGGAAGTGATCAGCTCGTCACTGGGCGGTTTGTCGGCTAACCGGAAGCTATCCGAGCCTGCGACTGGTAGGGAATCGTCTCAAATGGTAAAAAATCCAGATTACGCTCAATGACCATCCGCCGAAACGCCTACCAATTCCGCCAGCGCCTCCCAATGCCTCGGATGCGGTCGGCGTCGGCCCGCGCGGATGGCAACGGCTGACGGCGTGACGTATTGGGGGCTTGTGTTGGTTATGAGTGTAATCGCCTGGTTGCGACAGTTGTCGCCGGAGGGCCCCTGGGAGGACAGGCTCAAAACCGGTGCGGAACGCCCTTGTCTTCGCCCGCATGAATTGGGTACGCTCGAAAACCGCTTGGCACCGCCGAGGTTGTTAGAGAGGCGATGTTACAACACCTACACAATGACGCCTACTTTCAGGAAAGGGTTCCTCCTTCCACCGGAACGGGACTTCTTGAACACCAAGAGCTAGCGTGTCCAGCGATACGGCTTGCGCGGGATTGGTGACTGAGGCAACGAGGTCGGGACTCTCGGGATTCGCTGTGCCGGGGATTAGTGCGGAATAGTGCGGAAAAACCGTCCTCGGTCTGCCCGGCATTGATTGGCACACCGGGGGTGTTTTCGTGAGCATATCCAGCAAAGTGGCGCTAGCCGTAAGAAAGCTAACATCAACTTTCAACCTTTCAACTTCGCCCAGCTAATAAAATTCTTGCCCGATGTGTCGTCTTTTGTCCGCCATTTTCGATTTCACAAGTAGAGGCATGAAACCTCGACAATTCCCGACTCGCCAGAGCTCTTCGAAAAAGGGTGATGGGAAGGAATCAAGAAGGAGGGTTACCATGCAACGGACATCGCTGCTGTCCACTTTTTGGCTGCTTTCAGCCCTCGTTCTCGGTGGGTGCGGAGGGGGACAAAGAACCTCAGGTTCAACTTCGGGCTCACCTATAAGTCCGCTAAGTCCGCCTTCAGGTCCACCACCGCAGGGACTGAACATCGCAGGTAATTGGCAGTTCAGCACCACCCCCACGGTTGCGGGAACGCCTGCCATTACAATTGCGGGCAGTATCAGTCAGTCCGCCAGTTCGGTAAGCGGCGCAGTGCATGTGGACGGTTCGAATTGCTTTGATCCGCTAATCACTGTGGGCCTGACCGGTACCCTGACGGGCGGCGACATCTCCCTGACGTCCACGCCTGTCGTCGGACAAGTCATAACTTTCACCGGCACTAGCACTTACAACAATTTCACCGGGATATACTCCATCAACGGCGGTTGTGCCGACGGCGAGCAAGGGAACGTCGCTGGCATCATCGTAGCTTCAATCACTTACGGTGCCGCCTCTAGCCAGTTGAGCAGCACCTTCACGACTTCCGGGGGAGAAACCTTCGACGTGGTAGCCGACGTGACTCAGAGCAGCAACGCCAGCTCTGAGGGTAGCTTTGGGATCACCGGAACAGCCACTTTCGGTACGTCCTGCTTCAGTTCGGGGACGATCACGTCTGGAACGTTTCCGTCTGGAAGCTACATCATCGGCGCGTCTGTGGCCCTTGAAATTGAGACTGGCAACGGCACCGTCACTTTCCTTGGGACGGCGAACGCGGTCAGCCTCGTCGACCTCGCATCCGGTGCCGGAGGCCAGTTTAGCGGGACCTATACGGTCTCCGGCGGCACCTGCGATCAGACCGGCACGGCAATCCTGAGTGTTCCGGGCAAATGGGATTATTGACGCGTGGCACACTACGGCAGTGCTCGTGGAGATGTGGTAGGCGCACGTGCCCTTTACTTAGGGTCCTTGCCCGGTTCCCCCGTTTGCGGGCGGTTTGTCAGGAATTCGGAAACTAAGAAGCTGCTTGTCAATTGGCGAAATATCGCCATAGCGCATTTTTACCCTTGATCGAAACTCGGGCCGATTCTCGGTGAGCGTAATCGCTGATTACGTCAGGTATCGGCTGGCTCAGAGATCCTGAGGCGCGTTGTAAAACATTTCTTGCGCTGACATGTCGTCTTTTGCCCGCCAATTTCGATTTCTTCTGTAGAGGAAGGAAAAGCTTCTTTCCCAGGAGACTGAATATGAGCCGGAACACAGCGCTTTCTGTAGTCGCCCTAGCCGTACTTTCTATGCTTGCACTCAACTTCAGCGGTGCGGCAACAACCACGTCAACCGCCCCAGCGCGACATTACTACTTGACTCAGGGGACATTCAACGGGGACCATGCGCTCAAGGCGTGTGCGTCGGGCTATCACTTCGCCGCAGCGGCTGAACTTTCCGATAGCAGCGTTATTACCTACAACAAAACTCTCGGTCGATCACAGGCCGATGACGGAGCGGGGCCGCCTACAGTGGCTTTCGGCTGGGTGCGTTCAGGTTATGTTACAAATTCCAGCCCAACAAATTCGGCGGGGCAGACGAATGTACCAACGAATTGCAACTTGTGGACGAGCGCAGCAGGGAGCGATGACGGCGAGATGGGAGGCTTCGGCCCTGGAACTACGGGAATTGAAGCCGTTGATTTCGCAGCGTGTGACAACAGCCAGGGATACAGCATTGGCGTGTGGTGCGTGGAGAATTGATCTGCGCCCCTTCGTTACACAAGAAGCAGCAATTCTCGCGTCTCGACTCCGAGGTTGGAACGTAGTTGGCGTAGCATCGCGATTACATTCATCCTATGAAAAAGGGTTCTGCACAACAATCTGTAAGAGTGCGCATTCTACGCGGCTTTCTGAAAAGCGACGAATTCGGTCTTAGTGGCGGCCAAGCGCTGCGCCTTCAGCAGCAGATAGTTCATGTCTCGATAACCACGG
>Ga0185299_10003741_pt1 | contig 19496 bp, 22 predicted proteins | sample PaiPotPPA55metaG_FD_128002 | JGI IMG/M metagenome (GOLD analysis project Ga0185299, IMG submission 128002) | Iron sulfur acid spring bacterial and archeal communities from Banff, Canada, to study Microbial Dark Matter (Phase II) - Paint Pots PPA... ...
CCGGGGGCGACGCCGACCGGCACCACAACCGAATATGAAGAAGGGATCGACATCGACCAGACCAAAGTAAATGGCGGCGCGCCCGGCGCGTCACTGACCGACGGCGGCCTGGCCTCCATCGATCTACAGAAACTGGTCCGCGATCCGAGTAAGGGATGCAGTCCGGTTTTACCGTGGGAGTTCGTTCGTACCAACAGCATCTTCAGCGTGATTCATCAGGCTGGCGGATACACTGCATGGTCCGACAAGCATCCCGCGTACTCGTCGGTCGCCTCTGGGATTGGTCCCCCGGCGCTGGACGATTTCTATGCACCTGAAATCAACTCCAACGTGATCGGCCTCCCCGGCGTTACTACGCCGACGGGCATATCGTGCGGCACGGTACTCGATCCAAGCTCGGACCTGACAGCCTGGACCAACAGCTTCCAAAATATTCAGTGCTACGACACTTTGAAGGTCGACGCGATCCTCAACGAGATCGATGGGAAGAACCATCTCGGTACGAAGAAGACCGAAGTTCCTACCATCTTCGGCATGAACTTCCAGGCGCTTAGCGTGGGCCAGAAGCTGATTGAAGCGAGCAACGGCGTGACCGGCGGATACTTGGACGCCGCGGGCACGCCGAGCGCGGCGCTGCTCGGCGAATTCAAGTTCGTCGACGCGTCGATTGCGGCATTCGTTGAGGAACTGAAGGACAAGGGTCTTTATGATTCGACCCTGATCGTCATCACTGCCAAACACGGCCAGTCGCCCATCGATCCCGCCCGCTACGTCCCTCAGACTCGCGCCGGCATCGGCACTTCACCCGCCACTCTGCTTGCCACGGCGGGCTTTATTCCAGACTCGGAGTCTCCCCTCGGTAACGGCATTGGGCCGACGGAAGATGACGTCTCGCTGCTCTGGCTGAAGAGCTCCTCCGAAACAGACGCCGCCGTCGCAATCCTGGAGAACAACGCGGGCCCCTCGGGAATCGCGCTTGGCCAGATTTACTACGGCCCGTCGCTCGCGATTAACTATAACGATCCCACGGTAGACCCGCGCACACCGGACATCATCGTCAGCCCGAACGTTGGCGTTACATATTCCGGGAGCCATGCGAAACAAGAGGAACACGGCGGGTTCGCCCATGACGACACCAACGTAATAATGCTGCTGTCCAATCCCGGCTTCCATGCCGACACGGTCCGAGCCTCAGTGGGTACGGTCCAGGTGGCGCCTACTATTCTGCAAGCCCTCGGCATCGATCCTTCGGCCCTTGACGCAGTTCGGGCGGAGGGAACGAGCGTGCTGCCGGCGGTCCAATTGCAAGGAAGCCATTAGTAAAAGCCGAATTAACGACAGGGGACGCTCGTTCGTGAGCGTCCCCTATTTGTTGGAACCTGTCTGAAACCGCGAAAGGACGTGAGGTCCATCGAAATGATCCTGCCTGAGACCTTGCTCCAGGACGTGCGCTACGGAGTGCGGATGCTCTTCCGCAATGCGGGATTCACCGCCGTAGCCGTTCTAGCGCTCGCCCTCGGTATTGGTGTCAACACAGGAACGTTCACCGCATATAAAGCGCTGGTGAGACGATCTCTTGATGCGCGCGATCCAGACACAATGGCGAATCTCACGTTGATTCTTCAGTCGGGTGCCGACTCTTTTTTATTCAGCTATCCGGACTACGAAGCTTATCGCGATCACGCCCACAGCTGCACTGGTCTCATCGCAGAACATGGTCGTCCTGCGCACACGTGAAGTAGGCATCCGCATGGCAATTGGCGCCCAGAAACGCGACATTCTCGGGCTCATGATGCGACAAGGCACGCGGCCCGTATTTGCCGGATTGATAGTCGGAATGCTTCTAGCAATAGAAGCCTCACACCTGTTGCGCGGCGTGCTCTACGGACTCAACACCGTCGACAGCATCTCGTTCCTTGGGGCCTCTTGCGTATTTCTAAGCGTCGCGCTACTGGCCACGTGGCCGCCCTCCCGGCGGGCTACGCGAGTCGATCCGATCGTGGCGCTAAGATACGAATAAACGCAGTCGTTGGCGCCGCACTGTCCCGAGACTTGCGAAGACGATTCCCAACAACATTGAAACCCCAAGACCGGCCCGCGCATCTGTAAATGCTTTCGGGGACTGACGCTTGGGCAAAAATAAATGACTCCGCCACCGGCACGCAGCGGCTCCGCCCCGGGCGGAGGCAATCCCTGGCTGGTCGCGATCGCGGTCATGCTGGCGACGTTCATGGAAGTGCTGGACACTTCTATCGCCGCCGTCGCGCTTCCTTACATCGCCGGCAGTTTGTCGGCGACCAACGATGAAGCTACCTGGGTGCTTACCAGCTATCTGGTGGCCAATGCCATTATCCTGCCGGCCAGTTCGTGGCTTTCGCTGCGCTTTGGACGAAAAAGATTTCTCATCACCTGCATCGTCATCTTCACGATTTCGTCTTTCGCGTGCGGCGCGGCCACAAGCCTGGCTTGGATTCTGATTGCGCGCGCGGTGCAGGGCGCGGGCGGAGGAGCGCTGCAGCCGCTGTCGCAATCGATTCTGCTGGAAACTTTTCCTCCGCAGAAACGCGGGCTGGCCATGGCCGCATTCGGCCTGGGTGTAGTAGTCGCCCCTGTGTTGGGACCTACGCTCGGAGGATGGCTCACCGACGCTTACTCGTGGCGCTGGGCGTTCTACATCAACATTCCCGTCGGCGTATTCGCCATTTTTATGATCTCGCGCTATGTGGTGGATCCTCCATATATCAAAGAGGCGCATCCCGGCAAGTTTGATGGCATCGGACTGGGACTGCTGGCGGTCTGGCTGGGCTGTCTGCAAATCATTCTCGACAAAGGTCAGGAAGACGACTGGTTTGGGGCGACGTGGATTCGTTGGGCGGCGGCGATTCTGCTTACGAGCTTCGTATCGTTTCTGATTCGCGAGTTTCGCCACAAGCAGCCGCTGGTGAATCTGCGCGTCTTCCGGCATCGCAACTTCGCCATTGGATGCGTGCTGATCGGACTGTTCGGCGCGGGAATCTACGCGCTGGTGACGTTGCTGCCGCTGTTCTATCAGGAACTGATGGGTTATACAGCATTGCAGGCAGGGTGGGCGGTGAGTCCGCGCGGCATTGGAGCGATTCTCGCCATGCCGATCATTGGATACCTGACGGCGAAGATCGATAACCGCTATCTGATTGCATTCGGATTCACTCTGTTCGGCGTGGCCAGTCTGTGGTTTGGCACGCTCAATCTTTCGATCGGGCAGTGGACGTTTGTGTGGGCCGTTCTGATCAGCGGCTTTGGATCGGGATGCGTCTTCGTTCCGCTGTCGACGACCACGATGGCGTTTCTGAAGAACGAAGAAATCGGCAATGCCAGCGGCCTCTACAATCTAATGCGCAATATCGGAGGCAGCATTGGAATTTCGGTGGTGAATACGATCGTCGCCCGCCACGAACAACTGCATCGCAACGAACTGTCGGCGTCGTTATCTCCGGGACGCGCCACGGTTCAAGGGGCGCTGGGGGGAATGCAACATTATTTGAGTTCGCAGGGAGCGTCTTCGACCACGGCGGTGCGGCAATCGTATGGGCTGATCAATCAGGCGCTCGACGCGCAGGCGCGGTTGTGGTCCTACGTGGATGATTTTCGCTATCTGGCGTTAGTCTGTTTCGGTTGTGTGCCGATTGTGTTCGCGCTGAAGAAAGCGGTGGCGAGAAAGGGGGCAGTAAGCGCGGCACACTAAAGGAAAGACAGAAACTGCCGCCACGGTGTATTCGTATTCGTGCCTTTGCCGTTTCAGCGAGATGGGGTAAGTAGCTGGCTTTTTCGCGATGTACCGCGTGATCGATCCACGAAAGCGGGCAAGTGTGATTTCGCCTTCGAGGTGAACGGGGCCGCGCCGATCCCGACCCCAGAGTCGCACACTGCACGAGACGCTATCTGCGGTGCCGGACTCCTTGAGAACACCCTGGAGTCTCGTCTCCTTGGGGGCGGCGTCACCGCGGTACTCGCGCAAGGTTGCAACGACGCGGTCGGCTTGCTCCTCCATTTGGAGTTCGCTGCCGGCCGGACCTACGTCCTTTACTTCAACAGTCGAGAAAAATTCGGTTCGCAGGGAGCGATCCTTGCTGGGAATGCATTGCGCGTGAGAACGGCAGGGATTCGCGGCACAGATTAGCAGTACAGCGAAGAAAATACTTTTAAGCATGGCATGGCTGCCAATTCACGGAGAGTATAACGCGCGGAAGGGACATGTCGCCGCTCTCTGGCGTTAGTCTGTTTTGGTAGTGTGCCAATTGTTTTCGCGCTGAAGAAAGCGGCAGCGAGGAAGGGTGCGGTCAGCGCGGCGCACTAGGATGAAATTGGCTTTTCGTCCACGCGGGCATGTATCAGTTTCCGGGCGGGAGTGGCTGTTCGATCTGGACATTCACGCCAAATGTGCACGAGGTCATCTCCTGCCAATTAGTCTTCATCTGCAGGTCATCGGTGAGCATCTCGGTCTTCCTCGGGAGATGGTCGTCCCTTCCTACCCAAATGTTAATCGTGCGGTTGATCTGTATATTATGGGAGGTAAACCGGTATTGGAACGCAGGCGATCCATCGAGGATCTGAGTACCAATCAGTTTGAGGTCTCCGCTCTTATATCCGAACCTCATTACGTCAGGACAGCGAATCCAACGCGTTGTTCCGGAGCCACGCCAGTTCCACAGCACCAATTCTCTCCCACGGGCCGTTTCCCGTCCGTCTGTAGCCATCGTTGCCAATGATGATTTCCTCGCCTTGAATATATTTTGGGTACATCTTTTCCTGAATGATGCGGAAGCGACCCGCTCCAGCTATCTCCGTCACCGTGACCTCGGGCAAGCCGCCACCAATTCTGCCCGAGACCACCTTTCGGCAGCGGTGCGAGGCATCGGAAAGCATGGCGGTGGCGGCTTGCGTGACTACCTCCAAGGGGTCGTCGTTTGCCGTAATGGCCCGCCCGTTCGTTTCCTCGTTGGTCAGGACCTTAGCCGGCGCAGGAGCGCGGGAAGTTTGTGCGCGCGTCTCACGCGCTACGTCTCCCAGTGGCCGGTCTTGTGCTGGACAGGAGGCTCTTATCAGCATCATGGTAGAGATCATTAAGGCGCTGATCTTCATGGGTTTTCCTTACGATGCCCTGGTAGTGCTCACAGCACAATCTCCATGCCTTCGGCGGCGGCGCGGACTTGGGGATAGTAGCTGCGCGCGTCCGCGACCACTTTGTCGACGACTGCGTCAGTGTGATCCGGATCGTGGTGGTAGAGGATCAATTCTTTGGCGCCGCTTTCCATGACTATGTTGACGGCTTCGCGCCAGTGGCTGTGTCCCCAGCCGCGGCGGCGGGCTTCGTATTCTTCGGGAAGATATTGCGCGTCGTAGATCAGGATGTCGGCGCCCTCGGCTAGTTTGCGCACGGCTTTGTCGAATTTTGCGTCGCCCGGTTCATTGTCGGTGGCGTAGACCAGTACGCCTTCCTTGGTCTCGACGCGAAATCCCATGCAGCCTTGGGGATGGTTCAGCCACGCGGTCTTGATCTGAATGCCGTCGCCCATGGGCATGTGTCCGTTATCAATGTTGTAGAAGTCGCGCCTGGCGCCCTTCATGTAGTCCACGCTGACGGGAAAATACGGAGAAGCCATCTGCTCGCCAAATACCTGTTCCAAACTCCGGGTGCGGCTGGAGGAGTGGAAGGAAAACCGGCTGTTGGCGCTGGTATAAAGTGGGCGAAAAAACGGCATGCCCTGAATGTGATCCCAATGGAAATGCGAAACGAAAACATGGGCGGAGAACGGCCGGTCGCCAAACTCGCGCTCGAGTTCGTGCCCCAGCACGCGGAATCCTGTGCCGCAATCGAAGATATAAATTTGATCTCCCAGGCGAACTTCGACGCAGGAGGTGTTACCTCCATAGCGCAGGTTCTCGGCCTGTGGAGTGGGCGTGGAGCCGCGTACGCCCCAAAACTTAATTCGCATAATATCTGATCGTGTTTAGTCCTAGGTATTCCGGCACACAATTCCCAAGATGTTCATAATACTTGGGATATCCAGATTTTAGCGGTTGTGTGGGGCTCAACAAGTGACCAAAGTTTTCCCGATTCCGGCGAATGGACGAGCCCGCTAGGGGTTCATGGCCTGCGTGGAGCGCGGAAGTTTCCATCAAAGACCAGAGCCGTGACTTTCCCGGTGCCGTCCTTCTCGAATTCCACGGTTGGACCTTCGATCATGAAAAACCTGGTCGCACTTTCGGGGACCAGTTCGGTCTTGTCGCGGCCGCGAACCTGCCCATAAAGCTTTCCGTCTTCGAGTGTGATAGTCGCGTAGGCTCCGGGCGCCATTTCGTATTGCCCCACGAAGTGTTTGAGATCCTCCGGGCTGATTTCGATAATCTCTTTTTCGACGACTTGAAAATCAGGCCAGTCATAGGCTGCCGCGATGCTGTACAGCAATTCGTCCGCGAGTTCGCCTCCGCGGTCTGCATTGGTGAGAATGACTGCTCCCTGGCCGCGGCTGGCATAAGCAAATAGCACAGCCTTGTAACCGGGAGTGGAACCGTCGTGACGGAACGCTAGGTTATCGCCCGAGCCTTGCAGCTGAACGCCCAGCCCCCAGCGGTCATTCTGCCTGGTCAACATTTGCTTCGCCAGCGCTGGCGAAAGAAAGCTACCCTTGGCTCCGCGGAACGAACGCTGAATCGCGATCACTGCCTGGGCGAGATCAGACGCGGTCGTCCACAGCCCGCCCTCAGGTGCGCCCACGACGCGCCATTGGCCGTCTTCCACTACGCCATCCGCGGTGTGGCCGAATGCAATGTTTTTCGGCGCAGAGTCCGGGGTGAAAGCTTGAAACGTGCTGTGGGTCACGTGCAGTGCCTTAAACACGAGATCGTCCACGCTTTCGGAAAAGTTCTTGCCGGTCGTGTCGGAGATCAGTTGTCCCAGGATCAGGTAGCCGCCATTGGAATACCGGAAACCCGAACCCGGAGTGCCATCGACCTGCACCGGATTATTTTGCGCCGGCAGTTCGCCCTTCAACCGCTGCAACAGGGACGGCAACGGACCGGCCGGAGCCAGCGCCGACTCGCCCGGCGGCCAATTAATAGCGGCGTTGTGGCTGAGCAGTTCGTCGATCGTGACCATATCTCCGGAACAATTGGGCAGCTTCCAACTATGAAGTCTTTCGCTGACGTCGTCTTTCAGGCCGAGGTCTTTGAGTTGCACGAGTCGAAGTGTCGCCAGAGCGGTTATGACTTTGCTGACCGACCCGGCCTGGAAGAGCGTCTCGGTGTCTGCCAGATCGGGAGGGCCAGCTTGCTTCCAGCCATAAGTTCTGGCCCATTCCAGCGCGCCGTTGTTGATGACGGCCAAGCTGACGGCGGGCACGTGATAATGCACCATCCGTTGCGAAATCGTCCAGCGCGAAAGCGGCTGACCCTTGATGTGAACTCGCTCGGTGAGTCCAGTCTCCACTTTTTCTTGTTGAGCGCTTACGGAGGTCTTATCGTTCGTTTTGGACGCCTGCGCTGGCAATCGCGCGGCGCCGATACTCAAAGAAATTAGAGCGATGCTAGTGGCAAGAGTCGCCGCGGAACGAATCACAGTAGTCTTCACAGCTGAAAGTCCTCGGATCGTCGATACCCGAATCGAGTATATCTTCGAGTGAGCCGCCCTAGGCGGCGCTGCCGCAGAATGTGTGAAGGTTCTGACTTCTTCCACACTTCCCCTATAATAAAAAGCCCACGAGTTCGCTGTATTTGCACCAGAGTGCAGGCTATCTCGGATTCAAAACGATGTTGCAACCGGATTTCAAACAGTTCTCCCAGTTGGCCGGAGAGGCCACGCTCGTTCCAGTCGTGAAGTCCGTCAGCGCCGATTTGCTCACTCCGGTTTCCGCGTTTTTGGCCATTGCAGAACAAGAACCGCACGCATTCTTGCTTGAGTCCGTCGAGCGCGGCGAGCAGATTGGGCGCTATACGTTCCTGGGCGCGCGCCCCTACATGCGCGTCAAAGCCCGCCAGGGAACTGTGGAGATCGAGCGCGGACGGCGTCGCGAAGTTGTGCGGGACAATATTTTCCAGGTTGTAAGGCGACTGCTGCGCGAGCATCGTCCCGCAAGTATTCCCGGATTGCCACCCTTCACCGCTGGCGCGGTCGGATACTTCGCCTATGACGTGGTGCGCCAGTTGGAAAAAATTGGCGAGCACGCCCAGGATGACTTGAAGCTGCCCGACGCTGAATTAATGTTCTTTGACCGGTTGCTGGCGTTTGATCACTTGCGGCACCAGATTCACATCGTCGCCGCCGCCGACGTCGCGCGCGAGAATCCGCGTCGCGCGTATGACCGCGCGCTCCGAGACATTGCCGCGTTGGAACGGAAATTGGCGGCGGGACTCAGTCCCGCTCTTTGGCACAAGACGGCAAAAGCGAAAACCAGCAAGCTGAAGGTCCATGCCGGGACAAAGCGCGCAGCCTTTCTACGCAGCGTGGAGCGCTGCAAGGAATACATCGCTGCGGGTGACATTTTCCAGGTCGTGCTCTCGCAGCGGCTCGACTTCACTCCTGAGGTTGCGCCCTTTGATTTGTATCGCTCGCTGCGGCAGGTAAATCCGTCGCCCTATCTTTATTTTTTGCGAACCGGCGACACGCACATTCTGGGTTCTTCTCCCGAAATGCTCGTGCGAGTGACCGGAAGAAAATTGGAGTACCGGCCGATTGCGGGGACACATCCGCGTGGGCGCGACGAAGCCGATGACCTGCGGCTGGAACAGCAGATGCGCACCGACGAAAAAGAATGCGCCGAGCACGTCATGCTCGTCGACCTGGGCCGCAACGACTTAGGGCACGTGAGCGAATATGGCTCGGTGAAGGTAAAAGATTTGATGTATGTCGAGCGATATTCCCACGTCATGCATCTGGTCTCAGCGCTGGAAGGCACGTTGCGCAAGGATATGGACGCACTCGACGCCTTTGCCGCATGTTTTCCCGCAGGAACGCTCAGTGGCGCTCCGAAAGTGCGGGCGATGCAGATTATCGAAGAACTCGAGCCCACCCGCCGCGGAATTTATGGGGGCTCGGTGCTCTATGCGGATTTTGCGGGCAATCTGGATTCGTGCATCGGGATTCGCACACTGCTCATGCAGGGCAGGAAAGCATATCTGCAGGCTGGTGCCGGAATTGTCGCAGACTCCGATCCGGCCAGTGAGTTTCAGGAGTCGATGAATAAAGCGCAGGCGCTGCTGCGTGCGGTAGAGAACGCGCGGCGCAGTGATCAGTGATCAGTGGCAAGTTACAGGAATCAAGAGTCGGTGGCGGAGGCTAATCAAGACCCTACTTGTGGCTGGGCAACGAGTTTAGTAGACCATTGAGAATCCTGCCCAAGCTCGGCCGCCGCGGCCATTTCTGACCTCTGGATACTAGCCACTGATTACTGATCACAGCCGTAGAAAGTTGGCCACGAGTTTCTCGCCCGCGTCGGTCAACACGCTTTCAGGATGGAATTGCACTCCCTCAACCGGGAAGCGGCGATGGCGCAGGCCCATGATGGTGCGGGTGCCGTCTTTTTCTGTGGTCCAGGCGCTGACTTCCAATTCGGCGGGCAAATCTTTCTCCTCGACGATGAGCGAATGATAGCGCGTAGCAGTCATGGGCATGGGAAGGCCTCGAAAGACAGTTTTGTTGTCGTGTACGACGGCGCTGGTCTTGCCGTGCATAAGATGAGCGGCGCGAACCACGCGTCCACCGAAGGCTTCGCCAATCGCCTGATGTCCCAGGCAAACTCCGAGCACAGGAACTTTCCCAGCGAAGTGACGGATCAGATCGATGCTGATGCCTGCCTCATGCGGCGTGCATGGCCCAGGAGAGATGACGATTCGCTCCGGCCGTAGTTTCTCGACCTCGCCCACCGTGACCTGATCGTTGCGCCGGACCTCGACTTGGGCGCCCAGTTCGCCGATGTACTGGACCAGGTTGTAGGTGAACGAATCGTAGTTGTCGAGTACGAAAATCAAGCGTTTCGCGGCTCCTGATATCAGCTTACAGGGGAGAGATATTTCAGACTGCAGTTTCAGATTCGAGATTGCAGATGGAAGATTTGTTCGACCCGCGCGCTTTCAAATCTGCGGCCTGCAATCTGCAATCTAAAATCTCCAATCGTGCCTCTCCCCCCAAAGGGCCATCTGCTCACCCAAGGGTGGTATTGACCGTTGCACGGTGGCAGGGCATTCTCATTGATTATTGCAGATGGATTGTTATAGGTGATAGGCATCACTTGGAGGATGCATGGCTGAGTCCCAGCAGGAGAAGCGGGCGGCACGGCGCTTCCCGCTTCGCGTACCGGTCACGGTCGATCATGATAACGCCGTCCATGCTGCTCAGATTCGCGACGTAAGCGCGCGTGGCATTTCGTTTTACCTCGACTCTAACGTCACCCAGGGATCGCCCATAGGATTTACCCTGACACTCCCACCCGAGATCACGCTTACCGAAAGCATCCGCGTGCAATGCAAAGGCCGCGTGGTGCGCGTGGAAGATGGAAGTGGAAACGGCAAACTAGCTGTCGCCGCCGTCATTGAAGAATATGAATTCTTGCCGGAAGCCTGAAGCGGACTCCAGACCTCGGACCTCACACCTCTTCGCTTTCCGTGCCGGTATTCCGGCGCTGACGCCGGTACTCGGGTCTGAGGTCTGACGTCTGACCTCCGGCGTCCGACACCGCTTCTAGTTACTTCTCTCCATCTACCGCAGGTGATATGTTTCCTTCAGGCTTCCCATCGAGGATTTTTTGCCGCGACGTGCCTTCAAATCTGTGTGCCTGGCGATGTTGTCGGCGCTTATTGCAGCTCATGCTGCTGCCCAGACTTTTGGTCCGCCTCCGCTGATAAAGGGTGTTCGTATCATTCATGAACGCGGCGTTCCGGTAGTCGAAATCCTATCCAGCGGCCCCGTGATTCCTGAAATACAGAGACTCGATTCGCCGCCGCGCCTGGTCATCGATCTGCCTAACTCGCGCCTGGGATCGATGCAGAAGCGGATCGCGATTCAAAAAGAAAATATCCTCGCCATCCGTGTCGATCAATACCAGCAGAAGCCGCCGGTGACTCGCATCGTCCTGGATTTGCTCGCGCCCTATGGCTACTCGTGGGATGGAGCGGGCACTCGCCTGCTGGTACGCCTCAAACCGGCCGAGGACGCGAACGCTGGCAAGAAGTCGTCACCGCAACCGCCGACGGTGCCTGGCATGTCGCTGGATGCCGTCCCGGCGGTGGTTCCGGTTACGGGGGGCGCGGGCGCCCTGGTGTCGGCCGGAAACCGCATTGGTTCCGGATCGAACGTCACGGCCGGCTCCGAGACGGCGATCTTGCGTTTGTCCCGCGGAGGAGAACTTCGCGTGTGTCCGGGCACGACGGTCTCGGTAACACCCTCACAAACGAAGCGCGACCTGATGCTCGGTCTAAGCAGCGGCGCACTCGAGGCGCACTATACCCTGCGCGCTTCGGCCGACACCGTGCTTACTCCGGACTTCCGCATCCTGTTTGCGGGACCAGGAGAATTCCACTTCGCCATCAGCGCCGACCCGCAGGGCAATACCTGTGTGCGGGCGCTCAAGGGCAATACTTCTTCGGCGATTGTCTCTGAGCTGATGGGAGATCGGATTTATCAGGTGCGACCTACCGAGCAGGCGGTGTTTCACTCGGGACAGATCGACAAGGTCGATACCAACGTTCCACTGGAGTGCGGCTGTGCTCCGCCCACGCCGCTGATGCGGGCTCAGGCTCCTTTTGCTCCGAATGTGCCGGAGTCGGAACTGCCGGCCAAGGCACGCATCGGAGGCGGTGAGGCGGCGGTTGCATCCGTGACAAATGGTTCGTTGAGTACAACCGCTGCGAACACCACTCTGTCGAACGGGCCGGAAACAGCGCCGCTGCCGGCTTCTCAACCGAACGATCCTCACGTGCAGATCGATACGTCCCTGGTGTTTACACCTAAGAGCCGGGCGGCGGCCAAGGTATCCCCGCCGCCGTTGCAAGCCGCTAAAGATTTGCCGGTGGAGGATTCCCCGACCCGCCAGGTGCATCTCGATGCGGTGATCGAATCCCCGTCCGTGGAGAAGAAGCCGGAACACCGCGGCTTCTTCCGGAAGGTCAAGGGAATGTTCTCCGCCATCTTCGGATAAAACCACTTCATAAAATCTCCTCCATAAAATCCCCTGTCGAGAAATCCTTTTCACGCGTCCCTGCGTCATACGGCAAGTTGGGCTGAGATCGTTCCCAGAAAACTCGTCGGCAGGAGGCGTGCAATGACCGCTGCATCTCCCGGACCAGGCCCGAATATTTTCTCCATCCTGCCAGGCCAAAATGGCGGATTCGATCGCGCCCGGCGCGAGACTTTCTTGTTCTCTTTGCTCGGGCAGGCTGCGATCGTGGGCGTGCTCATTTACTTCACGAGCTGTGTGATCCGAAGCACCCCTGAAATCGTCAGCCGTTTCCCCAAGTTCAACGAGCTACCCCTGGTGTTCTCCGGGCACGGCGGTGGAGGGGGTGGCAACCATGATCCGCTTCCGGCGTCGCACGGCAATCTCCCCAAGGCTTCGCTCGATCCTCAACTCGCGCCGCCGACCGTGATTCTGCCGAAGGAACCTCCGAAGCTTGCGGTGGAAGAAACAGTGCGCGTAGCGCCCAGTATCGAATTGCCACAGGGCGGGCAAGTCGGCGATCCGCTGTCTCAGTTTTCTCGCGCGCTATCCAATGGATCAGGCGGTCCCGGAGGAATCGGCCCCGGGTGCTGCGATGGCGTCGGACCGTCAACAGGGCCGGGATTCGGCCCCGGTCCTTCGGGAATTTATCCGGCAGGAAAGATGGGAGTGACAGTCCCGCAAGTGATTTTTAATCCCGAGCCGAGTTTTTCCGACGAAGCGCGCAAGGCTAAGGCACAAGGAATCGTCATGCTCCTATTGGTGGTAGGGAAGGATGGGCTCCCGCATGACATCCGGGTCGGGCAGAGCCTGGGAATGGGTCTGGACGAGAAGGCGATCGAAGCCGTCCACCGCTGGCGCTTCCGTCCGGCCACTCTTAATGGCCAACCGGTAGCAACGCAAATTGCGGTTCAGGTCGATTTTCGTTTGTACTGAAACTGAAAACGGTCGGAACCGCAGACGTCGGACCTCAGCCATTTTGAGGTCTGAAGTCCAAGGTCCGACGCCCGTTCCTTATCTTCATCTTCGGGTGATGACGCGGCGCAGGGGTTCTACTCTTTCCCTTAAGTCGTCGGCTAGATCCGCGCCCCGGGCAGCTGCATCGCGGACGCGGTCACTGGCAACCTTCACGCGGTCTTTGGCTTCGTCCGCCCAATCTTCTATAGTTTCTCTCGCGTCTTTGTAGCCGCGTTGCAGGTCGCGGCGCATTTGCTTGCCTGTCTTAGGCGCGAGCAACAGCGCGGCAAAAGCGCCGGCGCCAAGTCCTATCAAAAGAAACGTAACTGCAGTACCGAGGCTGTTGCTTTCTGACGATTCGTAATTTCCACTTCGCATAATGAAGACCTCAATTTTCCGCCCGGAAATTGATCGGGCATATTGGCGAAAGCTGCGCCGAGATTCGGCCACGACTGATTCTAGTCCTGCAGCGCGTACTCGGCGAACCCAAAACGGAAGGGATGGATTGCGCTCATCTTCGATGAGTTCTTAGTCGGGAAGGTTTCTTTTCCGGCGCAACTGAGTGTAAAATAATATTTTAGCCCTCGTGGCGGCGGAATTTGTGGCCTGCCCGCCTTCCGCCGGCTTCACACAGCGCAATCGTACAAGGAGAGTTTTTCAAGCGATGTCGATCCCTGCCACCCAGCTTCGTCCTGGCATGATCATCAAGCACAACAATGATCTGCACTCCGTCTTCAGCGTCGAGCACCGCACGCCCGGAAATCTGCGCGCCTTCATTCAGGCTAAACTGCGCAACCTGCGCACCGGCGCCATGTTTGAGCACCGCTTCCGCTCGCCCGACCCCATCGAGAAGGTCAACGTGGACGAAGTAGAGATGCAGTTTCTCTACGCCGACGGCGACAGTTATTACTTCATGGACACCACCAATTACGAGCAGACTCACCTCAGCAAGGAAATCCTGGGTGATGCCGTGGATTATCTGATTGCTAACCTCGAAATCAAAGTCGAATTTTTCGATGGCAAGGCGGTCGGCATCGAGTTGCCCCAGACCGTGATTCTGACTGTAGTCGAGACGGAGCCCGGACTGAAGAGCGCCACCGCTTCCAGCGTGACCAAAGCCGCGAAGACCGAAACCGGGCTGGTGGTGCAGGTGCCGCCCTTCATCAACGAAGGCGAGAAAATTAAAGTGGATACGTCGGAAGGCGCGTATCTGTCGCGCGCTTAGAGCCATTGTTGATTGTTGATTGCTGATTGTTGACTGAAAATCAGTTCGGATTTGGGTTTCAATCAAAAATCAGAAATCAACAATCAACAATTCATTCAGACAGATGAGTCCCACCGAAAATGCAACCCTAGCGCGCCGCTTCCTGATCCGCGGACGCGTGCAGGGCGTCGGCTTCCGCTGGTTTGTGGAGCGCGAGGCGCACATTCTCGGCATTGCCGGGTGGGTGCGCAACAATCACGATGGCAGCGTAGAAGTTCTTGCTCAGGGCACTCGCGATCAGCTCTCGGGGCTGCATTCCCGCCTGCGCGAGGGGCCGCGTGCGGCTCGCGTGGATGCGGTCGAAGTATCCGACGCCCCTGCGGTCGCCAGACTGAATTCATTTCGCATTGAAGGAGCGTGGTAAATGCCGTCGCCTCTCGTCCCTGCCCTGGATTCGGACCACTTAAAAAAACTCATTCGCGAGATTCCCAATTTTCCCAAAAAAGGGATTTTGTTTTACGACATCACTACTCTGCTGAAGGACAAGACCGGCTTCGCTACCCTGATCGACAAACTCTCCGAGCACTACATCTCGCAAGACATTGATCTGGTGTTGGGCATGGAAGCGCGCGGTTTCATTTTCGCGCCGGCGCTGGCCTATCGCCTCAACGCCGGGTTCGTCCCCGTGCGCAAGCCGGGCAAGCTTCCCGCCGAATGCGTGAAATACGATTATGCCCTGGAATATGGAACGAATTCTCTAGAGATTCACAGGGACGCGATTCAGAAGGGGCAGCGAGTCCTGATCGTCGACGATCTGCTGGCCACCGGCGGCACCGCCGAGGCTACCGCCAAACTTGCAGAAATGCTGGGCGCTAAGATCGCTGGCTTGGGATTTGTGGTGGAACTGGAATTCCTGAAGGGACGAGACAAGTTGAAGGGGTACGATGTGATGTCGCTGTTGCGATACGACAGGTAGTTTTCTGGAGTGGCGGTGCGAATTTTTGGGACTTCAAGATATTTTGTGTTTCTTGTCACGCTGGCGCTGTTTCTGTCGTCGCGCGTTCTTCGCGCCGACGACGTGCAGAAAAGGCAGGAGTTGGACGCCTTGCTCGTTAAGGCCAGCGCTGCAAACCTTCAGGCGAATGGCTCCCCGCCTTTCCATTTACGCCTCGAACTTCATGCGGAGCACATAACTGCCAAGCCGCTGGACGGAACCTACGATGAAGTATGGCGTACCCGAGACTCTTGGCGTCGGGAAATAAACTTTCCTAACTTCAAGCAGGTAGAAGTCGGCGACCAGGATGGCCGATGGGTGGACCGCAATGTCGATTTCAGACCGCACGCGGTATACCTGGTTTCTGAGTTGCTGGATTCGCTGATGGCTCCGGCGCGCCACTCGATGCGAAGGTGATTAAGGTTCACAAAGAGAAAAAAGACGGGACAGACTTACAATGCGCCGACGTGGGAACACGACTAGCCCATCAAACGCTGTGTTTCGATGATCTTGGGCAATTGTTCGACGTTGAAAACTCGGACTTTGGATGGAATATCGGGACTATCAAAAGTTTGGTAACGCGATGTTTCCCCGTAAACTGAGAGTCTACGAGGACCGCGAACGAGTGCTGGAGATCGATGTGGTTGAATTCAGTCCCGCTTCCGACAGCCCGACTCAGTCTCGGCGTCGCTCCGCATCCGCATTTCAAGTAGCACCGTGCAAGAGGTCGGGGCCAGTTGTTCCACTCAACAAAATTGCGCCTGAATATCCTGAGGTTGCTAGGATGTCTCGGGTGCAGGGAAGAGTACTGCTTTATGCTTTTCTCTCGGACGAAGGGAAAGTTCAGAAGGCGGAAGTCATACGAAGCGCGGGCACTGCCTTAGATCAGGCCGCAATGCATGCTGTGCAGCAATGGGTTTATCCTCCGACGACTGCGGTAGCGGACACCCGCTTCCGACCGAAATCGAGGTGCAGGTAAATTTTGTTTTGAGTTACTAAACCGGAGCTAGCGCAAGATAGGCACTACGATCAGCGCAACTCCCGCCCAGACGCTAGCGCTGAAAGCGGCTGCCAGTGCCAGCCCTGATATCCAACTGCGGTCGCCGCTTTCTTCGAGTTCCGTTTCATCGTCAAGCCAGGATGGCGTGAACCCAGTCGCTCGCGAACTTGCAACTGATGAACCCCAGGAATCCTGGAACACGGAATCCCGAATCGCAGTTCTGGCCCGTATCACGTCGGTGCTTGCTTGGGGGGAAAGCTGCAAGACTTTGTAGCTCAATGAAGCACCTCCTCGGATTTGATTTCGCCTAGGGCTGTTTTCAACTTTGCCCTAGTCCTCCAATATGAGTCTTGTTCCTTTCCTGTAGGTTGCCGGGTTTCGCATCAAGATTCCAAATTGCAGCCGCGTGAACTAGGAATGCGCGGAATTCTCGCTTGCTGGCCTAGAACTTGGTATACAGCAAAACCCTGAGTGCCGGCTAGTGAGATTCGGCCCTCAGGCCTGCGCCAAGGAAACGCGCGACTCCTTGGATATATAGCCCTTCCGCCGGAACCAGTCCTCCATGGCGTCCCGCAGTTGGTCCAAGGGCACGCTGGAACCGATTTCCATTTGCCCGTCCGACAGTGGAAGCGTGTCGTCGTACAGGCTGGCGTTGGTGAAGTTGCGCATGGAAAAACTGTCGAGCCACTTCAGCGGGCAGGGAAGTTTGCGTCCGTTGGTTTCGTACTCCACGCGAATCTTGCGGGCGAACATGGCGTGATTAATGACGATTGACGATGATCAAGGCCCACAAGCCAGTCGGGGCAAGGTTTTTCAACCATCAGAAATCATCAATCAACCATAAGCTTACCTCTGCTTCTTCGGCCCCGCTGCCTTGACTTCCGGCGGCGCATCGAAGTTCTCGAAATTCTTGGCGAAGCGGGCGCGCAAGTCGTCGGCCGCTTTATCGTAGGCGGCTTTATCCGGCCAGGCATTCCGCGGATTCAGAATGTACGAAGGCACGCCGTCGCAGTCCTTGGGGATGCTGAAACCAAATGTCGGCTCAATCTCAAATTCTTCTCGAATCAATTCGCCTTCGACCGCGGCGTCGACCATGGCGCGGGTGTAAGGAATAGCCATGCGCTTGCCTACGCCGTACGGTCCACCCTGCCAGCCTGTATTCACCAGCCAGCACTGCGCATGGTGTTCGCGCAAACGGCGTCCTAGCATCTCAGCATACGTTTTCGGAGGCAATGGAAGGAATGGCGACCCAAAGCAAGTGGAGAATGTGGCCGTAGGTTCTTTCACGCCGGTCTCGGTTCCCGCAACCTTCGCCGTATAGCCCGAGAGGAAGTGATACATGGCCTGCTCCGGCGTCAGCTTCGAAATCGGAGGAAGGACGCCAAAGGCATCCGCGGTGAGAAAGACGATATTTCTGGGATGCCCGCCGATGCCTGGAATAACGGCGTTCTCGATGAAGTCTACGGGATAAGCGGCGCGAGTATTCTCCGTCTTGCTGTCGTCGTTGTAGTCGGGTTTACGGGTTTGGGCATCGAGTGTGACGTTCTCCAGCACGCAGCCGAATCGGAGCGCGTTCCAGATCTGCGGCTCGTTCTGTTTCGAAAGCTTGATGCATTTCGCGTAGCATCCGCCCTCAAAGTTGAACACGCCGTCGGCGCTCCATCCGTGCTCGTCGTCCCCGATCAAATCGCGCGAAGGATCGGCCGACAGCGTGGTTTTGCCGGTTCCCGAAAGCCCGAAAAAGAGCGCGCTTACCCCATCGTGTCCAACATTCGCCGAGCAGTGCATAGGAAAGACATTGCGCGGAGGCAACAGAAAGTTCATGACGCTGAAGATGCATTTCTTCATCTCGCCGGCGTAGGAAGTTCCGCCGATCAGCACCGTGCGGCGTGTGAAGTTCAACAGGATGAAGACTTCTGACGCCACGCCATCGCGTTGGGGATCGGCCTTGAATTCAGGAGCCGCGATCACGGTGAATTCGGGCTGGTGATGTTTAAGTTCCTGCGCCGTCGGCCGCAAAAATAACTGCCGTACGAACAAATTGTGCCAGGCGTACTCGTTCACGATGCGAATCGGCAAACGGTAGGCGGGATCGGCGCCGCAGAAAAGATCCTGCACAAAAAGTTCCCGCCCGCGCAGATGTTCCATCACCCGGGTGTAGAGCGCGTCGAACTTCTCCGGCTCGATGGGCGCATTCACACCGCCCCAAGCGACGGTGTTGGCAGTGGTCTCATCTTTCACAATGAACTTGTCTTTGGGCGACCGTCCGGTGCGATTGGTGTAGCCGACGAGAGCTCCATTGGCCGCCAACTTCGCTTCGTTTCGCCGGACGGAGTGCTCCACCAGCACCGCCGGAGAAAGATTAAAGTGCGTCCGGCCTTCGCTCAGCAACTCGCCTACGTCGCTGACGTGCATCGTGGTCGCCATGAGGACTCCTGAATAAGTGCAGAAAAACCGTCACAAAACCGCAAACACACTATTCTCCCTCAAAACTCATTGCGTTGCCAAATGTCATGGTTTTGTCGGCGTGCTCCCCTCTTTTCCGTGGCGTGATCCCGTGCCCGACGAAATTCCGCGGCGGAATTGCAGGGAGCGTCCCAGATCCGCGGTGCCAGACAGCGCTCCGGATCGTTTCGACCTTCTCAGGGCAGGACCTTTCTGTGACGAGAAATCGGTACGATCGAACTGACTCAGATACCGTGCGAGACCGGAATCGAAGGAGCAGGTTGGAGAAAGAACGCAGGCGGCTTCCTACTCCGAGGTCTTATAGTCGCAAGCCTTGCGGCAGTCCTCACAATACATAAGTCCGTCGTCGCAAACCCGGATGTCCATCACGCCCTGGCAGAGGCAGCAGAATTTTTCGCAATCGCACGAACCTTCGGCCTGGTCGCACTGTGCGCAGCGATACTTGGCGGAATCCGTTCCCGTACTCATAAAATAATGTTAGCGCGCTTTGGCCGCCGGCGCGAAATGACCTTGGTAATCGCCGCCACGTTGTAAAGAGCGTACGACCACAACGCCCGCTTTCTCCCTGGCCTATAATTCTCAGCAATGACGTTCCAACATCTGCTGGATGGCGCGGAGGTTCTCGCCCAGAACGGGGACTCCAGCGTCAATGGTGTGGAATACGATTCGCGGCAGGTCAAGCCAGGA
>Ga0185299_10003742_pt1 | contig 19493 bp, 14 predicted proteins | sample PaiPotPPA55metaG_FD_128002 | JGI IMG/M metagenome (GOLD analysis project Ga0185299, IMG submission 128002) | Iron sulfur acid spring bacterial and archeal communities from Banff, Canada, to study Microbial Dark Matter (Phase II) - Paint Pots PPA... ...
CACAAACCGGCTCTTTGACTTTCATTACCGCATTGAAATCTACACACCGGCGCATAAACGCTTGCACGGCTATTACGTGCTGCCCTACTTACTGGACGAGAATCTGGTGGCGCGGGTCGATCTCAAATCCGATCGACAATCGTCCACGCTGCTGGTACATGCGGTTCACTATGAGCGCGGTTTCGAGCGGCGGAATGTGACTGCGCGTCTACGCGAGGATCTCAAGAGAATGGCGCAGTGGCTTGGGCTGGCTCGCGTGAAGCTGCCTTCTTGAGCTAGGCTACCATGGGCTCGACGATCGCCAGCGCCCAACCGTTGGAAGTGCGCGTGCGCATCAGGTAGCCCTTCGGCGTGCGATCGTAAACGTGATAACCGGCATTGATTGCCGCTGCGAGTGTCGGAAATACCGTCAGGCCTTGCATCGTATTCACCTCTTCTTGCTCTGACGCTTAAAACTACCCCATAGCGTGGTGGGTTGTTTCAGCGTGCTCCAACGCCGCGTTCCAGATCGCTTAGTGCCCAACGGCCATACACGAGGTTCGAATAGCGATCCACCAGCAGCGATAGAAACCGTATGGCGCGCTTGCGCGAATCTTCGCCCGGCAGCTTTTCGTAGAGCACCGCGAGTTCCCACGCAGCCCGCGCGTAGGTGCCGTCAGTGCCGTTTTTTGACAGCGTCCAATAGCGTTTCTCGAGCGTCTGCGCGCCGCCGGCCTCGCTCTGAGCGAGGATCGCAGCAACAAGCGATTTTGGGTCGTTCGGCGTTTCCACGACGAATGGCGTCGACGTCGAAACCGGCGATCCCGTCGCACGCGGCGATGCACTCGAATGTGGCGAGGCCGTCGGAGCCGGCGATTGCGTACCGGCCCAGTGTGGCCACGGCCGAACGCCAACGCCGCGGCCGAGATCCTTTGCAGCATACTGCGCGTATGGCGTATCGCTAAAACTATCGTGGACAAATCGCAGTGTGGCTACCGCACGCGACTGGGCATCGGAACCCGGCAATTCTTCATACAGCGTAGCCAGATTCCAAGCCGTTGCGGGCAGCCACGGGTCGTCCGGATAGCGCGTGAACCAGTCGCGCAGCGCGTCCTCGATGAGCAGCGCATCATGCTGAATTGAATCCGGGTGGAAGCGCGCGTGATGCAAATCGTCTTTGAGCGCGAAGATCTTGTGCCGGATGCCAAACGGGCTCAGCTTCAATCGGCCGAAATATTCGTCGGCAGGCGCCAGCGCCGTAATGGAAACGGGGCCGCGAGATGCGGCCCCGTTTGCAGACGCTAAACTTAGCACGAGAAGTGCCACCCCACAGACAGCCGCGATTCGATGCTTTCTTGCCATCTCTGGGTAGTCGTCTTTCGCCAGCTCGCCTCGCGATCCTTGGCAGACGTCTAACCCCTCGCTAGCATGCTTGCTGTATCGTTGAAGTATGGTTGCCGACATACCGCCGGCGGTCGTGCAGATCGCGCAGCGCGTGCCAGGCCAAGAGATGGGCGTCGTCATGTACCGGCTTCGTCGAACGTTTGACGTGCATGCCGGTCCGATGCATCGTCACGATGAACTCGAGCTCGTGCTTGTCAGTCAAGACGGACGAACGGTTAAAGTGCGCGTCGTTCGTTCGGTTGTGGGCGGCAAAGCTGCGGACGCGGCCGGACGCGCGGATATTGAAAATCAATACGAGCATCCTAATGCGAGCGACGTTTTCCGCTGGCCCTTCGATCCACGCTATGTCGCGGAATACGGCTTCCAAGTCGTCGACCCGCATGCGTATCGTTTCTCGAGCTCCATTCACGATACCGTCCACGGCAGCGGCGTGTTCTCTACGGACGCGGCCGGGAATGTCGTTCACTTTCAGTACACGCCGAACGTCCTTCCGAAGTATACTTCGTCTGGAACCGTGACCGACGAGCGATCGGAAGTATTGCCGAAGTACTGGTTCTTAACCAGTGAGACGTATGAGTACTCGGGCCATTACGCAATATTCGGCGGCGGAGCGAGCGTGCTCATCCAGTACGACCAATTCAAGCGCTTTGCCGACTTGCCTTCGGCACTTTCGGCACTCGACGCTCCGGGCATGTGAATCAAGAGTCACAAGATCGGAAGAGCGGTTCGTTATATGCGTATCTGCAAGGAGGTACGGATGCGCAGAAACACGGTTGCCGCGGTACTCGCGGCATGCATTGTCTTGGCGCTCGCAGCGTTGGCGGGATCGAAACTGCAGCAGTCCGGCTCGTCCTCAGCGTCATCACAACTAGAGAGCGTCAGCGTCGCAAAGCGGAGCGGTATGGCGGCGGATTTATATGGCGCACCGCAGGGTCAGGCGATGCCCGCTCCAACTGCGCGCGCGCAAGCGAATGATTCACTTGCGGCGCCGCAGATCGCGCGTACGGGCAAAGTCAGCCTTTTCGTAGGCAGCGTCGATAATGCGGTTGCGTCCCTTACGGCTATTGCGCACCGGCAATCCGGAGACGTTTTCTCTTTGCAAGTCGATAACGCGAGCGCGGCGGCCAATGCAAGCGGCGAGATGGACATTCGCGTCCCGGCGCAGCGGTTCGAGGAAACGATGAGCGCGATCGGTCAGACCGGAAAGATTCGCGAGCGTTCGGTGAGCGCTCAAGACCTGACGGGCAACATCACCGACTCGTCCGCTCGGCTGCGCAACCTGCGCCGAACGGAAGCGGACATTCGAAAAATCATGGACCGCTCGGGCACAGTCGGTCAAGTTTTGAATGCCGAAAATCAGCTCTCTCAAGTGCGAGAACAGATTGAAACGCTCGAATCGGATCTGAAGACGATGCACTCGCAGGTCGTCTATTCCACGATCAGCGTCACACTCGAAGCAGAGGCGGCAAACGCGCCTGTCGAGCCAAAAGCAGCATCTCAGCTTGCCACGGCGTGGCATGCGGCGCTGCATGCGCTCTCGCAAACCACTGTTGCGCTTATCGCATTCTTATTATGGCTGGTCGTTTTTGCGCCATATATCGTGCTGGTCGCCATCGCGGGCCTCGTCATTTACGCGCAATTACGCAAGAGGCGGGGTGTTTTGCAACCTTAGCGGTTGCAATTGTGTCCCGGATATGAGATGCCTACAAGCATCACACCCCTGCGCGATCTTTCGAGTGGTCGAACAATTGCGCCACCCGAAGGAAATTCTTATCTCCAGCTTTACCAACTTAGGTCTTAATTCCGCGCTGCTACGTGCCCTCGAAAAGCTCGGCTTCACCGAGGAAACGGCAGTCCAGCGCCTAGCCATTCCCCCAGCGATAGCCGGCCGTGACGTGCTGGCAACGGCCCCCACCGGCAGCGGAAAATCCGCCGCGTTCGGCCTGCCTCTCCTGGAAGCGCTGCTCCAGCAGCCACTCGGAAAAACCCGAGCCCTCGTTCTCGTTCCCACGCGCGAGCTTGCGCAGCAGGTAGCGGAGCACATCACCGAACTGGCCGCATTCACAAAGGTGCGCGTCGCGGTCATCCACGGCGGCGTAGGGATGCAGCCTCAAATTCAAGCCTTTCGCAGTGGCACCGAAATCATCGTGGCAACGCCCGGACGGCTCATCGATTTGATGATGCAGCGCGAAGCGCGCTTGGGCGACGTTCGTTACCTGGTGCTCGACGAAGCTGACCGCATGCTGGACATGGGGTTCTTACCGGCTGTGCGGCGCATCATCGGCCGTTTACCGGAACGTCAAACGCTGTTTTTCTCGGCAACCCTTGCAGGCGATGCCGGAACGCTCTCGCGTGAACTGCTGAACGATCCCGTGCGTATCAACTTGACGCAGAACGCGGGAACCGTGGAAACGATCTCACAATCGGTGTACGCGATCGAGCAGCACAAGAAAACAGAGCTGCTGGTCGATTTACTCAAGGGTAATACGATTTACAGCGCTATTGTCTTCACCAGAACCAAGGCAAGAGCGGATCGCGTCGCCAACGCGCTGATGAAGCACAACGTAAAAACGGAACTGATCCACGGCGATCGATCGCAGGCACAGCGCACACGCGCGCTCGAGTCGTTTAAACGTGGAAAATCACGCGTACTCGTCGCCACCGATATCGCAGCCCGCGGCATCGACATTCTCGACCTGGGCCATGTTATTAACTACGACGTACCCGCAGAGGCGTCCGACTACGTGCATCGCGTCGGGAGAACCGCTCGGATGGAAAAGCCGGGCGACGCGATAACGTTCGTCTCCTACGAGGAAGCGGAGCTTTTCGGTTCGATCGAGCGCATCATCGGCAAACGGTTGGAGCGAACCCCGCATCCCTTAGCCGATGCGGCAACCGGAACGAAATTGCAAGCACCGTCAGTGGCCCGACGCAGAACGTTCCAGCGCCGCCGCCGGTAGTGCTATAATGGCGCCATGAAGCGCTTACTCATCGTGGCGGCGATTGTGCTTATGTCCAACGCCGTCATTCCGGCCATGGCGCTACCGACAGCGCCCCACCCCGTGAAGGTTACCACTTGTCAGCCGTCGCGAAATGTGACGGCTACCGGCGGATTCGTCCGCGGTTTCTACCCTCCCGGACCGTACTATTGGCCCACCGTATACGGCTATCGTTATTATCAGCCGCCGGTGCGCACGAGTAATCCCACGCTCTCGATCGATTACACGAACGCGACGGATAAGCCGATGACGCAAATCGAATTCGGTTTGGTCGCCAACGGCAATCTGGTTGCCGAAGTGAAGGACGTCGGAACGTTTTCTCCCGGCGTAGAAATCAAGCACCAATTCGGGCTGAGCCCCAACGTCTTTCCGCTGAGCACCGGATTGGCGCGCTGCGTACCGCTAAAAATCACGTTCGCGGACGGTACGAAGTGGAGAAGTCCGCATTTACCTGCACTCAAGCATAAGCTCGGCATGTAACTAAGGGCTGAACGCCCTAATCGTGTCCACAAACACGTCTCCATAGCGTTCGAGTTTAACGTCCCCGACGCCGCCGATTCTCCGAAACTCGTTCAAAGTGCGAGGTTTGCGCTCCGCGAGTTCGCGGAGCGTCGCATCGGAGAACACGACGTACGGGGGAACGCCCTGCTCGTCGGCGATTTGCTTGCGCACGCTTCGCAGCGTTTGAAAGAGATCGTCGTCGAGGGGACGTTCGATCCGATCCGCTTTTCTGCCGCGCGTCTTTCTCTCGTTGTGAACGGCGCGCGGCTTTGCGAACTCATACGAGCGCTGCTCTTTGAGCGCGCGCATACCGTCTTCAGTTAATAACAGCGTTCGCCGCTCCGGGTCGCGCTCCAAATGCCCGAGACGAAGCAACTCAGAGATAAACGATTGCCATGCGGCTTTACTGTGCTCGAGTCCGATGCCGAACGTCGAAAGCGCGTCGTGACCCCACGATCGAACCTTTTCCGTCGCTCGTCCAAGAAGCACGTCGATGACGTGGTGCTCCCCCGTTGAGAATCCGCTGGCGCTTCGAATGCGATAAACGCACGAGAGGATCTTCCTGGCGGCGGTCGTTCCGTCGAAACGCTCGACGGGTTGAAGGCAGTTATCGCAGTTGTCACACCGCTCGACGACGCTGGTGTCACCAAAATATCGCAACACGTGCGCTCGACGGCAGTGAACGGTGACGGCGAAATCGAGGATTTCTCCCAAGAGACGCTCGGCTTGCCCGCGCTCTGAGGGATCTTCGATTTGACGAATGAAATGGCGGTGCTTGGCAGCGTCGCCACCGCTGAAGAAGAGCGCACACTCGCTCGGTAGTCCGTCCCGGCCCGCGCGTCCGGTTTCTTGGTAATAACCTTCGATCGTCTTTGGGATGTCGTAGTGAACAACGTACCTGACGTTGGGCTTGTCGATGCCCATGCCGAAGGCGATGGTCGCGCAGATGACGCGGATCTCATCGCGGATAAACAATTCTTGATTTCGCGCACGTTCTTGCGCCGTGAGGCCAGCATGATAAGGGCGCGCGGAAATGCCCGCGGCGGTTAACCGCTTCGCCAACTCTTCCGCGGACGCGCGACTTTGCACGTACACGATGCCGCTCTCCGCGGCGCGCTGCGTACACCAGGCGGATAACTGCGCGAAAGCGCTGCGTTTCTCGAACACGCTATAGCGCAGATTGGCACGATTGAAGCCGCCTACGAACCGCTGCGGCGCTCGCAAGCGGAGCAGCCGTTCGATATCGGAACGAACGCGGTGCGTTGCCGTCGCCGTGAGGGCGAGCATGGGCAACTTCGGGTACCGATCGCGAAGCGCGGCGATTCGCCGGTATTCCGGGCGAAAATCGTGGCCCCACTCGCTGACGCAGTGCGCTTCGTCAACCGCGAGAAGACGCACGTCGCAGCGATCCAAGACCTCGAGGAATCCGGAGAGCGCGACGCGCTCGGGCGCGACGTAGAGCAGCCGGTACTCACCGCGAAGGAGCCCTTCGATACGCGCGGCGGCAGTTCGAGTGTCAATTGAGCTATTCAGAAACGTTGCCGGAATGCCGTTCGCGCAGAGCGCGTCAACCTGATCTTTCATCAACGCGATCAGCGGAGAAATCACCAGCGTCAGTCCCGGCCGCATCAAAGCGGGCAACTGATAGCACAATGACTTACCCCCGCCGGTGGGCAGCAACGCGATGACGTCGTGTCCCGCAAGAGCGCTTTCAACGATTTCGCGCTGGAGCGGCAGGAAGCTGTCATAGCCGAAGTAGTGCTTCAGCGCGCTCTCAAGCGTCAACGTTTCCACGTTGCTCCATTCACGTGCCGGCGGCCCGGCACCCACTGCGGACCGTCATCCGGCGGATTATTGACAAAGATTTTCGAAACGTCAATGAGAATGGCTTCGCGCAAAACCGGCGGACCGCGCTCGTGCTATAAGAAAAACGGCGCACCGAAAACAGCATTCAGGACACGCAAGGAGGCCGAGCGCGCGATTCCGCGTACGAGCGTAGGTCTGCGGCCATATCAATGTCCGCTGCACGGGTGGCACCTGGGACACTAAATACTTCTAGTTGGGTAAGAACGCGTTCGAGACACATGAGCATATACAAAGACGAGTTGCAGGCTGCCGAGCAACAAGGTTCAGCCGCGCATGACGCGATGGAGGCGTGGGTCAGCCGGCCGGACGATGCGCCGGATACTCCGGGCGCCATTCTCGAGGGGCACGCCAGAGACTTACGCGAGAGCCGCGAGCGCTTACGTAAACTTCTTAGCGAACACGGAAACCGGGACGATATCGTTGACGCGCTTGCGAAGAGCGAAGCGCATCATAAGTCGTTAGGCCTGAGCATCAGGGACAAGCCTGAAATTGAACCCGAGCCGGATTAACGCTTGTCGTAATGCCTTTGGAGGTCGACGCGCTGTACACGTGCCCGGTTTGCGGTGAAACAAACGCCATCGGAATCGATATGAGCGGTGGATCGCGTCAACGTCTGATCGAAGATTGCCCGGTCTGTTGTCGTCCGCTGGCGTTCGCTATTGAGATCGATCGCGACGGAGACGCGAGGATCGCTTCGGTTGAACCAGAGTGAGTGTGCAGAATCAGTCTCATAGCCTCACCGATGGCGGCTCGTGCCTTTCGGGCTACCCGAGCCGACGATATACTGTCGCCTTTGACGATATTTCGGCCCACCCTGCTAGGAAACCGGCTGGCCGCGATGTAACGGTATCGCGGTGAAGCGGCCTCGCCTCGCTAAACGACTGGGCGCGTTCGATGCAACGCTCATTGTGATGGGCGGCATCATCGCTTCGGGCATCTTTATGAACCCGTCCGTTGTTGCCCAGCGTCTGCACTCCACGAGCCTTATTCTTTTCGCGTGGCTCTTAGGAGGCGTGATCGCGCTTATCGGTGCGTTCGTATTCGCCGAACTTGCATCACGCCGCGCCGACTGCGGCGGTCTCTACGGCTACCTGCGCGATGGGTTTCATCCCTGCCTCGCCTTCATGTCGGGCTGGACTTCGCTTCTGGTAAGCAATAGCGGCGCCGTGGCGGCGGTTGCCGTTACCTTTGCAACCTACGCGCACTTGTGGATTAAGGTCGATATCCGTGTACTCGCCGTCGCGGCGATCATGGCCACGGGCCTCATCAACTGTTTCGGCGTTCGCGAGGGCGTCGTAACGCAAAACCTGCTGATGCTAATGAAGACGGGCGCAATAGCGCTTATCATCGCTGCGGGTTTCTTTGGTCCGGTGGCGCCCCATCATATTGCAGCGGCGGGCACTCAGCTTACCGCGATGGCAACACTCGCCGCGTTTGGTGCGGCGTTGATTCCGGTGTTCTATTCTTACGACGGCTGGCAGAGCGCGCCGTTCATCGACGGCGAGATGAAGAATTCCGGCCGGGCACTGCCGGTCGGACTGGTTGTCGGCGTGGTCGGCGTGGTTTTGCTATATGTCGCCGTTACGCTCGGTGGGCTGCGCATGCTTGGGCCGGACGGACTGGCTGCAACGTCAACACCCGCTACTGACATGGTCCGGCTCGTGATAGGCCGTGCGGGCCAAGGTGTGGTCGGCGCGTTTATCGCGCTTTCGACGCTCGGCTTTCTCGGCAATATCGCGTTGACCGTTCCGCGCTTATACTACAGAATGGCCAAAGACGGTCTGTTCTTTAAGCAGCTCGCATATCTGCATCCGAAAGCGCAGACTCCGGTAGTCGCAATCGCGCTGCAGTGCGTCGCTGCGAGCTTGATCGTCGGCTGGGGCAACTATCAGCGCATTCTAAACTACGTTACGCCGATGGATTTTCTCTACATGGTGCTCGCTGCGATTGCCATCTGGATCTTCCGGCGCCGGGACAGCCTGGGGCACGCCGTAGCGATTCGCGTTCCGGGTCATCCGTGGAGCACGATTTTCTTTGCCGGCGTCTGCGGCGCTTTTGTTGTGAATGCGTATGTGGCATTCCCGAAAGACTCGCTGATTGGATTAGGGATCTTTCTCTCCGGTGCGCCTATCTATTTGCTGTGGCGGCGAAAAGGTTCGGCGGTTTCCGTACCGCTTGCCGTCCCCGACGTCAACTAAGGAGGACTATGCGCAGTTTCCGTTATGCGAAGATCGTCGCGGTGCTTGTCGCGTCATCGCTTTATTCAGGCCTGCCGTACGCGTCCGCTGCGCAAGCGCCGAGCATGGACGACGCGCTCAAACAAATCGAAACGTACGCCGGTCAAGCACTGCAGGAGCAGGGTGCACCGGGCATGTCGGTCGCGATCACCGACCGCAGCCACACGCTTCACATTTTGACGCTGGGCTACGCGAATCTTGACGCGAAGACACCGGTAACGGCAGCAACGCGCTTTCCGATCGGCTCAATTACAAAGGGAATGACCGCACTGTCCCTGATGCAGATGCGTGACGAAGGGCGGTTCGATCCGGCGCGCCCGGTGCGCGCGTATCTGCCATGGTTTTCGATAAACTCCGCCGGAAAAACGATCTTCGCGCATCAGTTGTTATCGCACACCGGCGGGACACCCGACGACTTCTCGATTACGCCCGGATACATGTATGCGGTTGCCGCATTGCGCAACTCGCACACAATTTTTCCGCCTGGCACGAGTTGGGCCTATTCGAATGACGGTCTGGCAACGACCGGGGCGATCATGGAAGCACTCGATGGGAAGCCGTGGGCCGACTCGTTGCAAACGCGAGTTTTTGATGCGCTGGAGATGTCGCACAGCAGCGCGGTTTTTACGCCGGCAACGCTCTCCGATGCAGCATACGGCTACAGCTTTGAAGATCCGAATATCCTAGCGCCTCCGAATCCGCGTCTGGTTGCCTCGCAACCCGGCGATTTCGTGGATCCGGCAGGTTCCGTGATTTCGACGCCTGAGGATATGGCGAAATACATGCGCCTCATCTTGAACTCCGGCGTTAACGATGCTGGAAAGCGCGTCCTTTCGCAGTCCAGTTATTCGCTTTGGACAACACCCGACTCAAACAACGGTAAGCTCGCGGGCCAACTGGCGCCCGAACTCGCGGAAGCGCCTCATCTTTACGAGCACTATGCTTTCGGTCTTGCGGTACATACCGAGAACGGCGACAAGATCGTGGGACATACCGGCGGCATCGCCGGCTATTCCGCATGTATGGAAAACGACGTGACCCGCGGCTTCGGCGTTATTGCGATGTCGAACCTCGTGGAAGCCCCGCTACATCCATGCGCAATTGTGCTTTATGCAATTAGCGTTCTACAAGCGCAGAGCGCAGGACAGCCGCTTCCGCCGATTCCTGCGCCGATCGGAAACTACTTGCAGCGCTCCGCGGTGACAAATCCCGCCGATTACGCCGGGACCTACACCGCGCCGAATGGTTCGGCGCTAACGTTTGCCGCGAATGGAACCACGCTCGCTCTTCAGACGCCGCAAGGCCCCAAGCTGCTTTACCCGCGCGGAGGCAACACGTTTTACGTCGACGACCCTCGCTTCGCAGTGTTCGGCGTAAACTTTTTGCGAACGAAAGCCGGCAAAGTCGATGAAGTGTTTTCGGGTGAGCAGTGGTTTGCTAGTGCTGCATACAGCGGACCGCGAACGTTTTCGTACCCGCGCAACTGGAACGCGCTTACCGGACGCTACGAGAGTCTAGGCGTTTGGGGTGTTCCGGCCGCCAGCCGCGCGTTCGTTCTCAAAGGGCGCCTGCTGCTGGACGGCGCACCGCTTGCGCCGCAAGCCGACGGCACCTTTAAAGCCGGCACCGCAACGGTCCGGTTCGACACTCGGGCTGCGGGAAAAATGCAACGGATGCGAATTGACGACTTCGATCTCTACCGAATCGATCTACCGTAACGCCCGTCGGCGAACGCAGATACCGTGAGGTCTGAGCCGTATACACGTATTTATGCTGACCGTCTCGGGTTACGAGTTCCTTGTTCCCGTTCTCGCTGGAGATCACGAATTCGACGCCTGGTATCCCGGGGTCGATCGTGACGAGTGAGATCGTGCCGTCATCGTTCTTGCGTGAGGCCACGTGGCTGCTCCACAACCCAAAGTCGAAAACAACGCCGCTGCTATCTTTGCGAACGTCGATGTGCCCGAGTTCGGGATTATCGTAATGTGAAGCCAGCGTTGATACTGCATCCGGCGCAGCCGGCACAACCAGACGCTCGCGCTCTTTTGCAAGTGCGGCTTTGACGTTCGCGGCCGCCGAGGCGACATCGCCGGCCGCTTCAGGCTTGCCATCGTACAAGACCTCGAGGAGCCGGCGCATGAACGGCCCTCGCAAATACACGCCGTTATCGGAATTGGTCAGGATGACCGCGGCAACGCCGGCGGATGGAATTGCAATGAAATCGCTGTGAAATCCGATGAGGTCTCCGCCGTGATGGATGACGGAGATTCCGAAGTGCCGGAAATCCATGAGCCCCATCCCATAGAACTCGTCCTCGGCAACCGGAACGGTGTGCTCCCGGCGTTTTAGAACATTTGCCGCGGACATGAATCGCTTGCCATTCGGCAGCACGCCCGGAGTGAGCTCGTTCTGGGCATATTTTATAAAGTCGTGCGCGGAAGACCATGCGCCGCCCGCCGGACGGTACGGCACGACGATGTAGTTGATTTCCTGGTCTGCGACCGCAGTATGTCCGTTGACGTCGTTCCCATGCGGGCTGGCATGGTCTCCAGCCCACGCACGATGCATATCGAACGTCGTCTCGTTCATGCCCAGCGGATCGAAGATCATCCTTTGCATTGCCGCGTCGTACGCTGCTCCTAATTCTTTGTCCGGATAGAGCATATGCCCGGCGATATATCCCGCAGCGGACGCCATGAGGTTGTTGTACTGAAACACTTCGCCGAATTTACTCGTCGGTTCCGTCCCAGCGAGCTGATCGAACGTCGTCGATGCCGGTGTCTGCAGCGTGGTGTCGAAGATAAAGTTGAAATCCTTGCGGGGCAGTCCGGTGCATGCGCAAACCAGATCCTGAATGGTGACACGCTTCGTCGTCTCATCGCTGCCCAAGCGGAACGAGGGGTACGCCTGCGTCACCGGCTCGTCCCAGCGCAGTTTGCCTGCATCGACGAGACGCGCGAGCAGTAGCGTCGAAATGCCTTTGGTGTTGGAAGCGATCATGAAAAGCGTGTGAGCGTCGACACGCGCGGGATTGCCGAGTTCACGTACACCGAAGCCGCCTTCGAACACGACCTTGCCGTGATCAGCGAGGGCAATGGCCACGCCGGGCACGTCGAGTTCCTTCATGCCGGTTTGGATGAACGATTTGAGCTCCGCGATGCGCGCGGCGTCCAGTCGATGCGCCTTTCGCCCAGCAAAAGTTTCGGAACGATACCCTGCGGGGCGTAGACTGCTGCCTGCAACATCCACCGCGGCTGAACGCTTGTCGAGCGTCGCGGCGGAGCCTTCGACTATAGCGACCGTCCAACGGTTCCCTTTTCGCAACGCCGTCGCAGACACGGCAAGGTGCTCGTTCGGCGAGGTTTCGTACGCAAAACTGCGCTGCTCGTCCCAACCTTCGCGCGCGGGAGACGAGGTTGAAAGCAACAGTTTCCGGTGCATCGTCGGCTCGTAGAGCTGCCAAGCTGCGGCGACAGCTTTGCTCGCGTCGGCTGCACTTCCCACGTCAACGATTGCAAAGTGCACGTCTCCCTCGGGCGGCGTCAAAACAATGACGGGCCCGGCCTCGGTCATCGACCACTGTTTCGGAATCGTATACGCCACGCCCGAGGATGTTTTCGCCGGTGTATCTGCCGTCGCAACGGTTGCCGCGGCGCGTGCCGACGGCACCATAGCCGCCAACATCACAAGTGCCGCCATCGCAGAAAGTACGTTTTTCATCGACAAGACCCCACACTCAAATGATGGTTCAGATAGTCGATCGTCGCTCGATCGACTTGTAAGAACGACGCATAGCGTAAAAACCCGTGGATTTCATTGGGAAGAACGAGCTCGCTGTACGGCACGTGCGCGAGCTGCAGCCGGCGAGCGAGGTCAACGGTTTGATGGAAGCGCACGTTGTGATCGTCGTCGCCTTGCACCAACAATACGGGTGAGCGCCATTTCGGGACGGATGAATCGGGCGACGACTCCCACGCGATACGGCGCTCCTTTTTAATATCGACGGTTTCGTAACGTGACGGCGGATCCGGCAGACTCTCGGTGGTCGACCAGTCGTGAACGCCGTGCCAATCGGCTCCCGTGCAAAAACGATCGGAGTTACGAGCGAGCGCGAGCGCGGTAAGGTAACCACCGTACGAACCGCCCCATATTCCTATACGCTTGCCGTCAACCGACGCCATATGGCGCAAGAATGCATTCCCGCCGAGCACATCGTTATATTCCGAAGCTCCGGTCGGACCCCAACGCGCCGGATGCCCGTAGTCGTATCCGTATCCGATGCCGAGCCGGTAGTTCACCGAAAGCACGACAAAGCCGTGATTTGCCAGATATTGGTTCACCGCGTATGCGTTGGTGTAGTAGTCCATGTAATGCCACGTCGTGAGCATCTGCCGGGGCGGTCCGCCATGCACGAAAATGACGGCCGGCTTTCTTCCGAGTGAGCCTGTCCTGAGCGATGTCGAAGGGCCGGGGCGCTCAAAGAGCTGCCCATGAGCGATGCGCCCGTCTGCCCCGCGGAACGTCACACTTTTCGGCACGACAAGCTGCGATTGTGGAAACTCGGCGGGTAAACGATCGCGATCCAATTGCCGCGGTGTTGAGCCGCTTAGGGAGATATTCGTTATAAGCGGTGGCTGCTGTGAGCCGGCCTGAACGAACGTGACCGCGTCGGCCGTAACTGCGGGAGCCCATTCGCTCGTTGCGCCGCGAGTAATCTCTCGTACGCTACCGCTCGAAACGTCGACGCTGAAGATGTGCCGGCGATCGAAGTCACCCGGCGTGTTCCCCGTGTTCGCCGAATAAAAGAGTTTGCGCCCGTCACTCGATAGCGCGGTGTCCTCGACCATAAACGATCCAGGAGTCAACAGACGTGCGGCTCCGCCGCTTGGCGTGACCGCGTAGAGATGCGGCCAGCCGTCAGCCGTTGAAGTGAACGTCAAACGATTCGCGCCGGTCCAACGCAGACTCGGATCGAAGTTGTCGGGGAAAGATGCGCGCAGCGAATTTCCGCTCGTCCAAGCGCGGCTCGCATTTCCGCTTCGCACATCGCCGACCCAGATAGCCCAGGGTGTAACCGTCCATTTAAAATCAGGCACGGGCGGACCGCCGTTGCCCGGCAAACGCAGGTATGCGATATGTGAGCCGTCGGGAGACCAGCGCGGCTCGATATCCTGCGAGGTCGACGGAGCGAGAAAACGCAGCGGCGTCACCTGATCGCGATAGATGCCGATAAAGCTGTGATCGGTTCGCGTTGAAACAAACGCGAGTGACGTACCGTCCGGCGACCATTGCAAGTCGGAGTCCTGCCCTTCATCAAAGAAAAGCCGATCCGCCTTGACGGATCCGTCGATCGACGCCGACATTACGGATTGATCTTGTGCGAGAAATGCTACTCGCCGGTTATCGGGAGAGATTGCCGGCGCATCGCCGTTGCCTATCGCAATCGCTTTGCCGGGGCCTTGCAATGGTACGGACCACACTTCCATCTGCGGGGCGACGGGACTCAGCGCGGGATCGGGCGGAAACATTGGCGGCCAGTTTGAATCGTGGTCGCCGCCGCGCACGTAGACGAGATACTTTCCGTCGCTTGAGATTTTGAGATTGGTGAGTTCCTGCCCGTCGTCCGACGTGTACTGCGTTACCATGCGTGGAGCGTAGCCGGGAGCGGTCGCTACAAAAATATTCCGCACGCCGCGCTCGTTTAACACATAGGCGATCGTCTGGCCATCCGCTCCGGAAACCAGGTTGAGCGGATACGGGTAGCTGAGAACGGATTCCAGAGTAAAGCTGCCCATGCTCGTTTGCGCTTGACACACGGTTGCGGCGCTCAAAAAGAGCGCCGCAGCAATCACAAGTTTCATCAACAGTTAGAAGTCCTGTACGAGGATGACACGCACGCCCCCCGGCCCATAGTTGCCGGCCGGCGTAAGGGCGAGATTCGCCGGAACGAACGCCCCGGTCGCCAGACTCGTCTGCACCGCGCCCTTGACGAGCGGCAGCGGAATGCCGTTGAAGAAACCTGCGTACGAATTCGCGTACGCGTTGGTGACGTTATCCGCGGAGAGCTGCAGGCTCGTACCGCGGTTGTTGAGGCTGAAGCGAGCGTTGGCCGAGACCACCGCGAATGGCGGCTCGTTGAAGCTGTTGTTATTGCCGAAGTACGTGAGACCGAGATTGTAATACTGGCCGTAATGTCCGGTCCAGTTGAGTTCGCCGTAACCAAGCGCGTACGGCACGCGAGCGCTGCCGATCCCGTTTGGAGCTCCGGCCAGTGCGGTGGGCTGACCGCCGAAGTTCACATTCGGAATGACAGCGAGGTTTGTGTTAAACAGGCAGCCCGGTCCAGGCGGAATGGTGGCCGGCGGCGGCGACGGGTTCGTTGAACCGGCGCAGTAGAAGAACGGCGGTAGATTGTAGGTAAAGGCGCGTTGCAGCGAGCCCTGCAGCTTCCAGCCCAGACCGAACAGCGGCGCGTGATTTAACGCAAGCTCGATACCCTCATAACGCGCTTGCCCGAGGTTCGCCGTTTTCGACACCTCGCACGGCAGATTCAGACACCCTGGGCCAAGGGCGGCGGCCTCCGCCAACGTGACACTCGACGTCTCAGTCAGAAACATGTTGTGGAGTTGCGTGAAGTAGAGGTCGAGGGACACCGCAGTCGCGCGGTCAAGACGGTGATCCAGACCGAGGTCGGTGCTCCACGCCGTCTCCGCGTCGATCGCGCCGTTATTCGCGTCTAGTATCCACCCCGCCGCCGGCACTCCGCCGATGATCTGGCTCCATGACGTACCGCCCGACGAGACCAGGCTGATGTACGGCGGCGCAACGGATCCTCCGGTCGAGAGACGCAAGGCGGTGTCAGTGTCGGGATGCCAGGTGAGCGCTGCGCGCGGCTCGTTGTACGTGTGCGAAGAGTCGTTGAACGTCTTGCCGCCGTCGATCGAATAGTGGCTGACGTAGTTGATCGCGTAGTCGCCGAGGTTCAACTGGAGCTTCGGGTTGAGCGTGACGTTGCCGCGCAGCGAAAACGTCTGGAAGGTCTGCTTCGATCCTTGGACCGGACTAAACACGACAATGCCGACGGATGGCTCATTCGCCGTTGAGGCCGATGCCTGCTCGGAGCGGTCGTAGGCCAGCGTCACCGTATTCTGGCCGAGGAGCTCTTGCAGTTCGACCGTCTCACCGTTCATCGAGTCGTTCGTCGTGAATGTATTGGGCTGGTTGGGAGTGGCGAACGTGACGTTCTGGCCGGTGAACGTCGTGTTCACGGGCGGCACCGCGCTGCTGCCCCCCGGATTGAGACACTGCCATCCGAACTGGTCCGTGCCGCCGGCGAGAGTGGGGACGTTCGGATCGAACGTTGTGCCGGTTGGACAGAGTGGGATCGTACCGTACGTGTTCATCGAGTACGTCAGTTGCGAGCTTGCCGTTCCCAAAAGGGCGTATTGATTCAGCGAGCCGGTGTAATAGCGCGCAAGCACCGTTCCCGTGCTTCCAAGCGTCGTGCGAAACTCGCCTTGGAAGAGGTTCTGCTGCGTCCACGTGTGACCGGCGCCGTTGACGGAAGTGACGTCGAAGGGCACAGCCGAATTGCAAGCGGGGCCACCGCCCGTGCTCGTGCAGTTGTAGGACGCTCCCGATGCAAACGGATTACAGTTGAGAGGGGCGCTCGGGCTACCGCACGGTGCAAAGAAGGCGGCTGGCGAGCCGGTGTTCCCGACCTGCGAGACGGAATAGAAATTCGGGTCTCCGTTCCCAAACATGTTCTGGCCGCCGAGGTACGAGACGTTCAGCGACGTGCTGTTCGAGAAGTTGAGAACAATCTTCGCAAGCTCAGACGTGGAGTGATAGCCGGTGTCGCTCCTAAAGCAGCACCCGACCACCGGGTCGACGAAGTTGACCCCCATGCCGTCGTAGGGCGCAAACTTCGGCGGTGCGAGGCCTAAACCGACCGGAGAACCGATCAGCGCAACCTGCTGGCCGTTCATGAAATATGGGCCGCCCGGCGGGCCCGAAGTGAGCGGAAGCTGGGTACCGTTGTACGAGAAGTTCTTCAGCGGTCCAGGTGCGCCGTTGGTCACATAGCCGACCGCATAGCCTAGTTTGTGGTTCGCGGTCGAGCCCGTCGCCTTGAAGCCGGTCGATATGCCGCCCCAGTTATCGTATCCAAACATTGCGGACTGCTTATGCTGGGGCGTCGGTTGCAGCGTACGATAGTTCACCGTGCCGTTGATCGCGTAATTAATCTCCTCCGGCATCGAGCCCGGGCCTTTGACGAGCTCGACGTCCTGGAGCAGCCACGGGTTAAGGAGATTCGGCGAATAGTAACCGGCGGCGCCGACTGAGACGGGATGTCCGTCGATGAGCGACTCGGTTTCGTAGGGTAAGGCGCCGCGAATTTGCGGAGTCTGAGGCGAAGCGGGCGAAGCGGCGTTGGACGGATTGCCGTTTCCCGGGCTATACGGCGAGGTGATGATGCCCGGGGTTTCGTTGAGGACTTTGATGACCTGCTGTTGTCCTTGATCGGCAAAGGCTTGGCTTGAAATAACGTTGACCGAAGCCGTCGATTCGTTGATGCGCGCGCGCCCCGGTACCCGAGTCGAGACGCTCGCAATCGTCCGGAGTGACGAGAACGACAAGGGCGTCAGCGTAACATTGACGGTTTCGACATTGCCCGAAAGCGCGGCGACGTCGTCAATCCGAGTCGTGTCGAAACCCGGCTTGCTCACGCTGACTGAGTATAATCCGGGCGGCACGTTCGAAAACCGGAACGCCCCTTTCGGATCGGTTGTAGTATGTTGCCGTGCGGGACCTTGCAAAGATACTGCGGCGCTCGCGACCGGCACGCCGTCACTATCGAGAACCGTACCGGAAACGGTGTTGGCATCGGCCGCATAGACTGGGCGCGGTGCAGCAAAAACCGTCGAGAAGAGCAGCCCTAGAGTAACGATCATAGCCGCCGGCCGAAGCAGCCCACCTAAACGAACGTTCATGGTAGCAATCTCCTCACTCCGGGTCATGCTTCACGGCGCCCGGTACCGTTCCTGTCACACCCGGCAAAATTTTAGGGAGTGGCTCGATATTTTGGCGCCGCCGATATTTCGTCGCCGAAGGCGGCCGCCCGCCTATGCGGCGAATCTCCGGAGCATGAACCGATCGGCCAAAGACCCGTCATTGCCCGACGTCGGCAAGATTCTGCAGCGTTTGCGGGAGCAGCGCAACGTCACGGTGCGGGAGCTCGCTGAGAAGAGCGATCTTTCGGAGTCGTTTATCCGCGCTGTGGAGCGCGGCGAATCGGATATATCGCTGGGGCGCTTGGCGCGCCTTGCCCGCTTTTTCGAATACGACCTGGGCTCGTTTCTGGGCTTCACCTCGCGGCTTTCGCGTCCCAACTTCGTCGGCAAGGAGAGTCGCGCGACGATCAACCGCGGGCGCGGAGTCAAATACGAAGCCCTTCATCTTCCCGGCATCGATTTGGATTTGGTCATCGTGGATCTCGCGCCGCAAAGCAAACTCAAAAACGAGCTCAGCCATGAAGGTATCGACGTGGTTTACGTGACGCAGGGCGAAGTCGTTGTCGTGGTGGACGGCGTCGACTATCCGATGAGTGAGGGGGAGTGCTGCGTTTTTTCGGCGGCCTACCGTCACCGGGTCCGAAACGATTCCAAGCGCGCCGCATCGATCATTTCCATAACCACCGGCAGAATGTACTGATGTCTCGCGTGCGCGCCGCTCGGCTCGCGGGCGTTCTGCTGTGCTCGCTGGTGCTTTTGAGCGCGGGATGCGCAAAGCGCGAGCGCACAACTAGCGTGCAAATCAATGCGCTTACCGTTGCGCTGCCGCAAGAGCCCGCCTCGCTGGACCCGCTGTTGCTGGAAGGTCCCATCGCATACGCGGTGAGTGAGTTGCTGTACTCCTATCTGACGAATTACGACTCTGCAGGCAACATGGTGCCCGACGTCGCGATGCAGGTGCCCACGCCGCAGAACGGCGGCGTTTCGCGCGACGGAAGACGGATTACGTTTCACCTGCGTCGAGGCGTCCAGTGGCAGGACGGCGCGCCGCTTACAGCGCGCGATATCGTTTTTACGTATCGCGCAATCATGAGCCCGAACAACGCGCTGCCAGAGCGCTACGGGTATGACAAGATTACATCAATTGCGGCGCCCGATCCGTACACCGTTGTCATCAGCCTCCGGCAGCCATTCTCGCCGATCGTGCCGCTGTTTTTTGGCGGCGACAGCAACTACCCGATTCTGCCGGAACATGTTCTGGGAGCGTATGCGAGCATCAATAAGGTCGCGTTTAACGAAGCGCCTATTGGCTCGGGGCCGTACACGCTCGCCGCGTGGAGGCACGGAGAACGATTGGAACTGCAGGCGAATCCGCGGTATTATCGCGGCAGGCCGGCGATTGCGCGAGTGGTGCTGCCATTCATACACGATCCGTCTACGACTGTAAATCAACTGCTCACCGGCGAGATCGATTCTGCGTTTTCGCTCGATGC
>Ga0185299_10003744_pt1 | contig 19483 bp, 21 predicted proteins | sample PaiPotPPA55metaG_FD_128002 | JGI IMG/M metagenome (GOLD analysis project Ga0185299, IMG submission 128002) | Iron sulfur acid spring bacterial and archeal communities from Banff, Canada, to study Microbial Dark Matter (Phase II) - Paint Pots PPA... ...
AGCGTTGCGTTGGTTCCCACCAAGCGCTGCGGGCTGGCTTCAACGTGGAATTCGCGGCTCGCCGCGCCGTACACGTCCACCGACTGCACGTTCGGAATTTGCGCGATCTGCGGCTCGATCTGATTATTCACGAGGTCCGCAATCTCGGTTTGCGAGAGCGTCTTCGAGCTCACTGCGATGTCGAGCAGGGGCGGCTCTTGATCGCCGGCTTTCTGGACCACCGGCGGATCGAGATCGCTGGGCATGTATATGCGCGCCGTATCGACGCGGCGCTGCACGTCGACTGCTTCGAGATCGACGTTGCCTTTGCCGATCGTGAAAAAGACCGCAACGCTAGCGGAGCCTTCTTGCGCTGTGGCCGTTATGTGATCGAGGTTGTCGATGCCGGCCATCTGGTCTTCAATCGGCTTGATGACCATGCGCTCCATGTCTTGCGGCGACGCTCCCGGGTAGAACGCGGACACGACTACGACGGGAAACGTCGTTCCAGGCGGATTCGAGCTGCGTCCAAGCTGGAGGAACGAAATAAAACCAAAAATCGCCAAGGCGCAAAACACCATGGCGGTGATGACGGGGCGGCTAATCGCGAAACGGGTCAACCACACAATAGAAGGCTCCTGAGTGAGTCGTCGTACGCTTTACAGTACGGCCGTAACGACCTTTGGGTTTCACGGGTGACGTTTTTACGTCAAGGCGCGGGATGGGCGCCGTGCCTGCGTACGGTCCCTCGCGCCAACAAGCCCTCGCTTCGCGAGGGCTGCGCCGTGGCGTCGAATGCCTCGTGGTACAGGACCTTCCCTACCGGTATTTCCGCGCCAAAGGTAATGGCCTGGAAGTACTCTCGCGGAACACCGGACAGCTCAAGGCCGGTTTGAGCCTTAAACCCGAAGCGACTGTAGTAACCGGGGTCACCGAGCACGACGCAACCGACACCGCCAAGGCGCTGCAGTTCGCCAAGTGCGGCTCTCATTAAGATTGAGCCGATGCGTTGCCCCTGGCGGCTCGGCGACACTGAGATTGGCCCGAGTCCATACCACGCCGTTGCGCCGGAGGAGATGGTGACCGGTGAAATCGCGATATGGCCAACAATCGCATTGCAATCTACCGCTACCAAGGAAATCGTCAATTGGTTGCAACGGCGCAGAGCATTGACGATGAATTGCTCGGTATGGCTTGAGTACGGCACGCTTTGAAACGCAGCTTCAATAAGGCGACTGATAGCGTCGACATCGGCCGGTTGTTCCTTGCGGACCGTTATGCTCTGGTTAGGGCACACGACAGATCCTTCGTTAAATCTGGCCGCCGCCGGGGCCAAGCCTTAATGGAAAAAACGTCCACGATCCCCGGACGCAATCCTCGATATGCGCGAGAGTGGACGCTGTCCGGCGCGCCAAACCCAACGTAAAGAGTCCAGCCAGATCCCATCCCATCTTCGTCACACCGGGGTTCGTCAATTGGGGACCGCTTAGCTCACCACATGGCTGTGCCGACGGCTGCTTCGGGGAAATGCGAAAAGAGGTGTTCGTGCACTCGGCACGGGGTCACAAACCAATCATCGTCCGGAACGTCGTCGCGACCAGGTGGCACCATCTTTATGGCGGTACAGGGAACGTTCGACTCGTTCCAGTCGTGCTTCCATATAGCAACCGTAACGAAGGCGCTTTCGTTTTTGAAGCGTTCGCTCAAGTCCGGCTCACCGAGATTTTCGAAAACGTACGCACGTGGTATTCCGCGACGCATCGCGGGGCGAGCTTGGCACATCAACGCGCCCCTAGCAGGAGCCTTTGATAAGAGAAGGCAGACGCTCTACCAAGCCCCTCATAATTCGATTATCTCGCATCGAGATAGCGTTTCGCTATCGGATAACCTAGAGTCTTTACGCGTCGAGCACGATCAAACTAAAAGGTGGTTCATATAAGTGGTTCATAGTAGAAACTAAGTGGTTCATAGTAGAAATCGAGCCGAGGCAACGCCTCGGGCTCAACCGCGTTCATGCGCGAGACTGGACTCGAACCAGCACGCCCTTGCGGGCGCTAGCCCCTCAAGCTAGTGCGTCTACCAATTCCGCCACTCGCGCACGGGGGCTCGTCAATACCTGCTGCCTCGCGGGGGAGACAACTGAAAGAGTCTACGCGTTAGCGCATGTTCGGGTCAAGCGCGTCGCGTAGGCCGTCGCCGATGTAGTTGATGGCCAGTACCGTCACCAGGATACACAGGCCCGGGAAAACGGCCGCCCACCAAGCGACCTCGAGATTACTCTCGGCGTTGGCAAGCATGTTGCCCCATGACGCGGTCGGGGGCTGGATGCCGAAGCCCAGGAACGAGAGCGTTGACTCCAGGACGATGACGTTCGCAACGTCGAGCGTTGCCTGGACGATGATCGGCGCAATGGCGTTGGGCAGCAAGTGACGCAGCATGATGCGCACGTCGCCGTTCCCGAGCGCCCGCGCAGCTTCCGTATATTCGCGCTCGCGCAGGGAGAGATACGATGCCCGCACCAAACGCGCGACCCCGGGCCATGAGAGTGCTCCGATAATGACGACGATTACTCCGAAGCCCAGCGAAGCTTTGCTGGAGCTCGCCGCGACTATCGCCGTGAGTGTAAGAAGCAGCGGCAAGAGCGGAATGGATAAGAAGACGTCGGTGATGCGCATCATCACGTAGTCCACCCATCCTCCGTAATAGCCGGCAACCGCCCCGAGCAGCGTTCCGATGATGAGTTCCATGACGACGGCAGCCACGCCGACCGTCAGCGAGATCCGCGCGCCGAACATCAGGCGCGAGAGCAGATCGCGGCCGTTCTCGTCACTGCCCAGCGTGTGCGCACCGCATTGCGTTGCGTCTTGGAAGCATGGCGGGAGCGGATTGCCCTGCCAGTGCACGTTGTCGATGGCGTTCGGATCGTACGGCGCGAGTTTGGGCGCGAAGACGGCGACGACGACCATGAGCAGCAGCACGAGCGCGCCGGCCATCGCGAGTTTGTGTTTGCGAAAGCGCGACCAAACGGTGTTGCGGCTGTAGACGACTGCTTCTTCGTCTGCGAAGACTTGATTGATCGGAGCGGAGAGTGCCATGGCGTCGACCCTCTAGTCGTACTTCACACGCGGGTCGAGCCACGCGTACGCGACGTCTGCAAACAGGTTGAAAAAGACCACCAAGAATGCGTTGAAAACCAGGTAACCCATCATCAGCGCGATATCTTGCTGGCCGAGCGCATTGAAAAACAAGCGTCCTTCACCCGGCCAGGCAAAAATCGTTTCGGTAACGATGGCGCCGCCGAAGAGGCCCGGAAGCGTGAGCGCCGTGACCGTAACGAGCGGAATCAAAGCGTTCTTCAAACCGTGTTTGAAGAGCACTGTTTGAAAGTTCAAGCCTTTCGCCCATGCCGTGCGCATGTAATCGGTCTTGATGACTTCGAGCATCGACGAGCGCATGAAGCGGCTATAGAGCGCGACTTGCAGGAGCGCGAGCACGATCGCCGGCAGCACAAGGTGCGTCGCGCGGTCGCCGAAATCGAACGTATCGCCGCTTGAAATTCCTGCCGACGGCAGCTGGATCTGGTATCCGCCCGGAAGCGGAATGCCGTGCACCGCGAACGCGAGCTGCATCATCAGCGCGAACCAGAAGACCGGCATCGACTGACCGAAGAACGCGAAGGTCGTAATGAAGTAGTCCCAGATCGAGTACGGACGGATTGCGGCAAACAGCCCCGCGGAAACGCCGATCAAAAACGCGATGACGAACGAAGAAATCATCAGTTCCAGCGTGGCCGGAAGACGCTCGACGATCGCGCTGAAGACAGGTTCCGAATTGCTGGTCGAGTAACCGAAATCGCCGACGATGACGTGCCCGAGCCAGATTACATATTGAACGTAGATCGGTTTGTCGAAGCCCAGGTTATGTTTGAGCCGCGCGATGTCGGCTTGCGTGATGTGCGGATTTTGGAGGTACGGACCTAACCCGCCACCCGGTGCGTTGTGCAAGATCACAAACAGGATGAGCGAGATCAGTATGAGCAGCGGAATCGCCTGGAGCGTCCGCCGGACGACGTACGTAAACAGGGGACCAGTCCTCCAGTCTTACGGCGCTTCGGTCTAACCTGCGCGCCCCCCACACCGCATGGCGCTTAAAGACGTTGCCACTTTAAGCTCTCCCCGTGGGGCGCCGCCATAGATTAGCTCCGACTTGTGGTTATCCTTGCCGAACCCGGGGCTAACCGACTTGAAAGACCTTTGCCAGAATGAACGCAATACCGGTGAGAATCAAGACGATGCCCGAAAACAGCTCCGCGCCTTCTTCGACCCGCCGCCCGAGCGCTCGCCCGAGTGTCAGCCCCGCAAACGTGGCGCAAATCGAGACCACAAAGATCACGCCCAGTGCCAGGTAGAGCGGCACGCCGATGTACAGAATCGAGAAGCCGATGCCGAGCGAATCCAAGCTGATGGACAAGGCCGCAATGAAGAGACCCCAGCCGCGTGACATATCGAGCGGCACCTTTTCTTCAGCCTCACGAATCGCTTCGAAAATCATGTAACCACCGACGCCGATCAGCGCCGCGAACCCGATGTAGCCGGCGACGGCCCCGAGCAGCTGTCCCGCGAGCGCGCCCAGCCCAAGACCCACCAAGTTCATGACCACCTCGGCGGTGGCGAAGGCGAGGCCGATGCGAATCTTGAGCGCCGTTTCCGCTCCGCGCATACCTACGCCGATGCCGACGGCAAACACGTCCAGGCCCAACGAAAGGGCGACGACGAAAATCTTTACGAGATTCAAGAAGAGGTTATTCTACCCTGAGAGGGCGGAATTTTCGAACGGGTCAACTTTCGGCCGCGCGAGCAGACTATTGACAGCTGCTCGCAGCTGCGAAATGGTGAATGGCTTATTGAGGAAGAGATTAGCGCCGGCGGTCTTAGCGCGGCCGTCCATTGCGTAGTTCGTGTGCCCCGAGATCATCAGAATGGGCACTGAACGCGTCCGCTCTTCCCCGCGTAGGCGCTCTATCAAATCGATGCCCGTGATACCGGGGAGCATGAAATCGCAGATGACGATATCGAAGGGTCCCTCGCGGTCGAGCGCGACGAGGGCGCTTTCCGCATCATTCCGCGTGAGGATTTCGTATGGGCCTTTACGCAGCACCGTTTCGATGAGCGTGCAAATCGCCGGGTCGTCATCCGCTATGAGAACTCGCCAGGTCCGTTGCATCATGTCGCCCATCCCTTTCCCTCAACCGGCACTCCTCGCCTAGCAAGCGTTTCACGATTTGGTAAAGTTTTCTGAATGAAATCATCTGCAGGCAGCGCGATCTTTTCCCTTGCGGCCGCAGTGCTCGTGCTCGTCATGCTGGGTCCGGTCATTGCAATGCTTGCGGCTGTGCCGCCATCGGCTGTCGTAGCTGCGTTTGCGTCGCCCGTTGCGCAAGATGCGTTGCGCGTATCCCTTATCGCTTCGATCATCGCGGTTGCGGTGGCTTCTGTGCTGGGAGTTCCCGCCGGATACGCGCTTGCGCGCGCACCGCGCGCCATCCGCGGGATTGCGCTCTCGCTGCTCGCGCTGCCGCTCGCGTTTCCGCCGGTTGCATCGGGCATCATGCTGCTGCAAACTGTGGGCACGCGCACGCCGCTCGGATCCGCACTTGCCACGCACGGTATCGTCTTCGTCGATTCGCTGTGGGGCGTCGCGCTCGCCGAGTTCTTCGTCGCCGGATCGTTCGTCGCGATCACCGCTGCTGCCGCGTTTGCATCCCTCGACGTAGCATACGAGGAATCGGCGCGTACACTGGGCGCAGGTCCGCTTGCATTGTTTTTCCGCATCGCCTTGCCGCTGGCTGCGCCGAACGTCATAGCAGGCATGGTGCTGGCGTGGATGCGCGCGATCGGTGAATACGGCGCGACATCGATCCTTTCGTACCATCCGACGTCGCTGCCGGTAGAGCTGTACGTCGCGCTCTCGGCGCAGGGTGTCGGCGCATCGCTCGCACTAACCTACGGCTTCGTCGTTCTCGCGGCAATCGTCATCGCCGTACAATGGGGCTTGCGCCGGCGCGTCGTATAGACGGCCGATGGCTATGCTCGATCGTTTGTTCGCCCCGGATTCGCTCTTCTCCAGACGCTTTTTCTTTTTGGCAAAGCGCTTCGTCGCGGGCGAGACGGTCGAGGATGCGATAGGCGCGGTACGCGAACTCAATGCGGCCGGGATGACCGCAACGCTGGATTTCCTTGGGGAAGACGTTCACGAGCGCGAGGCGGCGATCAAAACGCGCGACGAGTATTTCCGCATGCTCGATGCAATTGCCGCGGCCGGCGTGCGCAGCAACGTTTCCGTCAAACTCACGGCGATGGGACTGTTGCTCAGCGAAGACTTCGCCCTCGAAAATTTGAACGCGATCCTCGAGCGCGCTCGATCGGCCAATCCGAACGATCCCTTCGTGCGCATCGACATGGAAGGGTCGAGCGTCGTAGATGCCACGTTGCGCGTCTTCGAACGCGCCTACGCCACCCACGAGAACGTCGGCCCGGTGTTGCAGGCCTATCTCAAACGCACGCCGCAGGACGTCGAACGCGCAATCGAACTGGGTGCGCGCGTTCGCCTCTGCAAGGGCGCGTACAACGAGCCGCCGCAGATCGCATACAAAGATATGCCGCATATACGGCTGCAGTATCTAAAATGCGCTGCAGAGCTGCTGGGACGTGGAAACTATCCCGGCATCGCGACGCACGATCCCATCCTCATTGAAGCGGTCAAGCGTTACACGCAAGAGCACGGAATCACAAACGAGCGGTTCGAATTTCAGATGCTCTACGGCGTGCGCCCTGCGATTCAGCACCGGCTCGTACGAGAAGGATACCGCCTGCGAATCTACATTCCGTTCGGAACGCACTGGGCGGGGTATTTTTACCGGCGCGTCGCCGAACGCAAAGAGAACGCGTTCTTCGCGCTCTCGTCGATCTTCAGTAAGTAGTGCGGGCTGTAGTACAGAGAGTTTCCCGAGCGCGGGTTACCGTTGACGGGCGCGTGACCGGAAGCGTCGGCACCGGTCTGCTCGTGCTGATCGGCGTCGGTGTCGAAGACACGGAACGCGACGCAGAAACCATGGCCGAAAAAATTGCGAACCTGCGCGTCTTTCAAGATGAGGCGGGTCTCATGAATCGTAGCGTGCGTGAGGTGCAGGGCGGCGTGCTGTTGATCTCGCAGTTCACGTTGCACGGCGATGCGCGCAAAGGGCGGCGTCCGTCGTTTATTACTGCGGCTCGTGAGGATCACGCCAAACCGCTGTACGAACGCGTCGGCACGTTGCTCGAGCGAGAGGCATTGCCGGTTGGGTACGGCGTCTTCGGCGCGCACATGGATGTCGAGCTCGTAAACGACGGGCCGGTAACGATCCTGTTGGATACGAAAAAGCTCTTCTAGCCCCGAGTTACTGACTCAGAGGCGCATCGACGCTCGTGCCATCCAAATAGCCGATGTGCGTGATGAAGCAGCGGATCGCGCGGCTTTGCGGGCGCACCTTGGCGGGCCCGCTCACTTCGAAGCTCACCTCGCGTTTTTGGCCGGGGTCTAACTCGTGTGCCAGCTGCGCCGACGCCGTGTAGCGCGTGTACCGGAAGTCTTGATAAAAGGCGGTCGTTAGATCCAAACGCGATATCGGACGATCCGATTTATTTTCCACGGTCGCGACGATCGCGAAACCTTGCGTTCTCGCGACGGTGCTGCAGGGCGTTACGCCGACGGGCAGGCGTTGCGGGTTGCTCGCGCATGCGGAAACCGCGATCCCCAGCGCGGGCAAAAGCGCCGCGAGGTAAAGCGATTTCATTGTTGTATGTCGGGCAGCCGTTCTACGCGAACGATCTTGTCCGACTCGATCAACCGGCCTAGAACGTCGAATCCGGAGATAACTTTGCCGAAAACGGTGAAGTCGCGATCCAAGTGCAGTTGCGGCGAGAGGGTAACGTAAAACTGCGTTCCCGCCGAGTCACGGATCGCATGTGCGTTCGGCGGATCGGTGTAATTCAGTCCCATCGAAATCACGAAGCTGTCCTGCTCGATCGGGTTCTCTTCGGCAGGAATCGTAAAGCCCGCGTCCCCATTGCCGTTGCCGCTCGGATCCCCGGTTTGCACCACAAAGTCGGGAACGATGCGAAACCACGGATTGTTGTCGTAGTATCCGCGATTGGCAAGACTCAGAAAATTCTCTACGGTTAGCGGCGCCCACTCGGGATAGAGCGCGAGGTAAAGGTTACCTTTCGTCGTGATGATGCGAACGTACGGATGCGCTCCCTTCGCCGGTCCGGTGAAGAGCGGAACGGTGCGAGGATCGAGCTTCGGCTGCACGATGATGCCATCGGCGGATGGTCTTTGCGGTTTGCCGCTCTCGGGTGTGCGCGCAAGCGCGGGCAGTGATGAAAAGCGATCCGTCACGGGCGCGGGCGTGTTCACGCCGGATGGAATTTTCGTTAGATGCTCGGTCATTTTTCCGCCCCGAAGCACCGTTATCGATTCGAGCGTTTGCTCTCGCACGCGCCAGGATTCGTCCTCGAGTAAGGGCTGCAACAGCGTAAGCGTAGATGCGTCGCCTCGCCGGCCGAACGCGCGAACCGCTTCGATGCGGACGATCTCGTCGCTATCTTGCAAGCCCTTCGAAAGCACCGCGGCCGGAGCTTCCTTCGCGTACCCGCGGAAGAGCGACCACATCTGATGCCAGCGCACGTACGGATCGGGCTCGTTCGAATACGCGGCCGCAAGCGCGGCTAACGCGCCGCGATCTTGCGCACCGCCCGCAAAGCTTTCCAGTGTCGTTGCGGCGCGTGCTCGAACCGCTGCACTACTGTGACCAAGCAGGCCCGCAGCCCGCAGTCCCGCATGCAATTCTTGCACGCGATCGAGTGTGTGCGCGCTTTCCAACCGATCCGTCGCGTCCAATGCCGAAACGCGCACAACGTCGGCCGTATCGTTTAGTGCGGCAACTACCGTATTTGCCGCGGCTTTGCTCCCGATCAGACCGAGCGCGTACACGGCCATCGCACGCATCGCGACATCGCGATCGCCGGCGTAACGCTCGAGTAACGGGATGCCGGCGGGCTGCTTGGTCCGGCCGATTGCCAGTGCGGCCCGCAACGCAAGCGAGCGGTCTTTCGACCTTAGATAATCAGCCAGGCGTCCGTTACCTAATGAACGCGATCCTTCGAGTTGCACGATTTGGATATAGGGGCTGGGGGCTGCCGGGGCGGCCCAGCCGAGCGAAAAGGCCAGGACGAAGCCGATTGTAAGGAAGCAGACGGTGGTCTTAAGCAAATCTATACCAACTTTCTGGTCCGAACCTGCGTTCTAGTATATGGAGCATGAGATTGCCGTCCTTCTGGGACGGCGCAAAGAACCGAGGTTAGAACAGTCCACATGAACACACCCAACGGCCCGTCGCCCAAGAAAGGCGGCGGCATGACTGTCCGTGAAGCCGGCCAAAAAGGCGGGGAGACGGTCAAGAAAAAATACGGCCCGGAGTTCTACGAGCAGATCGGCCGCAAGGGCGGTCAGGCCACGAAGAACGCTCACGGTCACGCTTTCTACGAGCAAATCGGTAAGAAGGGCGGCAAGAAGGGCGGCGAGGCAACTCGCGACCGCTATGGCCCCAATTTCTACGAGCAGATTGGACAAAAAGGTGGCCAAAAGGTCAAGCAGCTCATCGAAGAAGGCAAGCGTGCCGCGGCTGCAGCTCAGCTTGAGAGCCAAGAGAAAAAAGCAAGCTAGTCCGGCTCGAGCCGGAATTCTGCTGCTGGCGGCGGCGTGTGCCGCCGCTGCAGTCGGAGCGTGCCCGCAACGGGCGCGCGCAATCGTCGTGCCGACTCCGCCCCCTCCGGGCCGCGGTGAACCGCTGGCCACGCCCACGGGAACTCCCAATTCAACCGTCCTTCCGCTCAGCTCGAGCCTATTTTTCGTGCTCGACGGTACGATCAGCTCTCGCTCGAGGGCCGGGACGGTCGTTTCCGCGCATCTGCGCGATCCGATCGTACTAAGAGGCGTCACCGTTGCAAAGGCCGGCGCGCCGGTCAATATCGTCATTACGCAGAGCTCTGCAGCGCAAGCCGGCAACATTGACGGTTTTGTTGAGATGTATTTCGAGGCGCTCCAGCTCGAGTCCGGGAAGACGCTGCCCCTCACGACGCCGAGCGCACACCTCAACCCGCAGATGAGCGTAGGACAACAGTCGACGCGCGGCGTTACCGACACGGTCGGCGATATCTTCATTCCGGGCCACGTCATCTATCATCTCTTCCGCAAAGGCTCGGACGTTACGCTTCGCCCGGGCACGATCATTCGCGCGCGTACCGCCGCAACGATTCACGTGGCGAACGGCGCGATTGGCCTGAGCACGCCTGCGCCGTTCGCATCCACGCTCGACACGCCGCATCCGGACTTCGAGCCCGCGCCGCTGGCAACGCCTCCGGGATTCCACGCACCGACGCCGAAGCCGTCGCCCAGCGTACATCCAACAGCAACACCGTAACGACGGAGGCACCCCCATGAAACGTGCGTTTCTCGCGCTAACGCTTTTTGCGTTCGGCGCGCTTGCATTTAACAGCAGCGCGTTCGGCGCAATGGCCAAACCGAAACTGTCCGACAAACCACTTCCATCCGAAGTAGCGTTCGTGCAGCAAGTCACCAAAGATCTCAACGCGCGTTTTCCGACGCCTGCCGACGCGGAAAAGGGCGGCTACTTTCGCTACAACAACGAAGACCACACCGGCGCGATCAGCTATGCGAATCTCGCGTGGAACAGCGCCAAAGATCCGGCGCACCCGCAGCCCAGCCAGCTCTGGTATGACGTGAACGGCCATCTGCTTGGCGCGGATTTTTCCGTTCCGCTCAAAGACAGCGCGACCAAACCGACGCTTTGGGGGTTGAATCCCGGCCGCTGGTTCGAATTCCGCGGCGACCACGTGCACTACATCCTCAAGGGGAACCCGACAATGGCCTACGGGCATATGGTACGCGGAAAAGCCTTTAAGGCAGCGGGCGGAAATTTGAGCGATCCGCAGGTCGCCACGCTCGTGAAATTAGGCAAAGTCAAGAGCGCAAATCAAGTCGCCAAGATCTTCACGTTTCCGGCGCAGTGGAATACCGAAGTGTGGTTGACGCCGAACCCGCTCGGCGCGTTCGCGGAAACCAATCCGCTCGTGCATCCCAGCAAGAAAGCCGGAAAATCCGAAATGTAGTCCTTGGGGCGGTATTGGGAAGCTCCGGTTCCGGAACCGTAAGAAAACGCCCATCCAGGGCGTTTTCTTACTTTGCTGCCTTCTTTGCGAGAACAAGGTTTTGAAGCGGCCATCCGTGGCCGGCGCAAAGAAGGCAGAAATTCCGGAACCGGAGCTTCCCAATACCTTGAATCGGTGCGATCGTAAGCTGTTCGGGGGCGGGCGTTACTTCTGGACCGAGCAGTGGTTCTGAACGAGATCGATTGCCGAATCTGCTGCGGCGTTTTCGGACTGGTCGATGACGTCGCGCTGACCGTTGAACCGCAGGTAGCTCTTCAGGTCCTTCATATCTTTCGGTTCTGACTGCTCGGCCAGCTCCGACTGCGCGATGTCCAGATCTGCGGGCGGTTCGTAACTCATCATCGTTTGCACTACGCCGGTGAGATCGGTGGCGAGCTGGAACTGCTTGTTGTAGGCCTGCTGCAGCTTCTCGGCAATCAGGTGCAGTTGTTTGCCTTCCTGTGGGTCCTTCGTGAGTTTCTCGCCGTCGCGAAGCTGATTGATCTGCTGCTGAATTTGCGGCAGGCTCGCGCGGATCCGGTCGACGTATTTCAATAATTGGACGCGGATGCCGGCGTACCGGATCTGATAATCGGGGTGATGGAAAACGTCATTGAGGTCCACGAGCTGCACGTCGACCTGATCGAAGTCGCGGTCGTTGGCGAGCATGGGTTCTACGGCGGCATTGAAATGCTGAGCGATGGCGTTGCAAAACGGCGTGGTGCGCACGTTGACGATCGTCTTGAGCTGGCTGGCCGGCTGCATGGACGGGGTGGGGGATGGAACCGGCGCCGCGCCTAGGAGCAAGAACGCGAAAAACGCGCCATAGGCGCGTCTATTCATTGCTCCAGTAGTCTTTGAGCGCTTTACCTCGCGAGGGATGGCGCAGCTTGCGCAGCGCCTTCGCTTCGATTTGGCGGATGCGCTCGCGCGTTACGCCGAACTCTTGCCCGACTTCCTCGAGCGTGCGCTGGTGGCCGTCCTCCAGTCCGAAACGCAGCACGAGAACCTTGCGCTCGCGCTCGGTGAGGTTTTGCAGGACGTCTTGCATCTTCTCTTTGAGCAGCATGACCGAAGCGGCTTCGGCCGGGGCGACGGCTTCCTGATCCTCGATGAAGTCGCCCAAATGCGAATCTTCTTCTTCGCCGATCGGCGTCTCGAGCGAGATCGGCTCCTGGCTAATCTTGATGACTTCGCGGACCTTCTCGGGAGTGAGGCCCATTTCGGCGGCAATCTCTTCGACCGACGGATCGCGTCCGAGTTCTTGGAGCAACTGCCGGGAGATCTTGATGAGACGGTTGATCGTCTCGACCATATGCACGGGAATGCGAATGGTGCGCGCCTGATCGGCCAGCGCGCGGGTGATCGCCTGGCGTATCCACCACGTCGCGTACGTCGAGAACTTGTAGCCCTTGCGGTAGTCGAATTTTTCGACGGCGCGAATGAGACCCAGGTTGCCCTCCTGGATCAAATCCAGAAAGAGCATGCCGCGGCCCACGTACTTCTTCGCGATCGAAACGACGAGGCGCAGATTCGCCTCAGTCAGCTGCCGTTTTGCTTCTTCGCCCTGCGTTACGGTGATCGGATTGGCCGAGCCGTTCCGGGCCAGCTCGTTCTCGCCGGCCTCAATCTTCATCGCGAGATTCTTCTCGTCGTCCATTGAAAGCAGCGGAACGCGGCCGATCTCCTTGAGATACATGCGGACGGGGTCGTCCAAAGCCAGACCGGCCGAAATAGCCTCTGCGGGCTCTCCCTCGGCTTCGGCCTTGTCTTCTTCGGCTTCCTCGACGACTTCGATGCCCGCGGCGTTCAAATCGGTCATCAAATCATCGAAGATCTCCGCTTCGTTGAGCTCCTCGCGCGTTTCGGCAAGCCGTCCGACTTCGAGGTTGATCTCTTCCAGCGTGATCGAGCCGCGCTTCTTGCCGCGCTCTAAAATCTTTTTCTTCAGCTCTTCTACTGAAACCGGAGCTGCTTCGGCCGTCGCGGTCGCGCCGTTGGACGCTGCTTTTTTCCGTGGCATTATGCTTAACTCACCCCCCTTCTGTTTTAAAGGCGCTCCGCTCGGCGCAGCTTGTCCTGAGCCTTGTCGAAGGACGCCCCCCACTTTCGTGGGGCCCCCATTGATCTCATGGCGCCTCGGGCTACTGCACGGCCATCGTCTCCCCGAGGGCGCCGCCAAGATCTGTTATTTCTTCAACTTCGTAACGAGTGCGTCGAATTCGTGGCGCAGATCGCTGCTTACGTTTTGCCCCGCCATCACCAAGTCATCGATGCGGCGTGACAACTCGGTATAACGCTGCCGCTCGTCGTCGAGTTGCAGTCTCTCCACTACGCGGTCCAAGTGCGCCCGCCGTTGTGCGGAGTCCTCGTAGCGCACCGTCGAGCTGCGGTCCCTCTGGCCCAGCGACGTAAGCACCCCCATGCTTTCACTATCGTCCGCAAACAGCGCGAAAACGTCCGCCGTTTGGCCGACGCGGTCCGCGTGCTCGACCAAGCGCTCGTAAATGCGGGCGTACGTCGCATTGCGAAAGCGCTCGACCGGGATTCGACCGGCAAACTCGCGCGCGAACCCGGGCTCTTCCAACATGATGGCGAGCGCTTCACGTTCGAACGAAGACGGCTGCAAACTCGTGGAAACGTGACGAGTCGCCGGAGCGACTCCGAGGGAACGCGGTGCGAAATTCGCCGTGTTTGCGAGGAAGCGGCTATTCCGGAGGTCATTCTCGTTGACCTTCAGGCGCTTGGCGACCCAGACGCGCCAGCGATCCCATTCCATTTGCGGCGTCATGCGGCGAATGAGCGACTCGGCGTGCTTGGCAATGTCCGCCGGCGAATCGAAGCCGCGCTGCAGGCGCTCGGCTTCGCGCTCGAGCCGGTGCTCGATCGCGGGCTTGGACGTCTCAAGCAACGCAGCGAACGCCCGTGGGCCGTGCTCGCGCACGAAGCTGTCCGGGTCCGAACCGACGGGAAGCATCACGATGCGCACGCCCGAACCGGCATGTTCGATAACTTGAACGGCGATCTCGACGGCCTTGGCCGCAGCGGCATTTCCGGCAGTGTCGCCGTCAAAGCACAGAAAAATGCCGTCGGCATATTTGCGCAGTTCCTTTGCCTGTTCTTCGGTGAACGAAGTACCAAGTGAGGCGACCGCATTCTCGAAACCCGCTTGATGCAGCGCAATGCAATCGAGATAACCTTCGACGACGATCAGAGTGTGATCGTGCGAGGCAGCGCGGCGCGCGAGGTTGAGCGCGAAGAGATGCCGCCCTTTCGTATACACGGGCGTGGTCGAGGTATTCAAATACTTCGGCTCTGCCTCGCCGAGCGCGCGCCCGCCAAAGGCTATGACCTCTCCGGTCGTGGAGTACGTCGGGACCATGAGCCGGTCGCGATAGAAATCGTAAAAACCGCGCTCGCCGCGCTTCACGAGCCCCGCCTTCGCGGCGATTTCCAGATCGACGCTGCTCCGGCGCAGTTCGTCCGTTAACGCATTCCACTCGTCTGGTGCATAGCCGATGTGGAATTTCTCGATGCTCGCTTGTGAGATGCCGCGACGTTCGCAATACGCGCGCGCCTGCGCGCCCTGTTCGCTGCGCAACATCCGCTCGAAGAACGCCGTAGCTGTTTGATTGGCCTCGTAAATCGATTCGCGCTCGCTGCGCATGCGCGAGACCTGCGGATTTTCGGGCTCGAGCTCGATGCCGGCATGCTGCGCGAGCATGCGCACCGCATCGGGAAACGCGAGATTTTCGAGTTTGGAGATAAACGTGATGACGTCGCCGCCGGTGCCGCAGCCGAAGCACTTGAAAAATCCCTTGTCGGGATGCACGTGAAACGACGGCGTCTTTTCGTTGTGAAACGGGCATAGACCGACCAAGTCGTTTCCGCGCTTGTGGAGCGGCACGTACGTCCCGATAAAACTCGCGATATCAACGCGAGCATGAATCTCCCTAATAGCGCCTTCATCGAATCGCACCGGTTGTTCTTCGCCACCGGCGAAACGCTCACCTCAATGGCGAGCGGCCGAGATGAAAGCGCAGCGCTCATCCTCTTGTTATTATCAATACAGGGGACCGAAGGTCGGGGGCCCCGTGCGCTTTGCGTACGGGGGGCGTAGAGCGCGAAGCGCGTATACGCCTGTCACAATGAAACGGATTTACGATCCGGTCCACCACTTTATCGAGCTCTCGCAGGCCGAGGCGCGCTTGCTGGACTCGGCGGTTATGCAACGGCTGCGGCGTCTGCGCCAACTGGGGCTCGCGTATCTGGCATTCCCCTCAGCCGAGCATTCGCGTTTTAGCCACGCGCTCGGAGCCCTTGCCATGGGGATGCGCGCCTTTGATGCGCTCGTCAGGTATGGACGTGAATTTTTTGTAAATGAGGCCGAGGTCGAGTACCAGCGGCGGCTGCTCCGCGCCGCGTTGCTATTGCACGACATCGGACACGGGCCGTTTAGCCACGCGTGCGAAGCAGTGCTCGGCGTGCGGCATGAAGATCGGACGCGCGCGATTCTCGCGCTGCCCGAAATGCAGGCGCAGCTCGCGAATCTCGAAGTCAGTCCGCAACACACGCTCGACCTCATCTTGGGTTCCCCGCAGTCACCGTATCCGGTGCTTGCCGAGATCGTCAGCGGCCCGAACCTCGATGCCGATCGCATGGACTACCTGCTGCGCGACGCGTACTTCACCGGCGTTTCGGGCGGCCGTTACGATGCGGACCAGCTCGTCGGTTCACTGCGCATCTTCGAGGTTGACGGCAGCGCGGTCATGGGTATCGATCGCCGCGGTGTCGTTGCGCTCGAATCGTTCGTGCTGGCGCGCTACATGATGTTCGCTTCCGTGTATTTCCATCACACGACCCGCATGTTCGAGCGCACGCTCCAACGCGTTCTGCGCGAGCTCTGGCCGAATCCGCATGCGCTCGATCCCATCGATGAGTTCTTACGCTGGGATGATTTTCGCGTGCTCAACGAGCTGCGTGATTCGCCTTCGGAAGCGGCGCGAGCGCTGCGCGAGCGCATTCGCCTGTACGGTGTGGCGGCAGAGTTCAACGCCGAGCACGATCTGAGTATCTACGAACGGTGCGAACGCGCGTTGCGCGAGCGGTATGGGACCGACGCGGTGTGGAGCGACGAGCAGTCGCAGCTGATTCACCGGATGCCGCTTCAGATCGACGGGAATAGCCCGACGGTGTGGGTCGGCACGGCGTCGGGCGCAATCGTCGATGCGCGCGAGGCTTCCGATCTCATCGCGAAGCTTTCGGGCAAAGCGTACTGGCGCAAACTCTTCGTCGAGCGTACCCGCGCCGACGAGAACGAAGCCCGCCGCATCTGCCGCGGCATCGCCCGTTCCCCGTCGTTGTCACCCTGAGGTATCGAAGGGATGTACCGTAGAACGCAAGACTTCGCACGCGCCATACTCCAACGCGTTCCGGAACGCGCGACCGTTCTCGAGATCGGCTGCGGCGATGGCCAGCTCACGCAACTGCTGCGCGAAGCCGGCTGCGCGGTCACCGCTCTGGACCCCAATCCCCGCGCGCCTTTTGAAGTGGTCGGCCTTCGATTCGAGGAGTTCGCCGCTCCCGCGCGCTCGTTCGACTGCATTGCCGCGCAGCTCGTTCTGCATCACGCGGCGGACTTGGACGGCTTTCTCGATAAGGCACAAACACAGCTGCGCCCGGAGGGTGCGATCGCCGTCGACGAATACGGCTGGGAACGCGCCGGCAGCGACGTCTCGGAAGAGTGGCGGAACGATCGTCGCGACCTTCACACCTCGCAGCGCATGCTCGAAGCATTGCGCAAACGGTTCACCCAAGCGTACTACGCCGATCACGCCTACTTTGAGGACGGCGCCGGTTCGGACCGATTAGCCTTCACGTTCATCGGCCATCCCCGCACCGCGCTGCTTAGGAATGCGTCGAACGCGGCCAAGGCCTCTTCCATACCTCTGCGACCGTAACCGATGCGAAAACGATCCTGCGGCCCCGGCAAAAGGTCGCTGCGAAACATCGATGCGGGCACGAGCAGAACTCCGGCTTCCTCCACCAGCCGCGCGCAGAAAGTTTCAACTCCTTCGGTTCCGAGATACCGCGGATAAGCAATGCAGCTACCTTCCGGCTCGTACCACTCGAATCTATCGGCGTGACGAGCGAAAAACGCCCCGAGCTTCCTCAGATTCTCAGCTGCGAGGTCGCGATTTCGCGCGAGAATACGCTCGCGCCCGTTGAGCGCGATGGTTGCAAGGGCTTCGCTCGGCGCGGCGTTGCAAATGGATAGATAATGCTTGAGTTCGCGCATGCGTTCGAGCACGCCGTGGTCGCGACAGGCAATCCACCCGACGCGCAGCCCGGGTAAGCCGTACGCCTTGGAGACCACGTTGAGGGAAAGCGCACGATCGTAACGGTCGACGGCTTGCGGCAGCCTTTTTGCCGGATCGCGTTCGAGGCCGCGGTGGACTTCGTCGCTCAAGAGGTAGATGCCGCGTTCCGCGCAGAGCTCGATCAAAGCCGCAAACGCATCGTGCGCGATGATTTTTCCGGTGGGGTTGTTGGGGAAGTTGATCGCAACCAGCTTGGTGTTGGGACGCAGCGCGGCGCGCACGTCCTCGATGTCGAGATTCCATTCGTTTTCGGGCTGAAGCGCAACGCCGCTTACCTCGCAAATGGAGCGAGGAACGCTTTCGACCGACTGATAATTCGGCGTGAGGACCACCGCATGATCGCTGCGGCCGAGCAATGCGTGCATCGCGCAATACAAGCCTTCTTCGGCACCTGCAAAACACAATACGTCGTCCGGTTCGATATGGTCGTACGTCTGCACGATCGCAGAGCGGAGTTCTGGCGTACCCTCGGTGGGAATGTAGCTTAAGCGCAGGCTTTCCCAACGCTCTCGATCCGCGCCGTCCGCCATCTCGAGCAACTCCGAGAGGCTAAGCGTTTGCGCATCGGAGGCGGTCAGGTGATGACGCACCTTGAATTCCCAGACGCCGAAGTAGGCTTCGAGACGAAATTCCGGTAGAGACATGACCGTGAGCATACAGCAAACGCCGGGATGAATCCCGGCGCCGCTGCTTTTCGTCCGTCGGAAAGGTTAGCGGCGGTGGCCGCGATCGTACTCGATAGCCTGGTCCAGCTGCGCGCGTGCCTGCTGCATGTTTGCAATCGCGGCAACTCGGTGACCCCCGTAGTCGCGCTTATCCCGCTGCAGCTGGTCGATGAGTCCTTCCAGGCGCGTCCGCGCCCACTGCAGGTTGCGAGCGCTGCCGTACTCGCCGCGCACAGCGCCGATCGCCTGCGCGTGGGCTCCCGGCGTGAAGGCGGCACCGGCGCCGAACATTGCGACAGAGAGAACGAGTGAGGCTATTAGGGCTTTCCAATTTTTAATCATGCGAAGCTCCTTTGCATTGACGTTCGGGAAAGCGTTTCTGCAAAGGGAAACGCGTGCGCGAGAAAGCGCGGTTCCTTCGAACCGCGCTTCTAATCATCGCTTAAGCGTACGCTACGTAAGGCTGCCGAGAGCGGCTTGAGCAGCCGCGAGACGTGCAATCGGAACCCGGTACGGCGAGCATGAAACGTAATTCAAACCCAGCCCATGGCAGAAGGCGATGCTCGAAGGTTCGCCGCCGTGCTCTCCGCAGATGCCGATCTTCAAGTCCGGTTGTACGCCGCGCCCGCGCCGCACGGCCTCTTGCATGAGCGTGCCGACCCCACGCCGGTCCAGCACCTGAAACGGATCGTCTTTGAGGATCTTCTCTTCCAAGTACGTTGGAATGAACGACGCTTCCGCATCGTCACGGCTGTACCCGTAGGTTGTCTGCGTGAGGTCGTTGGTGCCGAACGAGAAGAACTGCGCGCCGGCTTCGACGAGATCATCCGCGACCACGCACGCCCGCGGAAGCTCGACCATCGTCCCGACGCCGTAGTCTACATGCACGCCGGTTTCAGCAATGACCGTGTTCGCGATACCGCGAGCCGCCTCGGCGGTAAAGCGCATCTCTTCCTTCGTCCCAACGCCGGGAATCATCACTTCGGGCCTGACGTCGACGCCGCGCTTTTTCAGATCGCACGCCGCCTCGAAGATCGCGCGCACCTGCATTGCGTAGATTTCGGGATAGACGATGCCCAAACGGCAGACACGCAGGCCGAGCATCGGATTCTGCTCGTGCAGCTGCTGCACGCGTTTGAGCACGCGCATCTTCTTTTGGTACTCGAGCGATTGCTCACCCTCGCGCACGCGC
>Ga0185299_10003745_pt1 | contig 19479 bp, 21 predicted proteins | sample PaiPotPPA55metaG_FD_128002 | JGI IMG/M metagenome (GOLD analysis project Ga0185299, IMG submission 128002) | Iron sulfur acid spring bacterial and archeal communities from Banff, Canada, to study Microbial Dark Matter (Phase II) - Paint Pots PPA... ...
CAACTCTTTCCGCCCGCGCTCCGCGGCGCTCTTCAGTTGGCCCGACTTCAGTTCCAGGTCGACGAGCAGATTGGTCACTTCTCCGCCGGCATTCGCTTCGGGATGGCTTGCAAGGATCGAGATCGCCTGCGCGCCCTTCGCCCCCGCCCCGAGCACTTTAGCCTTCAGCAGCAGCGCGGCGCCGTTCCCGGCATCCACTTCCAGCGCGCGGTCGGTCAGCTTCTGCGCTTCGTCGAGTTCGTTGTGATCGAAAAGCCGCTGCGCGTACGTCAGATACGTCTGCGCCGCTTCTTTCTTCTGGCCCATCACGTTGTAAAGTTCCGCCAAACGCATCTGCACGCGGAGGTTTTCCGGCTCCACTTCCAGAAGACGGTGCAACACCTCCACCGCTTTCGGCGCCCGATTCGCTTTCAGATGAGCTTCGGCAATCTGCAGGAACAGCGGACGCGCCTCGCTCAGCACTCCTTGCTGTACGTAAAGGTCGGCGAGCCGCTCCAGCGGCTCCAGTTCATTCGGCGCAAGTTTCGCTATCTTCTTATAAATGGCGATTGCTTTGCTGTTGAAGCCGTCGTTCAGGTACACCTGCGCGAGCCGCTCGAAATATTCGATGGCTGGCGTCATATCTCCCTGGCGGGCGTAGAGATCGCCCACGGTCATTAGGGTGGCCTGGTCTTTCGGATCCTGGCGGAGGATTTGCTGATATTCGCCGATCGCCTGGGGGACTTTCCCCTGATTGAGATATTTCAGCGCGCTTTCCAGCGCTTTGCTTTTGTTGAACGCCATGGGTGATTTCGCCGGTCCCGACGCATGCGCCCGAACGCCTGCATGCTAATGCGACACTTCGGCTCAGCAGGAAGGTTAGCACGCTAGAAAATCGCGGGTCTATGAAGCGCCTAGCGGTTGGTGACGAAGGGGATAACAGCCCGAAAGCGGGGGTCGCCCCGGAGTACGAGGCGGTAGTGTGGCCTCCTGCATCATTTATTTCATCTTCACTTCGCTAACCTGCAGGATCGGCTGGATAGCCGTGTAGTTCGGAATATCTCCCATAATCGCCTCGGCGTGAGGAGCCCACGCGGCTCGAAATGCTTCCGCTGAATCAAAAAAAGCGTGGCCCATAGCGATGTATGTAGGCGGCGCGCCGGCCGCAGCGCCCGCGATCCCATGCTCAACGGCTATACCTTTACATGCCGCACCAAGTTTTGCCCGCACCATCGGCATGTGCTTCTCGACGTAATAGCCCATGTCGAATTTCTTTCCGTCGCTATACGGATACATCACGCTCACTTTGACCATTGCCGTCTCCTCTCTCCCACGGCGTCTCGGCGAGCAGTCAACGCGCTGCCGCTTAGCTTCCTATCACGCTCGACGGACTATCCAGCGGCAGCGGCGTTTGCGTTGCACCGCTTGCCCAGCAGCCCGCCTGGCGAACCGGCGCGTACGAAAATCGGTGCAACGGACACGGCCCGTGCCGACGTAGCGCGTCCAAATGATCTTGCGTCGCGTAGCCCTTGTTCTGCGCCAGCCCGTAATACGGATAGAGCTGGTCGTATTCCTCCATCCTCCGGTCCCGCTCCACTTTCGCCAGAATCGACGCTGCCGCAATCGACACCGACCGTGCGTCTCCGTGGATCAGCGCTTTCTGTTCAATCGGAAGATCGATTTCCATGGCGTCGAGCAGCAGGTAATCGGGAAGGGGAAAAAGCTGCGACACCGCCGCGACCATCGCCTGCTTGCTGGCCTGATAAATATTCCACGCGTCGATGCGGCTCGCCGCAATTTCCGCCGTCCCCCACGCCAGCGCGTGCTCGCGGATGCGTTCGGCCAATTCGGCGCGGCGATCGTGCGTAAGCTTCTTCGAATCGTCGAGGCCAACGATTCGCCGCCGTGGGTTCAGCACCACCGCGCCCGCCAGCACAGGCCCGAATAGCGACCCGCGCCCCACTTCGTCGAGTCCTGCGACGCGCAGCCAACCGTGCTGCCGCGCTTCGCGTTCGTAACGTGCTGAACAGAGCCGTCCCATCGGCGGGAATATTAGCACACGCTCCGCGCGCCGCCTGTGGATTCCGCCGGGTCGTGATTCCGACGTAGAATTGCTTTGTCCGATTATTCCCGCTGTGTATGGCTTCAGTCGGCGGAAATCAGGCGCGACCACCGATTCACGCCGTAAGGACCAGGAGATTCGATATGGCAGGGAAAAAATCCGAGGTGCGTGAATTCTGCCGCGAGCATTCGCTTACCATCGCCTCCAGCAGCATTCTGGCTCTTTGGTTCATCCTTTATTGCTTCTCCAATCCCAGCACGCACATCGGCTCTTTCTTTGGCAACGCCATCGCCGACTGGTCGGGCGTGGTCCTCATGGTTCTCGCCACAAAATTTCTTTACGAGAAAAACTCCCGCGAAAGCCGCCGCCTCCCGAAAACAATCTTGCCCTCCCCGGCAAAGGAGTTCCTTCGCGACCACTCGCTCAGCATTTTTTTGTTTATCACCTGGATCGGCTGGGTCATTCTTTTCGCGAAGATGGACCCAAGCGCCAAGTGGGGACAGGTAGTCGGCAATGTCGTTTCCGAATGGACCCAGGCCTTCGGCCTCGTCCTCCTGACGAAGCGCTACATCGAGCGCCGCTCAAAGGAGTGAGCGCCGCACATCAAACGACTGCGCCCCATTCTTTCTGTTCCGTGCCGGAAGTCTGACGCTGCACCGCAGCAAAAACGCCTGAATTCGGCTCAATTTTGCCTAGGCGCATAAATTTCCGCGGGGGGGGTATTGCGTAAACGAAGAATGCGGATCATTTCACGGACGAAACGGGGGAGTCGGCCGTTGAGAGGGTTAGATAGAAGGAATCCCTATTCGCTGGGAGCCGTTACTGCAACCGTCTCGAATTTCTCAACGCGCTTGATGCGCGCCGCCTTGCCCTTCCGCTGGCGCAAATAATTCAATTTCGCGCGGCGCACCCGGCCCTGCCGCACCATTTCGATCGAGCTGATCATCGGCGAGTGCACCGGAAAAATGCGCTCCACACCGATTCCGAAGCTCACACGCCGCACCGTGAACGACTCGCCCAAAAACTCGCCGCGCCGGCTCATCACCACGCCTTCAAACGCCTGCAAGCGCTCCTTTTCCTTCTCACCTTCGCCTTCCTTCAGGCGCACGTTCACGCGGATTGTATCCCCAGGCCGAAACACTGGATGATCCTTGCGAAGTTGGGACTGCTGCACCTTGGCGATGATCGGTTTCATAACTCTATTTCCAGGCAGACCCGCTCAGGTGGGGCCAGCTCACAACGCACAATCAGCAATTATACCCAATTCCCCCCGTTTCTAGAAACGCTTTTGTGCCAGCTTCTTGCATCCGTTCTATTCGTCAACATCCCCGGGCTACAATCCGGCTCACAGGCTCTCGCCTCTCCTCTGACCGCGTGATAACCTGCGCGTGCTAAGCGAGTAAAAAGGATCCCAATGGCGTCCGAAACGCCCGGTTCTGCGAATACCCGCGCACGAAACAAGAAAGCTTCGAGGCTGCACGCTGCCGGCCACATCGCAATAAATGTTTTTTTGCTCTTTCACATTCTGGCTATCGCGTGTTGGTGCCTGCCCGTAAACTACCCGTTGATCCTGGCAGGCAGGGAACTCGTTCGTCCCTATTTTGTGTGGTCTGGACTCTTTCAATCCTGGGATATGTTTTCCCCGAGTCCCAAGGCCGTAAACGCCTACCTCGAAGCGACGATTATTTACAAAAATGGCGCCACGGGATTTTGGGCCTTCCCAAGGATGGAGCTGCTTACTTACACGGAGCGCTACTACCGCGAACGCTACCGCAAGTTCGAAGAAACTCTTCTTGATAGCAAGTACTCGGCTCTAAGGCCGGACGTCGCGCGCCGCATTGCGCGGCTTAACAGCAAGCCCTCGGATCCCCCGCAGACGGTCATGCTGCTCGTGCGCTGGTCCAACATCATTCAACGCTCCGACGGCACATTTCAAGCCACCCCTTGGGATGCTTATGTTTTCTTCACCTACGCGGTGAAGCCCGAGGACTTGCAGTGAAAGGGAAGTTCCTCGTCGAAGCGTGGAACGCATTCTTCTTCGCGGAAAAATCCCCCACGCCCATAGCATTATTCCGAATCGTCTACGGCGTGCTGGTCTCGGCCACTCTTCTTTTGCTCCGGCCGGACTGGCTAGCCTGGTTCGGCTCTCACGCCTGGCTAAGTCTCCCCACGATGCATCAGCTTGAGCCAGGCCCGCGTCTTGACTTGTTTGCCGTAATTCCGCAAAACGATACTTTAATCGCGGCGTTATTTTGGATTTTCCTCGCATCAGCGATACTTCTCACAATCGGCTTCCTCACTCGCTTCAACACCGTGCTGGTATTTCTTTGCCTCAACTCCATCCAGCAAAGAAATCTGTATATCGATCATGGCGGAGACACTTTCTTGCGGGTCGCCGGCTTCTTCTTGATCTTCGCACCCGCCGGTGCCGCTTTCTCCGTCGACCGCCTCATCCGCATCTGGCGCGGCAAGGAAGACGCCGCCATACGTCCGCGCAGCCCGTGGGCGCAGCGCATGATTCAGTTCGAGTTGTCTCTCCTGTATTTCGTCACGTTCTGCTGGAAGATACAGGGAGTGGCATGGATCCACGGCACCGCGCTCTATTACGTATTCCATCTCGAAGAGCTTCAGCGGTTTCCCCTGCCGTCGTGGTTACTCCAACCAATGATGCTCAGGCTGGCCACCTGGTTCACTCTCGCGCTTGAATTTTCATTAGGAGTCTTAATCTGGGTAAAGAAACTCCGCTACCCGCTACTAGCAATTGGCCTGCTGTTCCATCTTTTTCTGGAGTATTCCACCAACGTCCCGATGTTCCAATGGGACGTTCTCTCCGCCTACATTCTGTTCATCGACCCAGCCGACATAGACCGCGCCACAAACTGGCTCCGCGCCCGCGTGCGCGCACCCGCGCACGCATCTTGACCTGGGCTTTTGCTGACTGCCTTTAGTGGCGCCGTACCCGGGAACGCCAATCTCCCGATTGGCGCCATCTGAGCGCACGCGAACTAAGCGCGCTTTTCGTCGAGAGATTTCAAGAATTTCTGCTCGTCGCTATTTAGCGACGCCTCACAGAGTAACTCCGGCCGATTGCGCAAAGTTTTCTCCAGCGCTTTCTTCCGCCGCCACCGGCGAATTTCCTCGTGGTTTCCGCTCATCAGCGTTTCGGGCACGTCCCAGCCCCGAAACGACTGCGGCCGCGTGTAATGCGGATAATCCAAAATTCCGCGGCCCGCAAAACCATCGCCCGTTAGAGAAGTATGCTCCAAATCCGTCCGCTCGATGTCCGTTTCAATCTGGCTGAACGATTCATTCACCGCCGAGTCTTCGTTCCCCAGCGCGCCAGGAATCAACCGCGTCACCACGTCGAGCACCATCGCCGCCGCAAGTTCGCCGCCCGAAAGTACGAAATCGCCGATGGAAATTTCATCGGTCGCAAGATGCTCTGCCACGCGCTCGTCCACCCCCTCGTAGCGCCCGCAAATCAGCACCATCCGCTCGAGCTTCGCGAATCGACGCGCCGCGTCCTGGCGAAAAAGTTTCCCCGCTGCCGAAAGCAGCACGATCGCGGTCTCAGCGTGCGCCCCGTCCGCGCCGGCGCCGCTCGCGCCCACCAGTGATTCCACTGCCTCGAACAGCGGCTCGGGTTTCATCACCATCCCTTCGCCGCCGCCAAACGGACGATCGTCCACCGTCTTGTGACGGTCGCGCGTGAATGCGCGCAAATCATGGACGCTGGTCTCGATAAGCTTCGCCTCGCGCGCCCGCCGCACGATTCCGTAATCCAGCGGCCCCGCAAAAAACTCAGGAAAAATCGTGATGATGTGGAATCGCACCGCCGCTAATCGTACCCCAAACACCAGTCACACGCTGTCATTCCGAGTCCGCCGTGGCGGACCAGGAATCTGCTTTTCGATTGTCGGCGCAAGCAGGCACACGCCGCTACTCGCGATTCAAGTCGAGAAGTCCTTCAGGAAGCACCACTTCAATCCGACGCACCGCCACATCAATCGCGACGCAAATTTCCTGCGCCATCGGAATCAGAATCTCGCCGCGCGCCGACTCCACCGCGAGTATCGGAGTGCCTGTCACGGCCGCACCCGCGAACTGCACATCGCTCACGCGCCCGATCGTCGCGCCGCCGTCGCGCTCGCGAACTTCACAGCCGATCAAGTCCGTCACGTAGTAGCTGCCCTTCGGCAACCGCATCCGCGCACTAAACGGAATCTGCACTTCCAGCCCGCGAAACTTCTCCGCATCCGAAATGGAATCCGATCCTTCAAAGTGGAAGATCGCCTGACCGCCGCGGCTCTGCGAAAGCCAGCACGCGCGTACCGCTACCTTATGCCGCGCGCCCGCACCTTCGCCCTTGCGCGCATCCCACAATTCCACCTTCTTCAAATTTTTGAGCCGTTCAGGAAAGTCCGTGAGGATTTCGCAAGCCGCTTCGCCGCGTCGTCCGTGCGGGCGCAGGACGCGCGCCACAGTCACACGCGCGGATTCTTGGTCAGTCACTACCAGCGTTCATTTACTCGAGAATTTCCAGCGTGAATCGTTTCTTCAACTTCATTCCGGCCGCGCCCAAAAGCGTGCGAATCGACTTCGCCGTGCGTCCCTGCCGCCCGATCACTTTGCCCAAGTCTTCCGGATGGACGCGCAGTTCCAGCACCGTCACCTGTTCGCCTTCCACCGCATTCACTTGCACCTGGTCCGGATGATCCACAAGAGCCTTCGCGATATCTTCCACGAGTTCTTTCATCCCCAGCCTCCACAGCAAGTCGAGCCGGACAATAAAATCGCCCAAGCATGTACGAGAAGTTAGCCAACTAGCTGGGAAGTGAGACGCGTCAGGCGGGTTTCCGGTTACGAAGGAAGCTGCGCACGGTGTCGCTCGGCTGGGCGCCCTTGCTGAGCCAGTATTTCACGCGCTCATCGTTCAGCGTGATCGCCGCCGGCGATTTCAGCGGATCGTACGTTCCCACAATTTCCACAAACCGGCCGTTCGCCGGGCGCGTCTTTTCCGTCACCACGACGCGATAGAACGGCTGCTTCTTCTTGCCAATCCGAGTCAACCGAATCATTAACACTTGCTATTTCCTCCTTGCCGCAATCCGACTAGTATAGCGAAGCCCCCCTTTTTCACCTATCGCAATTTCAGCGCGCAAAGCGCAGCGCGGCTAAGCGAGCAGCCACAGCAGCTTCGCGGCCTCGGCGCACTGCTCGATCATTTGTTGATCCCGTGCTGAAAACGCATCCGCCTTTTCGCTCTCAACGTCCACCGTCCCGATGACGCGCCCATCCGTCGACAGCACCGGCACAATCATTTCCGAAACCGTGCTGCCAAACGCGGTGAGGTATCGCGGATCCTTTCGAACATCGCCCACGACGACCGTAGCCTTCTGCGCAATCGCCGCACCGGTGAGGCCCTTGCTTACTGGAAACGAGGGAGATTCCGGCGCGCTCGGCCCGACCCAGCCAAGGATCGACACCAGCTCCGCGCCCACATCGTAAACTCCCACCCAGCGATACGCGCCCAGTCGCTGAATGCGCTCAGCCAGCCGCCGCGCCTTTTCTTTGCGGTCGTTGCCGCCCGCGGCAATCGCGCGAATGTCGTTAATCGCGTTGTCAAAAACAATCGGCATCGCCGCTCCTACTTCAATCCCGCAAGCTTGCCCATGCCGCGCAGGCGGCCGGCTTTCGCGAGGTTGCCGTACTGCTTCATCATCTTGCGCATGTCAGCGTATTGCTTTAGCACCTGATTCACTTCCTGCACGCTCGTGCCGCTGCCGCGCGCGATGCGGTTCCGTCGCTTGCCGTCGATCATATTGTGATCGGCGCGCTCTTTCGCAGTCATCGAATTGATGATCGCCTCGACGGACCGCAGCCGCCCCTCGTCTACCTCTGTATTCTTCGGCAGGTTCGCGAATGGCCCCACCTTCGGCAGCATTCCCATCAATTGTTCGAGCGAGCCCATCTTGCGGATCTGTTTCAACTGGTCGCGGAAATCTTCGAGGGTGAAATCGTTCTCGCGCAGCTTGCGTTCCATCTCGCGCGCTTGTTTCTCGTCGATGGTTTTCTCGGCGCGCTCGATCAGGCCCATCACGTCGCCCATGCCGAGGATGCGCCCCACGATTCGTTCGGGAACAAACGGCTCGAGCGCATCATACTTTTCGCCCACGCCGACGAACTTCACCGGCGCGCCTGTCACTTTGCGAATTGAAAGCGCCGCGCCGCCGCGCGCGTCGCCGTCCATCTTCGTCAGCACCACGCCTGTTACGCCCAGCCGCTTGTGAAATTCTCCCGCCGAGCGCACCGCGTCCTGCCCCACCATCGCGTCGGCCACGAACAGAATCTCCGCCGGGTTCAGCTCGCGCTTCAGCAACGAGAGCTCGTTCATCAATTCATCGTCGATGTGCAGACGGCCCGCCGTGTCCACCAAAATCACGTCGCTCGCCGACATCCGCGCTTCCTTCAGCGCGCCGCGCACGATTTCAACGGGCTTGTCCGTACCCGCGCCCGGCCACAGCGGCACGCCGGTAGCCTTCGCCACTTGCGCCAATTGTTCGCGCGCCGCAGGGCGGTAGACGTCCGTCGACACCACCATCGGCCGGTGCCCGTGCTCGGCGAGCCACTTGCCCATTTTTCCGGTGGAAGTTGTTTTGCCCGAGCCTTGCAGCCCGACGATTAGCCACACCGCCGGAGGCCGCGAACCGAATTGCGGCTTCGCCTCACGCCCGAGCAGATCGCCCAGCTCGTCGCGCACGATTTTTACCACTTGCTGGTCAGGCGAAAGTTGCAGCAGCACCTCGGAGCCCAGCGCCTTCGTGCGCACGTGCGCGATGAACTCGTCGGCCACGCCGAGGTTGACGTCTGCGTCCAGCAGCGACTCGCGAATTTCCGCCAGCGCCGCGTCGAGGTGCTCCTCGGTCAGCTTCCCCTGCCCGCGCAAATTCTTGAACGCGCGCTGTAATTTGTCGGTCAGTGTTTCAAACATGATCCAGCCCGTTTAGCACATTCCTCTCTGGCGAAGCAGAGATCCCTCGTCGGCCAAGAAGCGGCCTCGCTCGGGACGACGATCCTCTCCGGATCGTCGGTTTGTTGGTCAGCGTCTCAAACATGGTTTTAGCCTAGCTGGCACGGACCTCGGTGGCGTAAAACGGATCCTTCGTCGGCGATGAGACTGCCTCGCTCAGGATGACAATCCTGGCCGAATTGTCAATTGTAAGTGACGCGCAAAGAGGGGTCAAACGCCGCGCGCGCCCGCAGAATTAGGGGGCGCAGCGTCGAGTGGGCAAACGTCAGGTGTTTACCGTATCCCTCCGGACAAGGTGTTACCAAACTTCATGCCGGGACTCTGTAATAATGGATGGCAGGAGGATGAACATGCCCGCGCGTAGAACGAAGACCAAGATTTTAGTGGATGGCGGCGACCCGAAGGAAACCCTTGCCGTGAAGAGCCTGGTAGGTATTGTCGACGGGCAGACGACCAACCCAACTTTAATCGCGAAGAATCCGGAGGTTCGGCAGCGCGTTTCGTCGGGACACAAATTCAGCTCGCGCGAACAGATGGATGAATACAAGAAGATCGTGCAGGTGATATCTCCTCTGGTTGGCGACGCGGGAGTATCGATTGAAGTGTTCGCGGATTTCGATACCACCGCTGAACAAATGCTCGCGCAAGGCGAGGAGATGTTCTCCTGGATTCCAAACGCCTACGTAAAGTATCCGTGCACGCATGAGGGGCTGCGAGCGGCGCAGACGTCCGTGAAGAAAGGAATACGCGTCAACGTGACTCTGTGTTTCTCGCAGGAGCAGGCGGCAGCGGTATATGCCGCGACGAAAGGAGCAAAAGAGCCGGTATACGTCTCGCCGTTCGTAGGCAGGCTTGACGACCGCGGCGAGAACGGGATGGACCTGATCGGGAACATCAAGACAATGTACCGGAGCGGCGACGGGCACGTGCACGTTTTGGCAGCGAGCGTGCGCCACCTCGAACATTTGCTTGATTCGTTTTTCCTGGATGCAGAACTGGCGACTGCGCCGAGCAAGGTTTGGGAGGAGTGGGCGGCTTCGGCGTTTCGTCTGCCGGGGAAAGACTTCTCCTACAAGGGAGTGGATAAGAACGGAAAAGCGCTGAAGGCAATTCCGTACCGCGAATTGGATTTGGCATCGGCGTGGGAACGTTTTGACATCCAACACGAGCTAACCACGGCGGGAATCAAGCAATTTGTCGCTGACTACAAAAGCACGCTAAAGCCCGAGTGAGTGTCCTCAATATCATTGAAGGCGTAAAAGATGAGAGCGAGACAGATGCGTGGCCGCATCGTGGTTACCTTGACCGTTCTGCGCCGGTCGCATAGACTAGTTGTTTCGCTCTTATGCGCTGCGCCTTGTAGAGGTGCGGCGACAGCACGGAAGCGCGGTACGTTGGGCCCGGCGAATTGACTGGGGCCTGCGCTTCCCGCGCGCAGCTACAGCGAGATCTCGAGGAGAGCCACCGTTGCCGAAACGTACTTTTCAACCCCATGTGCGCCGCCGTCATAAAAAGCACGGTTTCCGCGCACGCATGAAGAGCCCGGGTGGACGTAGAGTGCTTGCGCAACGACGCAAGAAAGGGCGCCACAGTCTCACGCGCGTCTAGCCTGCCGTTGGGATTCCCCCGAGCGTGCCGATTGGTGCGCCGCGTTGAATACGACGCGGTCTATCGAGACGGACGCCGAAAATCGGGGCGCGAATTCGCAGTTTTTCTACGACCCAATGGCCTCGACGTCAGCCGGTTCGGCTGGAGCATCAAGAAGGCGCTGGGCGGCGCGGTGCAGCGCAACCGCATACGGCGCCGCATTCGCGAAATCGTAAGGTTGCATCGACAGGAGATTGCCCCGGGATGGGACATTGTGATTCATCCACGCAGCTCGGTGGCCACAACAAATTTTTTGGCAGCGACCGACGATCTGCTGAAACTGCTTCCACGCGCGAATCCGCTGGAATAAGTGCGCCTGCGAAGAGTGCGGCGACGTGGTGGTCGCTCGCGTTCGTGCGCTTCTACAAGATTTTTCTTTCGCCGTTTTTGGGCGGCGCTTGCAAATTTTATCCGTCATGCTCGAACTACGCTTACGAAGCCATCGCACGGCACGGCGCGCGGCGCGGAATCGTGCTGGCGCTGAAGCGGCTGGGGCGTTGCCGTCCGTTTACGCAAGGCGGATTCGATCCCGTGCCGGACGAAGATTCCGCAACTTCGCACGGGCGCCCGCTTGCGACTTCGCTCGCTGGTCCGCTACAAACCCGGGATAAAAAGTGAAAGAAATGTCCGATCAGATGCGCGGGATTGTTTTCGTAGTGGCCGCGCTGGCGATTCTTTTTGTTTGGCAGCACTTCTATAAGCCGCCTGTACCACCTCCTCCGGCGAAGGGTGCTCCCACATCGCAGGTGAGTGGATCATCTGTTTCTCAGCCACCGGCTTCGCAAACACCTGGAACGAGTTCGCCCGGCGCGGTGCAGGGCGGCAAGATGAGCGCGGCTGCGCCTGCGAATCCTGCAGTGGAGCAAGCGAGCGAAGAGAAGTCGCTGGTAGTGGAGAGCGCGCTCTACCGCGTGGAGTTTTCGAACCGCGGCGCGGTGGTGAGAAGCTGGCTGCTTAAGAAATACTTCGATGACGCGAAGCCGCCGCGGCCGCTCGATCTGGTAAACGCCGATGCGTCCCAGCAGCTTGGTTGGCCCTTTTCGCTGCTGCTCTCGGACGCGCAGCAAACGGAACAGGCAAATTCGGCGCTGTATAAAGTTACGGTCGATCAGGGGCGGGAGGGAACGAGCCCCGCCGCGTCCGCCTCCGGAAGCGAATTTGCCGCGCCCGCAAGCGTCACATTTCATTGGAGCGACGGGCATCTCGATGTCACGAAGAAACTCAGCTTCGATGCGACTTACATAGTGTCCGTGAGCGCGCAGGCAACGCTCGACGGCAGGCCGCTGCCGGTGGCTGTCGCGTGGCGCGGAGGATTCGGCGACAAGGCGGTTTACAAGGCGGCGTCGCTGGTGAATGTTTTTTACAGGCAGAACGACAAACTGAACTTAATCGCTGTAAAGAAACTGGGAGTCTCCGGAAATCAAAGCCAGCCGTCTTTGCAAGCCGGCCCTTTGCAGTATCTTGGAGTCGAAGATCAATTTTTCACCGCAACCTTTATCGCCGATGGGACGAATCTTTCGCTCTGGCACTGGGCGCAGGACCGCAACATCGTCGAGGATGGGAAGCCCGCGACGGAGCAAACCGCGGAAATGGCGGCGGGAACTGCGTCGAGCGAGCCGCTGCAGATGCGCGCGTACGTAGGGCCGAAGGACATCGGGATTCTGATCGCGCAGCGGCCGCCGCTCGAAGACCTGGTGCAATTCGGGTGGACGGGAATTGTCGCGAAGCCGCTGCTGCTGGTGCTGCAATGGCTGCACAAGTACATCCCGAATTTCGGCTGGGCAATCATCGCCCTGACGCTGCTGATCAATATCGCGATGTTCCCGCTGAAGATGAAGAGCTGGCGGTCGATGCAGAAGATGCAGAAGGTTGGACCGGAAATCCGGTCGATTCAGGATCGTTACAAAAAGTATTCAGTGACGGACCCGCGCAAGCGGAAGATGAACGAAGAAGTGATGGCCATTTATCAGCGCGAAGGCATTAACCCGATGGGAAGCTGCCTGCCGATGGTGTTTCAGATGCCGATCTGGTGGGCGCTGTGGCGCGTGCTGAATGGCGCGATCGAGCTGCGTCATGCTCCGTGGATCGGCTGGATTCACGATCTTTCCGCGATGGATCCGTACTACATTCTTCCCATCGCGATGACGATCACGATGTACTTGATGACAAAAATGACGCCGCAAACCACCACCGATCCCGCGCAGCAGAAAATGTTGGCGTTTATGCCGCTAATGATGGGATTCATTTTCTTCCGCTTGTCGAGCGGACTGAACTTGTACATGTTCACCAGCAATCTCGTCGGCGTAGGGCAGCAGGTTTATTTGAATCGCACCGATCCGCTTCCCGCCAAGGGAAAGCAGCTGAAGAAGAAAAACGAATGAGCGAAGGACGCACGTACCCTGGAAAAGGTCCTGTCGACAGAGGCGCTGGAGCCAGGCGCTTTCCGGCGAAAGAATTCCCTCGCCCCGAAGTGCATCTCGATCGCGAGCGCGTGGTGCTGGAACTAAAGCGCTTTCTCGATCTCTCGGTGCGCGAGTTGCATCTCGCCATCGAGTACGACGTCACATCACCCGCCGCAGCGGCCGATGCGCCCGGAGAAGGGGAAGTGGTTGTGGCGTTCCGCGGCGAGGACGAAGCCTTCTTGCTGGAGCGCAACGCCGACCTGCTTCTGGCGATGGAGCATTTGGCGCATCGCTGGCTGAAGCTCGACCCGCGGCTTCACGATCGCGTGCGATTTGATTGCGGCGATTATCGAACGTCGCGTCTTGAAGAGTTGAAGCTTTCGGCGCGCGTGGCTGCGCAACGCGTTCGTGAGACGTCGCAGCCATTTCGATTTAATCCAATGTCGTCGCGCGAGCGGCGCATTATTCATCTTGAGTTGAATGGCGCGGCCGGAGTGCGCACCGTCAGCGAAGGCGCCGGCGACCGCCGCCAGCTTGTGATTTATCCCGCCACCGTTAAGAAATAATCCACACAATTAGATTGGCGCGGTGCGGTTTTGCCGCAACGTCAAATTTCGAGGGTGTAGCCCTGCTTGCCTACGTTGAAGCATTGTGTTTTGCCGATACGGTCGCTCATGCCGGCGGCTTCGTGGATGTGGCCGCAGAATAAGTAGACGGGCTGGATTCGCTCAACCCATTGACGCAGCGTCGGACTGCCTCCGTGTTTTCCGGGGGCGAATTCGTCGAGCTTCGTGCCGAGCGGCGGGAAGTGGACTACGAGATAGAGCGGATTGTTTCCTTCGAAAGCTGCGAGCGCTTTTGCGATTTCTTCTTCGGAATATTCGCCGGGCGTGTTGAACGGCGTGATGTTGCTGTAGCCCAGGCCAGCCCAGCGCGTTGAGCCGAGAGCTTTCACCTGACAATGAAAATCCGTGAAGCCGTATCGCTTGCAGAATGACCGAGTCTCGTTATGCGTTTCGTGGTTCCCTGGTAGCACCCAAAGATTTTCGCCAAGCTCGATCATGACCTCGGCGCATTGTTCTAAGCCAGCGCCAAAATTCGACAGATCACCAGCGGCGATGTAAATATCCGCCGTCTGCGCGACGATTTTCTCGAGCGAGCGCGCGTCGCCGTGGATGTCGCTGAAGATCAGGATTTTCATCGGGTGGCCGCCTTCTGCGGACGCAAAATCTTCTGCATCCGCCGCAACAAATTGCCGTTCGATTGCCAGCCTTCTTCAATTACCTCGCCGTCGTCGTCGAACACCACGCGATAGGTGAATGGCTGCGGTTCGCGGCGGCTGATAAAGCGCTGGTCGAAGAAATCTACCACGTGATGTCCATCTTCCATGGACGTGCGGATCACCGGAAAGCGAGCGAACCCCCAGTAGAGCCGCACTTCGGGAAGTTGCACGGCGAGCGCGGTAAAAGAATCGGGAGGTGAATCCGCACGGAACGAGAATGTCGGAGCGCCCGTCTGCCGCAGATCGAACCGCGAAGAGTAGACGCCGCCTGCGGCGCGAATTGCGCCGCCCCAATCCAGCAGCGATGGCGGCAACGGGATCGCCGCGATGCGCTCAACGGAAATGCGATTCGCGAAAGCGAACTCCTGGACGCGCGCGAGCGCCAGATGATGCGCCACGCCGCAGGCAACAATGTACGCAACCATCGCATAGACTCCCGCCCGGCACCAAGCCACGCGATTCATACGCGATCCCCAATCGCCGGTAGCAGGCAGAAAAAACAGCGCCGCGATCATAAAGCTCACGAGAGCCGCAACCCATATGTGGAACGGAAAGCCCGCGGCGCGCGCCAGGAACCACACGCCGGCCGTTGCGAGCGCGAACGCAACCCACGACAGCGCTGCGCGTCGCACAGCCTTGTTTCGATCGCGCTGAATCCAAGCGACGATCTGCGGCAATAGCACAATGGCCGTGAAAACAAAATCTACGATGAAGAGAAAATCCCACGCGACGCGGTTTTGCGAAATGGGATCCCACATGCGCGTCCCGAACGACGTCATGCCGTCAAGCGCGATGTGGCTTCCGATCGCTACGCCATAGATGACGCTCAGAATTCCCCACGATGGCGTTTCGATTCCGAAGCGTCGCGCAATTCGATACGTGAGCCAGGCAAAAATCAGAGCGAAGACCGGCAGCGCAATCCAGGAATGCGTGATTCCGCGATGATATTTCACTATCGCGAGCGGGTCGTGGGAGAAAGCTTCCGCTACCACGTCTACGTCGGGAAAAACGGCTCCGAGCGTGGCCGCGAAAATTGCGACGCGACCGTGCTTTTCTGAAAAGTAGCCCTTGGCGATTAGCGAGCCGACGATTCCGTGGGTTACGGTGTCCATGAAGGATTCAAGAACGAGAACCGAGACGAGAACAACGACGAGAAAGTGTACACGATTGCCGGTCGCTAGACGATTTCGATGAGCGGCGAGCGCTTGGCGATCACTTCTCCAATCGCGCGCGCGGGAATGTTGCGGCGCTCGAATGCAGCCAGCGCGAATTTTGCCGCTTCTGGCGCGAGCGAAACCAGCAGGCCGCCCGACGTTTGCGGATCGAAGAAAAGCGCGCGGAATTCTTCGGCTACTGCCGGTGCGAAGCCGACGCAGCTCTCGATAAATTCGCGATTGTTCTTCAGGCCGCCGGAAAAGAATCCGCCGCGCGCCGCTTCGATCGCGCCGGGCAGATACGCGACGCGCGAATGATCCAAGCGCATGGAAACTCCGCTACCAATGGCCATTTCGCGCGCGTGGCCGAGAAGGGCGAAGCCGGTGACGTCTGTAACCGCGTGGACGGGACGGCCTTTATCTGGGGAGCCATTGTTGCCGCTGTTTGACGCGTCGTCGATTTCGTGCAGCGCATCTGCGGCTTCGCGATTGAGGCGCGTCATCGAGGCTGTCGAGGCTTCCACCCATGCTTCTTCCGCGTGGTCTTGCTTCAACGCGGTCGAGATCATTCCTGTGCCGATTGGCTTGGTGAAGAGCAAGACATCCCCTGCGCGCGCGCCGACGTTTTTCCAGATGCGGCGGGGGTCTATCAGGCCGGTAACGGCGTAGCCGAATTTCAATTCTTCGTCGCGGATGGAATGCCCGCCTACTACCGTGCAGCTCGCCTCTGTCATTTTTGTCAGGCCGCCGCGCAGAATCTGTTCGAGAATTTCGGGCGAGCTAGTGGCGGGAAACGCCACAATCGTGAGCGCTGAGATTGGACGCCCTCCCATTGCGTAGACGTCGCTCAGCGAATTCGCTGCGGCGACCTGGCCAAATAGCGACGGGTCGTCCACGATGGGCGTGAAGAAATCGACTGTCTGAACGAGCGCCAATTCGTCGCTTAGCCGGTAGACGGCCGCGTCGTCGCTGGTTTCAAATCCCACCAGAACGTTTGGATCCTGCTGCTGCGGGAGCCGCTTCAGTACCCGGTCAAGAATGCTCGGACTCAGCTTGGCGGCACAGCCGGCGGACTTGGCGGTGGCGGTCAATTTAATGGTTTCAGGCAATGCGTCCTCCGACGATATTTCGAAACAAGATTATAGCGCCTGCTCGTGATTCTCCCGCGAGATTGAAATTAGCGGACCGACATTCCCCAGAGTTCGACGCGACTACGCGTGGAAGAGCTGCGCTCCGCACGGGATGGGAATTTGGGAAATTAAGTACTATTACCCCTTTTGCATCGAGCCCTGACATTGTTGCTGCGGTTCCCGCGGGCACTTCTACAATTGTAAGAGCCACATTATGCGGCAGGCTGCGGCCTGACGATAGCCGAAGTGTCTGTGCGCGTCACGATTGCCGCTGAAGTACAGGAATCAGGCGATGCTTATACCGGTAGCGCATGAAAATTTGCGGGGACGACGTTGGCCATGGGTCACAGTTGCAATTATCGCCATCAACTTCGTCGTCTTTTTCGCAACCTACGGGCGGCTTGACTCGGACTTAGCCCAAGTCGGCCAGGTTCAACTGCACCTTCTTCTGTTGACCGCGCATTATCCTGACGCTCCCATAACCGGGGACGCCGCCCGAATGGTCGCAACGTTCAAGCGCCAGCACCCGAAACCTTACGCGACACTTGCGGGAGTGCGTCAGCGCCCTTTCGACGCTTGGGACGCGCAGATGCAGCAGGGGAAATGGACCGCGACAGACGTCCAGTCGCAGGCGGTGGACCTAAGCGGGAAATTTGACGCGCTCCACAGCGATTCACTTGCGTGGAACTATGCGTTTCATTCCTATCACCCAACGATGAAGAGTTTCATCACGGCGCAGTTCCTCCATGGCGGCTGGCTGCACATTATTTTCAATATGTGGTTCCTATGGCTGGCCGGCACGATTCTCGAAGACGCCTGGGGCCGCGTGGTTTACCCGATTTTCTATCTCGTATCGGGCGTGTTTTCCTGGCTCGTGCAGGGCGCGGTTTTCCCGGATAGTTTTGTGCCGTGCGTAGGCGCTTCGGGTGCGATTGCTGGACTGATGGGCGGATTCCTGGCACGCTTCCCGACCACGAAAATCAAGCTGATGTGGATCTGGGGATTCGGTTTGATCCGCGCGTACAAATTGGTGCCGGCCTACATCATTCTTCCTCTGTGGCTGGTGATTCAGGTTTTTTGGGGAGCGCTCGCGGCCTCGTATGGCGTAGATGCGGGCGTCGCGTACTGGGCGCATATCGGCGGCTTCGCGTTTGGGATGATTGGCGCTGTGGTGCTGCGCTCTACGGGCCTCGAGCACGCAGCGGATCAGGCGATCGAGGCGAAGGTTTCTTTGGTCGTCGACCCGCGAATTGTTCGCGCTTCCGAGTCTATCGGCGGCGACAAGCCAGACGCGGCCATACCGGAGCTGAAGCAACTGGTCGCGGATAAGCCCGATTCCATCGACGGGCACGAACTTCTCTTGCGCGCGTACGAAAAGTTGCAGGATCTCGACCGCGAGAAGGAAACTCTGGCGACTCTTTGCCGGTTGAACGTGGCTTCGGGCGACCTGCAAACGGCGTGGAACTATTACGAGCAGTTTTCAAATTTGGGTGGCGAGAAGATTTCGCGCGGCGTATGGATGGAGTTGTGCCGGTGGCTCGAATCGCAAAGCAACTGGGACCGCGCTACGTCCGAATACAAGCGCGTGGCCGAGATGAATCCCACCGAACGCGTTTCCGTGCAGGCGCTGCTCGCGGCGGCGCGCATTAATATTGACAGACTGAATCGGCCGAGCGAAGCGGAACGCCTTTACAGAGCCGCGGAGGCGTCTGCGGTACCGCACGAAGACCAGAACGCACTAATCGAGGACGGTTTGAAAAAGTGTTCGGCGGCGATTCCCGCGTTTGGAAAGTACAGCGCGTGACCTTATGTTTTGGTTGGGACTGTTAGCCGTGAGCCGCGGAACGAATTGGGATCGTAACGGGCTTCGAGGCTTGCGTGACAGACAGCATGTGGCACTTGCCGTCGAACACGGCTCCTGGTTCGATGATTAGACAAGGGGTGTGAATCTCGCCGGTAACGATGGCCCTGGTTTTAATCTCCACTTTCCCTTTGGCTTTGATAGTTCCGTCGAAGCGCCCAGCGATAATCACGTAGTTTCCAGAAATCTCGCCTTCCACAGTGGCGCTTTCACCGAGCACCAGGATCTCATCGGAAACCAGCGTTCCTTTCACGAAGGAGTCGACTCGGAACGTACCGGTACACTCAAGCTTCCCATCCAACTTGACCCCTTTCTCTAGGAAGCCGGTCCACTCTCCGGATTCGGCGCGTTTGCGATCGAACCAGCCCATCAAGACAACTCCTATTGAAGTAGCATGTTACCTAGACTCATTTTCCCATTAGTTGATCGTACAGGCGAGTCAAATCACTATCGCCGTAGTATTCAAAGACTAACTGCCCTGGCTTAGCGCCGCGCTTCGGATGCAGCAGGACTCGGGTTGAATATTCACGCTGCAGATCCTCGAGCGCTGCCTTCGTGTTTGGATCGGTCTGGAGTGGTGTCGGGCTGTGGCGTTGAATGGTTCCCCGCGACGCCAGGCGTTCAACTTGACGGACCGTCATTCCCCCACGCGCGACGCGCCGCGCAAGTTCCACGCGTGACGGTGAATCGGCGATTGCGAGAAGCGCGCGGGCATGGCCTGCGCTTAGGCGTCCATCCTCAAGGAGCTGCTGGATTGGCTCTTCAAGTTTAAGCAGGCGAACAGCGTTCGCAATCGTGGCTCGGTCCTTGCCTGTGCGTTCCGCTACCTCTTCCTGTGTGAGATTGAATTCATCCGTCAGACGCTGAAAAGCATGTGCCTGCTCGATGGGATTCAGATCCTCGCGCTGGAGATTCTCCACCAGCGTCATCTC
>Ga0185299_10003747_pt1 | contig 19465 bp, 20 predicted proteins | sample PaiPotPPA55metaG_FD_128002 | JGI IMG/M metagenome (GOLD analysis project Ga0185299, IMG submission 128002) | Iron sulfur acid spring bacterial and archeal communities from Banff, Canada, to study Microbial Dark Matter (Phase II) - Paint Pots PPA... ...
AACCTCGGTCAGACGGTGATGGACTTCCTCTGCTCGCTGCAGGCGGTTGAGGTGAGTCTCGGCCTCCGAACGCGCGGCGGCCGAAGACTCCGCCGCGGCAACGGCCGCTTCGTAAAGGCGCGCGTTGTCGAGCGCGAGCGCGGCGTGCTCACCCAGGCTGCTCAGCAGTGCGATCTGCGTATCCGTGAACTCGTGCACGAATCGATTGGCGACCAGCAGCGTGCCCAGCGCAGCGAGCTCCGTGCGGAGCGGAACGCCGAGGACGCTGCGGACGCCCTCCAACCGAACGAGGTCGTCCGTCGCCCCGTCGTGATCCAGCCCGCGGTCGTTCAAGAAGTCGGACGTGCTGACCGGCTTTCCGATGTACGCGGAAACGCCCGGCCGGACCGGCCGTTGGATCTGCATGAACGCCTCGGTCTGATGGCCAGCGGCGACTCGCATCCGCAGAAGTGTGCCGCCCTCGTTGAGCAGCATGATGTAGGCCAGGTCGGAGGCGAGCAGCTCACGGGCGCGGTCGACGACGGTCCTGAGGACCGCCTCCACGTCTCGCCGCGCGGTGAGCTGGCCGACGGTCGCATACAGCGCCGAGATCTCGGCTTCGTGCCGGCGATTGAGCGACAGGGCCTGGTGCGCCCTGAGCAGCGATCCGACCTGCGCCGCGAAGAGCCTCGCCTGCTCCTCCCAGCCGTCGTTGAGATTTCCGTCGCCGATCAACCGCAGGCCCGATAAAGGAATGACGAACCCGGATTCCGTGGCTTCGACGTGCGGTGGCGCCGGGCCATTTGTCAGTCGGGCCTCGCGGAGGCCAAAGATGGCGACCGCCTCGGCTTCGATCTTCCGGGCCAGCTCATCGGCCTCGATAGAGGCGAGATCGAGCGACGCGAGGCGCTCGTATCCGGCGATGTGAGGCGTGTCGCGCGCCAGCACCGTGCCGGCGACGCCGTGGTGCTTCATTCAGGGCTCCCGACGCGCACGATAGCACCATCTGTTCGGCCCGAATCCAGAGAAAGTGACAGGAAAACCGCGTGATTCTGTAGCAATCGCACCGTGACATGCCGGAACGGGGGGCCTACATTCCCGCCAGACAAAGGATGGTCTCAGTGAACGGTGCGTCCGAAAAGCGGGCACCCACCGGCGAGGTCTTGAAGGCGACCAAGCTGGCCAAGAGCTATGGGGGCCACCTCGTCCTCAAGCATGTCGACTTTTCGATCGATGCCGGCGAGATCGTCGCCGTGATCGGCGAGAACGGCGCCGGCAAATCCACGTTTGCCAAGATCGTGGCCGGCGCGGTCCTGCCCGAAAGCGGAGAGCTGACCTGCGGGGGACGCCACGCCGAATTCCGCTCTCCGCGCGACGCGTTGAAGGCGGGGATCGCCTACATCCCGCAGGAGCTCGCCTACCTCCCGGACGTGTCGGTGGCCGAGAACATCCTGGTCGGGAGGTGGCCGCATCGTGGCGGCGTGACAAGCGACCTCGCGATTCGCGCCATGGCGGCGGCCGAGGCGCGGCGTTTCGGCATCGAGGTGCCGGTCGGTCGCAGGATGGCTTCGCTCACGCTGGCCGAGCGCCAGCTGGTCGAGATCCTCAAAGCTCTGACGCGAAGCTCGTCCGTGCTGGTCCTTGACGAGCCGACGGCGTCTTTGACCAGCTCCGAGAGCAAGAACCTCTTCTCGATCCTGCGCAAGCTCGCCCGCACGGGGCTCGCGGTGATCTTCATCTCGCACCGCATGGACGAGATCTTTGAGGTGAGCGATCGTGCGGTCGTGCTCCGCAACGGCGAGGTCGTGGCGAACGTGGTGACCGCGAAGGTCAGCCGCTCGGAGCTGATCGGCCACATGCTCGGCGCGGCCGCGGCGGAGTTCGGCGAGCGGCGTGATGCGGGAACGTTCAACGACCCGGCCATGCAGCTCGAGGGATGGAGCTTGCGGGGCGAGCCGGACATCCACGACTTCAACCTGACCGTGCATCGCGGCGAGATCGTCTGTCTCTTCGGTCTGCGCGGCTCAGGCGGAGAGGCTCTCGCGGAAGGGCTGGCGGGGCGCAAGCCGAAGTTCGAGGGCACTGTCGTGATCGACGGCAAACGCCACACGGTGTTCCGCCGCCCGGCCGCAGCCCGGAAGGCCGGCATAGGTTACGTACCCGCGGAGCGAAAGCGAGAAGGCCTCGTCATGCCGCTCTCCGTGTACGCAAATCTCAGCCTGCTCGTCCTCCGCCTCGTTTCCACGGCGGGCTGGCTTCGCCCCAGCGCGGAACGCCGGCTGGCTGTCGAGCTGCGAGACCGCATGCAGATCCGGATGCGCTCGCTTTCGCAGCCGGTCAGCACGCTGAGCGGGGGCAACCAGCAGAAGGTCCTGCTGGCGAGCCGGCTCGCTTCCCAACCCAAGGTGCTCGTGCTGCAGGAGCCCACGCGGGGCGTCGACGTGGGTGCCCGGTTTGAGATCCATCACTACCTCCGCTCCATCGCCGCCCAGGGCATGGGCGTTTTGTGGGTCACGACCGACGTCGAAGAGGCGGTGCTCATCGCGGACCGGCTGGTCGTCCTGCGTGAGGGCGCGGTGGTGGCCGAGCTGACTGGAACCAGCAAGACTCAGGGCAACGCGCTCGAGCTGGCAACCAAAGATGCAGCTTGAGACCGGCAAAGTGACGCCGCCGAAAGCCTCACCTCCGGCGGACAAGGCTTCGGAGCCAACGCAAACCCGCAGCACCCGACTGGTTCTGTCGGGGATGCAAGCCCTCGGCCTGGGCGGCTTCTATGTTCTAACGCTGCTGTTCTTCTCCGTGCAGGCGCCGCATTTCTTCTCGTTCAGCAACGCGGTCAACATCCTCTCGAACGTATCGGTGATCGGGATCGTGACCCTCGGCCAGATGCTGGTCCTCATCGCCGGAGGGTTCGACCTCTCAGTGGCCGGCACATTGCCGCTGGGCGGAGTCGTCTTCACGATCCTGATCAACCACGGCGTGAGCCTACCTGTCGCGTGGTTGATCGCAACGCTGTCCGGTGGCGTGGTCGGCGCGGCGAACGGACTGATCATCACGCGAATCGGGATCAACCCGCTGGTGACCACGCTCGGCACGTTGTCGGTGACGGGCGGCCTGGCCAATGTCGTGACCGCCGGCGAGACGGTTCCCTTCAACGACCTCAATGCCGGTCCAGTGGACAACGTGATCGGCGGAACTCCCGTGTACATCTGGGTCTGGATCGCGGTCACGTTGCTCGTCTTCGTAGTCCTGCGCTTCACGGTGCTCGGCCGCATGATCTTCGCGATCGGCGGCAACCGAGAGGCCAGCCGGCTTGCGGGCATCCGGGTCGACTTCGTGACGACGCTGGTCTACGTGATCAGCGGCGCATTGTCCGCGTTCGCCGGCGTGGTGCTCGCTCAGCAGCTCCTCGCCGGAGCCCCGACAGTCGGAGCGACCGCCGCGCTGACGTCGATCGCCGCGGTGATCCTCGGCGGCGCGGCACTGACGGGAGGCGTTGGCGGAGTGCCGGGCACCGTCGTCGGCGTCCTGGTGCTGGGCACAGTGGCAAACGGGCTTGCCTTGATGCAGGTGCCGGCCTTCTACCAGCAGATCGCAACCGGGTCGATCTTGCTGCTCGCCGTCGGGTTCGGACGGCTCAGGGCTCTCTTCGGCCAACTCGGTGACCGGTGAACAGGTAATGCGGATTAGTGGAGGTAAGGAAATGGGAAGCAGGTGGAGAGGGCTGGCAGCAGTCGCTCTCGTGATTCTGGCGGCGTGCGGTTCGAGCGGCGGCAACGCGCCCGCGAGCAACAGCAAGATCTCGATCGACTTCGCCAGCGCGGATGACCGGATCGGCGTCTTCAAGACAGTCGGCGATGGAATGGTTTCGGGCGCCCCGACCGCTGGGGTCACGGTCCGGCATTACGACAACAAACTCGACGGCGCGACAGCGCTGGCGAACGCGGACCTGATGATCCAGGACAAGCCCGACATCATCATCGACTGGAACGCGGTGGCCAACGTTGGCGCCGCCCTCGGCAAGAAGTTCAACAACGCCCACATCCCGTGCCTCGCGGTGAACCAGCCCATCGCCGGGTGTGACTGGTACAACCTGTCCAACATGCAGGCCGGCGTGGACGCCGCCAACACGATGATCCCGCTCGCCCAGTCCAAGGGCTGGACGGCGAACAACACGACGATCCTGATGGTCGTTCAGTCGTCCGCCGGCGTCGAGGTGAACAACGGACCTCGCTACTTCTATGTGACGATCGCATCGAAGATCTCAGGCTTTCCGACGATGACGCCCGACCAGATCAACCCGCAAACCACAGTCATCGGCAACCACCAGGGCGTGCAGTACGAGTGCAACTCGACGGTCGACGGGTCGTACGCAAACGCGAAGAACGTGCTTCCGACGATTCCCGCCTCCAACCACGTGTTGGTCTTCGGCGACGACACGGACTGCACCCTGGGGGCGCTGCGCGCCCTGACAGAGGCGGGCCGGGCGAACAACACGATGGCATGCGGCCTCGGACCGACGCCGGATGGGCTCACGAACCTGCGCACGAACGCATCGTGGGTTTGCGAGGAGGCGCTCTTCCTCGAGGACTGGCCCGAGTTCATCATCGCCGAGGCGGTCGCCATACACATGGGCATCAAGCCGCCCCCGCTCACGTCCGCGCCGCAGGTGAGCCTCACGAAGGACAACGTCGACACCTACTACACGGGCAACACCGTCAAGCTGCTGCCGCCGCTCGCAGCCAACGCGCAGTACCTGAAGCAGACGGGCATCCTCCAGAAGTTCCACAACGTCCAGGGCATCTAGCCGAATCCGAAACCGGCCGGCGATCTCGTTTCGCCGGCCGGCCTCCCTCTCTTCAACCGGAATCCAAGGAGTGAGCGCATGAGTACCGCTGTGGAACGCGCGACGACGGGGCCGAAGATCGCCCGGCTTCAGGCCATCATGGAGAAAAAGCAACTGGACGCTGTCGTGGTCTGCTCCTATCAAAACGTGACCTATTTCGGTGGGACTTACCTGATGAGCATGGTGGCGGTGCCTGATCGGATGGCGTTCCTGGTGGTGCCGCGCGGCCAGGAGCCGACGCTCGTGGTTTGCGGTATCGAGACGCGCCAGGTGCTCAGCCAGACGGACATCAAGGACGTACGCGATTACGTCGAGTTCGTCGACAACCCGACCGAGATGATGGCGCGCGTCCTTTCCGAGCGCGGGCTGATCAGCGGGTCGATCGGGGTTGACGCGCGGCGCCTGCCACTTGCGTCTGGCGACCTCATCCGCGAGAAGCTGCGCGGAGCGGAGCTCGTACCGATCGATGACGAGATCGAGCTGGCCCAGTCGGTCAAGGACCGGGCCGAGATCGACATCCTCGAGGAGGCCGCCAACGCAACGCTCGCCGCAGCCGAGGAGACCGCCGCGGAGCTGCCACCAGGTTCGACCGAGAGGCAATTTTCGACGAGCGTGTTCCTGAAGCTGGGCCAGAAAGGCGGCGCTCCTTTGTTCCTGGTGTTCGCCGCCGGCCAACGGACGATGCAGGCCCACCCCGAATCGACCGACCGCCGCCTGCAGCCCGGCGAGCTCTGGCGGATCGACTTCGGCGCGCGCTTTCACGAGGTGATCAATTCCGACCTGGCACGAACCGGCGTGACCGGGGAGCCGAGCAAGGAGCAGGAGGCGACCCTGAAGGCTCTGCGCGCGACGCAGGATGCGGGGTTCCGCGCGATCGAGCCCGGCCGGCCGGCGAGCGAAGTGTTCGAGGCGGTCAAGAGCGAGTTCAAGCGCCAGGGCATGCCGTTTCCATGCCGCACATCGGGCACGGTATGGGCATCGCCGTCCACGAGTTCCCCATGCTGCAGCCCCGCTGCGAAATCCCGCTACAGGTTGGAATGGTCCTCAACATCGAGCCGATGGTCGTGCTGGAGGATCGCCAAGAGGCGTATCACACAGAGGATCTGGCCGAGGTCACGAAGGACGGTCCAAGGTTGCTCACGAAACCGCAAGAGACTTTGTTGAGGGTACGGGCATGAAACCAGAGCAGGTCGACGCCAAGGTGATCACGACGCTCGCGCAAGTCGCGGGCATCGAGATCCCAAAGGAAGACATGGAACCGTTGATCGCGGCTTTCAAGAATCACCTGGCCGGGATGGAGGCGCTCGAGGGGTTGGACCTCGAGGAGCACGATCCGATCACCGTGTTCGATCCAAGGTGGCGATGACCGACCTCTGGAGGCTGACGATCCGCGAGGCCGCCGACGGGCTGGCAAGCCAGAAGCTCAGCTCGGTGGAGCTGCTCGAGTCAACCCTGCAGCGAATGCACAAGACCGAGCCGGCCGTGCACGCGTACGTGACCCCGATGGAGAAATCGGCGCGCCGCGAAGCTGAGGCCGCGGACGATGAGATCGGCAGAGGGCACTGGCGGGGCCCGCTGCACGGCATCCCGATCGGGATCAAGGACCTCCTCTTGACCGACGGCGTGCCGACCCAGGCGGGATCGCGCGTGATGGAGGGATTCGTCCCCGACCATGACTCGACGGTCGTGGCCCGGCTGAAAGAGGCGGGCGCGGTGCTGGTCGGTAAGACCGTCACCCACGAGTTCGCGTACGGCCAGGACGTCCCGCCGACGCGGAACCCGTGGGACCTGCGCTGCTACCCCGGCGGCTCGAGCGCGGGGTCGGGAGTCGCGGTGGCCGTGGGCTCGGCATTCGGAGCGATCGGCACGGATACGGGTGGCTCCATACGCGTCCCCGCCTCGGTCAATGGAGTCGTCGGCCTGAAGCCGACGTTCGGCCGCGTGAGCAAATACGGAGTGTTCCCCATGTCGCCGTCACTGGACACCGTCGGACCGCTCACCCGCACGGCCGAAGACTGCGCGCTGATGCTGAGTGCCATCGCGGGCCTCGACCCGCGCGACCCGTGCACGCTGGACGCCCCGGTGGAGGACTACACGGCCAGCATCAAGGATGGAGTGCGTGGGCTGCGAGTCGGGCTCGACCGCCGGTTCTTTTTCTACGACCGTGTGAGCAACGAGGTGCGCTCCGCCGCCGAGACGGCGATGGAGCGGCTTGCCTCGTTGGGAGCGGAGATCGTCGAGGTGCACATCCCCCACCTCGAGTTCGCGCCTCATGCCGGGATGGCGGTCCTGACGGCGGACACTAGCGAGTGGCATCGACACCTGCTTCGCACACGGCGCGATGACTACACGCCGGGCGTGCGCGTGATGCTGGAGCTCGGTGAGCTGGTGCAGGCGTCGCAGTACGTCCACGGTGAGCGGGCGCGGGCGGCCATCCGTGCGGGGGTCCGCGATGCGTTCGAGAAGCACCGGCTGGACTGCCTGGTCGGTCCGACCCTTCCCACCACGACGATGCCGCTTGCCGAGCATTCCACGAACCTCGCCGGCGAGGATGGCGATGCGGACCTGTCGCCTTTCCTGCACCACTGCTTCCTGGGGAACGTGATCGGGATTCCGGCCCTCAGCTTTCCATGCGGGTTCAGTGACGCAAGCCTGCCGATTGGGCTGCAGGTTTACGGGCGTCCGCTAACGGAATCAGTGCTGCTGAGGATCGCGTACGCGTACGAACAGGTTTCGGACTGGCATACGCGGCGCCCGGAACCGCAGGTGCTCTCGAGGGTGTCATGAGCGAGATCGCCGACCTGACGATCGCCGAGGCGGCGGCCAAGATCTCCCGGCGCGAGCTGTCGTCTCGCGAGCTGGTCGATGCGGTGTTGAAAAGGATCGGGGAGACCGAGCCCATGGTGCATGCCTACGCGACGGTGATGGCCGAGAGCGCGCGCAAGAGCGCCGATCGCGTCGACGCGGACCTCGCACATGGTGTGTGGGCCGGGCCGCTGGCGGGCATCCCGATCGCTTTCAAGGACCTCGTTTACACGGCCGGCACGCCGACCGAGGCCGGATCGAAGGTGCTGGAGGGCTGGGTGCCGCCTTACGACGCGACCGTGGTCGAGCGGCTGCGGAAGGCCGGCGCAGTCGTGATTGGAAAGACTCACACACACGAGTTCGCCTACGGAGTGAACGTCCCGCCGACGCGCAACCCGTGGCGGCTGGACTGCTACCCGGGCGGCTCGAGCGCAGGCTCTGGAGTATCCGTCGCCGTGCGCTCGGCATTCGGCGCGATCGGCACCGACGGTGGCGGCTCGATCCGCTGCCCGGCATCCGTCAACAGCGTGGTTGGGCTCAAGCCGACCAACGGCCGCGTGTCGCGGCGCGGCGTGGTGCCGATGAGCGCGACCTTCGACACGGTCGGGCCGCTGACGCGGACGGTCGTGGACAACGCGCTGATGCTGACCGCGATGGCCGGGTACGACAGGCGAGACCCGATCAGCCTCGACGTCGAGGCGCCCGACTTCACCGCTGGCATCGAGCGAGGAGTCGAAGGCCTGAGGATTGGCATCGACCGCGATTTTTTCTTCTCGGCGAAGATGACCAACGATGTTCGCAAGTCGGCCGAGGATGCCCTGGATTTCTACTCCGCCGTAGGGGCGCAGATCGTGGAGATCAGGATTCCGGAGCTCTTCAAGGTGGTCTCCATCGCCATGCCGGTGATCCTCGCGGACACGACCGCGTACCACCGCTCGTGGATCCGCCACCGGGCGGAGCGCTACGAGCCGGCGACCCGAGTGATGATCGAGCTCGGAGAGATCATCCCGGCGACACATTACGCAACGGCCCAGCGGGCACGGCGATTGCTTCGCGAACGGGTGCGAGAAGCGTTCGGCGCGAACCGGCTCGACGCGCTGTTCGCTCCCACGATTCCCGGGCCGACCGTTCCGGTCGAGGATCTGGGCCTCGACCTGACGGAGGGCTCGGGCGAGTCGACCGGCTCATCGTATTTCCGCCAGTGCGTGATGGCGAACACCGTGGGCATACCGGCGCTCAGCTTCCCGGGCGGGTTTTCGAGCGACGACCTGCCGATCGGGCTTGCGCTGTTCGGCAGACCCCTCGACGAGGCGACCCTGTTCCGGATCGCCCGTGCCTACGAGGCGGCCCATCCCTGGCACGAGCGAAAACCGACGTTTCGTCCGGCGCCGGTGAAGCAGACCGCGTCCAGAGTTCGCTAGGTTTCGACTTTGCTGACGACGACCATCGCGGGCAAGACGGTGAGCCGCCTTGGATTCGGCTGCTACCCCCTGACCGGCGGTTATGGAGAGGTTGATCCGGGCCAGGGCTTTCGGATCATTCACGCCGCGCTGGAAGCGGGAGTGCGGCTGCTCGATACGTCGGACGCCTACGCGGCCGGCGCGAATGAGAAGCTCGTGGGCCTCGCGGTCGCGGATCGGCGCGAGGCGGCGGTGATCTGCACCAAGTTCGGTTGGGTCGGCGATGGCGACGGCAAGCCGCTCCGGCTGGACAGCTCGCCCGCCCAGGTTCGGCGGTCCTGCGACGCCAGCCTGCGGCGGCTGCGCACCGACTATATCGATCTCTACCTACAGCACCGGCAGGACCCGGCGGTTCCAATCGAGGAGACGGTCGGCGAACTGCTGTTACTTCAGCAGGAAGGAAAGGTGCGTTCGATCGGGCTGTGCGAGGTGACCGTCGAGACGCTCGAGCGTGCTTCCGCAGTGATGCCAGTGGCAGCCCTGCAAACCGAGTACTCGCTGTGGTCGCGCGAACCCGAGGCGGAGCTGCTGCCGGCGTGCGGGCGGCTCGGCATTCGTTTCATCGCCTACAGCCCACTCGGACGCGGTTTCCTCAGCGGGCGGATCAAAGGCCTCGACGACCTGCAGCCTGCGGATTTTCGCCGGACCCATCCCCGCTTCCAGGATGCGAACCTCGCCGGAAACCTGGACCTGGTCGACAGGCTCGAGGAAATCGCCGGGCGGCTCGGCCACACGACATCACAGGTGGCGCTGGCGTGGCTGCTGGAGCAGCCGTGGGACGTGATCCCCATCCCGGCCACGACGCGGATCGCACACTTCGAGGAAAACCTGAAGGCGCTCGACATCTCGCTCTCGCCGGAGGACCTCGAGGCTATCGCGACTGCTCTGCCACCCGATGAGGTGCACGGGGCGCGGCATCCGGCGGAGCACATGAAGACGATCAACCAGTGAGGAGGGCTGTCAGTGGGTACGTTTGACTCGATCGCGGATCTGCGGCCGTATGCGATCTGGAAGGGCGCTGTCGCCCGCGCCTTGAATGGAGAGCGGCTGACGGTGGCGCTCGTCGATCTCGAGCCAGACCTGCTCGTGCCGGAACACCAGCATGAAAACGAGCAGGTGGGGTTCGTGCTCAGAGGATCCGTCACGATGACCATCGATGGAGACGCACGGGAACTTCGGGTTGGCGACACGTACGTGATCCCGGGCAACGTCCGGCACTCGGCGCAAACAGCCTCCGACGGCGCAACCGTCGTCGACGTGTTCGCGCCGATACGAGCGGACTGGAGCGCGGCGCCGCGCCTCGAACCAACTCCCGGTATGTGGCCCTGAAGCACGAACCGATTTCCCTCGAGGAAATCAACGCGGCCCGAGAGCGCATCGCGGGACGGGCCGTGCGCACTCCTCTCATCCGTCTGAACGTCGAGGACGCACCCGGCGAGATTTGGCTGAAGCTGGAGAACCTCCAGCCGATCGGATCTTTCAAGATCCGCGGCGCGGTCAACGCGCTGGCGCAGATGGAGCCTTCCGAGCTGAGCGAGGGTGTGTGGACCGCGAGCGCCGGCAACATGGCCCTGGGAGCTGCGTGGTGCGCGCGGCAGATGGGTCTCGAGTGCACCGTTGTCGTGCCGGACACCGCACCTGAGGCCAAGGTGGCGCCACTCCGGCGCCTTGGCGCGACCATCGTTCCCGTTTCGCTCGATGAGTTTTTCGAAACGTTCAGCACCCGCCGCCGGGAAGGCATGAAGGGCGCGTTTCTCCACGCGTTCAGCGACCGGCGGGTGATGGCCGGAAACGGAACCATCGGGCTCGAGATCCTGGAGGACCTGCCTGATGTCGATGCAATCCTCGTCCCGTTTGGTGGAGGCGGACTGTCGTGCGGGATCGCTTCGGCGGTGCGCGGGGTTGCTCCTCGGGTCAAGGTGTTCGCCTGCGAACCTGAGACTGCTTGTCCATTCACGCGCTCGTTTGGCGCGAGGCGGGAGGTCGAGGGGACGTTCGAGCGCAGCTTCATCGATGGCGCCGGAGGGCCGCACCTGTACCCGGAGATGTACGAGCTGGCTTCGCGCCTGCTGGACGGCAGCTTCGCGCTTGCGGTCGATGCGGTCGCCGAGGCGGTCCGGCTGATGGTGGAGCGGAACCGCGTCGTGGCGGAAGGAGCGGGCGCCCTACCGGTGGCCGCCGCGCTCGAGGGCAGGGCCGGGCGGGGCCGGGTGTGCTGTGTCGTTTCGGGCGGCAACATCGACAACGCCGTGCTGGCATCGATCCTCCTGGGCACGTTCGCAACGAGGCAGTAGTGAGGGGTTGGTGAACGTGGATCGCACCCCCCGTGATGTCGTAGCGTGTGCATCGTGAGCCGGGAAGTCGAGGAGTTCAACCGGCGCCTGCTGCGCGCACGCGACGCCATGGACCGGGCCTACGCCCAGCCCCTCAACGTTCGCGCGGTGGCCGCGGTGGCCCACATCTCCGAGGCGCACTTCATCCGCAGCTTCCGCGCAGTCTTCGGGGAGACGCCGCACCGCTACCTGCAGCGGCGGCGGGTGGAGCGCTCGATGTTCCTGCTGCGCGATACCGACCGAAGCGTCACCGACATCTGTTTCGACGTCGGCTTCACCAGCCGGGGGACCTTCAGCCGCACGTTCCGCGAGATCGTCGGCGAGGCACCTTCGGACTACCGCGTCGGGCATGAGCCGATGGTCGTTCCGAACTGCTTCCAGACAGCGTTCACGCGGCCGATGGTGGCGGCGGGAGAGCAGGTGCGATCGAGCAGTTTTGGAGACGCCTCCGCGGCAGCCGCTCCCTAGCATCATGGTCGTACCCATCAAAACTGGCAAAGGAGAAAACAAGCGATGATCGCCAAGCTGAGCGTCACCTCCGTCTGGGTCCTCGACAAGGAACAGGCTCTCGACTTCTACGTCAACAAGCTCGGGCTCGAGAAGGGCTCGGACGTCAAGCAGGGCACCTACCGCTGGCTGACGGTGCGCGTCCCGGGCGAGCCAGGTACCGAGATCTCCCTGGAGCAGCCGGGTCCGCCGGTGCAGGACGAGGCCACGGCCGCGCAGCTCCGCGAGCTGATCAGCAAGGGCGCCATGAGTGGCGTGGTCTTCGTGACGGACGACGTCCGGGGTCTGTACGAGACCCTCAAGAAGCGCGGCGTCACCGATTTCATCCAGGAACCCGCCGACAACTTCTATGGCACCGACATGGCCGTCCGCGATCCGTTCGGCAACTCCATCCGGATCCTCCAGCAGAAGAAGGTCGCCCACAAGGCGTCAGCCTGACCGGGCCTGGCTTGTAGTCCCCAGGGTGGTTGTTGGCCGCGACATGGCCATAACCGCCCTGGGCAGCGCCGCACGAAGAAGTCAAGATAGGGAGTGCCGCAGATGTCCGAGAAAGAAAGGGTTGGAATCACTCCGAAGAGCTGGACGGCCCAGCAGCATCACGGGGTTTTGCACCTGGGCAAACGCTGGTATGTGCTGAGCGCCGACCTTGACGATGCCGGGGCGGTAAGAGGCGTGCGTCTCGACGGCCCGTACGCAGATCACGAGACGGCGGAAGCGCAGGTCGAGCGCGATCACGGAGAGCCCTTCCCTCCAGAGGACTGATTCGGACCACCCTTTGATTGGAGGGCCCACCGCCCCCTGTCATTAGGTGATGTGGTTTAGGTCTGCGGCTCGTATACCTCACATTGCACAGGAGCAGGCTCAATCGAGGGCCTGCAGACTGCAGAGGGTTGAGCGGGGCTTCGAATCGAAGCCGAACAAGTACGGATTTGGCCCACCCGCGGTCGATGAGGCTGAGCGCCTCGCACACCGCACCAACTCGCGTTTAGTAACGGGAGGGCCGACCCATGCGCCGCCTTCGCTTTTTTTGTTACGCCGGCACTTGCCCTTGTCGTGGGCATCGTGGCGACCAGCGCCGCATCTGCGGCAAGCAGTACCGCCGGCATCGCGAAGTTCAGCGTTCCAGTGTCCGTATCTGTCGCCCAGGGGTCCGGCGGAGGCTGCGCCGGCGGCACATGCGACTTCGGATCTCCCGCGCTTGGTTTGGAGACAGCGCCACTGGTTGACGATTTGACGATCACCAGCAACGATGCCAACGGGTTTCAGATCAACGGCTCCCTGACCGACGTGACCCAGGACGTGGAGACGGGCACCTGCACCGTTGTACCGGCGCACAACATCACCCCAGTCGGACTTGTGACGATGACCGGCGCCGCGACGACTGGCGGAACAGGTGGCGCCGGCACGGCAGCCGCCAAGCAGACGGTTACGGGAACAGCGCAGGGCGTGTTCACCAACGCGGGCGTCCCGCTGGCCACCGGCACAATGGACGAGCAGGTCTCCCTGACGCTGGTGCCTGTAGCGGGCACCCCTGCCAACAGCGTCGGCTGCTCGTACTCGATCGACTTCGCCCTGGTCGTGGTTGCGATCTAGCGATGCGCCGCGCTCTATTCGGATTGGGGGTGGCCGTTGCAGCGACTTTCGCGTTGCCGAGCAGTGTCGCGGCGGCGGACTCGCCCTACGCCGCGGTGGAGGTGGCCCCTGCTCGGGTCGAGCTGGCCGTTGCCGACGGGCGTCCAATCACCCGCCAGTTCACAGTTGCCAATCTGAGCAGCAGCCCAGAGGTCGTGACGATCCAGCAGACCGACTTCACCGTGGTCAACAACGCCTATCAGATCCTTCCCATCAAAGCCACGCCGTGGTCGATTTCAAATGGCCTCACGCTTTCGGCAACCACCCTCTCGCTGAAGGCAAAGGGACAGGTCCAGGTCGACTTGACGTACACGCCACTGAGTCAGACCGCCGTTCGTGCGGGCGCGCTTTTGTTCACGCCAACCGTGATTCCTGCCGGGCCTACGGGCGGCATGGCGTTGGTGGTGAAGCTTCAAGTCATGGTGCCGGTGTTGGCGGTGCCCAGTGGCAGCGACGGCAAGCTCGACTCGCGCGTCCAGTTGAGCGGCCGAACCGGACCGCTCGAGCTGTTGAGCGCCCTCGCAATCGGCGGCGTCAGCTTCCAGGAGCCGGGCACGATCCAGGCCCGCAGCAAATGGATCAACACCGGGAACGCCATCGGACGGTGGGACGTGTGGACGACGTGGACGAACCTCGGCCACGACTACGCACAGGTGGAAAGCCCGCCGGCGGTATCGATGCCCGGGCAGACGGTGAGCGTCACGGCTGACACCGCGCTCGATGTCAACCACCACGGTCGGGTCGAGCTCACCCCCACCTTTGGCATCATCACGGTGCATGCCACCGGCCAGCTGATCTTGCTGGGCCAGGCGAGCAACCAGGTAAACACGCGCGACCAGCTGGTGATCGTTGCGCCCTGGCGCGCGCTCGGGGTTCTCCTGGTGGTGCTTGCGTTCGCGTGGTGGGTCATCCGGCGGCGCACCATGCCGCACCGCGAGCGTTCTGTTCACCCCCGGTAGATACGTCTTGCGCGTTACGACTCAGCGACTGATGACGTGTGGATTGGCGGGAACGATCATATGAGTCGTGGGGGCGCCTGACCAGCCCGACCAGCCCGACCAGGCCGATTGGCCGGACCAGGTCATCGATCGCGCCTTGCTGCTGATCCAGGTCAACCGCAACGCAGACGCCTTGAAGGTCCTCCGCGAGCACCCCGAGGATGCCGCGGCGCGGATGTGGAGCGCGGTCGCGCTGCAGTCGATGAAGCGACCGCAGGAAGGGCTCGCCGAGGTTGAACGCTCGATCGGGATGGCGCCCGACGTCGCGGTGGCCCACGCCGTGCGATCCGACATCCTCCTCGACCTTCACCGCAACAAGGAGAGCCTCGAGGCCGCGCAGGAGGCGGTGCGCCTCGACCCCGAGCAACCGCTGATCATGGTGGCTCTGGCCCGCGCGGCCGCCGATGCGCGCAGGTGGAAGCTGGCGGAAACCGCCGCCGCCCATGCCGTCCACCTGGCGCCCGACCTCGCCGAGGCGCACGCCGCCGCCGGCTACGTGCAGCTTCGCCGCGGTCGCCGCAAATCCGCGGCGGGCCACCTGCGGAGCGCGAGGAAGCTCGACCCGGTCGATGCGATCGTTCTCAACAACCTCGCGCTGGCGAGATCGGCGTACCTGCCGAGCACCGAGTCGGTGAGGCTGCTGGAGGCCGCCGTGCAGATCGATCCGTCGAACCCTCTGCTGGTCGACAACCTCTACCTGAAGACAGCCGACCTCGCGCACGGCCACGGGTTCGACCGTCTCGACGTGCTCATGTTCTCGATGTACGGGGTCCTGCTCGCGATCGACGCCGTCATCGTCCTGGGCTGGGTCCACCCGCCGGCCATAGTCACGGCCATCGCGTTCGGGCTGACCCTGCTGCTCGTCATCGTTTACTCGGTAGCCGACGCCGTCAGGAATCGCCGGCGAATGCTGGCCACCGCGAAGTCGACGCGAGACCTCTACCGCAGGAGGTTCGGCTGGGACTACTTCGTGCAGATGGTCTATTTCGTCGTCACGTTTGCCATTCCAGGGCTCGCGGTCGCGATCATCGACTCGGCGCTCGGGCTTTCCGGAGTGGTCCAGTGGCTGATCGCGTTCGCGTTCATCATCGTCTGGACGATCACAGCACTGCCCTTCTGGTACAGGCGCGTCCGCCACTGGGCCGGCAGCAAGAAGTAACCGCTACGCGGTGAGCTCTTTATGGCCGGCGCGAGGATCTTCCGGCTGACAACGCTGGTCGCGATCGCCAGAACTGATCCAGCTGAAAGCCGGCGGGGCGGACGAACGGCTGGTTGGTCAACCTCGTCGCCCGAAGCTGGTCGATGCACAGCACCTCCGCCTCCCCACGCTTGCCGGCGACCACCAGGCTCCACGATCCTGCCTTGAGCACAAGGCCCAGGGGGCGAACGCTGATGGGTGGCTCCTGGTCGATCACGAGGTCGACCCAATGCGAGCGCTTGATGCTTCGACTGAGACGCCGGAGCTCGCCGTGCGGGATGTGATGCCCCTCGAATGGATCTGGGTCGTGAAGAAACCAGGAGGCAAGCTGCTCGGCCTCGGTCACGAGCATGGGCGCGATGGCGTTGAGCAGCTTGTTTCGAGTCGCTCGCGCCGGCACTCCAAGACCGAGACGGTGAGCGACCTCAGGCTGACCGACCAGGAAAAGTGACGCAGCCTCGTCGGTGGTCAAGCCTGTAAGGCGCGTCTGGAAGCCGTCCATCACCTCGATGCCTCCGTGCCCGCCGCGCGTAGTGAAGATGGGGACGCCGGCCTCGCTGAAAGTGTCGACGTCGCGAAGGATGGTTCGCTCGGACACGTCGAGCTGGCGCGCCAGCTCACGCGCGGTCATTCTGCCCCGAAGCTGCAGGATCTGCAGCATCTCCAGCACCCGCGCCGCACGCATATTTGCAGTCTAAAAGGAACATGACAGTAGATGTCCGGTTCAGCCTGTTACCGTCCGGAACATGGCAAGAGATGACGTTGAAGGCACCGGCACCCCTGGAGATCCCTGGCACCTGACCACCCCACCCGGCAGCAGCGAATTCGAGGCGTACCGCGACCCCGACGCCGACCCGCCGGCGCTGGTGGTGCAGGTCGGAAAGACGCAGCTGCGCTACCACCTGTCGTGCATCGAGGACCTCCACCGGATGCTGACGGACCACGGCGATTGGATGGCGCTTGGCAACACCGACGAGCAGAAGGAAGCCCCGGCCGGGACCGTGGAAGCCTGGGGCCGCTCGCCCAAGAACCCGGTTCACGGCTGGTACGGCATCAAGAAGGGCCTGCGGGGCCGCTTTGGCAACTACATCCCGCCTGTTCTCGAAGCGCTGGGTCTCGCCGAGGTGGAGCACAACCCCCGCAACAACCGCATGAAGGCGATCTGAGATGACGCTGGTTCCATACCGGACCTGAACGACTCCTTCAAGCAGTTTGCCGAAAGCCTGAAGAGTGCCGCTGAGCGGGCGGTAGCGTGACCGAGATCAGCTGATCAGCGGCAGCTGGGTTGCTGTCTTGCGCGATCGGGCATCCCGGCGCCGCGCTCGAAGTTGGAACGCCAGCAAGATGACTTCGTTGACACGCCTCTCGTAATCAGTGGGGCTGGCACCCTCCATCGACTTGAACACCTCGCGTGCGGCCGTCTCGAGCTGGTACCAGATGTCGCCCCCGCGCTTGAGGAACAGCGGGTGGCGCGAGTTGATCACCACAGTTGTGACGTCATGCTCGATCACCGTCTGGCTTCGAATTGAAGGATCAAGTGGGCGGACGATGACCTGGCCAAATCCACGACGCGAAGGTTCGTTCTCGCGCGGCAATCGGGCAGGCGCTTTGGTGGTCTCAGGCTTGGTGGCGTCGTGTCCATTGACCCGCGTTCGCTCCGCAACCTGAGAGCGCGCCGCCGCAACGCCGGGGAACGCATCCTCGCGCTCGGCGAGCTTCAACACCTGGCTCAGGAGGCGGCGGACCTGTTCGGCTGTCTTTAGTGCGGACGCCGGAGGCGGAGCCAGCTCGTCCTCAGCCAAACGCCTGGCGATCGGCGTGAGCAACGCATGCATTCTTTTCTCGACCGCGACCCACTCCACTCCGTCGCGGGCAAAGTCGCTCTTGTTCATCGTGAGCGGAACGGGCGCCAGGTCGATCTCGCCGACGAGGCGGGCCATCCCAGAGACCTGGACCGCGTTGGGGTGGCCGAAGAACTCGCCGCCGACGATGAGCCGGCCCAACTTGTAGCAGCGCAATCCCGGAACGTAGTCGACGCCGCGGCCTTCCGGCTCGGCCACTCCGTACCAGCCCTTGAGCGTGGTGCCGGCAGCGTGAACGGCAAACCGGTGCTCTTCCTGAAAGTTGATCGAGGGCGGTTCGACGCGAGATCCGTTGACGGTCATCTTCAGCTCGGCCCGCAGGATCAGCGGACGGTAAGTGTCACCGAGACGAGCGCTCAGCCGGCGCGGATCAAGGCGCTTGTCGAAGCCGTCGATCCGAATGCGGACGTACCCCTGGTCCGCGGGTACGCGCTTGGTAACCGTCTTCAGCTCGTAGGTCTTGAGCTTGGAGCGATCGCGGTAATCGGGGTCGGCGAAACGCCACGCATTGCCGTCACTAGGCCGGCTCGCTTCCACGGTGAAGCTGGCTCCGAGGTGACCTATCGCCGCCTTGCCGCCCTGACCATACTGGCCGAGCAGCTTGCGGCCGCGTTTGGGTGAGCCTCCCCAGCGCAAGTAGTTGCGCTCGAGCTCGGCCGGCCCCATCCCCTCCCCACCTCGAGTCTCGATCACAAAGTACGTCGTGTGGACTAACAGGAAGACTTCGAGCTGGCCGCCCTTGATACGCGAATCGATTGCATTGTCGACCAGCTCCATGACCGCATCGGCGGAAGAGCGGTAGTTGGCAAACAGAGACGCTGTGATCGCGGGGTCGATCCGCTCGCGGACTGTTACGCGCTGCGCCATTCCAGCCTGAATCTATACCCGATTCGAGGTGAGGATCCTTCTCGCCCGTTCTGGAGCACTAACGAGCTCGACGGGCACGAACCCTGACTTTCGACCTTAAGTTCCTAAAGTTAGGACGGAAGTCTTGCGTCGAGTCCTTGGCGGATTGGGCGACGCGGAATATGAGCAACGTGGTTCCTGGATTGAGGCCTCGTACGTATACCTCTTGCTCTCGAGGAATGCGATCTTTCTCGGCATAGCCGTAGGCCTTGAAGCCATACATCCTGGCCAATCGAGGTAACTCTTCCGAGAACGCAGCCTTGATCGCACCGCCTGCACCTGACGCCCCGAAGCCGTGAACGACCAGCACGACGGTCTCCCGGTCGCGACGGGCATTCTTGACCTCGACCGTCAGCTGCTCCATCGCCTCAACGACGGTCTGGCGAGAATGAGCGATGTCTACCTTTCGCACGGCATCACATACGAAGGATGCCTCACGGGGCCGATGCCGACGCTAACTAAGATGAAGGCGCTCCCGTGCGCAAGACTGACGCGTTCGCACACATCCTTCGCCGGAATCGATGACCGGAACACGCGAGCCGGCGGACGAAGGCTATCTCGATCGCGAAGGCGTCCGCCTCCACTGGTTGGAATGGACGCCATCTGGTACGCCCGAACTTCCGGCGTTCCTCCTCCTGCACGGCCTCAGCTCGAACGCCCGGTACTGGGAGCGGGTGGCTCGGCGCATGACCAATCGCCGGCTGGTTGCCCTCGACCAGCGATCTCACGGCCTGTCGGATGCGCCGTCGACCGGGTACGGCCTGGACGTCCTCGCCGCCGACGCCGGCCACGTCATCCGCAAGCTCGGGCTGGACCGGCCGGTCGTCGTCGGTCACAGCTGGGGAGGAACTGTTGCCCTCGAGGTCGGCGCGACGCCGAGCGAGCTGGTGAGCGGTGTGGCTGTGATGGACGGTCCGATCGCCTCGATGTCGGAACGCA
>Ga0185299_10003749_pt1 | contig 19431 bp, 22 predicted proteins | sample PaiPotPPA55metaG_FD_128002 | JGI IMG/M metagenome (GOLD analysis project Ga0185299, IMG submission 128002) | Iron sulfur acid spring bacterial and archeal communities from Banff, Canada, to study Microbial Dark Matter (Phase II) - Paint Pots PPA... ...
GCGTGTTCTTCCATAGCATCGCGCTGGCCGCCCTGGTAGGAATCTTGGTGACCCTGCAGGCGTACGTCTTTCCGTTCACCCGTCTGGTGTTGCCGTAGAGCTGGCGTAAGCGGGGGATTGAAGAGGGTTGGCGGTGTCACGTGAGTATCGCTGTTTCGCTGTTCGTGCCTTGCTTCGTGAATGAAGTGCTGCATGAGGTGGCAGTCGACACGGTCAAGGTGTAGTCAGCCGTACATATGAGGTTTCGGAATTTCTGGTGAAGATCGCGGCGGTTCCCTATCTTTCCACTGCGCTCAGCTGTCTCGCACAAGCGCGGCAACTCCACCGGAACTCGTTTGCCTGCGTCATCAGCGGCCTCCAGCCGCACCGCCGATAACGAAAAGATTCTGGTGCAGGGCGCACACGGACCGCGAAGGTTGGTCGTGATCTTGCAGAACGGAAGCTAGGATTCACCCTTTGTTCGCCCGCGAATAACCTTGGACACAGTAGTTCTTACCTGCCCGGCCCGGATTTCTGTGGACCCGAAAACGCCTGAGGGGCACGGTTTTCAGCGGCCGCAAAAGTTGCGCGCAAAATAAACCTCGCGTACCCTAAGGTGCATCTGAAATCAGGGCGCATTTCGCGGTCTTTGGCGGCACCCCGGTGACCTGTGGGGGCATGCGAAGGCCCGTTATAAACAGACTATGCGGTTCCATGCCAAAGGCGCTTGCCTGTTGCTTCTGTGCTGCCTGGCCGGTTTTCCGGCAGCACTGGCGCAACAGAAGCCGACAGGGTCGACTGGGACCTATCGAATCACGGGCGAAGCCACTGCTCCGCCGGCCGGGTCGCTCACTCTGGATGAGGGGTTGGCCATCCTGAATGCCGCACTCGATTCACGCCATCATAAGGGCTTCAGTTCCGATTGCTCACACTTCGTTCACGGACTCTATCAGCGCGCCGGTTTCTCTTACGAATACGCGCCCTCTTCGGACCTCTATGCGGGGATCGAGGAATTTCGCCGAGTGACAAATCCCCAGCCGGGCGATCTGGCCGTCTGGCCCGGACACGCGGGGATTGTGGTCAATCCCGCCCAGCATTCTTTTTTCAGTTTGCTGCGTTCGGGTCCGGGAGTCGATTCCTACGATTCTCCATACTGGAAACGCCGCGGCCGGCCGCGTTTTTTTCGTTACGTCAAAACGACTCCAAGCCTGCTCTCCGGCTCGATCCGGACCGCGAGCCTGAGTCCTACTCCGCTGGACAATGCGGGACGGCACCAGCCAACTGCTGACGATTCAAGTTCTGACGAATCGGAAGAGTCCTCAAGCGAGAGCGGATCCTCCGCCAAGCTTGCGGTGAAGCGATCCGTGAACACTGCAATTCCGACTGTTTCGGTGGTGCATTCCAGTCATCCCAAGCCCGAGCAGGTGAACGCAGCTTTCCTGCAAGCGTGCGCGGACTTGGAAGAGAACCTGCGCGGGCGGGACCTCTTCAAGTCGGCGCAACCGGTGATTGTGTTCGACCATGTCGCGGTAAGAAAGGTGCAAATCGCGGGGAACCAGGGCTGGGCGGAGATTCAGATCGACGAACTAGTCTCTCTCACAGGCGGCAAAGCGCAACTGCAAAAGCTTTCGGAACGGCAACGATGGCCTTTGAGCCGCCGCGACAAAACCAGCTGGGAACTGGCCGCTCCGCGAGGCACAATCTACCTGCCTCAGCAATTAGCGGTGCGCGTCCTGTCACATCAACTCGTGCAGATGACTGAGGAACGCCCCGACGCTACAGCCAGGCCACAGCAGAAGGCCGAGTTGGCGAGAGTTCTGGATTCGCTTCTGCGTGAATAGTTGGGCGCCTCAGAACTCAGGAACTCACCACTTGTTCGCCGCGCTGCTCCTCGGACCGTCGTAATCCCCGTGTTATAATCTTTTATTCCCAGTCGCTTAGAGCGCGGAGGACCGTATCGACAAACGTTTTATCCGTACCAATGACCGCATTCGTGCCCGCGAAATTCGCGTGATTGACGATGAGGGTGGGCAGATCGGCATTATGCCTCCCTACGAAGCGCTGAAGTTGGCCCGCAGCAAGAACCTGGATCTGGTCGAGATTTCGCCCACCGCGCAACCTCCCGTGTGCCGCATCATGGACTACGGGAAATATCTCTACCAGCAGGAAAAGAAGGAGCGCGAAGCCAAGAAGCATCAGAAGACCATTACCGTGAAAGAGGTCAAGTTCCGCATTAATGTGGACGACCACGATTACGAGACCAAGAAGAATCACGTGCTGCGCTTCCTGGATGGAGGAGACAAGGTAAAGGCGACCATCTTCTTCCGTGGCCGCGAAATGACGAGAACGGGGTTGGGGCGGCAGATACTGGAGCGGCTGATCAAGGACGTGGAACCGCACAGCATCGTGGAGTTCCGGCCGCGGCAGGAAGGCAACACGCTGCACGCCATTCTGGCGCCAAAGAAAACGGCGGCCGAGCGGGAAAAAGAAAGAGAACGGGAAGCCAAGCAGAAAGCGAAGCAGGAGAGAAAGCTGGCTCAGGAAAAGCTGGGACCGGAGAAGGGGACGACGGAAAGGGCGGTTCCGGAAAAGATGGCGCCAGAAAGCGAGAAGCAGCCGGCACCGGCTGCCGCCGCGGTTCCAAATCCAGTTTCGCAGGCTTAGTAGTTCAATCTGCGGTAGCGACGCGCGCGAGTCGAGCCAACGCTCCAGAGCAATTGAAGTTGAATACCCAAAACAGACGCCGGGCAACTGGCGGCTGATTCCGAGGAACTATGCCGAAATTGAAAACGCACAAAGGCGCGGCCAAGCGCTTCAAGAAAACTGGCACTGGCAAGGTGAAGCGGGGGCATTCGCACTTGCGGCACATCTTGACGTCGAAAGATAAGAAACGCAAACGCAAGCTGGGCAAGGGTACGCTGGTGAGCGACGGAGATCTTCGCAAAGTGTTGCGGATGATTCCGTATCAGTAAGTCAGTGGTCAGTGATCAGTGGTCAGAAAGTCGAAGGGTTTTCTGACCACTAGCCATTGCTCACTGACCACTGATTCAGGCGTGTGAAGAGGCCAGAGATCGCCGCCACGGCGAATCTTCCTTACCTCCAGCCGCCAGTACAGAAAGCAAAAAGGAGAAAACCATGCCACGTGTAAAACGCGGAACCAAACGCCGCGCCAAGCGCAAGAAAATACTTGATCGCGCGAGCGGATACTTCCTCACTAAATCGAAACTGTACCGATCCGCGAAAGAAGCCGTAGAGCGCGGCCTCAAGTTTGCATATAGCGGCCGGAAGCAGCGGAAGCGGCAATACCGGTCGCTTTGGATTGTGCGGATTGGCGCGGCCGCCAAACTGAACGGATTGAGCTACAACCAGTTCATCCACGGTTTGAAGAAGGCTGGGGTCGAACTGGACCGCAAGATTCTGGCGGACCTGGCGGTCAAGGACGCGCCTGCGTTTAAGACGCTGGCGGAACAGGCTAAGGGCGCGCTGGCGTAGTCGTCCTCAGCTCTCAGCTTTCAGCTATCAGCCCTAATCATTTGTCATTCCGAGCCGCTCGCAGCCGCGCAACGCGCGGAGAGAGCGAGTGAGGAATCCTGGTTTGTGCTTGTGCGAAGAACCAGGATCCCTCGCTTCGCTAGGGAAGACAATTTTTTCTTACCTCAAATATAGATGGCATATTCCGTTTCCAAACTGACGGATTACTCGGCGGGGGCGCTGGAGAAGGCCGCTGCGGGGTGCGTTCGTGCGTGTGCCGACGAAGCCGCGGCCGTGCGCAACGATGCTGAACTAAAGGCGTTTCGCGATCGGTGGATGGCGCGCAAGAACGGGATCCTGACGCAGATTAATGATCTGTGGCTGAAGGGCGCTCCCAAGGGTGCGAAGCGGGAAGCGGGGATTCGCGTTAATGAGTTGAAGGCGCGGATTCAGGAAGTGGTGGAGGGAGCGAAGGTTAATCGCGAGGGTGGGCCTGCTGCGGCGGAACGCGTCGACATTACTCTTCCCGGGGTGCGGCGGCCGATTGGTGCCGAGCATCCGGTTATCAAGACGACGAACGAGATGGTTCGGGTTTTTCAAAAGCTTGGGTACTCCGTTGCCGACGGGCCTGTGGTTGAGACTGACTATTACAACTTTGAGGCTTTGAATTTTCCTCCGAACCATCCGGCGCGGGATACGCAGGACACTCTTTTCATCGCGGGGCAGGAGGGAAAGGCGCAGCGGGAGCGGTTGCTGCTGCGGACGCATACCTCTCCGGTGCAGATTCGGACGATGGAGACGATGCGGCCGCCGATTCGGATTGTGATTCCCGGGACAGTGCATCGCAACGATCCTCCGGATGCGAGCCATTCGCCGATGTTTCATCAGATCGAGGGGTTGGCGGTCGACACGAACATCACCTTCGGCGATTTGAAGGGGACGCTCGATCATGCCATGAAGGAATTTTTTGGATCGAATGTGAAGACCAGCTTCCGCCCGTCGTTTTTTCCGTTCACCGAGCCCAGCGCGGAGATGTTTGTTTCGTGCTTCATTTGCGGCGGGAGCGGGAAGCGCGGGACGGATCCCTGCCGTCCATGCAAGCAGACGGGGTGGATTGAGATTCTAGGATGCGGCATGGTGGATCCGAATGTGTTTGAGTTTGTGAAAGACAACGGGTACGACCCGAAGAAAGTTTCGGGATTTGCCTTTGGCATGGGCTCGGACCGGATTGCTTTGTTGAAGTATGGAGTGGATGATTTGCAGCTGTTCTTCAATGGAGATGTCAGGTTTCTGGAGCAGTTCGGATGAAGTCGTTGGTCGTTCGTCGCTGGTCGTTAGCCAAGAACTGCGGAGGCATCGTGAGGATTTCTCGATGTGCCCTCTTTGGCGTCGAGTTGCGAGGGTCTCTTCGACAGGCTCAGGGCAGGCTCTTCAGCGCAAAGAACGCGCTTCAGGATGACAGAGCTTTTTTGTACGCATGAAGCTGGCGGGACGCCGGCGCTATACCATGAAGCTTTCTCCACAATGGATTCGCGACTTTGTTGATCCCACCGTCGATGACCGGCGGCTGGCTGAGGATTTGACTGGCGTTGGCATTGCTGTGGAGGGAATCAGCGGGGCGGGTGCGGACGCCGTTTTTGAGATGGAGATTGGGACCAATCGTCCGGACGCTATGAATCATTACGGCGTCGCGCGGGAGGCTGCGGCTATTTATAATCTGCCGTTAAAGCAGCTGTCAGCCTTCAGCCGTCAGCCGTCAGCAAAACCCTCTCCTAAATCTTTCCCGATCACCGTCGAAGAGCCAGCGCTTTGTCCTCGCTTCTCTGCGCGAGTGATACGCGAAACCAAGATCAAACCTTCGCCGACAAAAATTGCGCGGCGGTTAGCGTTGCTTGACCAGCGGCCAATCAGTAACGCTGTCGATGCTACCAATTATGTTTTGTGGGAGATGGGCAAGCCTACGCACGTCTTCGATATGGACCTGCTCGAGGGCGGACGGTTGATCATTCGGCGCGCGAAAGATGGCGAGAAGCTCAAGACGCTGGATGGCGTGGAGCGGAGGCTTACCTCAGAAGATCTCGTCGTCGCCGATGCAGTTAAGCCGGTGGGACTCGCGGGAGTGATGGGCGGGTTCGACACGATGATTACAGATAAGACGCGGAATATTTTGATCGAGTCGGCCTGGTGGGATCCGGCTACGGTGCGCAAGAGTTCGCGGCGGCATGGGCTGCACACGGACGCATCGCACCGGTTCGAGCGTGGGGCGGATTTTGAGGCGACGGTCTTGTCGTGCGATCTGGTGGCGGCGCTCATACTGGAATCGGGCGGCGGAGAATCGGTTGGCAATGTGGTTGATGTGGTATCGAGGCAGATCGACCTCGCGCCCGTGGTGCTGCGGGTTTCGGAGGTGCGGCGCATTCTGGGGGGATATCTGGAGGCGGGAGAGATTTTCCGCATCCTGAAGAAGCTTGGGTTCACGGTGATTCCTGAAGGACAGGCGGACGCGCAGTTTCGCGTGCATATTCCGAGCTGGCGGTTGGATGTGGAGCGCGAGATCGATGTGATCGAGGAAATCGCGCGGTTGCATGGCTACGACAAATTCGAAAATACTTTGCCGGCCTTCAGTGGCGCGGTAGTGGAACTTCCGCAGGCTGCCATGGACGCTGGTTTGCGGGGGCGGGCTCTGGCGCTCGGGTACAACGAGGCGGTTTCGCTGACGTTTATTTCACATGCGGACGCGGAGAAGTTTTGTTCCGCCTCGGTGCTGGAAGTTGAGAATCCGCTGAGCGAGGAAGCGTCTGTGATGCGGACGTCAATGGCTCCGGGGATGCTGGATATGCTGGCATGGAATCTTAATCGCGATTCAGAAAACGTCCGGCTATTCGAGATGGGCCGGGTGTACGAGTTACGAGGCGGGGAGCGGGTTGAGCCGGCGCGCTTGTGCCTGGGTGCGACTTTGGCTGCGGTGAAGGCGTCGTTGCCGGTGGCCGGAGTGCTGGATGTTAGCAAAGGCGAACATGCTGCGGCGGCTGAGGCATTCCGCTCGTTCAAGGGTGATGTGGAGAATCTGCTGGCGGCATTTGCGTATGGTGAGTTGGGTTTCGACCGGGAGACGGCGGAGTATTTTCATCCGGGACGTTCGGCGCGGGTTTTGATTGATGGGGCTGTCGTTGGGCAATTCGGGCAGATTGCCGAGACTGTGAAGGCGGAGCGGAAGTTGCGTCAGGATGTTCTTCTGGCGGAGATCGATGTGGAGCGATTGCATGTCGTGGGATTGCGGACGGTTCGCTTCGCGCCGCTGGGGAAGTATCCGGCGGTGGAGCGGGATTTTTCGTTTGTGTTTCGCGATGAGGTGGAGTTTGAGGCGATGCGGCGGGCGGTGATTGGGCTGGGCATTCCCGAACTGCGCGAATTCAAGCCCGTCGAGATTTTTCGTGGCGGAGCGATTGGAACGGGGAAGTATTCGATTCTGCTGCGAGTGAAACTACAGTCGGATGAAGGCACACTGCGCGATGAGCAAATTGCGGCTTGGGCTGCGCAGATCGTTGCGGCGCTGCAGGGCTTGGGCGGGGTGCAGCGGGCTTAGTCATTGTTGATTTATGATTGCTGATTGTCGATTGAAAAGTCCACCCCCGGAAACAGAAAAGAACCTTTACCACAGAGGACACGGGGTACCACGGAGTAGGGCATTTTTGCCCCTCCAATCTCGGCGATTCCGGATCAATCATCAATCAGCAATCATCAATTTCTTTCCTGTGCTAATCTGCCAACTATGGCGGATGTTGTTTCTTCTTTGTCCAATCCAACCAAGCATTTTCTTAGCGACAAGGTTTCGCAGTTTACCGAGTCGGTGATCCGGGAGATGACCCGGCAGGCGATGCTTTATGGGGCGGTGAATCTGGCACAGGGGTTTCCGGATTTTGCGGCTCCCGCGGAGATCAAGCAGGCGGCGCGGGTGGCGATTGACAATGATGTGAATCAGTATGCGATCACCTGGGGCGCGAAAAATTTGCGCAACGCCATTGCGCGGCAGATGGGCGTGTGGCAGGGGATTGCGGTTGATCCGGAGAAAGAAGTCACGGTTTGCTGCGGGTCGACAGAGGCTATGATCTCGACACTGCTCGCTGTATGCAACGCCGGCGATGAGGTGGTGATCTTCGAACCGTTTTATGAGAATTACGGTCCGGACTCGGTGCTGAGCGGGGCGCGGCCGCGGTTTGTGAAGCTGAGGCCGCCGGCGAGTCGAGAGGGTGAGTGGACATTCGACGAGAAAGAATTGCGATCAGCATTCGATAGGAACACCAAAGCCGTCATACTCAATACCCCCAACAACCCAACTGGGAAAGTGTTCACGCGGGCGGAACTGGAGTTAATTCGCGATCTGTGCGTTGAGTTCGATGTGCTCGTGATCACGGACGAGATTTACGAACATATCTTGTACGACGGGACCGAACACATTTCGATGGCTTCGCTGGACGGAATGCGCGAGCGAACGGTGACGATCAACGGGATGTCGAAGACGTACAGCGTGACCGGGTGGCGTGTGGGGTGGGCGGTGGGTCCGGAGAAGGTTACGAATGCGATCCGGAAGGTGCATGATTTTTTAACGGTGGGTGCGCCAGCCCCACTGCAGGAAGCGGGCGTGGCGGCGTTGAGTTTGCCGGCCGAATATTACGCGAAGCTGGCGGAGGGATACCGGGTGCGGCGGGATCACTTAATTCCCGCGCTGGAGGCGGCGGGGTTCAGGTGTTTTCGTCCGCGGGGAGCTTATTACGTGATGACGGACATTTCGGCGTTTGGATTTCACGATGATGTTTCGTTTACGAAGTATTTAGTCAAGGACATTGGAGTGGCGGCGGTCCCGGGGTCGAGTTTTTATCGGGATCCGCGGGAAGGGGCGCGGCAGGTGCGGTTTGCGTTCTGCAAGAAAGTGGAGACACTGGATGCGGCGGCGGAAAAGCTGGAGAAGTTGCGGGTGCGGTAAATGCAGTGGTCAGTGGCTAGTGGTCAGTGGTCAGAAAATCCGCCTCGATTTCTGACGAATATCCACTCACGGCCAGGGAGAATCCCACGCTGACGGCACGCGCGCATGAAAGTTTTACTTTGTGATCACGCCGCAGGCTATGCGGTCGCCGGAGTTGCCAGAGGGATCGGTCTTGTAGTCGTCGCCTTTGGCGTGGATGACGATCGCCGTGCCGCCGTTGCTGAAAAGCGAGTGAGCGCCTTCGCCGAGAGTTACGTCTTTGTCTTCCATCTTCAGATCGGCTTTGCCTTTGGCGTCTACGGTGAAGTTGTGCATGTCGCCGGCGTGATGGCCTTCGGGATTCTCCAGGCCGTGCTTTTTGGCTTCGGGATTGAAATGCGGGCCGGCCGATTTGAAGTCGAGGGCATCGCACTTGGAGTTCTGATGAAAGTGGATGGCGTGCTCGCCGGGCGGAAGATCATGAAGGCGCAACTGGAGCCCGACACCTGGCCCTTGCGTCCAGAGGCTGATCGTGCCAACGGCTTTGCCCTGGGCGTCCTTGAGTTCGACTTTGGTCTTGGCGGCGCTGGGGAGGGCGGTGATGGTCAGAACCGCGGTAAGGGCGATGAGCGAAAATCCAAAGTGTTTCATGCGGGAGATTATAGCTAACTTTGTGGCGACGCGGCCACGCCGGGACCAACGGGACCTGCTTGATCCACAGGGAGGTGGAGTATACTGCGGGAAAGTTAGAAATCCTTTCGGGAAAGTGCAATCATGGCGTTGAATGCGGTGGAGCAGGTGACGGATCAGGTTCCGGCGGATTATTTTCAGGCGCTGGAAGAGAAAATTTACCGCACTATCGAGATGTACAAAGCGGCGCGCCAGGGGCAGGCTGTGGCGGAACGCGATGCGCAACGCGTGCGTCAGCAACTGGAAGAGCGCGAAGAGCAGTTGGTGACATTGAAGCGTGAGGCCGTGCAGTTGCGGAAAGAACGGGAAGAGATTCGCGGGCGTGTGGAGAAGATGCTGGAGCAGATTGAGTCGATTGCGGAGGAGCGGGCGAGCTAGGCTTCGGGCTCCGGCTTTCGGGCTTCGGGAACTGCGGACTTGATGGACGGATGGCTAGGGTTCGATAGGTAGACGCTGAAAGCAGATTCCCCGCTTCGCTCGGAATGACAAGATAAAGGGAATAGGTTATGGCTACGGCTGCTAAAGATTCGACAGTGAAGGACGCGCAGAATAGCAGCGTGCGGGTGGAGATCTTTGATCAGGCTTACAACCTGCGAGGCTCGGATCCGGAGTATATCTTGAAGCTGGCGGAGTATGTGGACGCGAAGATGCGGGCCGTGGCCGAAGCTACGAACACGATTGATACGGCGCGGCTGGCGGTTTTGGCGGCGCTTAATATTGCCGATGAGTATCATCTTTTGAAGAGGAAGCAGGATAGCGGGGCAACCGATTACCAGAAGCGGGCGCATCTATTAGCAGATGCCCTGGATGAAGTGTTGGGCGAGAACCGCAAGGCAGGCTAGCCCCTTCGGCTTGGCTGAGGGCAAGCTGGGACGGGCCGGAGTGCAGTTCTCTCTTCTCTTAGCGCTGCTGTCCGGCGGCGCTTTGTCACAGGAAACAACCTTTCATAGCCAAACGAATGTGGTGGTGATTCCCGCGTTGGTAAAAAGCGCGAAGGGCGCGATTGTGTACGGACTGGGAGCCAAGGATTTTCTGGTCGAGGACGATGGCGTAGAGCAAGTGGTGCGCCTGGATGAAGCGGCGGAGGGGTCGCAGGTTTCGGTGGTGGTGGCGATTGAGCGCGGGCGGCGCGCAAACTACGAGTTTCCGCGGATTCGCGGGTTGAGTGCGATGCTGGATCCGATGGTGGAAGCGGGGTTGGGCAAGGTGGCGATTGTAGAGTTCGATAGTGAGGTGCAATTGGTTCAGGATTTCAGCAACGATTCCGGAAGGACTGCCGGGAACCTGCGAGGATTGCAGGCCGGGGATGGTGGAGCGGCAATTCTGGATGCGGTGGGCTATTCGGTGAGGCTATTGGAGAAGGCTCCGAAGGAGCGGCAGCGGGTGCTGCTGCTGATCAGTGAGACTCGCGACCATGGCAGCCACGAGGCCAGGGTGGACGACGTGGTGGCCGAGATCGGACAGAGCAATACAGCGGTGTATGCGCTGGCGTTTTCGCCTTCGCGATCGAATGTGCTGGATACGATGCGGGGGAACAATCTCGGCGAGATGCACGAGGGTGTGAATTTTCTGGATTTGGGGTATAGGTTGGGGCAGGCTATGAGGAAGAATATACCGGAGACGATTGCCTCCATGACCGGAGGCGAGTATGAGTGGTTCGCAACTGGAAAAGGATTTGATGCGCGGATGATTGATTTCACCAATCATGTGCACAGCCGTTATTTGTTGAGCATTGAGCCGAAGAGTCCGCATGCGGGGTTCCATCGGATCCGAGTGCGGTTGAGGAATCCGGGAGACAGTGTGGTGCTGGCAAGGAGCAGTTATTGGGCTGTGGGCGCGGAGAAATAAGAGCCGGGGTAGGGAGAGCAAAGGCAAGAGCAAGAACAAGAACCAAAGCAGCGGGCGGGAGTGCCCGCTCCATACAAACCCGCTCCACTCAAACCCGTTCCGCACAAGCCGGTGCCGGATTGCAAGCGGGGAATCCTCTGGCGACATTACTTTGGATGCAAGTGTTCTGCCAACTATTTGCGGTCTCCCTATTGCTAATTCACGTGGAGTTCTCCTAGCATCACAGATGAAAGCCGGCCTGCGGGGTTGGTGATGGCGGTAACCGATTTTTGAACCAATGCTGAATGAACGGGGACTCGACTCGAACTAGGATCCGGTGTGCGACGCTCCGCCATGCGGAGATGCCTAAAGGGTCTCGGCGGGTTCCCAACGTCTACCGACGGGTTCATTCTCGGCCCGTCACACGGCACAGTGGGTCGGCTTGATAAAGACAAAATCGGCCATTAGCTTCTAGCTTTTGGCTTTTAGCTTTTAGCTAAAGGCCAAAGGCTAAGAGCTAAAGGCTGCATTCCTGCTAGACTGATCAAGTAGCAAATCCCTGGTTTCCCGCATCTAATTAAACTGTGTTTCCACAACTCTTTCATATAGGGAAATTCTTCCTGCCGACGTATGGATTCCTTGTTTCCCTGGGCGTCCTGATCGGATTGTGGATCAGCGTGCGCAACTCCGAAAAGCTGGGAGTCGACGGCGACAAGGCGTGGAACCTCGGCATTCTGGTGGTGCTTGCGGGCATCATCGGGGCCAAGGTGCTCTATATCATCAACGACTGGAGTATCTACAAGGATCATCCGGGCGACATCTTCAGTTTAGCGACGCTGCAGGCGGGCGGAGTTTTTTCAGGCGGATTGCTCGCCGCTTTTTTGGCGGCAGCGTGGTATGTGCGCAGGCATCACATGCCAGCCCTTGGTACGTGCGACGCCTTCGCGCCCGGACTCGCGCTAGGGCACTCGATCGGTCGTATTGGCTGCTTTGCGGCGGGATGCTGCTATGGGAAAGAGACACATCACTGGTGGGGAGTGGTCTTTCACAATCCGCTGGCGAATTCGATTACCGGGACGCCGCTCGGCGTGCCGCTCGAACCTACGCAATTGTTCGAGTCGGCGGTCGAGCTGGCGAATTTCTTCTTCCTAATGTGGCTGCTCAAGCGGAGGAAGTTTGAAGGCCAGGTGATTGGCGCGTTCATGTTCATCTACGGCGTCGCGCGATTCTTCCTCGAATATTTGCGTGACGATCCGGGCCGCGGCTCGGTGTTCGGCGGTGCGATGACGGGCACGCAATTGATCGCGGTTGGGCTGGTGCTGGCTGGCGGGCTGATCTGGTGGCTGCGGCCGGGGTCGAAGCCGGTGCCGGCGCGAGCGGTCGGCGCCACGCGTTAAGGAAAGACCACCCTACTTCCCGCGTTCCGGGGCAAGTCTGATTTCGAAGATGCTTGGCCAAAGTTTCCCGGTGACAAAAAGTCGCTTGTGAAGCGGATCGTACGCGATCCCGTTGAGCACGGCTTCAGGTTCGAGACGATAAACTGGGCTCAGAAGTCCGTTAAGGTCAATCCACCCAACTACCTCCCCGGTCAGCGGAGAAATCCGGGCAATGCGGTTACTGTGCCATATATTGGCGAAAATCTGGCCCTCGACGAACTCTAGTTCATTTAGTTGGTCAACCGGAGTCGATCCCTCGTGGACCCTGAGACGGCGACTTTCCTGAAAAGTTTCGGCGTCGAGAACACGAATCTCCGACGTTCCGTCACTCATAAATAATTGATGGCCATTCGCAGCGAGACCCCAGCCTTCTCCGGAGTAAGAGAATTTCCGCAACAGCCGGAAGTTGTTCAGGTCATATACAAAACCGACTCCTGACTTCCATGTAATCTGAACGATTTTATCTTTAACAAGGGTGATCCCTTCCCCGAAATACTCCGACGCCAAATCAAAGCGTTGAATCACCTCCCCGGTTTCCAGCCGCACCTTTCGAAGTGACGACTGGCCATTGCGACCTGTGCCCTCATACAGAAAGCCATCGCGATACGCGAGACCTTGGGTGTAGGCGGAGGAGTCGTGCGGAAACACTCGAACGATCGCGAAGATGTACTTGGGCGTGGACCCCGCTGAAGCGTTAGCTTGCCCTAGAAGAAACGGACTGCATATGGTTAACAGAAACAGGACGACAAGCCGCGAACGAATTGCTTTCATCCTCATAGAACCAGCTAATTATCGCATTGCGACGAGCACGCAGTTCGATCAATGAGTGCAACAGCGATGTTCCACAAGCTGGTCCCGAACAACTCTACGGTCCAGCGAAGCGAGAAAACTTCGGTTGCCGCCCCGGCCTCTCCTGCCGCCAGAAAAAAGGGCCAGCAATATCGCTGGCCCGCCTACATTCAATTTTGCCGAACTTACTTCGTGCAGGTCTCGCTGATCATTTTTACGTCGGTCACGCTCAAATTGCCGATCGCCTCTTTACTGGACGCCTTCTCGACCTGTCCTTCTTTCTTCTCCTCGGCTTTCGTTTCAGGGCTGGCGGTCCCGGTGACGGTTACCTGATGGCCAATGTGCTGGTCAAGCTTAACGCTGTCGCTGCGCAGGTCATAGCTCTTCCCGTCTGTTCCGGTGAGAGTCACTTCGCCCGGCTGAGTGCCTTTTTGCAAACACCCGGTGACGGTGAGGGGTTGAGCCGCTGCTGTCGGCGCTAACGGTGCAGGTGCCGCAACTGGCACGGTTTCTGGCTTGGCGGCATCTTGACCCAGCGATGCGGTCGACGCCAAAAGTGCAAATGCAAATACCACGAACATCAGCTTCTTCATATTATTAAAACTCCTTCGGCCAGAAGCTAGAAAGGTTATCTGTCAGTCTGAGGACCTCCGAAGCCGCTGCGACGTCAGCGTCTTCCGCGGTCCTCCATTACAAATGAGAGGGTTTCTGATCTGGCCGATAGAGAGGGAACGGATGACTCGGCCTCGGACCTCGTCCCGACGATACTGTGCTCAGCGTGGACAGCAGGCGCATTGGGACTTTATCTGCCAGCCAATGCGCCACCCGCTCCCGCGCTACAAGCAACATGGCAAGGTTATCTTGTCGAAAGATGCCCGTCTGCTCACAATTGCACGTTTCTGAGAATGCTCTCAGACACCAGCATGGCTGGCACGGCGGGCGGCTACACTCTGGTTACTTGTAAGCGGCCCCGTTTCCCGGTGCAATCAGTTCTTGGGGAGGAACCTATGGGACGCATCTTCGGCTTTCTCAGCGTCGTTATTGTAATGGGCGTCGGGATGTACATTTATTCCAGGCAGGCGACCAGCTCTTCTGCTGCCGCCGGGGCCAACAATCCGCAGGCCGCCATCAACATCACTGGCGTGAGGAGCGATCTGACGAGCATCGCCCAGGCCGAGCGCCGCTACTTCGCCAGCGAAGGAAAATATGCTTCGTTCGACGAACTGGTGTCGGCGAACTACATTAGCGTGGCCCGGCAGCGTCCGCCTTATAGTTATGAGGTCCAGACCAGTTCCAGCGGCTTTCATGTAGTTGCGACGCGCTCTGGCGCCAATGTCGGCGGCACGCCGGCGCAGCTTTCGGTGGATGAGAACATGGAGTTTCAGAGCTCGGAGTAGGCTATGCGGACAGGCGGGATTACTCACTCTGGGTTACTTCCGAAATTAAATGTAAGCGCTACGGTCCCGTCTCGTTCGTTTAACGACCGGTGCTGGATTTTTGGATCGTTCACGTCTGCCCCAGGTAGATGCTTTCGTAAGAATAAGTCGACGAGTCGCACGTTATAGATTTGACCCGGTTTGAGGGACAAATCATTCAACACTTGCGCGTCTGCACCGACGATGTCGATACTACTTATGTAAAACTGCTTGCCCTCGTCCACATCGATTTCCAGAAATCCGAGCTTCTTTTCATCATCAAACGTGATCTCAGGAGCGGGGGTGAAATTGATATAGCCGAATTCCCCGTAGGCGTAGCGCAGATTTTCCAGGCCCTTCACTATGGCCTCGCGCTCGAGAATATCGCCGTCCTTGATCGGGAACAGGTTACGTAGCGCTCTTGAGTTAGTAATCGCACGGTTGTTGCTAAAAGTGATGTGGCCCAAACGGTACTGCGGGCCGGCGTGGATGTCGAAGGTGACGATAAACTGATGAGTGTTCTGCTTGTCCTCGAGTTGCTGTGTTGAGACCTTAACCGCAGCCTTGAAATAACCTTTGTTCTGAAAGCACATTCTTATGGGTTCCGGGAGAGAATCCGCCCATTGCGGGCCTACGTATGTTCGGGATTTGAGGTCGGCCGCGCATTTCTTGACATCCACGCCATCCAACCGAGTGTCGCCCCTGAACCGAACTTCCGCAAGGTGGATGCCGGTGGCTATCTGACCGGCGATGGAAATCGATGCCAACGCCAACATGGTGCGAAGCATGACACCCGTTCTCATGTCTAGGATTGTAGCGCCGCTTCATTGTCGTACCAGTCTGGCGTAAACAGTTTGATTACACCAACTAGCGCCCGGACCGGTTCAAGCCATTCATCGTCATGGCCTGTAGTATGCTTCCCTCCGAATGCCGGAAGCTTTTCCCATTCTTATTTCAGTTGCGCCTGACGACGCTGGCAAGCGCCTCGATCAGTTGCTGGCGGCGCAGCTTGAGGTCAGCCGGGCGCGGGTGCAGCAGCTGATTTCCGAAGAAAAGGTTCTGGTGAACGAAGCACCTACAAAGGCTTCGCTGAAGCTGCGGGGCGGGGAGCACATCACCGTGCTCGGGTCGGCTGAGCGGACTCCACTACGCGCTATTGCGGAGGAGATCCCTCTCGACATCGTGTATGAAGATGACGATCTGGCGATCATCAACAAGGCTGCGGGAATGATGGTGCATGCGGGCGCGGGCGCGACCGAAGATCAGCGGAATCGCGGGACGCTGGTGAATGCGCTGCTGCATCATTTCGCGACGCTGTCGGCGGTAGGTGGGGAGATGCGGCCGGGGATCGTGCATCGGCTGGACAAAGAGACCAGCGGGTTGATCGTGGTGGCAAAGAATGATGACGCGCATCGCAAGCTGGCGGCGCAGTTTGCCCGGCGCGAGGTCAAGAAAACTTATATTGCGCTGGTGCATGGGTGGGTGAAGAAAGATCGCGGAACGATTGCGGCCAGCATCAGCCGCGACCGGATACGCCGTATACGGATGACGACGCGCGGAACGGGCGGGCGCGATGCGGTCTCGCACTACAGCGTGTTGCGGCGGCTGGAGACGGCGTTTGGCAGGTTCACGCTCGTCGAGGTAGAGATCGATACGGGACGGACGCATCAGATTCGGGTGCATATGGCGTCGCTCGGGCATCCCGTGGTCGGCGATGTGTTGTATGGTGCGCCGCGCGAGATGCGGGCCAGGCGCGGGCGGGCGACCGACGAAGGTGGGGCGATCTCGCTGGCGCGAAATTTTCTGCATGCGGCGCGGTTGGAGCTGGCACACCCGCGGACGGGGCGACCGATTGCGCTTGAGAGTCCGCTTCCGGGGGAGCTGGAGGCATTCTTGGCGACTATCGAGAGAGACGTTGCGAGCAACGTCTCTACGCAAGACGTCTAGGCGCGCTCACGCGCCTCGGACGGATATAATGTTGGTGTCGATGAAAACTTTGGGGACGAAATTCATTACGCTGTCCAGGCTCGTTCTGGTGGCGCTCTTTGCTGTGGGGGCGACGGCCCAATCGGGGGCTCCAGCTTCGACTGCTCCGGGTTCGAGCGCTCCGGCGCCTGCAGCAGCTGCGCAGGAGCAGAAGGCTGCCGATCCGAATGCTGCGGACGGAGTCGATCCGGTCGCCACCATCCGTGCGACTACGAACGAAGTGAACGTCGTCTTCACGGTCACCGACAAGCATGGACGGCGCATTACGGATCTGAAGCAGGGCGACTTCCGCGTGCTCGACGATAATAAGCCGCCGCAGGAGATTCGCAGCTTCCACGCCGAGGCCAACCTGCCGCTGCAGGTCGGGCTGCTGATCGATGCCAGCAACTCCGTGCGCGACCGGTTCAAGTTCGAACAGCAATCGGCCGTCGAGTTTCTGAATCAGACGATTCATCCGCGCTACGATCAGGCGTTTGTAGTTGGTTTCGACGTAACGCCGGAGGTCACGCAGGATTTCACCGACAACACCGAGAAGCTGGCGCATGGCGTGCACGAACTGCGTCCTGGCGGCGGTACGGCCCTCTACGACGCGTTATATTTCGCGTGCCGCGACAAGCTGTTGAAGGCTCCGAAGTCGACCACGGTGAGGCGCGCCATCATTTTGTTGAGCGACGGCGAAGACAACCAGAGTCACGTAACGCGCGAGGAAGCGATCGAGATGGCGCAGCGGGCCGAGGCCATCGTCTACACCATCAGCACCAACGTAAGCGGGACCAAGGGCGCGGGCGACAAAGTGCTGGAGCGCATTGCCGACGCCACCGGCGGGCGCCCGTTCTTCCCGTTCCAGATTCGCGATGTCGCTAATGCTTTCGCCGAAATTCAGGACGAACTCCGCAGCCAGTACGCCATTTCCTATAAGCCGGCGGACCTCAAATCCGACGGGCATTACCGCACGATTGAAATCGTCGCCAATGATCGAAAGAATCTTCGGGTGCGGTCGCGGCGCGGATGGTACGCGCCGGGGCGCTAAAGTCTGACCTCGGACATCAGATGTCAGACCTTGTCCAAGCAACAGTAGCCTAGGCTGGATTTTCTTCAGACTCAGAGTACAATCTGCGGCGACCGGCAGGAGGCATCTTGTGTCCCATCCGCTCGCCGTTACATTCTGTTTACTTCTGGCACCGTCAGCATTGGCGCTCTGGGCGCACTCGCAACAGGCCGAGACGGGTGGGCACGCCGCGGAGGAAGTCGCGATCAAGGCTGCCATTGCTGAGCGATGGATGGGCGGGTGGAATAATCATGACGCCCATCAGTTTTCTTCAATTTTCGCCGAAGATGCCGACTTCACGAATGTCCGAGGACAGAGCGCTTCCGGGCAGGCTGAAATTGAGAAATTTCACGCCGTAGCGTTTGAACGATTTTTCAAACACAGCCATCAGACCGGCGAAGTTACCAAGATTCGCTTCCTGCGGTCAGACTTGGCTGCGGTCGACATACATTGGGAGATGACGGGTGCTGTCGACAACACCGGTAAACCGATTCCTTACCGCGCGGGTCTGGCCGATTGTATATTCACAAAGTCAGGCGGAGAGTGGCGGGTGATCGTCATGCACAACGCGGAATTGACGCCATGGGTGCAGCCACCGCAAAAGTGAGAATGGCAGCGGGCACAATCAAAACATGCCGGGATACTCTGGAACGCCGCTACCGAAAAAGCTGGGCATCAAATCTGGAGCGCGCGTTTACCTGCCGAATGCCGCGCCTGATGTGCTTGCGGAGTTGTGCACAACGCTCGCCGGCTGCGAGTACGTGAGTAACGGCAAAGCTCCGCTTGACTTCGCGATGCTGTTCACGAAATCGAAGGCGGAATTGGCGAGAGACTTCAGGCGAATCAGCAAACTGCTGGCGCCCGCGGGAATGTTGTGGGTGAGTTGGCCGAAAAAAAGTTCCGGCGTGATAACGGATCTGAATGAGAACATCGTGCGCGAGATTGGACTGGACGCTGGCTTGGTGGACGTGAAGGTATGCGCGGTGACTGAGGTCTGGTCGGGATTGAAATTTGTGCGGCGCGTGAAGGATCGTTGAGCAGGCGGCAGAGACGTAGCAAGCTACGTCTCTACAACGGCAGCGAAGCGCGAGGGAAGAGAAACATGGTGCGAGTGGGTTTGATCGGATTCGGCATGGCGGGTCAGGCGTTTCATGCGCCTGTGATTCGGGGCGTTCAGGGAATGGAACTGGCCTGCGCTCTCGAGCGGCATGGATCCAAGGCGAAGGAAAAATATCCGGACGTGCGCGTGGCGCGGACGCTGGATGAATTGTTTTCCGACAAGACGATCGCCCTATGCGTAATTGCCACTGCCAACGATTCGCATTTTTCCTTGGCAAAGGCGTGTCTCGAAGCTGGACGCCACGTCGTGGTGGACAAACCATTCACGCCGACGATGGCGGAAGCGGAGCAACTGGTGCGGCTCGCCGCCGATCGCGAGCTTCTGATCACCGTGTATCAAGACCGGCGTTGGGACGGAGATTTTCAGACGGTCAAGCAACTGGTGAAATCGGGTGGCCTGGGCGCGGTTGTCGAATACGAAGCGCGCTACGACCGTTTTCGTCCCCAGCCAAAACCGAATGTGTGGCGGGAGCGTCCGGGTTTTCCTGCCGCCGGCGTTCTGTGGGATCTGGGGCCACACTTGATCGATCAGGCGCTGGTTTTATTTGGCGAGCCGGAGACGGTCTGGGCGACGGCATTTCGCCAGCGCCAGAACTCGACAATGGACGACTCCTTCGACGTGCATATGGAGTATCCGCATTTGCGGGCGACGTTGCGCGCGCGGATTCTGGCGTATGGCCTCTCCCATCATTTCCTGATTCACGGCAT
>Ga0185299_10003750_pt1 | contig 19430 bp, 19 predicted proteins | sample PaiPotPPA55metaG_FD_128002 | JGI IMG/M metagenome (GOLD analysis project Ga0185299, IMG submission 128002) | Iron sulfur acid spring bacterial and archeal communities from Banff, Canada, to study Microbial Dark Matter (Phase II) - Paint Pots PPA... ...
GATAATCAAGCCTTTGGGTTTCCAGTCGTAGGAAAGCTGACCTCCGAACTGCCCTGTCACGAGCCGGCGCACGAGCGAACTTCCGAACCCTTCATGTTCCGCCGGCCCGTCGAGGGATGGGCCGCCACGCTCTTTCCAGGTCAGCAGCAGTTTGTCCCTCTTCACGGACCAGTCGATGTGGATGTAGCCTCCAGGAGACGATAGAGCCCCATACTTGGCCGCATTTGTCGCGAGCTCGTGCAAAACAAGAGCAACGCTCGTGATGGCGTTCCCGGCGATCGGCAGACAAGGCCCGGTGATCATGTAGAACCCGCGGCCTTTGACGCGGTCCGGATCGACGTAGGGAGCGAAGATCGTTTGGACGAGAGCGTGCAAAGTCGTGTCCTGGCCAGGTTTCTCGCTCCCGTTCAGCAGGCCGGGTCGCGTGAGCCCGTGTGCGCGCGCGAGCGCGCCCAACCTTTCCCGGACCGCTTCGGCCAAGTCCGCCGGCGTGTGCGCGGAACGCGCACTCAAGGTCACCAGGCCACTCGTAACGGCGAAAAGGTTCTTGACGCGATGACTCATCTCTCTGATGAGAAGATTCTGTTGCTCCTGAGCTCGCCGGCGCTCAGTGATGTCGCGGGCGATTTTTGATGCGCCGACGATCTTTCCTTCAGCATTCTTGACGGGCGATATAGTCAGTGAAACGTCGACCAAACTTCCATCTTTGTGCCGGCGAACGGTTTCATAGTGGTCTATGCGCTCGCCGCGCCGGATGCGCGAAATAATATCGGATTCCTCGTCGTGGCGATCCATTGGAATCAACAGCGTGATAGGCTTGCCGATAACCTCTTCTGCCGTATAGCCGAAGAGCCGCTCTGCCCCCGGGTTCCAGGTCGCAATGATACCATCGAGGTCTTTGCTCACGATAGCGTCATCAGAGGACTCGACGATTGCGGCGAGCCGCTGCCTCAACTGCTCGGTGCGCTTGCGCTCGGTGATGTCTCGGGCGATTTTTGATGCGCCGATGATCCTGCCTTCAGCATTCTTAAGGGGCGACACAGTCAGCGAAATCTCGACCAAACTTCCATCTTTGCGCCGGCGAACGGTTTCATAGTGATCGACGCGCTCACCATGCCGGAGGCGCGAAAGTATATCGGATTCCTCGTCGTGGCGATCCATTGGATACAAGAGCGTGATAGGTTTGCCGATAACTTCTTCTGCCGCATAGCCGAAGAGCCGCTCTGCTCCCGGGTTCCAGGTTTTAATGATACCATCGAGGTCTTCACTCACGATGGAGTCATCAGAGGAATCGATGATTGAGGCGAGCCGCTGCTCGAACAGCTCGGAGCGCTTGCGCTCGGTAATGTCAATCAGCATGTTCACGGCGCCGGTCAGCGCGCCTGAGCGGTCCCGTAGCGGTGTCGGATACGCAAGGAACGGGACGCGTGTGCCGTCCGGCCGCTCGGCAGCTGCCTCCGCGCCACGGATCGGGCGTCCTTCCTTCAGCGCCACGGCCATGGGGCACTCATCGTGCCGCATCGGTCTGCCGTCAGGCCAATACAGCCGCCAGGAGCCGCACCACTCGCTTGTGCCAAGCGTCGGGCGACAACCCCAGAGGTCAGCTGCCGCTTCGTTGAAAACTGTGATCCGCCCTGCCGCGTCGATCGTATAGACGGCTGCAGGCAGTAGTTCGAGCAATTGGCGGAATAGCGGCTCGCCGTCGCGCGATGCCGTGTCGGTGCGCCCTGCGGCGGGCACCGGACGCAAACCTTTTGCCGGACGCACCGAGCCAGATCTTTCGGTCGGAGTTCCCACAAGTGCATTGAGCAATTCGCGGAATGGCAGCTCGCCGTTGCGCAATGCCGTGCGCCGCGCGGCGGGCCCCAGACGCCGACTCCTTTCCGGACGCCCCTGGCCTGATCCCTCGGTTGATGTGCTCATGACCTCCCACCATAATTTGCTGCCGGTTCGCGGCATCGAACGTATTCGCGGAACCCGCCGCGCCACAACGCTAAGCTCGAGCGCCAACCTATCCAACAAGGGGCTCACCGTCTGTCCTTCTCGCCACATTGCAGCCGTATTTGCCTTTTTAACGCCACAGCTGTCGTTCCGGTTCCATCCATGTTTGGGCAGAGGGCGGTCGCAATGCGGATGGCCTATAGCTGACCAGTATTGTTGTCCTGATCACGAAATATTGACCGCGGTTGCCGCGTTCGACGCGGCTTCGCACGAGGAACCAAGATCAGCCGCAGTCGTTTGAGAGCGGCGTAAATTATTGCGCTCCAACAGAAGGTGAAACGCCATGTTACATAAGCTCGCTCTGTCCGTCTCGGTCCTTGCCCTCGCCGGCAGCTTTGCGGTCGCTCCGAGCGGCCGCGCTATGGCCGCGCACTCGTCGCTTTCGACGGCGCATTGGCTAGCTTCCGATATTTATAAGGCGGATGTCTATGACAATGCCGAGGATAAGATTGGCGTCGTCTCCGACCTCATTATCGATAATAGCGGAAACGTCACGTCGGCGGTCGTTGGCGTCGGCGGTTTTCTCGGCGTCGGCAAGAAAGACGTGGCCGTTCCTTTCAAGGACCTAAAGGTCGTGTCGCGCGACGACAAGGATTGGCTGGTTCTTAATCAAACCAAAGAGGAGCTCAAGGCGGCGCCAGCCTACGACAAGAAAACCAACAGCCCAATGTGAGGGTAAGGCCCGTTCGGCTTTTTACGCGAAGACGCCGGTGGAACCAACTCCGCGCAATGGCAGTTAGGAGCGCAAGGTGCGGCGGCCCAATGTTGCCGCACCTTTGAAACTAAAGGAGTTTGCAATGGATTGGAACCGCATCGAAGGAAACTGGAAGCAGTTCAAAGGCAAGATCAAGGAGCAATGGGGTCATCTTACGGATGACGATCTCGACAAAATTGCCGGCAAGCGCGAACAGCTTGAGGGCAAGATTCAGGAACGCGCCGGCATCACCAAAGACGCGGCGCGCAAGTCCGTCGACGATTGGCTGAACAAGCAGTGATCGAGCGTGCACACTTCGTGTGCACGACGTCGAGGGCCGCATCGGGCTAGCCTCCGCCCCGATGTGGCCTTCGACGGGGACCATTCGGACTTCTATGCACCCCGCGAGAAGGGAAACCCCGGCGCGACGCCCGTAAGTGGTAGCTCAAAAAAGGAACCTAGCTATGGACAAACATGACGTGATTGCGACGTTAAACAATTTACTTGAAATCACCCGCGATGGAGAACAAGGTTTCCACACGTGCGCTGAAGGCGTTGAGAGCCCTAATCTCAAGGCGCTGTTCGAGGCAGCGGTGCGGCGTTGCGCCGAGGGCGCGGCAGAACTTGAAGCCAAGGTTCGCAGTCTCGGCGGTGAGCCCGCACAGGGGGGCTCCATAAGCGGCTCGATGCATCGCGCCTGGACCAACATAAAGTCCACCATCACCGGCATGAGCGAACACGCGGTGCTCGCCGAGTGTGAGCGTGGCGAGGATGCCGCCAAGGCTGCTTATGAAGCAGCGCTCCAGAAGAGCTTGCCGACTGACGTAAGAATGCTCATCGAGCGGCAATACCAAGGCGTCAAGGCAAATCATGATCGCGTCCGTAATCTACGCAACGCCGCAGCCTGACAATCCGGCAGGTCCGGGCGGGACCGGGGCCTGCTCCCGGTCCAAGCCAGCGAATAATGATAGGACGGGAGAGTGGCGATGCCTCGCGGCGACAAATCGAAATACACCGGAAAACAGGAGCGCAAAGCGGATCACATCGCCGAAAGCTATGAACCACGTGGCGTGCCCGAGAAAGAAGCCGAGCGCAGAGCCTGGGCGACGGTGAACAAGGAAAGCGGCGGCGGAAAGAAAAGCGGTTCCGGGCGCGGTCAACCGGAATCTCACGCCTCATCGCAAAAGGGCGGCCGGATTGGCGGCCAAGCGTCGGCCAGCCGGCCAGCGGCCGAGCGTTCAGCCGCGGCCAAGAGGGCCGCCGCGACCCGCAAGCGCGCTTCGCCGTGAACGCCAGCCATTGCAATCGCGTTCATTCGTTCTGCGGGCATGGAACTTTGCTGCCCCGCGGCCATTAACGGGTCGGGAACAACGAAGGAGATAATGAAATGCTCTCAACCATTCTGATCATCCTCCTCATTCTGCTGCTCATTGGCGCGCTGCCGACGTGGCCCTACAGCGCGGAGTGGGGCTATGCGCCAGGCGGTGTGCTTGGCACGGTTCTCGTGGTCGTTTTGATCCTTGCCCTATTAGGAAGAATATAGGTTGAGGCCAAAAGGCCTCGCCGCACGGATCGTCCGTAATACTTCTTCGCGCGAGGAACCAAGATCCAGCACGGGCGTTTGCCAGCCGCGACATGAGACTTGAAGGAGAAAACCAATGGGACTGGGACGCGGCGCACTGCTTTGGCTGCTGGGCATACCACTGCCAATTATAATTCTGCTGATTCTTTTTTGGCACTAAAAGTATGGCCGATGTGGCAAGTCCACTTCGGCCATATGCGCGCGCCGTTTTGCGATCGAACCGACGAAGATACAGATCGTTCTGCGGGCTGGCGTGGATCTTTACTCCTGCCACTGCCATTAACGCGTTAGGAATAACAAAGGAGATAGGAAATGCTCTCCACGGTTGTAATCGTCTTACTCATCTTGCTGCTCATTGGAGCATTGCCGACGTGGCCCTACAGTGCGAGTTGGGGTTATGCGCCAGGCGGTGTGCTTGGCACGGTTCTCGTGGTCGTTTTGTTCCTTGCCTTATTAGGAAGAATATAGGTTGAGGGTCATAAGGCCTTCGATTTTCTAGCCGGGGACCCCGCGAGCGGGGGTCCTTCGCATCTCGGCCTCGCTCGATGTTCTCGATCAAGCCGGCGGGCGGGTCGCGACGAAGCTTCCTATCCCAGACGCCCTCCCGCTCATGGCGCTGCCGCCGAAATATCTGGCAATTCAGGCGCGACAACTGACTCCTCGACTCGCCGAAGGTTGAACCGGGTCTTGAAATCCCACGACGCGATCCTCGACCCTGGTGCTTCGCCTGGAACAAGTTCATTGACATGGGGGTAAAGCACGTCCGTGGATCAGGAGACTGGGCATATCACCCATGGTCAACGAGACCTGGTATCAGCAATGGTTGCCGAGCTCGTCGAAGAACGCGACAGCCCTTCGGACTTCCTCAAGGGCTACGTTCCTGAGAAAGGCTCGCATATGAACGAGTTCCAGCCGTAACTTTGCCATTGTTATTTTCTAATAGAGCTTAAATTGAATTTGGTTAGCTTCAGGCACTTCGCTGTGGCCGCCGGTGTCGTGACGGAACTAATCCCGCCTTAATGCGTTTAAGGCTTTAGCTTGGTCAGAATAAGGTTTTCACGTCGTTGGATCATCTTGAACTTCTGTCCAAACCTGCCGCGATCGTTCCGGGCGGGTCGAAGGGTAGACTTGTGGTCGTGTCGAATCGCGTGCCTTTGGCGTCGTCTTCGGCAGCGCCAGCAGCAGGAGGGCTTGCCGTTGCGCTTAAGGCAGCCCTCAAGGCACGCGGCGGACTGTGGTTCGGCTGGTCGGGCAAAACCAGCGAGAAGAGTCCTCTCGCCTGCCAATGGGGGACTTTTGGATCGCTCAGCTATGCGGTGTCCGACCTGTCGCGCCGCGATATCGAGCAATATTACCATGGCTTCGCCAACCGGGCGCTGTGGCCGATCTGTCATTATCGTCTCGATCTCGCCGATCTGTCGGAATGCAACGCCGCCGCTTATTTCCGGGTGAACGAGCAATTCGCCCGGCAGCTCCACAAGATGCTGCGCCGGGACGACATCATTTGGGTGCACGACTATCATTTTATTCCGATGGCGAGAGTCCTACGCGAGTTGGGCTGCGTCAACCGGATCGGCTTTTTCATGCATATTCCTTGGCCGGTGCCGGAAGTCGCCAGCGCTTTGCCCGCCTATCAGCGACTCCTGCGCTCGTTTGGAGCGTATGATGTCGTTGGCTTTCAGACCGAGACTGACACCGGTAATTTCCGCGACTGCATCGTGAGCGCCAATGCCGGCCGAGTCGCCAGTGGCGATTGGTGCGAGATCGATGGCCGCCGGACGCGGGTCAGCGCGTTTCCCATCGGCATCGACACCGAAGCATTCGCCAAGGAAGCCCGTGCCGCCGAAAAGAGCATGACTGTGAAATGCACGCTCGCGAGCCTCGAAGGCCGGGACCTTATCATTGGGGTAGACCGGCTCGACTATTCGAAAGGCTTGAAACAGCGAATCGAAGCGTTTTGCACGTTCCTCGAGCGTTCGCCACGAGCGGAGCGGGCGCGCGTGACAATGTTACAGATCACTCCCAAGTCGCGCTCGGAGGTTCCCGAATATGCCCGCTTGCAGCGCGAATTGGCGGAAGAAGTCGGCCGCGTCAATGGCAAACTCGGCGATGTTGATTGGACTCCGCTCCGCTACATCAACAAGACGATGAGCCGCTCGGCCCTGGCCGGGCTTTATCGTATCGCGCGGATCGGCCTCGTGACACCCTTGCGCGACGGCATGAATCTCGTCGCGAAGGAATATGTCGCGGCGCAAGCACCGGATAATCCTGGCGTGCTCGTCTTGTCGCAATTCGCCGGCGCGGCCCATGAACTAAAAAGCGCCTTGATCGTCAATCCCTACGATATCGAAGCGACCGCCGCCGCCATCGCGCGCGCCTACGCCATGCCGCTGGAAGAACGCAAGGACCGATGGAACGCCTTGATGGCGGTGCTTCGCGCGAACAGCATCCACGATTGGACAGCCCACTTCCTTCAGGCTCTGGGCAATGAACACGAAGGCGGGGAGATCGACAGCCCGCTGACGGGAGGTGGTCGTCCGCCGGCCGCCGCCAGCCTAAGCCGGACCGCGCCGAACCGCGCCCGCTTGGACGGCCTTGCGGAACTCTGTGATCTTGCCGGAGCGGCGGTGCCGGGCGCCTATTTTTTAACCAAATCCTAGCTGGCGACGGCGGGAACAAGAAAGGGTATCACGCACTTAAACATAATAAGCAGAATCTCGCATTGATCGCGGCACGCGGGCTTTCGCTGTAACCCGTCTGGCGAATCCCATTTTCAATTCCGATTTTCAATAATGAGGGTGCGGCGCGCGCCCATTTCGAGGCGACGCGCTGGCCGGAAAGCAAACCCGTCAGCGCGGATTGCGGCAACCATCGATCAGGGCCCCGTACAATAGCGCTTGCGGCGAGAGGCCTTGACGGGCAAACATGGTTTGGATGGCAGGACGCAAAGCATGTCCCGCGACGGAAAACTAGGCGTGGCGGTCAGGGGATGGCCCCTGGCGCCGAGGCTTTTGTTCACCGCCGCGTTTTTAAGCTTTTGCGGCGCCGGTCACGCCGCCGGTTCTGCTTCGGGCACGGCTTCTCCTGCCGCCGGGGGAGATCCGGCAAGCTTTGGCGTCGCCTGTTCAGTTGGCGCGCCGTTCTGGTCGCCCCCGGTCGCAACGGCGGAAGATTTGCCTTGGCCCTCCGTCTGGCTTGGGCATTTTTCGGGCGGCCGCCGCTTTGAAGCTGGCAATGGGCAAACCTTCGTCGATTGGCGGGACGACAAACTCTGCTTTCCCTCGCGCCAACAGTGTCAAGCCTGGATCGCCGCCTTGCGCCGCGCCTATCGTCGTCCCGAGGGCTTTTGGACCTGTTTACTGCTGCGCTGAATGGCGCTGATGCGTTTGCCAGTGTGCATTCTATATTCGAGCGCGCCGGGTTTGGAGAGCCGCAATGTTCGATTCCCTTAAAGGTTTTATTGCCGAGGTCGCGGGCGCCGAGACGCCCGCCCGGAGTTTTGGCGAGGAGGATTACCGTCTCGCGGCGGTGGCCTTGCTGATTCATGTCGCCAATGTCGACGGCCAGACGGACCTCGCCGAGCGGCGCCGGCTGAAGACAATCATCGAAGAGCGGTTCGGCCTCGACGCGAAAGCCGCCTCGGCGTTAATCACGATGGGCGAGCAAAGCGACCGCGAGGCCGTCGATTTCTACCATTTCACCAGCGTCCTGAAACACGCGCTCGACGACGACGGGTGCCAGAAAATCGTGGAGATGCTGTGGGACATCGCGTTTGCCGATGGCCTGGTCGATGAATTCGAGGAAAACACGATCTGGCGCATCGCCGCACTTCTAGGCGTTTCGACGCGCGACAGGGTCTTTCTGCGCCAGCGGGTCGCCGGACAATGCCACGGGACGCCCCGTTCGAAGGCCCCTGGGCCGCGTCCGCCGCGAAAGGGAAAGCATGAGCGAGACGGGTCCAACGCAAGACGGCCGTGACACGCGCCGCGTTACCCTGATTACCGGCGCCTCCGGCGGGATCGGTGCCGATCTTGCTCGCGTCTTTGCAAGACATGGTCACGATCTCGCGCTCGTCGCGCGCAGTCGCGCCAAGCTCGAAGCGCTCGCCGACGAAATCGCTGCGTCCGGCGGACCGCGACCCCTGGTGCTGGTGTTCGATTTGATCGAACAAGGCGCGGCAACCCAAATCGCCGCCGCGCTCGAAGCCGCTGGCGCCACCCCGGAGAATTTGGTCAACAATGCCGGCTTCGGCCTTGCCGGCGAGGCCGCCGGCCTCGATCCGGCCGAACAGCTCGCGATCGTCGATCTCAATATTCGTGCGGTCGTTGAAATAACTTTGTGCTTCCTGCCATCCATTCGCGCCGCGCGCGGAAAGATCCTAAATGTCGCTTCGATCGCGGCTTACTTCCCTGGCGGCCCGGGCATGGCGGCCTATTACGCTTCTAAATCCTTCATTCTATCGTTCTCGCTGGCGCTCCACCAGGAATTGCGTTCGCAAGGGGTCGTTGTCTCGGCTTTGTGCCCTGGCCCAACCAAGGTTTCCAGGCCCGCGCTCGTTTCGGTGCCAACATGGACCTGTCTCGTCTTCCGGCTTCCACCGCCATGGAAGTCGCCGAAGCGGGCTATGCCGGGCTGATCGCCGGACGCCGCGAGATCGTGCCTGGATTCTTTAACAAACTCGGCATTTCGCTCTTGCCATTTTTGCCAAAAGCCCTGATTTTAGCGGTTATTTCGCGGTTGCAGCAAAATCGGGCCGTCAACCGCTAAAGCCAGGGTCCGGTTTGGTTTTTTTAAATTGCGAACGATGCCAGCAGGCTCCGCCTTTCGCCGCAGGATCCTTATCGTCCTGCATCAAGCACATTCGACACCGGGGCGACTCGGGCGGCTCTTGCGCGCGCAAGGATTTGAGCTCGACTTCCGGCGGCCTTGCTTCGACGATCCGCTCCCGGAAACGCTAAGAAATTACGCCGGCGCGATCGTTTTCGGCGGTCCGATGAGCGTCAATGACGAAGACGCGTGGGTACGCCGCGAAATCGACTGGATCGGGGTTCCGCTCAAGGAAGACACGCCTTTCCTCGGAGTTTGTCTCGGCGCCCAGATGCTGGCGCGCCATCTCGGTCACCGCGTCCGCCCGCATCCGCACGGGCGCGTCGAAGTGGGCTACTACCCGATCCATCCGACTGAACACGGGCATTGCATCTGCGACTGCCGATTCCCCGACCACGTTTACCAATGGCACCGGGAAGGTTTCGATCTTCCGTGCGGGGCAACCTTGCTCGCCAGCGGCCAGGATTTCGAAGCACAGGCCTTCCGCTATCGCGACAAAGCCTATGGTTTCCAGTTCCATCCAGAAGTGACTTTGCCGACGTTGTGCCGCTGGACGCTCCTGACTCGCGAGCGGATGGGCGAGCCCGGCGCCCGCCCCCGTCATCGCCATATCGAAGGGTGGTTTCGGCACGACGGCGCCGTGGCGCGCTGGTCCGGCGCATTTCTGCGCCGCTGGCTCGCCGGCGCGCCCGGCGTACTTCCCGGCCGGACGGATTCATCGAATTGGCAAGAAACCGCGCGGGATCAATCAGGTGACGCGCCACAGGCTCCAAAACATTAGTCTTTTCATGTTCAAGCTCTTCATGTTCAAGCGCTAGAACCTGTAAGGTTTACATGAGCTTTTTGACAAAAATTGACGCAAACGACCGCCGCTCCCCGTCAACTCCTGCGCGGGAGTAAAGCCCGATCTTTTTCGCTTAGTTGCCGAGAGGAGGGACAAATGCGGTTGCGAGCGAAGGCTCCGCGCGTCAGAGGGTTACGATAATTCGAGGGTAAAAACCAACGGTCATCCTTCATGGCCGAAGGAAATAATCCAGTCCCGGCGCGGGCAGTGCTCGACACGGGCGATGGGCTCGTTCTCAAGGGAGGTCGCGGGCGGGCAGGGCGCTGCAGGCCGAATGGGGCAAGGAGCCGGTTCTTGCCGGTTGCGGCGGCTCGATCCCGGTCGTCGGCGTCTTCAAGCGCGATCTCGGGATGGACACATTGATGATTGGGTTTGGCCTCGACGACGATCGCATTCACTCGCCGAACGAGAAATACGAGCTTTCCTCGTTTCACAAAGGAACCCGAAGCTGGGCGCGGGTTTTGAGCGCGTTGGCCCTTTGACCGATCCATCGCCGCGCCGTTAGATGCGCGATCTTTCCAACTTCACATTGGCGATCCGCAATCCGGCGATCAGAACGAGGGCATAGACGAGCGCGCCGGCAAGCCCAAGAAACAAAAGTTCAAACACATCGGCGAAACGGCCGAGGCCCGCCGCCATGCGCTGAACGGGCGCGGCGGCAAAGAGAGCGAAAACCGCCAGAATGAAGGAAGCCGTGGTGATCGTGGTGGCCGTCTTCCACAAAAAGAAATCAACCTTCATGGCGCCGCGCCGGATCGCGAAAAAGCACAGGAGCAAGAGGTTGATCCATGCTCCGGCCGCCGTCGCGGCGGCAAGCCCTGGCGCGCCAAAAGGCTTGAACAGCACAATTTTCAAACCGACATTGATCGCGACCGCGGCGAGCGCGATCAGCATCGGCGTTCTCGTATCGCCCTGCGCTTGGAAGCTTGCCACGGCCGAGCGCAAAAGAGTAATCGCGACAAGCCCGAAGCCATAGGCCGTAAGCACCGCGGCGGACGCGCGGGCAGCTTGCGGGGTAAAGGCGCCGCGCAGGAAAACCCCCCGCATGATGTCGTCGGGGATCATGATGAAAGCAATGAAGAATGGCGATGTTAGCGCGAGCGACAGCGCCATGGTTCGATTTTGCGCATGCAGCGCGGCGCCCGGATTGCCCGCCGCGAAGAGCCGGCTCATCTCCGGCAACAGCACGGTGCCCGCCGCGATCCCTATGACGCCGAGCGGCAATTGATAGATACGGTCCGCGTAGTAGATTGAGGATACGCCGCCGGTCGGGAGCATCGAACCGATGATGGTGTCCGCGAAAAGCGCGATCTGGGTGCCAGCGGAGCCGATCACCGCCGGAACCAAGGTCACAAGGAAGCGCTTGATGTGCTTCTTCATTGGCGGGCCCCCGAAGCGCTCGAAAATTCCGGCGCGATGGGCGGCCGCCGAGGTGAGCACAAGTTGCAGCACGCCGGAGACTGTCAATCCCCAACTCGCCGCCATGCCGGCGTTGGTGAATAGAAAAGCCATGCCAAGGAAACCAATCATCGACAGATTCATTAAGACCGGCGCGAAGGCCGCGGCAGCGAAATGGCCATGCGCGTTCAATGTGCCGGATTGCAGCGTGACGAGGGTGACCAACAAAAGATAGGGAAAGGTGATCCGCGTCAGCGTGACGGTGAGCGCGAATTTCTGCGGATCCGCCCGGAAGCCCGGCGCCAGAACGTCGATGAGATAGGGGGTGAAGGCGAAGGCGAGTGCGAGGACGACAATCTGGGAGGCGAGCAGGCCCAGAAAAATCTGGCCGGAAAACAGCCGCGCGCGGGCGAGACCTTCGGATTGGAGCACCCGCGCGTAGCTCGGGACATAGGCGGAATTGAAAGCACCCTCGCCGAAAATGGTTCGAAAATGGTTGGGCAGGCGCTGAGCCACGAAGAAAGCGTCGGCGAGCAAACCCGCGCCGAGGACCGCGCCAAGCAGGACATCGCGCACAAACCCGGCCCCGCGCGAGAGCAAGGTAAAGCCGCCGACGGAAATTAGGCTTTTGTACATGGATGTTTTCGATTTACTCCGAGCGCGGCCGGGCCAAGGAATCGTCCGCGACGGGCGAGCCGATGCCCACGCGCTCTTCGATCAGATAGAGCGGCCGCCGTTTTACTTCGGCGAAGATGCGGCCAACGTATTCGCCGATGATGCCAAGCGACAGCAACTGAATTCCGGCAAAAAAGGAAATCGAAACAATCAACGAGGCATAGCCTGGAACATCGACGCCGAAAATGAGGGTGCGGACCAAATAGAAACTCGCCAATGTCAGCGCCAGCAGCGATGTGGTCAATCCGATATAGCTCCAGACCTTGAGAGGCATTGTCGAAAAGGACATGAGTCCGTCGAGCGCCAAATGCGTCAATTTGCGATAGCTGAATTTGGACACGCCGTGGACGCGCGCCTCGACATCGAACGGCACGCCGATCGATCTGAATCCGATCCAGGCATAAAGACCTTTGGAAAATCGCGCGTGCTCGCGCATCGTGCGAAGCGCCGCGACGGCCCGCGCGTCGAGGAGCCGGAAATCCCCGGCGCCCTCCGGAAGCCTTGTGTCTCCGATCGAACCAAAGAGCTTATAGAAACGCTGCGTCAAAATCCGCCGCAAAGGGCTAGAGACGACTCGATCGACGCGCTGGCCGAAGACATCCTTGTAGCCCTCGCGCCAGCGCGCGACGAAGGTCTCGATCAGCTCGGGGGGATCTTGCAAATCGGCGTCCAAGATAACCGTCGCGGCCCCCCTTGCATGATCAAGGCCAGCCGCTATGGCGATCTCCTTGCCGAAATTCCGGCTCAGCGAAATCGCGCGAACGCGAGGGTCCGTGTGATGGGCGGCGCGCAGACATTCGAGCGTATCGTCGGTCGAGCCGTCGTCGACAAAAATGATTTCGAACGAGGCCGCGCAACGCTCAAGTACCGGCACTAGCCGCGTCAGCAGAGCCTCTATGTTGTTAGCTTCATTATAGACCGGCGTGATCACGGAAAGCTCCGCGCCGTTCGCGCCCGCCGGCCCCGTGCCGGATGTTGTCATGTTCGGAGGCCTCATGAATCGCAACCGCGGCCACGCCGGGGTTAATGGGATTCCCGCTTAGGCTTTTGCATGGCATTGGGCAAGATTACTTGCATATTTGCCTGAAGCCGGACTATCCCTCACCGGAGCGTTCGGACATCTGGCTGCAACGCGAGGGGTTGATCATTGTGGGCACGGCCGAAGCGTATTTTTCGATTTGCCTCTGCGCCGATGATTATGCTCTATCGCCTGGCGTCAGCCGCGGTATTCTGGAAGCGCTTGGCGCCGGCCGGCTGAGCGCGGCAAGCGTGATGACAACGCGGCCATTCTGGCCGAAGGGCGCGCATGAGTTGCGCCAATTCAAGGCCGAGGCCGACATCGGGCTGCATCTTAACCTCACGCTGGGCAGCCCGCTTGGAGGCATGCCGGCTTTCGCGGCCACGGGACGATTGCCGGGGATAGGTCACGTGCTTAAGGCCGCGCGAAGAAACGAGTTGCCGGAAGCCGAGATCGGCCAGGAAATCTCGCGCCAGCTCGACGGCTTTTGCGAGCATTTCCACGCCGCGCCCGCTTTCGTGGATGGGCATCAGCATGTCCAGGTTCTGCCGCAAATCCGGTCCCAGTTGTTCGCGTGCCTCGAAGAAAAAGGATTATCGGGCAAGGTCTGGCTGCGCGATTGCTCCGATCGTCCGTGGCGCATTCTGCGGCGCAGCGTGGAGTTGACAAAGGCGCTGGGGATTGCCTGGCTCGGGAGAGGCTTTGCAAGGGAGGCGTCCACGCAGGGGTACGTCACCAACGAGGGATTTTCGGGATTTTCGGCCTTCGACCCAGCCCATGATTACGCCGCCGATTTCGCCCGCTATCTTCGCGCGCCGGGAAAGCGCCATCTCATCATGTGTCATCCGGGCTATTGCGACGAGGAGCTCGCGGTGGCCGATCCGGTCACGCTCAGCCGCGAACGCGAACTTAGCTTTCTTCTATCCCCCGCTTTCACGGCGATGCTCGATCGCAAACGTGCGCGGCTGGCCCGGCTTTCCGACGCCCTTGCACCCAGTTAATTGGGATACGCCATCGATCTCCCGTCCGAGAAATCTTAATTTTCTCAATGATCGCTGGCCACCACCGGATGATGAATGCAGCCCGCCCGAACCCACTCAGGTGTTGATACGCTTTCGGCGGGAAAAACGAAACTAAACCTGATTCCGTATAGGCAATTAAGTTTGGCCAATGCTGCAAAATATCATGGTCACCCGATACAATCGCTGTCCGGCCTTCAGCGGCAAATGCTCGAATCCAATCCGGGTCTGTACCACCGTGTCCATGGCGAACGAAAGAGACCTTGTACCCTTCGCGATTTGCAGTAACCTGCATGATGGCAAGGGCTACGCGATTTGAGATGCACTCATCCAATTTGATCTTCAACCCCGGCCCCAGCCTGCAAACGCTCCTCAAACGCAATAGCTTGGTTGACCGCATCCTGATCAATATCGAAATCCTCGGCAACGATCGCGACTTTCCTTTCGGCCTCGAACGCGCCGTAAAGCGTATCGGTTGGCACCCACGCTTCTTCTATTACGGGGCGACCAAACGCATATTGTGGATCAAGCACAACGCGCGGAAGTTCTCGAACCGGATGCCAGCGATTCGCCAAGTCATCAGCATATAGAATGCTGTCAAACAGTGATGCCTCAATTACTGTGCCCATTTCGAAATTATCATTCATCAAGTTGAGAATTTTCCGTTCTTCATCGGTCTCAACAATTTCCATGAATATCTTTTTACCGTCTGTGCGGAAGCGCTTGTTTGTAGCAAATGGATGGTCGGTATGATGACGCTCCCTCAATTTGTCCGCGACCTTGCGGATAGATTGTGGGCTTAAACCAAGTCGATCAAAATGCCGGACGAACCTGGCTTCGATTAGATCAAGAAAACCGAGCACAGTTCGACCATTGATCGGCGGCAATTGCCGCCGAATGATTGGCGTCGCGTCGCTGTTGGAATAGCCGTCGATCCAAGATCGTATTTTGGTCCCGCTCTCACCGATAAGCTTTGCGGCCATAGGGACTGTATAGAGGCCAATTCGACCAACCTTGTCCCAATCGATGTGAACGGGAGCACTCATAGCCGGACCGCGGCGGCGGACGAGTCCCTGTAAGTCAGCCGCTTGCTGACAATACCACGGAGCGCCGCTCGACGCGAGCCTCATCGTTCACGCCGCGTGCAACGCTCCTCGTTGATCAATTGCTGCGGGAAGATAGCCATGGAGGTCCCTCGTAATCGCCATGTGAAGCCAAGCCCGCTGCAAATTTGGTGGAATCACGCTAGCAACCGCCGCGATGAATAGCTATGGCTTGGGGTTCGCGCGGCTGGCGCATCGGCGAGGACATGGTCAAACCCAAGAACGGACGCATGGAAATACGCGCCATGCCAGGTCAGCGCTTCGATCCGGAGCGGTTTTGCATCAACAAAACCTCGCCTTCGGCGGCAAGGATGATGGAGAACGGGGTATTTTGCATCAACACCCTTGCCCCCTCACACGAGGCGCTGGCGGATATTTTCGCCGGCCGTGCCGGTCACTATCTCGACGAAAGATTCGCGGGCGGCGAATGGACCAAGCTCGTAACCGGCGCTCCGGTGCTCAGACGCGCGGCCGCGGCGATCGACTGTTGTCTTGTCGAAGCAAAGAGTGTCATGACGCATTATGTCATGATTGGCGCCGTCGAAGCGGCGGACTTTGGTCCGGAAGGCGGCAACCTCAGCTATGCCCGTCGCAAATACGGTAGAGTGTGAGGCGAAGCGGGCCGGAACGGACATTTATTCAGCTTTTTCTCCTGCCTGACGTCTTTTTTTTCACGCCCGTTTTCGTGCCAGGCCGCTTCTTTTGGACCGTCCTTGCGGTTGGTTTTTTCGCGGCGGCTTTTTTCGTTGGCGCCTGCTTCGCCGAAGCTCGTTTTCCCGCGGGTTTCTTGGGCGCCATTTTTTTCTCTGACGCTTTTTTCGCCGGAGCCCTTTTCGCGGCCGTCTTCCTTGCGGGCGCTTTCTTTCTTGCGAGCGCTTTCTTTGCCGCCGCCGTTTTTGCCGGAGCCCTTGGGCGGGGAGAAGGCTCGGCCGCGGTGATTTCAGGAGCGGTCAGGAACTCGACGGCCGCCTTGGTGAAATTCGTTTCATCCTCGATATTCGACATATGCGAGGCCTCCAGCGTGACGAATTTGGCGCCTTCGATGGAACTGGCGACCAAGGCGCCCATCCCTGGCGGCGTCGATGGATCGTGCCGCCCGGCGATGACCAGAACCTTGTTGCTTATGCTTCGAATGGCTTCGCGCATATCCATGTCGCGTCCAGCGGCGCAAGCGGCCAAATAGCCGTGCAGCGGCGTCGTCCGGACCATCTCCATCACGGCTTCCACCTTTTCCGGTTTGGCGTCGCGGAAAGTCTTTGTGAACCAACGCTCGGAGGCCGCCATGGCGACGCCATTCATGCCGGTGTCCCGAGCCGATTGAATGCGGTTGTTCCACAGATCGGGACCCGGTATTTGCGCCGCCGTACCGGCAAGCACCGCCCGGCCGATGCGCTCGCGCGCATGGACGAGGAGCCATAGTCCGACGATGCTGCCCATCGAAAGACCCAGCCAATGGACTCTTTCGATGCCGAGCGCATCCATGATCGCGAGCGCGTCGCGGCCAAGGCCTTCGACTGAATAGGGTCCTTGATTGGCCACGCTTGCGCCGTGCCCGCGCGAATCGTAGCGCACGACCCGGAAATGTTCGGCCAAAGCGGGAATTTGAGGGTCCCAGAGGTGAAGATTGGTGCCCATCGGGTTAGAGAGCATCAAGCCCTCTTTGTTCTCGTCGCCCTCGATTAAAACGTTGAAGGTCTCGCCAGCGATGGTGATGTCGGTCATGCCTTAGCTCCCGATAAGACTGAATTCACGCGGGTGAGCGAATCGAAGCCGCGCGCACACTAACAAGCTCTCGTCGTGCTGCAATAGCTGCCCTGAATGGATAAAGCTTTAGGCCAGGCATCCGAACAAATCGGGGGGCGTCCGCGTTTCGTTTTGTCGACTTCCCTGAAGGTCGCGTTCGCGCTTGCCGGGCACCGCGCGCGACGCCGCTAATTGGGTCAAGCCTGATCGACCGGCTTATTGACGCTTTCGACGCGGCACCAGTCGCTCGCGGCCGTACCGGGGCGTGGCGTGCGGCGGGGCAACCCGGCGCTTCTCGGCTGCGCCCAATTCCCGGCGGTCAGGATGCTCCAAGGAAACAAGGAGGCGCGAGACCTCATCGCCGCGCCGCAAGAAAATATTCTTGAATGGCCGGCCGGAGACCCCGCGATGGAGATCGACATCGATATAAGGGAGGATCTGCGCCTGCTTTAGCTTGGTTAAGCTCAGCCTGCGCCGTCGGCACATCAGTCAAGAACGTGTATCGCTCGTTGTCGGTTAGCTCGCGCTCTTTCTGAATTAGCTGCTTCCGAAGATCGAGATCAGGCACCGAAAAATATAGAGACCGAATTGCACGTCGTATGTAGTCCTGCTTGTCTTGACGTTCTTCCTCATCCTCGGCTTTCCATCTCGCGCTCAAAAACGGCGCATCGCTATCATAATGCAAAGGCAAACGCGGGCCACTCCGAGCATTATCGGCCTTCTCTGCGATGCCGGCCTTGACCTCAAGGTCCTGTAGCTCTTTAAAAAGAGCGCGGCATATCTTCTCATAATCTAATCGGGTTTTCGGGCTGGTTTTAGTCATACACGCTACCGCCTTGGGCTGTTTTCTGGTAGAAACCATTTGTACAAAATTTTTGAACATTGTGCCGCCTCTTACTTTTCCTACCGTCCCAATTCAGACAAAGCATCAGGTGTTTTGGCACAGGTATTTACCCAGCCATTTCTCGTGGTTTTTGTCGGCGCTGAATACAAACCGCTCTTTCTGTAAGCGCTCGCCTTGTTCGTTTCATTCGCAAAACGATGGGCAGGAACGCTCCGCAGATTCGCTAAGTTCGTCGGATGATTGACTGCAAAGAACGCCACTTTGGTTGTCAGCGGAAGCACCCACGTTGCTCCCGGACTATCGTATCCATTTATCCTGATGAGAGGGCGATCAGCTAAAACGAATGAGCCATCTGAAGGCCCAAGTTTCTTCAAGTCCCAATGCGCGTTGATTAGAACGCTGCCGACCTTTGGATTATCAACCAATCGTTGAATTTTCACGAGCGCCCTGTCTTCGAGGGATGCACCAAGCACATTTTCGGTGTAATCTGATGGAGTTTCATGAATATAGAGCTTAGCCATCGCGGCAAGTATCTGAGGATCGGTATTAAGTCCTTCGGCAAAATACTCCCGCCCTTCCATTCGAACCCGTTTGACGTTTACCGGGCGGCGTACGTCGAGAGAAAGAAGCAGCCGCGCGAAGTCACCTCGCCGCTCAGCGGAGAGTTTGGTAGGCCCGTTTTCGACGAGTAAGTCACGCGCTTCGGCACCTTTCCTGTCGATCTCTCCGAAAAACACGCGCTCTAAGGCATCACGCCCGAGCTTGTGGGCGTGCAAGCTCAGAAGGTCGAGCTGAAAGCAGAAGGCGTCTAGGCCCTTCTTCTTGCAAGCTAACTTCTGAGTTTTGGTATCCCACCAATACCCATAGAGATTCTTTTGCCCGTCCTGCTCAATCAGCCAAGGTCTTAGAAGCAGTTTCGGCACGTAATGATTTTTGTCAGATACTTGCACGCCAGCGCCCTATCCTGTGACCATCCAAAGGCCTTGAAGCCATATCCGACAGATGACATGCAACCCCCGAGACCCACCTGCCACCCGGCGCGGGAGGCGATTCGCGATTCCGAATACCCAATGCTTGCCTCTTGCGAAACTCGCCTCCTAAATCAGCACGGCTGCGGCTCGCGCCTTGGCCAAGGCAAGCTTGCCTGGTTCGCCCGGCCCGCCCGTCGCAATAGGCTTTCAAACGTCCGCCCCGCCCTGTAGTCATGGGCCATGACCACTATTCAGCCAGAGTTTCCCGCTTCCCCGCGCGTCACTCGCGTCACGGCCCGCGCGCTGCTTCTCGGCGACCGGATCGAGGCGGCCGGGCTCGAACGATCCGACATGATCTCTTCGACACCGCTCGCCTTTCATGCCGGTGCGAATGGCTTCGTCGCGCTTTACCGTTTCGGCGTCGCGGTCATGGTTGGGCTATCGCCGCTCGAAGAAGACGATGTGCTCAAACACGTCAAATTGCGTGTCTCGGGACCGCATGAACATATCGACGACGAATCCGCCATTCTCGAAATCTCGCCGGACCTTGACGACAAGGTTCCGCCGGGCGGTGCAATCGCCATGAAAGATCTTTCGGCGCAGCGTCTTCTCGTTGTCGCCGATGCGCTCGCCAAAAGCGTCTCGCTCGGCCGCGACGAGCGCGAAGTCAATGCCGTCTTCGATATTATAGAGCCCTTCGCGACAGAACTC
>Ga0185299_10003751_pt1 | contig 19430 bp, 15 predicted proteins | sample PaiPotPPA55metaG_FD_128002 | JGI IMG/M metagenome (GOLD analysis project Ga0185299, IMG submission 128002) | Iron sulfur acid spring bacterial and archeal communities from Banff, Canada, to study Microbial Dark Matter (Phase II) - Paint Pots PPA... ...
ACTTCGCGGCGAAGGCTTCCCAAGGATTGACGAGCGTCTGCTTGAGGCCAAGCGAAATGCGGCGCTTGACCGGATCGACTTCGAGAACCTGTACCTCGACCTCCTGGCTCGTCGCGACGATCTTGCCCGGATGCACGTTCTTTTTGGTCCAGGACATTTCCGACACATGGATCAGGCCTTCGATCCCCGGTTCGAGCTCGACGAAGGCACCGTAGTCGGTGATGTTCGTCACCCGGCCCTGGAACCGCGCGCCGGCCGGATATTTCGCCTCGATGCCTTGCCAGGGGTCCTCGAGCAATTGCTTCATGCCAAGCGAGATGCGGTGGGTTTCGTGATTAACCTTGATGATTTTTACCCGCACCGTCTGGCCGATCGCCAAAACCTCGGTCGGGTGATTGACTCTCCGCCAGGCGACGTCGGTCACGTGGAGGAGCCCGTCGATGCCGCCGAGATCGACGAAGGCGCCGTAATCGGTGATGTTCTTCACCACGCCGTCGATCACCTGACCTTCCGCGAGGTTGGCGACGATTTCATTACGTTGCTCCGCGCGGGATTCCTCGAGTACGGTGCGGCGAGAGACGACGATATTGCCCCGGCGGCGGTCCATTTTCAGGATTTGGAAGGGCTGCGGCGTCTGCATCAAGGGTGTTACGTCGCGGATCGGTCGGATATCGACTTGGCTGCGCGGCAAGAACGCCACAGCACCGTCGAGATCGACGGTGAAGCCGCCCTTGACCTGGTTGAAGATGATGCCTTCGACCTTTTCTTGTTTCTCGAAAGCCTTTTCGAGCTTGACCCAGCTTTCCTCGCGCCGCGCCTTGTCGCGCGAAATGACCGCCTCGCCGAGCGCGTTCTCGATCCGCTCAAGATAAACCTCGACCTGGTCGCCGACGGCGAGCTTGCCTTCGCGCCCGGGTCCGTGAAATTCCTTGAGGGCGACGCGGCCTTCGGTCTTCAGACCGAGATCGATGACGGCGACGTCTTTTTCGATCGCGACGACAAGCCCCTTGACGACGGAGCCCTCAAAGGCCTCGTTCTGGCCATAGCTCTCGTCGAGAAGCGCCGCAAAATCCTCGCGCGACGGCGCGTAGGTGTTTGTGGATACCATTCGTTCTCCTGATTGCCCGCTCCTGATTGCCCGAATGCGGACGGCGCCGGGTTTTGAGTTGGTTGTGCTTCTTGTCCGCCCATTATCCGACCGCGTTGCCGCCATTGCGGCAAACCCCCGCGCGAAAGCGGGCCGGCGCGGGGACGGCGGCAAGAAGCAGGGTTCAGGCTTGCTATGTAGCAACAGGGAGGCTAGGCGGCAAGGGGCGGGGAACAAAGGTGGCGAAGCTATCGCGCCGCCGTTCCGGTCGCTTCGGCATGCGACGGATGGCACGCGGCGTCAAAGGCGGCGCGAAATCCTTGGCGCCTTCGGAGCCGCGTCACTAAGTCTGCTTCAACTGAAAACCGAAATCGCCGATTTGCGAACTGACTCAAAACCGAAATCGCCGCGACCAAAACCGATCTTCCAAAATGGATCATCGGCGCGATCGGCTTTTAGACCGTCGTCATTCTCAGCGCCGCCTCCCCGCGAGCCATGACGATCCGCGGAATCCCTGGCCAGCTCGCCGGGCCTTACGAGGTCGCGGTTTCGCCGGATCCTATTTCCAGATGGCGAAGACCGGCGAAGTTGGAGCGGTTTCAGGCAAAGGAGACATCGCCGCCGGTTCCCTCCGAAACCAGCTTCAGTCGCGTGTCCAGCGCGGCAATCACGAAGCGAAGATCGGGGCCGCGTTTCAAAACGAGGCCGGTCGCCGTGACCACCGAATAGGCGCCTTGCTTTCGCGCCAGCCGCGGAGTCTTCTCGATCCGGTAGAGCGCATATTCGCACGCGCGCCGGTAAACCGAAAAAACCGCTTTTTGGGGGTAAAATCGATCCCGTAATCGCGCCATTCGCCGCCGGCGACCTTGCGGCCGTAGAGACTGAAAATTTCGCGCAATTCGTTCCGGTCAAAAGAAATAACCGCCATGCCCGCCGGAGCCGCGGCTATCGCGGCGATTGGAGCGGCGAGGCCCTCCGTGTGCTTGCAAATTTCGGCCGGCTCCGTGTCGCGCATGACTGTGGCCTCCAAGCTTTATCTCAACCTTTATCGTCGCTTGAAGACGCCGAGACGGCAAGCGTTCTTTTGACGGATTTGCGACACGGCGCCGCGACACCTGGTCTCGGCGGCGTTTTGCACTCAACCAAAGACCAGGGCGCGAATGCGGATAGCGCGAAGGCCTTGCATCGGCCGGGCACAAAGGCAATATCCGCGCTGCGAGGGGATAGCGGCGCGCAGTTCGACGCGATCCGCGAGGGGCCGCCAAATTCGTGAAATTCAATACGAACCGGAAAGAAGGCCACATGACAATGCCGGACGCAGCGGGTCAAAGCCAAGCTTTTCAAGCGGATGTCGCCAAATTGCTGCACCTGATGGTGCATTCGGTTTATTCCGATCGGGACATTTTTCTTCGCGAACTCCTTTCCAATGCCGCCGATGCCTGCGAGCAATTGCGTTACGAGGCGCTCGTCGATCCCGCGCTCGCATCTTCGCCGTTCGCGATCCGGATTTCGATCGACAAGGATGCCCAAACCCTCGCCATCGAGGACAATGGGATCGGCATGTCCCATCGAGACCTCACTGATCATCTTGGCACCATCGCGCGCTCAGGCACTCGCGCCTTTCTGGACCGAATCGGCAACGGCGGCGAAGTGGCGGGGGGCGCGGACGAGCGGGAAAAGCTTGATTTAATCGGCCAATTCGGGATCGGATTTTATTCGGCCTTCATGGTCGCGGACCGCGTCGATGTTTTTACGCGCCGCGCGGGGCAGGTGGAAGCCTACCACTGGAGCTCGGACGGCAAGGGCACGTTTTCGATCCAGCCGCTGGCACAAGGCGAGGCCCCGGTCCAGGGCACGCGGGTGGTTCTCCGCCTGAACGAAGAGTCCAAGAATTACCTTGAGCCGGGCCGAGTTGAGCGGATCGTGCGCGAACATTCGAGCGCGCTCGCGGTGCCGATCGAGCTTGTCGAAGAGAAGGGCGCGCGCCGCTTAACCGACGGCGCGGCGCTTTGGACAAAGCCGAAAGCGGCGATCGAGCAGAAAGATTATATCGATTTTTATCAAAGCCTTGGCGGCGTTTTCGACGAACCGGCATTGACGATGCACTGGCACGCGGAAGGGCGCCACGACTACACGGTTTTGGCGTTTGTGCCGGGATCGCGGCCGTTCGATCTGTTCGATCCCTCGCGTTCGGGCCGGGCCAAGCTCTATGTCCGCCATGTGCTGATCAAGGAAGACGCCGAGGTTGTGCCGAGATGGCTGCGCTTCGTGCGTCTAGTGATCGATTCGGCCGATCTTCCGCTGAATGTTTCACGTGAAACAATTCAGGAAAGTTCGGCCTTCGCCGCCGTCAAGAAAGCCGTGACGAACCGCGTCCTTCAGGAACTGACCAAGCTTGCCGAAAGTGACAAGGAAAAATTCGCGAAGATCTGGGAGCACTTTGGGAGCGTCCTGAAGGAAGGACTTTATGAGGACCCCGAAAAACGCGACGCCTTGTTCGGTTTGGCTCGCTTTGCGACCTCGACCCATCCAGAAGGCGGCCGCGGCCTGAACGACTATGTGGAAAGCCTGCAAACGAACCAGACGGCGATCTATTATCTTCTCGGCGAGGATCTGGCCCATCTGTCTGCTAGTCCGCAGCTTGAGGGTTTCCGGGCGAGAGGCATCGAAGTTTTGCTGTTGCCGGATCCGGTCGATGCTTTTTGGGTGGCGACGGCGGTTGGCTTCGACGGCAAGCAGTTCAAGTCGGTGACCCAGGGCGCGGCCGACATAAATTCCATTCCGCTCAAGGAGAAACCGGAGGCGGGCGCGGCCGGAGCCGAATCCCCGGCGGCCGGTCTGGCGACCCTTTACGCGCTCATGAAGCAGGTTTTGGGCGAGGCGGTCGAGGATGTCCGCGCTTCCGACAGGCTGTCGGCCAGCCCCGCTTGTCTCGTCGCCTCCGATCGCGGGCCGGACCGTCGTCTCGAACGGATGCTCGCCGAAACAGGCCGCCTCGGCCCGGCGTCGAAGCCGGTGCTCGAAATCAATCCCGCGCATCCGCTGATTTGCGCCCTGGCCGCGCGAATTGGGGCCCCGGGCAAGGGAAAATTCGAGGATATCGTCTGGCTCCTTTTCGACGAGGCGCGGCTGATAGAAGGTGAAAAGCCGGCCGACGCGCCGCATTTCGCCGCGCGACTGACCAGGATTCTGCTCGATGCCGCAAGCCAGCCCGCGCCATGAGGGAAGAGTTTGCGATAACGCATCCGCCCGATTTCGAACCGGAGATGGCGCGCGGCGCCGGCCAGCGCTCGCTCGTGCGGGCCTTGGCGAAAGGCGGCATAGAGTCGGCGCAAATCGATGCTCGCGTGCTTCTCTGCGCGGCGCTCGGTATCGATCACGCGGATCTCGTTCGCAACCCCGATTGTCCGCTTGGTCCCGGCGCCGCGACCGTCGCATCTTTCGCGGCGCGGCGATTGAAGCACGAGCCGGTGTCGCGAATCATCGGCTATCGGGATTTTTGGCGGGCGCGTTTCAAGATCGGCCCCGCCGTTCTCGATCCGCGTCACGCCACCGAGACGCTGATTGAGGCGGTGCTCGACCATGCGGCCCGGTCGCCGCGCGAAAACTGGCGGATTCTCGACCTTGGGACGGGGTCCGGGGCAATTCTTTGCTCGTTGTTGCAGAGCCTGCATGGATCATTCGGCGCCGGCGTCGATATTTCGCCTGGCGCTTGCGTGATCGCGCGCAACAATCTCGCCGCCTTGGGGCTCGCACGACGCGGGCTGGTTATCCTCGGCGATTGGACCCGTGCCTTGCGTGGTCCTTTCGATGTGATCGTGTCCAATCCGCCCTATGTCGTGCGCGGCGAAATCGCCCGCCTAGCATTGGGGGTTCGCGATCACGATCCGCGTTTGGCTCTGGATGGCGGCGAAGACGGCCTGGCGGCCTATCGCGAAATCATCCCGGCTTCGCGGGATTTGCTCGCGCCAGGCGGTTTGATCGCGCTGGAAGTGGGGGCAGGCCAGCATTCGGCCGTCGAATCGCTCTTGACCGGAACGTTCGGCGCGCCGGTCAAGGTTAGACTTGACCTCGACGGACGCCGGCGTGTGGTTTTGGCATGTCCTGGCCAGTGAGCCCTAGCGTGACAAATTGGTCACGCTAAACATCGCAAGAAATATATTTTCGCAAATGCTCTTGGCGTTTGCCGCGAAAGCGACTAGGTTCACTTTCCAAGGATTGGTTTTCGCTCATGTTGCATGGTTGCGATTGGCGTTGAGGTCCTCGGTCCGCGCGAACGTCCGAACGAAAAGCCGGGCGTGCTGACAGCAAGACGATCTCCGCCTCGACCTATGCCGCGATGCCCGGCGCAACCGGGATCAATGTCCCAGACTCTGAGACTCTATCATCAAGGGTCGAAGATCGGTGCCACGGCGGTTCCGTGAGCACAGTCGTCACCGGCTGGAAAGCGTTATATCCGCTCGCGCCTACGTGCTTTGAAAATAAGGGGTTCCGTTCGGTAAGGACCGTGAACGCATGCCGGTCCGGCTGCGCGCGAAGCGCAATTAAGATTCCACCCAAGGATCATCGATGAGACCAGGACAGAATAACAAACGTATGCGCGGCCGCCCCAACAATCGCAAGGGACCGAATCCTCTGACGAGGTCCTATGAATCGAGCGGCCCCGATGTGAAAATTCGTGGAACGGCCCACCACATCGGTGAAAAATACCTCCAGTTGGCGCGCGACGCGCAAACTTCTGGCGATCCGGTCATGGCGGAGAGCTATCTTCAGCATGCCGAACATTATTTCCGGCTGATCGCGGCGGCGCAGCAAGTCCCGCAACAAGGACCCGGCGCTTATCAGGGTCAGCCCGGCGAAGCCAATGTCGAAGAAGCCGAGGACGACAGCGATTTCGCTGGCATGCCTGATAGATTCGCTTCCCCCACTGAGCCCTTCGCGCCGCCGCCGCAGCCAAGCTTCCTGCCGCAACCCCAGCCAAATCCCGCGCAGCCTGGCCCCGAACGGTCTTTCCATAACAATGGGGACAGACAAGGTTTCACCCGGCTGGAGCGTGGGCCGCGTCCGGAGCGCCCTTTTCAAGACAGGAATTACCGGGACAGGGAACATCAAGCCTACCCGGAAAAACCTTATCAGGACCAGCGGCCCTATCAAGAACGCAATGGCCGCGGCCGCGATCAGGAGAACCGTGGCAACCGTGGACGGGGTCCGCGCGATTATCGCAATGAAGGCTCGATCCTAGTCGATCCGCGCGCCGAACCCCAAATGGCCGAGGCCGGCATCGAAGGCAACGGCCTTCCGGCGTTCATCACCGCCCCGGTTCGCGTCCCAGCCGAAGCCCATGACGCCGCGCCGCCCGTTGAGGCGTTTTCTCCCTTGGTTGCCGGTCCGCCAGAGGCGGACGATACGCGTCCCCGCCGCAGACGCGGCGGCAAGGCGGAAACGGGGATAGCCGGGCCGCACGGCGGCGGAGAGGCAAATGCCGATGATCCGGTCCAAGATTAAGCTACGGGCCCATTGTTAGTTTGGTTGATTGTCTTGATTTGCCGGGCGGGGGAGACGATTGCCCGGATGCGGTCAAATCGAACGAGTTTTTCCATCCTCCGAGTTTTTCCATCCTCGCGGAGTTATTTGCCGAGCGGCAGGTTGGACGTTCGCCGTGGTTTCCTTCGACGCCGGGATTGTCCCGGCGTTGCCCCCATTGCGGCACCCATTGCATGTCACGCGAATCGCGGGCGGCCAGCATGGCATCGCGGTCCTTAAGGGCGGCGGCTGGAGGCCCTGTGGCCCGCTGGCTGCCGCCGCTGGTTCCGGCCGACGCCCTTGGGGGCCGCGCCTGAAAACCCGCGTCGCGGGGTTTTCTTTTATCCGGCCAAAGCGAGAACGAGGATTTTTCTTGCGTGGCATCTCGCGGCCTTTGTCCCCATCGTGCCTCCGCGCTAAAGGCACCCGAATCTTTTCGCGGGCACAAGACCCTACCGCGCACCCGTTTCTCCCCTACATTACTAGCAAAAGGCGGACCGCAAGGGGCGGCGAAATTTTGCCGCAGATCGTAACACCAAAACCGTGAGTCGCGCGTAGCCGCCGTGGTGCCAGTCCTGTCTACGTCCGTTCGCGGATGGCAGCCGGCATAAGGGGTGGCTTCGCGAACGGGAGATATCCGTCATGAATATGGAAAAATATACCGAGAGGACGCGCGGCTTCGTTCAAAGCGCCCAGTCTCTCGCCATCCGCGAGGGTCACCAGCAGTTCACGCCCGAACACGTTTTGAAGGTTCTTCTCGACGACGAGGAGGGGCTCGCCGCGGGCCTCATCGACAGGGCAGGCGGGCGCTCGCGTGACGCGCTCCGCGACACGGAACTCGCGCTTGCCAAATTGCCAAAGGTGCAAGGTTCTGGCGCGGGACAATTGTATCTCGCCCCGGCAACAGCGCGCGTTTTCGACAATGCCGAAAAAATCGCGCAAAAGGCGGGCGACTCTTACGTCACGGTCGAGCGGCTGTTGCTGGCGCTGGCCATGGAGAAAAGTACGGACGCGGCCAAGATTCTCGATCGGGCGGGCGTCACGCCGCAAACTCTCAACGCGGCGATCGAGGATCTCCGCAAGGGCCGCACCGCCGACAATGTGACCGCTGAAAACGCTTACGATGCCTTGAAAAAATATGCGCGTGATTTAACCGATGCCGCACGCGGGGGAAAACTCGATCCGGTGATCGGCCGCGACGAAGAAATCCGGCGAACCATTCAGGTATTGTCGCGGCGCACGAAGAACAATCCGGTTCTGATCGGCGAGCCAGGCGTCGGCAAAACCGCCATCGTCGAAGGTCTTGCGCTGCGCATTGTCAATGGCGATGTGCCGGAAAGCCTGCGCGACAAGAAGCTTCTCGCGCTCGACATGGGTTCGCTCATCGCGGGAGCGAAATATCGCGGCGAATTCGAGGAACGGCTGAAAGCGGTTCTAAACGAAATCATCGCCGCTGCTGGCGGTATTATCCTATTCATCGACGAAATGCACACGCTCGTTGGCGCCGGCAAGGCGGATGGCGCGATGGACGCGTCGAACCTTTTGAAACCGGCTCTCGCGCGGGGAGAGCTCCATTGCATCGGTGCGACCACGCTCGACGAATATCGCAAGCATGTCGAAAAGGATGCTGCGCTGGCGCGCCGCTTCCAGCCGGTGTTCGTCTCCGAGCCGACCGTCGCAGACACCATCTCGATCCTGCGCGGCCTCAAGGAAAAATACGAATTGCACCATGGCGTGCGCATCACCGATGCCGCGATCGTCGCCGCCGCGACCTTGTCGCACCGCTATATCGCCGACCGGTTCCTGCCGGATAAGGCAATTGACCTTGTCGACGAAGCGTCCTCGCGCCTGCGCATGCAGGTCGACTCGAAGCCGGAAGAGCTCGACGAACTCGACCGCCGGGTCATTCAGCTCAAGATCGAGCAGGAGGCCTTGAAAAAGGAGACCGATTCCGCCTCGAAGGAGCGCCTGGAAAAGCTCAGTGGCGAACTTGCCGGGCTTGAGGAGAAATCTGCCTCGTTGACCGCGCGCTGGCACGCCGAGAAGGACAAACTCGGCGCGGAACAGAAACTCAAGGAGCAGCTCGAGGCTGCCCGCAACGAACTTGCTCAGGCCCAACGGCGCGGCGAATATCAGCGCGCCGGCGAACTCGCCTATGGCGTCATTCCCGATCTCGAAAAAAGGCTCGCCGAGATCGAATCGAAACGCGGCGGTGTTCTCGTGGACGAAGCGGTGACCGCCGATCACGTCGCGCAGGTTGTCTCACGCTGGACCGGCATTCCGGTCGATAAAATGCTGGAGGGCGAGCGCGACAAGCTCCTGAAGATGGAGAAGGCGCTTAGCCGCCGCGTCGTCGGCCAGGCGGAAGCGGTGAATGCGGTCTCGACCGCGGTGCGGCGGGCGCGGGCGGGCCTGCAGGATCCCAATCGCCCGATTGGCTCTTTCATGTTCCTGGGGCCGACGGGGGTCGGCAAGACCGAGCTCACCAAGGCGCTCGCCGCCTTCCTTTTCGACGACGAAGCCGCGCTCGTGCGCATCGACATGTCGGAATATATGGAGAAACACTCGGTCGCCCGCCTGATAGGCGCCCCGCCCGGCTATGTCGGCTATGAGGAAGGTGGTGCCTTAACCGAGGCGGTGCGCCGCAGGCCCTATCAGGTCGTCCTCTTCGACGAAATCGAGAAGGCCCATCCAGACGTCTTCAACGTCTTGCTGCAAGTGCTTGACGACGGCCGCCTGACCGACGGGCAGGGGCGCACAGTCGATTTCCGCAACGTTCTGATCGTCATGACATCCAATCTCGGCGCCGATTTGCTCGTGCTGCAAAAGGAGGGCGAGGATTCCTCCGCCGTCCATTCGGAGGTGATGCAAATGGTGAGAGCGCATTTCCGGCCGGAGTTTTTGAACCGGGTCGATGAAATCATCTTGTTCCACCGGCTACGCCGCGAGGATATGGGTGCGATTGTCGATATCCAGTTTGCCCGGCTTGCGAAACTCCTGGAGGATCGCAAGATCACGCTCGAACTTTGGGCCGAGGCCCGCGCGTGGCTTGCCGATAAGGGCTATGATCCAGCCTATGGCGCGCGCCCTTTGAAGCGTGTCATCCAGAAGAACGTGCAGGATCCGTTGGCCGAATTGATCCTTGCCGGAGAGATCCACGACGGCGAGAAGGTCGTCGTCGGCGCCGACAAAAATGGCCTTCTGATTGCCGGCAGGGCCGTGGCCGGGGTAGCTGCCTGAGAGCCCACGCGATTTGCAAAAGCGCCGCGGGTTCACGGCTTGGACGCTACGGACCGCGCGCGCGTTCGGCGGGTCGCCGACGAGCTGCGTCCGGTTCGCTGGCCGGGCGGGTTGGTTGCTGTCCAAATAGCCGCCGCGTCGATGAAGATCGCGGCGCGGAAAATCAGGCCGCCGCAGCCTTTGCGGCCCGCCGGGCAGCGCGCAAAAAGCACGTGTGAATAGCGCCGCCAAACTCCCCGAGAATGTTCGAAAATAGGTTTTTTATTGGCGGTGCAACGGTCGCGGAATCGCGATATAATGCAGTTGGAATTGCCGTCATGAACACATATGGAAACGGTGCATCCTGTCTGACGGGGAGCACTGACGGGGAGCACTGCCGGCACGACATCCACTGGAGGCCAATACCTCTGATGAATCCAACTCGGTTTAGGAATCTTCTTCGGATCGCGATCGTCATTTCGTTGATGCCCTCATGCGCCTTCGCTGGAAATATTCTGAGCATTGGCATAGGGGCGTCGCACAACAATGCGACCGGCGATCCGCTCCGCACGGCCATGACAAAAATCGTGATCGCGGTAAATGGGCTCGCCGGCTGCTTCAACGGCCCTAGCGAGCCGGCCTCATCGATGCCGTTTCAATGCTGGTTCGATACATCCGCGACTCCGCCAACTCTTCGTTATTATGACGGCACGCAATGGGTTGGCGCCGCGACGCTCAATCAAAGCACGCATGTCTTTGCGTCGTTGGCGGCTCCAAGCGGCGCGGTCGGCGGCGATCTCGGCGGGACCCTTCCGAACCCGACCATTAATCTTCTGGCCGTCACCAACGCCAAGATGGCCACTGATATCGGGGCGCTGGCCGGCGACCTTGCGGGAACGCTGCCAAGTCCAACGATTGCAAAGATTCAAGGAACGGCCATATCAGGCGTCACGGGGACAGGCAACGCCGTTTTGAGCGTATCGCCGGCAATCACCGGCCCCGCATCCGTCAGTTCGATTCCATTTAATCCGAGTGTGCCGGTTTCAAATCAGTATTCGCTACCAAATCAGCCTGGAATTCTTCTCCCAAGCGGAAGTTCTTTCTACATTGCAGGGGCTCCTACAAGCGCGGCTCAGGACACTCCGGCATCGACCGTCTATATATCAAAAAATGGATCATATACTGGCGTCCCTGCTGGCTTCCCGCCTCTACCCGCTCTCTTTGCACTCAACAACATTCAGGGCGGCGTGCAGGGCGCGCAAGAGGGCATCGCCGGCATTGCTTACAACTTCAACACCCTGACAAGCCAGCCAGACGGCACATCGGGCGCGGTAGGCATCCAAGGCTTCGGCTACTGCGCGATTACCAACTGCACCGCGACATGGGGCATGACCGCGACTGGTTGGGACTTGAGCGGCCAGGTAAACCCAACAAAAGCATTATATGGAATGGAGATCGACAATTACGCGCATGGTACCGACAACAATATGATGCGCATCGGCCTTCAAATTGTCGTGGGCACCCCAGATGGGTTAAATCCGGTTAACGTGGTTGGGCGCGGCCTGTTTTTTACGGGAGACGGGACTACGGGCAAAGGCCAATTTACGAACATGATCGACGGCGGGACGTCGAAGCGCAGAACGCAATAGTGCTTGGCAGCATGACGATAACCGGACTGGCCTTCAACTCGCCGGGGTTTCAAATTGACAACGTCGGGAATGTCATAGGAAGAACACTGGCGACGTCGTTGTACACCGTCGCCACCCTTCCCACATGCGCGGCCGGGAATACGGGGCAGCTTGCCGTGGTCACCGATCTATCGGCAGCCCCCGTCTACAATGCGGCGATAGGAGCCGGCGGCGGATCGAATGTCGCGCTGGCCTTCTGCCGCAACTCGGCTTGGACGGCGCATTAGTGGATCACATTATTTCTCTCCAAAAGGAGGGTCAAGAAATACGGAATGGTACGTCCAAAAGCGTACCGTTCCGTTAAAAAATATGGCCTTCAGGTCCGTTCAGGTTATAATCGGAAGCCAGACGATTTAGCCTTCGCCAAGAGCAGAAAGTGTGCACTCCCGCCATGGCCGAACCCGCCGCCGGCCTGCCGGTCCCTTTGGGACCCGAAATAGAAGCCTATTACGGCGCCGATTCGATCAAGGTGCTGCGCGGCCTCGATGCCGTGCGCAAACGCCCAGGCATGTATATCGGCGATACCGACGATGGCTCCGGCCTCCATCACATGGTCTATGAAGTCGTTGATAACGCCATCGACGAGGCGCTGGCCGGCTACGCTACGCGCGTCACGGTGACGCTCAATGCCGACGGTTCGGTCACGGTCACCGACGACGGGCGCGGGATTCCGACGGATATTCATACTGAGGAGGGTGTCTCGGCGGCGGAGGTCATCATGACCCAGCTGCACGCAGGCGGAAAATTCGATCAGAAATCCTACAAAGTGTCGGGCGGGCTGCACGGCGTCGGTGTTTCCGTGGTCAACGCGCTTTCCAGCTGGTTGACACTGCGGATCTGGCGCCACGGCAAGGAGCATCTTATTCGCTTCGAACATGGCGACGCGGTCATGCCGCTTGAAGTCACGGGGCCCGCGCCGGAAATCGCCGGAAAACCCAAACGCGGTACCGAAGTCACCTTTTTGGCGTCGCCCAAGACCTTCACGATGGTCGATTTCGACTATGCGATAATCGAACATCGTCTGCGCGAACTTGCCTTCCTGAATGCCGGGGTGCGCATCGAACTCACGGACGCTCGTGGCGCCGAGGTCAAGCGGGAGGAGCTTTACTACGATGGCGGGCTCGAGGCTTTCGTGCGGTACCTCGATCGCGCCAAGACGCCGCTGATCGAAAACCCGATCGTGATCAAGGGCGAACGCGAAAAGATTACGGTCGAAGCCGCCCTTTGGTGGAACGATTCCTACCACGAGCATGTGCTCGCCTTCACCAACAATATTCCGCAGCGCGACGGCGGGACGCATCTCGCCGGTCTGCGCGCGGGGCTAACCCGTCAGGTGACAGGTTACGCGGAGCGCGCCGGTCTCGCCAAGCGCGAGAAGGTCGATCTCAACGGAGACGATTGCCGCGAGGGCTTGACTTGTGTGCTTTCGGTGAAGGCTCCGGACCCGAAATTTTCCTCGCAAACCAAGGAAAAGCTGGTGTCCTCCGAGGTGCGGCCGGCGGTGGAAGGCCTAGTCAACGAAATGCTCGGGGCTTGGTTCGAGGAGCATCCGCAGGACGCGCGCGTCGTTGTCGGCAAGGTGGTGGAAGCGGCGCAGGCACGCGAAGCAGCACGCAAGGCCCGCGAGCTAACCCGCCGCAAGGGGGCGCTCGATGTCGCCAATCTGCCGGGCAAGCTCGCCGATTGCCAGGAGCGGGATCCGGCCAAGTCGGAATTGTTTCTCGTGGAGGGCGATTCAGCGGGCGGCTCCGCCAAGCAAGGCCGCAACCGGGAGTATCAGGCCGTGCTTCCGTTGCGCGGAAAAATCCTCAATGTCGAGCGGGCGCGCTTCGACAAGATGCTGTCGAGCCAGGAAATCGGGACCTTGATCACCGCGCTCGGCACCGGGATCGGGCGCGACGACTTCAACGCGGGCAAACTGCGCTATCACAAGATCATCATTATGACCGACGCGGATGTCGACGGCTCGCATATCCGCACGCTTCTGCTTACGTTTTTCTTCCGCCAGATGCGCGAGCTTATCGAACGCGGGCATCTTTATATCGCGCAGCCGCCGCTCTACAAAGTAAAGCGTGGCGGTTCCGAGCAGTATCTGAAGGACGAGCGCGCGCGCGAGGATTATCTGATCGGCAATGGTCTTGAGGCCGCCGTGCTGCGGCTTGCGAACGGCGAGGAGCGCGCCGGCGCCGACCTCCGCGCGATCGTCGAAGAGGCGCGGATCGTGCGCCAGGTGCTGGGCGGCCTGCATTCACGCTACGATCGCCAAACCGTGGAACAGGCGGCGATCGCCGGCGCGTTGAAGCCGGTGTCGCCCGGAAACGAGGCCGAGGCCATGGGTTTTGCCGCAACGATCGCCGCTCGTCTCGACGAGCGCGCCGAGGATATGGAACGCGGCTGGAGTGGCGCGATCGAGATTGGCGGCTATGTCTTCACCCGCGAACTGCGCGGGGTGCGTCAGGCAGCGAGCCTCGACGCCGGGCTGTTGGCTTCGACCGAGGCGCGCCGCCTCGACGAGCATGCGCAATCGCTGCGCGAGGTCTTCGCAAGGCCTGCGCTTTTTCTGCGCAGGGGCGATCAGGCCCATGTAGCGGGGCCGGGCGACCTTCTCGACGCGGTGATGGCGGCGGGGCAAAAGGGCATTTCCCAGATGCAGCGCTACAAGGGGCTCGGCGAGATGAACCCGGATCAGCTCTGGGAGACAACACTCGACCGGGAAGCGCGGACCTTGCTGCAGGTCAAGATCAAGGAAGGCGACGACGCCGAGGATATTTTCGTCAAATTGATGGGCGACATTGTCGAGCCGCGCCGCGAATTTATCCAGGAAAACGCGCTCAGCGTGGCCAATCTGGATGTGTAAGCGGGTTCTGGTCTTGACTATTTCATGGTTAGACATGAGCTTATTTCGAGCAATTCGAATCGCTTTTTTGGAGTCGAAAATGAAAAAGATGTATCCTGTAATGGCCCAGGACGGGTTGACCTCGGCCAATCTTCAGGCTGGGCTCAGTCGCGCACTTCCTCCCAGCGTAATGGGGCAAAGAGGGCTTACGTCCGCCAAATCTTCAGACAGCATTGGCCGCGCCTCCGGCTCCGCGACCCGTGCCAACGACAACCTCGTCGAGCGGAACTGCGTCGGGTAATGCAATGGGCGGGAAGTGAATTGTAGCTACGACTGGACAATGGTAGCGGCGATCGGTCAAGTGATCGCCGCGGGAGCCGCCGCTTTCGGGCTAATCTTTGTTGGCCGCCAGATACGTGACGCACGGAAGACTGCTGATCTTCATGCTTTGCAAGAGTTTCTAAGAGGCGTAACTGAGCGCGAAGATCGCGTCTTGACCGCCGATTCAAATGAAAAGAAACGGCAGGCGTTCAACGAGTTTCTCAATTTTCTGGAAGTAAATGCCGCAGCGGATAACAAGGATTTGTATCCGAAAACGACCAGCTCGATTGTTGTCGACAAGCTATGTACCTCGATCGCCGAAATACAGGAGGCGCCCGCTTGGCATGACCAAATTTGCGAGGCAGTGAGAAGTTCGACCACTTTCGTCGAACTCGGAAAATTCATGAAACGCAATCGGACGGCGATTAATGTTCGCGTAGCGGAGCTAAGGTCAAAGGCTGCTGTGTCTACCACTAGCCCCGTGTAGCGCGTTGAAACTGGTTTTTTCCTTTGTAGTGGACGGTCCGGGAACGGGGTATCATGGAGAGCATGATGTTCGACGTGACCCGTACCGATGAAGAATGGCGGCGTCTGCTTACGCCGGAACAATATCGCATCATGCGCGCGCATGGCACTGAGGCACCGGGAAGCTGCGCCCTCAATCATGAAAAGCGGTCGGGCATATTTGTTTGCGCGGGATGCGGACAGCCGCTCTTCGCGTCGAAAAAGAAATTCGAGAGCGGCACCGGCTGGCCGAGTTTTAACGATCCCCTCGAAGGCGCCGTCGAGAACACCGATGACCGCAGCCATGGCATGGCGCGGACTGCGGTGCATTGCAGCCGCTGCGGTAGCCATCTGGGCCACGTCTTTCCAGACGGGCCGCCGCCGACGTATTTGCGCTATTGCATCAATGGCGTCGCGATGAATTTTCTCCCCGAGTGAAGCGCGCGGGCGATCAGCGGATATAAACCGCCTCGATGACCTTGAGTTCTTCCCCCAACGGATCGATTTCGAGACGCACCACCTCGGCCATCAGCCGGTCGCGGAATTTATAGGCCCGCCGCCAGCCGTCGTCGGTGACCGGAGGCCAGGGCGTGAAGGTTTTCTTGTCGACCATCAAGGCTTCGCATCGCAAGCGCGGGCCGGAGATGTTGCGGGCGATGATATACATGGCGGCTTCAACCCGTCCTCGTGGCTCTTCGCGCGCTTTGCGCGAGACACACGGTGGGTGCATATAGTCTCGTATTTTTGGAAAATATCGACAAAATTCCACCTGAACGAAAGGTCCGCACGGTTTGGCTGCGACGAGCGATCGGCGTGATCTTCGCCACGGCGGTCGCGATTGGCGCGGGACTCGTCTTTTTGCCGGTCGCGGCGCTCGCCGATCTGGTGACGCGCGCGGCGGGTTTTGCTCTGATCCAGTTTGCCGTCCGGGCGCTTGCCGATGCGGATATCGTGGACGGGCTTAATGGCGGCGCCGTCAGGCCAAGCTCTTCGTCAGGCTCAGGAGCGGGGACCGATTGGCTTTTATTTTACGATCACCGGAGGCTGCACGCGACGCTGGGACATCTCAGCCCGATGGCCTTCGCGGAAAAACGGCTTGCCGATAAACAAAGGCGCGCCGCATCATCGCTCAGCGAAGGGGGACCCTATCCGCCGGCAAGGTCATTATGGGGCGTAAGCATCAGTTCCGAAAAGTGGCGGCTTAAGTGGCATCGGCTCCATGACGGCTTTTTTGATCCCTCGAAGGCGTAAGGTTTCCATAAGTTCGGGTCCCGCCGCCAATGCTCCGGTGAAGACCATATAATTCGGCGCCGCCGATGACGTGTTTGACGCCGGAAAACCGAGCTGTTCACGCAGAACATGGCCGGCTCGCCGGGCAATGGCCGGGGCCGGATCGATCCATGCCACCGGCCAAGGCGCGAGGCGCTCGAATTGCCTCAGCAGCAAAGGATAATGCGTGCAGGCAAGCACGATGCAATCCGTGCGGAGTTCCCCGGACGTCACGAATGCGGGCGCGATTTCCCGCGCTATCGCCGCGTCCGAAACATTTTTGCCTCGCATGAAAGCTTCGGCAAGAGGCGCGAGCAGGCTTGAGCCGGCGAGGGTGACCGCGCAATGGGCGGCATAGGTGCGCACCAATTCGCGCGTATAATCGCGCGCGACGGTGCCGGGCGTCGCCAGCACGGAGATCAGCCCCGAGCGCGATTGGCTCGCGGCCGGTTTGATCGCCGGCACCGTGCCGATGAAAGGGATATTTGGGGACCGCGCGCGCAGATGCGGCAGCGCCAGCGTCGACGCGGTATTGCAGGCAATGACAACGGCGTCCGGGCCACAGAGAGCGATCAAATGGTACATCACCGCCAAGACCCGCGCGACCAAAGCGTCTTCCCGCAACTCGCCATAAGGGAAAGCCGCGTCGTCGGCTGCATAAATGATTTGCGCATCCGGAAGCAGCCGCGCCACCTCTCCGCAAACGGTCAGGCCGCCAAGGCCGGAATCAAAGACGAGAATTTTTGGCGCGCGCGACATGGGTAAAGCCACAAAACCGTGGATTTGTCCGATAGCCGGTTCCAGTGTCCGGAGCCAACGGCATGGCAGAGGATCAAGGCAGATTTTGGTTAACGGCGGTTGAACGAGTATTGCCTCCGCTAGGGCGCGGCGAGATATTTCTCCTCTCGAAGCACCCTAAGACAATGGGCGCATGGTTTTATACCATGCGATACTCGACCAGTGAGGGTGATACATGCACGACGCGGCCAACGAGATGCTCGAAACCCGTGTCCCGGCCCGTCTCGATCGTCTTCCTTGGGGAAGATTTCATACGCTAGTGGCTGTGGCGCTCGGAATTACCTGGGTGCTCGATGGTCTTGAAGTCACGCTTGCCGGATCGATCGCGGGCGCCCTCGAAGCGAGCTCCCGTCTGCATTTCAGCGCGTCCGACATCGGCTTAGCATCGAGCTTTTATCTTACGGGCGCTGTCATCGGCGCGCTTGGGTTTGGATGGATGACCGACCGGCTCGGCCGCAGGCTACTGTTCTTTATCACCTTAGGTCTCTATTTAATATCCACGACCGCTACCGCTTTTAGCTGGAATCTGGAAAGCTTCTGTCTGTTCCGGATGCTGACCGGGGCTGGCATAGGCGGTGAATACAGCGCGGTGAACTCCACGATTCAAGAAATGATCCCGGCGCGCTATCGTGGCTGGACCGACCTTGCCATCAACGGCTCGTTTTGGATCGGCGGCGCGCTGGGAGCGGCCGGATCGATCATCCTTCTGGACCCCACCCGCCTCGATCCCGACATCGGCTGGCGGCTTGCATTCCTCATCGGTTCCGCGCTCGGCCTCGTCATTTTTTTTCTGAGGACGTGGATCCCGGAAAGCCCGCGCTGGCTCGTCATTCACGGAAGGGAGACGGAAGCCGAAAAAATAGTCGATGAAATCGAAACCAAATTCCGCCTGCGCGGCGCGGCCCTTGAAGACGGTTCGGCGCTCAAGCCAATGCTCGTGCGGCCGCGCACGCACACGCCGCTGCGGCAGGTCTTTCAAACGCTTTTCATCGCTTTCAGAGTGAGAACCCTGCTGGGACTTACGCTGATGATCGCGCAGGCGTTCCTTTATAACGCAATCTTCTTCACCTACGCTCTCGTTTTGACGAATTTTTATCATGTGCGATCGTACCATGTCGGCTGGTACATCCTTCCCTTCGCGCTTGGCAATGTGCTTGGTCCATTGCTCCTTGGTCCGCTATTTGATTCGATTGGCCGCAAACCGATGATCGCCTTCACCTACGCGGCTTCTGGTTTGCTCCTTGCCGGAAGCGGCTGGCTGTTCGTGGATGGCCTTCTCGATGCCGTGGAACAGACGATCGTCTGGACCGTGATTTTCTTTTTTGCGTCCGCTGCGGCGGGCGCCGCGTATTTGACGGCATCCGAGATCTTTCCGGTCGAAATTCGGGCGTTGGCCATCGCCTTTTTTTACGCGGCCGGCACCGCCGTTGGCGGCGTGGGAGCGCCGTTTCTATTTGGGAGCTTGATTGAAACCGGCTCGCGCGCCAGCGTCTTCGGCGGCTATCTGTTTGGCTCGGGGCTCATGGTCTTGGCCGCCATCGTCGAGATGATTTGGGGCGTGGCAGCCGAGCGCAAACCACTGGAGGCGGTAGCGCGGCCGCTGTCGCTGGCGCAAGATTGAAGAGGCGAATAGCGATATAGGCGGATCAGGCGCCGACCGCGATTATCGGAACGCTCACTCAGAGCCATCAGAACATATTCAGCAAATGTCCATCGGCATCCATGGTCGCGATGAGCGTATGATAATGATAATGCATGACAGCCTTCAACGCATAGGCTTGCAGCACAAACGGGTCGCGACGTCGCCGCACCACGTTGAAAAAGGCGCGCCGATAGTGGTGACGAAGATCGGCTGCCTCGACGGCGGTTTGCAGCTTGAAATAGACGAAACCTGCGTAAAGCATCGCTTGCGCATAGAGAACGAACCGGCGGAATGGCCGGCTGCGCAAGTAGGCGTCACGGGCGGCGCTGGATTTCAGACCGCCTTCGAGAAAGAGTGAATCCACACGGGCGAAATAGGCTTTTGGGTCATAAAGTGCATGCAGCACCCGCAAATACCCTTCCCGCAAGGCGTCGCGGCCCATACCGAGGGGAATGACGTTCGTTCCGTACGGCGTCCGATCGGCGGGATCGAGCCGATTCTCGCCGGCAAGCCTTGCATAGAGTGGTGTCTTGGGGATCGCGG
>Ga0185299_10003753_pt1 | contig 19424 bp, 10 predicted proteins | sample PaiPotPPA55metaG_FD_128002 | JGI IMG/M metagenome (GOLD analysis project Ga0185299, IMG submission 128002) | Iron sulfur acid spring bacterial and archeal communities from Banff, Canada, to study Microbial Dark Matter (Phase II) - Paint Pots PPA... ...
AGCAGCATACTGGCCTGCGGTCCGCCCTTGGGAAACTGCTGCCGGATCATCGCCTTGGCTTCACGTTGCACCTCGGGCACGGTCACGGTTTGGTCGCCAATGCTGGCCAGAACGCCAGCCGGAGGCGAGCCAAGGCCGAGACTGGAGCCGATCCCACCGGGGATGAGTGTGATCGCCATCGAGGCACAGATGAGGACGAGCAGCGCTCCGAGAACGATCTTCACGGTTGGCCCTGCATTTTGAAGCTGTCGAATCATAATTGGGTAACTCCGTCGGATGACTCCACGCTGGAAGCCAGAATTTATGATTATAAACTAGCGATAGAGCTAGCAGCCCGTGGCGAAAGTGAGACCTCGCTCTTCAACTTCACTAGACTTTGTCATTCCGACCACAATTCATGGAAGGTGTCCCCCGTCGCTAACGGGCCCCGCTTGCAGAAATGCCCTATTGAATCGAATTAATAAAGATGCTATGAACGTGGGGCGGCTCCGGCGGAATGGGTCGCAGCTTTCCATTTGTCATCTTTTTTCATCAAGGACACGTTCATGAAGATATTGCGGCTCTTGGTCCCGTTCTTTTCGCTTGCGGTCGCAACCGCCCAGCCCAGCTTCCAGCCGGCTCCGGCCCTGACGCTCCCTTTGCGCGAAGGGTGGGCGCTGCAGTCATCCGCGAAAGTCACGGCAACCGGCGAAGCAATCTCCAGCAAGTCGTTCGAGACTAAGAACTGGATCGAAGCGAATGTTCCGACCACGGTGGTGGCAGCGCAAGTAAAGAGCGGGCTGCTGCCCGATCTTTTTTATGGCATGAATCTGCGGCAGTACCCGGGGGTCGGCTATCCTGTTGGCTTCAATTTTTCGAATATTCCAATGCCGACGGACAGCCCCTATGCGGTTTCGTGGTGGTACCGCAAGGAATTCACGCTGCCCGCAGTGTATGCCGGGAAGACCGTGTGGCTGAACTTCCGCGGCATTAATTACCGCGCAAACATTTTTCTAAACGGGAAGCAGATCGCCAATTCGAACGAAGTCGCCGGCGCATGGCGTACCTACGAGTTCAACGTTACTTCCGCCGTCAAGCCCGGAGCGAATGTGCTCGCGGTGCAGGTATGGGCGCCGACTGAGAACAATCTTGCAATCACTTTCGTGGACTGGAATCCCGCGCCGCCCGACAAGAACATGGGGCTGTGGCGTGAGGTGTATGTGACGGTCGGCGGACCGGTCGCGCTGCGGCATCCGGCGGTGCTCTCGAGAGTGGATTCGCCCGCCAGCGATGCCAGTGCCAGTGCCGCCCATTTGACGGTAACGGCGTTGGTGAAAAATGCCAATGATCATCTGGTAAGAGGGACTCTGAAAGGCAGGATCGAGAACATCGAATTCGCGCAGCCAGTGGAACTCGCGTCGGGAGAGTCGAAAGACGTGGTCTTCTCGCCGGATCAGTATCCACAGCTCAACTTGAGCAATCCGCGGCTGTGGTGGCCGGCCCAAATGGGGACGCCGAACCTGTACGATCTAACTCTTTCGTTCGAGATGGACGGTGCGCTTTCTGATGTGTCTCATACGAAGTTCGGTATTCGCGAGATTACATCCGAAGTCGCCGAGCAGGCGCCGGATCGCTTCAAACGCCTGTTTAAGGTCAACGGCAAGAACATCCTGATTCGCGGCGGCGGTTGGACGCCCGACATGATGCTTCGCGAAACTTCGGACCGGCTCGCCGATGAGTTCCGCTACGTGCGCGACATGGGATTGAATACAGTCCGGCTGGAAGGCAAACTCGAGACCGAGGAATTCTTTGAGATGGCCGATCGGCAGGGCATCCTGGTGATGGCTGGATGGTGCTGTTGCGATTTCTGGGAGCACTGGGGAAACTGGAAAGATGAGGACTTCGAGATCGCAAAGTCCTCCTTGCGCGATCAGATCTACCGGCTGAGGAGCCATCCGAGCCTGGTGATGTGGCTGAATGGCAGCGACAATCCTCCTCCCCCGGACGTGGAAGAGATGTATCTGAAGATTGAATCCGACCTGCGGTGGCCGAATCCAGTGCTGTCTTCCGCGACGGCGAAACCAACCACAATAACCGGCGCAAGCGGCGTGAAGATGAGCGGGCCTTATGAATATGTGGCGCCCTCATACTGGGAAACGGATCAACATCTTCACTCGGAAGAAATATCATGCAACGTGGGCGGATGTGGCGGCGCCTACGGCTTCAACTCCGAAACCAGCATGGGACCGGCAGTCCCACCAATTGAGAGCGTGCGGCGCATGGTTCCCAAAGATCATCTTTGGACGGTGGACGGGCCGTTGGATCAGTACTGGAATTTCCACGCGGGCGGCGGGTCCTTCAAAACGATACAAGTATTTACCGATGCTCTGAATGCGCGCTACGGAAAGGCCGCCAGCGCGGAAGACTTCACCTACAAGTCGCAGCTCATGACTTACGAAGGCGTGCGCGCCATGTACGAGGGCTACAGCCGCAACAAGTACACTTCGACGGGCGTGATCCAGTGGATGCTGAATAACGCGTGGCCTTCGATGATCTGGCATCTCTACGATTACTATTTGCGGCCGGGCGGCGGATATTTTGGCGCGAAGAAAGCGATGCAGACGCTCGACCCAGTCTATGGATACGACGATCACTCCGTGTGGCTGGTGAGCAGCCAATATGTGGATGCCAAGGGACTGAAACTGGCGGCGCGGGTATTCAATCTGGAGGGAACGCAGAAGTTTTCGAAGGACACTGCGCTCGATGCGGCCGCCGACAGTACGGCAAAGGTGTTTGAGCTTCCGCAGATCGAGGGGCTGTCGCCGGCATACTTCCTGGATCTTCGTATCACCGATGGCAGCGGCAAGCTGGTCGGATCGAACTTCTATTGGCTCTCGACGAAACCGGAAACGCTCGACTGGTCAAAGTCGAACTGGTATACGACTCCGACCGGATCGTATGCGGACTATACGTCACTGGCGCAGTTGCCAAGGGTGAAGCTGAATATTTCGAGCCGCACGGAGAAACTGGAGAACGATTCGGTAACACATGTCATCATTGAAAATCCCAGCAAGACTGTGGCGTTCTTCGTGCGCTTGAAGCTCGACAAAGGCAAAGGCGGCCAGGAAATTCTGCCGGTGGTCTGGCAGGACAATTACATCTCTCTGCTGCCCGGTGAGAAGCGGGAGATCACGGCAACGTATCGCGCCAGCAGCTTGGAATCGGCGAGACCTGATGTTGAAGTGAGCGGCTGGAACGTGGAATAAGGCGATTGCAAAGGTCAGAGGTCAGATTGCAGAGTGAAAATCAACTGGCTTCTAAGGTCTAGCGCTTTCACCTCTGCAATCTGACCTCTGACCTCTCACCTTCTACATCCTCTTCCGGTGGCAGATCGAAGTTGACCAGGTCTCCGCGGAAGCCACGCGTCTTCCATGCGCCGAAGGCGATTCCTGCCGCCATCCAGATGCTGCCAGCAATTTTGGCGGGAGTACTGAGGCTCAGCCAGAGCAAGAAGCAGATCACAAAACCGAGGACGGGTGGAGCGACAAACGACAGCGTCCATTTTTGGTCGCGCACCACGTAGCGCATGAAAGCGGCAGCGTTCACGCCCATGAAGGCGATGAGGGCGCCGAAATTGAGCATCTCGGCGCCGAGACCGTAACTCATCACGAACGCGCCGATTAGCGCGATTGCACCAACGAACAACACGTTATTCCGCGGCACTCGATGCTTCGCGTCGACGACCCCGAAGAACGATTTGGGGAGGGCGTTGCTTCGCCCCATACCGTAGAGCAAGCGAGCTGCGCCGATCTGCGAGCCCATGCCCGATCCGAAGTTGGCCACGAGCAAGGTGAATCCGATAATGCCAAACATCGGCCTCCAGGCGCGGCCAGCGACGTGAACGAAGGCAGTATCGACGTCCGGAAAAGGTTGCGATGCGGGCCAGATCAACTGCGCGGCGTACACCTCTACGGCAGACAGAATGCCGATCACGACGCAGGTGAGCACGGTTGCCAGCAGAATATTGCGGCGCGGATTTTCCGCTTCCTCCGAGAGCGTGGAGATGCCGTCGAAACCGATGTAGGTGAGCACCGCGATCGATGTTCCACCGAGCACGGCCTTCGTGTTCCACAGGCTCGGATCGTAGAAGGGCCGCGTATAAAAGCCTGCGCCGTCGTGCGGATGCCTGAAGATATAGCGCGCCGCAACCACAAAGAAGATTGCAATCACCACGCCCATCCCCGCCGCCAGCGCCGAGTTCACCCGAGCCGAGGTCTTTACTCCCTGGACGTTCAGGAGCGTAAACACCAGCGCAAAGAAGACCGCCCATGCCCAGTACGGTACGCCGGGAGCAAATACGTGCGCCTGCTGGCTGCACCAGATGGTGCAGATGATCGGATTGAGCATGTAATCCATCACCATGCTCCAGCCAGTGACGTAACCAAGCGCGGGATTGATTTCCTGGCCGACGTAGGTGAAGGCCGAGCCGGCACTGGGATAGGCGCGCGCCATGCGGCCATAGCTGATGGCGGTGAACAACATTGCCACCATGGCGATCAGGATCGTCGTAACGACGTGCCCGTGTCCGCGGTCGCTGAGCACACCAAACACCGACATCGGCGCGACCGGCTGAATCACGATCACTCCATACAGAATCAGGTCCCAAAGCGTAAGCGAGCGCCTCAGGCGCGGGAGGTCAGTGGGCGGGTTGACAGCAGAGCTCATTCACGCTCTCAAAATAAAACCCCATTATCCTGCGGAGATAACGGGGTTCAGGGAGGATCATTCGTGAAGCACAAAATTCTTCTCGAATTCTATACGGAAGGGATATTCTGTCAATGAAAAAACACCTGTATTAAAACGATTCTTGCCGAGTTTTGGCGAAACTCAATCCGGCGGGATTCGATGGAGCGCGAGTCCATGCTCATGAACCACAAAATGCGTTTTCTACTCCTGTTCTTTTTTATCTGTATAAGCCTTGTCTGCGCAACCTGCCTCGTGTTGGCGCAGAACGTCACTCCCACGGCGCAACAACGACTGGGCTACCCTGCCTCCGCACGCTTGCTGGTGATTCACGCGGATGATCTCGGCATGAACCATTCCGTCAACCGGGCCACGTTCGAGGCTCTCGAAAATGGATGGATTACTTCGGCCAGCATCCTGGTTCCCTGCCCGTGGTTTCCTGAGGTGGCGCGCTGGGCGAAACAGCATCCGAACGCCGATCTCGGCATCCACCTTGCGTTGACCAGTGAGTGGACCGATCTGCGCTGGGGTCCGGTCAGCGGCGCGGGCAGAGTCCCTAGCCTCGTCGATGCTCAAGGATACTTTCCGCTCGACACGCCTGATGTTGCCAGAAACGCCAAAATGCCGGAAGTGGAATACGAATTGCGATCGCAGATTGACCGCGCGAAAAACGCGGGCATTTCGGTTACACACCTCGATATGCACATGGTGGGCATGGTGTCCTCTAGCGACCTCTTCGGCGTGTACCGAAAACTACGTGAGGAATACAAGCTCCCTATTCTTTTGGAGACGTCGGGAACTCATGGTCCGCCCGCGGGAAGTTCTGTGAACGCGGAGGAGATCACCGTGCAACGCGTCGTCATCATGGAACCGGGTGTTGCGCCCAACAGCAAAGCCTGGCTCGACTGGTACAAGAAGCAACTCGCGCCACTCAAGCCAGGGGTATATCAACTCACTGTGCACCTGGCCTATGACGACGAAGAAATGCGCGGCGCCACTTGGGACCATCCGGATTGGGGCGCAGCCTGGCGTCAACGCGACTTGGATATGGTGAAGAGCGAGGAGTTCCGCCAGTTTCTTAAGGAACAAGGTTTCGTGCTCGTGACCTGGAAAGAGCTGGCGAAGGCGCGCCGGGAGTGAAATGGGACGTCTGATTCAGGCTAGAAAGAAATCGATCCCGGAGCAGACAAAGCAGCCGTCTCCTTCATTCCCTGCCCTTCGGTGATGGCGTAGATCTTGTCCGCAGCTACATCCTTGAAGCTTTCCATCTTACCCGTGGGCCAACGCACTTCAACTAAGTCAATTTTTGTCGCCGATCCCAAACCGAAATGAAGCCGCAGATCGTTCTGCGAAAGATAACTGCCTCCGCCGCGCACTTCGTCGAACTGCGTCATTCCTCCGGCATGAATGGTAACGCGCGCGCCGATTGCGGCGCGGTTACTTTTGTTTCCCACCAGACGGAAGAGCACACGGTGGTTCGCGATTTTATTTGTATTGAGCAGTAGCGACGGCGGCTCTCCTACGTTGAGCACAACGATATCGACGTTGCCATTGTTAGCGACGTCGCCAAAAGCAGCGCCCCGCCGGGATTTCAGCGGCATGTCGGCCAGGCCCGCCGCCTTCGAAACTTCTTCGAACGTCCCGTTGCGCAGGTTGCGATGCAACAGCATTGGCTCGGCGTAAGCGGCGCTTCCCTTCACCGTGTCCATTTGCGGATAGACGTGTCCGTTAGCCACGAAGAGATCGAGCCAGCCGTCGTTGTCCATGTCGAAAAACGTCGTGCCCCATCCGACCAGCGGCAAGCTGGGCTGGCCGAGATGCGATGGCATGGCGACATCTTCGAATCCCCGTTTCCCCAGGTTGCGATAAAGCGTGTTGGGCTGGTCGGCAAATTCGGTGATGAACATCGAGAGGCGTCCGCTGTGATCGTAATCGCCCCAGGTCACGCCCATGGAGCCGAGCGCCTGACCTTCACTGTTCAGCGCGATGCCTCCGACCATGGCCTCGTCACTGAACGTGCCGTTGTGATTGTTGTGATAGAGATGATTCGGAGTCGCGTCATCGGCGACGAAAAGATCGGGCCAGCCGTCGTTGTCATAGTCGCCCCAGGTTGCGCCCAGTCCGTAATATTCTTCGGGATCGTCGACACCGGCTCTCTTCGAGACTTCTTCGAACGTGCCGTCGCCGCGGTTGTGGTAGAGGAGATCGGTTTCGCCCTCCATGCCCCACGGCCCGCACTGCACCGGCGCGCCTTTGAACTGGCAGAACTTGGTCAAGCCGAAAGCGGGCAGGTCATTCATGTCCACGTGAACATATCTGGAGACGAACAAATCGACGTTGCCGTCGCGGTCGTAGTCTGCCCAAGCCGCGCCTGTGGAGAAGCCGCCGCCACGCACTCCAGCCTTGTCGGTGACATCTTCGAACGTGCAATTGCCTTTGTTGCGATAAAGCGCGTTGCCGCCGTAGCCGGTCACGAAGAGATCGAGGTTGCCGTCGTTGTCGAAGTCGGCGACGGCGACGCCCATGCCCCAACCTTTGCGCGTGAGTCCGGCTTTCTCGGTGATGTCGGTGAACTTGAGGTTAGCATCCTGATGCCAGAGCGTGACTAGAGGATCGCCGCCGCTCTGCTTATAGCGATCGACAGTCGAGCCGTTCACCATCACGATATCGAGCTTGCCATCATTGTCGCAGTCGAACAGACCGACGCCGCCGCTCATGGATTCGATGACGTAATATTTTTCCCGCGACGAGATGTGGGAAGCGGTCAGACCGGATTGGGCTGCAATGTCGCGAAAAATGGGGACGGGAGCGGTGAGTTTGGGCGCCGGTGACTTCTTTTCAGTACGCGCGGGAGGAATCTTAGTAGCGGGCCCCGTCGGGCCTTGGGGCGCGATCTGGGCCGACAGCAGGCCGGTGAAGGCGATCCACAAAATAATAATCTGCCCGGCCCGCATGCACAGTGATTGTAGCGCGATAGGGAGTAGCGCCGCCGTCTCGGCGGCTGTCCTTCGGGGTCCTAGCCCTCCGCGTCGAGGGCGAGACGCCCTCGGGACAGCCGGCAGGATGCCGGCGCTACTGGATCAGCGGTGGTCGGGGTATTGGAACGAATATCCACTCGCTTCATTCCCCGACATGAACCTGGTGTTGTATTCCAGCAAGTAATTCAGGTGGTCGGCATCGGAGGGAAACGATTGGCCGGGATACGGATAAGTGCGCATGTCGCGGAATGGGAGAGGGTCAACCGTATCGCCGCGGTAGGCATAGAAGTCCATATCTTTTTCGTATCCGTTGGCGACGAAGAAATAATCGCGCACCCAACCGCGCGGCAGTGCGGGCAACGTCGCCGGATCAAAATCAAGTGCAACTTCATCGCCCGAGCCGAAGACGACAAACTTGTCGTCGACCGATTCGAGCAGCGGGCGCACATCGCCATAGCGGGTGTAAGCGCCTGCGGGCCGCGTATATGGGCCGGTGGCGCTGGCCTTTTCGTAAATGTATTTCACGTTGCCCGGTGGCTGGTCTTCGATCTTCAGCGGGAATCCGTGGAAATTCAGTTCGGCGCGCGCGAGCGGGGCCGGCGTCAGGCGGGCGCGCTGACCTTGGCTTTGATCCTGGCTCGTGCGGCTGATCAGGATGTTGTCCCAGTAGATCTGGAGATTTGTGGTTATGCGAATGCGGCGCGTGCCCAGCGGAAGTTTGCCGGTAAGATCGGCGGTCATGGTGCGCGCGCCACCGGCGGGGAATCCCATGTCATCGATGACGCGGACCCATCTGCCCTTGGCCGACTTTCCCTCAGCGGCTAAAGCCGTAGAACCAGAAACCTGGCTGATCGCAGCGCTGAAGCGCTGCGCCACCCCAAAGCGGACGTCCTCCGCTTCGACGTAGGGGGCGAAGGGATGGATGCCGGCTTGATCGGCAGCGTACATGCTCGTTGCGGAAAAATATTCGATTTCTCCATGCATCAGCAGCCACAGCGGGCCGCCGCGGTAGGGCTCGCCAAGATCAAGTTCCAGGCTGTGGGGCTCGGCGAATCCCAAGAACGGAAGCACTTTGAAGTCGCCGAAATAGCGATGCGCGAGCAGATCGGGGAGCACGTTGTGGCCGTGCTCGTCCCACGCACCGGCAGGCGGACGCGCGTCATTTTTATTGCTGAACACAACCTTGAACGGCGGGTACGGCGGATTGCTGGCGAAATATTCGTTGGGATAAACGTCGACATCGGCGGGATGATCGGCGGCGAGCAATTGCACCTGATCGAGGTAGACGGATTCTTCGAGCGGCTCCATGAAGCGGAAGCTTAGCTTGCCATCTTTTTCGCGGAGCGAAGTACGGTCGAGCTTGATGGCTTCGGTGGGGCGAGCGATATTACGGACGACGTTGCGGTCGGCCTTGCTATCGCCTGCGGCGATCCAGTGTCCAACCACGCCTGCGCCGAGCATGTCGCCGACGAGTTGGTATTCGTGACCATCCCACGCAAAGAGCGTTGGACACGAACTGCCGCGGCGGTCGAGCTCCAGAATGTTCTGCGTCTTGTTGGCGGCGACTCCGACTTCATCCTGCAGAACGCCGGTCGGCCACAGCATGCGGACAACGTCGGCTTCCTTAGCTTGGCCTAGGCCGATGGTCAGGTAGGGCGAGTTCTGTCCGAGGTAGCCGGACGATCCATACACTTCAAACTTCTGCCGCAAGCCGGCGGAGAAGACTTCAACCTTCGTGCCAATGGCGCTCTTGTTGTCGTTCAGGCCCTTGAGCGCGAGGCGCAGCGAATTGTTCTTGTTGCCACCTTCGTTATGGAGCAATACGGCGGGGCCGTGATTTTGCGTGATCAGAAGATCGACGGCGCCGTCATTGTCGTAGTCGCCAGCGATGATGGCGCGCGGCTCTTTGAGCTGAATCTTGTCGAGTCCGGTTTCGGCAGTGACATCTTTGAAGCCGTCGGGCCCGAGATTGCGAAAGAGGCGGATTTCGCCCTTGCCGTCTTTGGTCTCGCCGACGGCGACTAGGTCAACCCAGCCATCGTTGTCGTAGTCGATGGCGGCGACGCCGAAGGCGCGAACCCAGTTCGTTTCCGGCAAAGGAACTTTTTCGAAGTGCTTACCTTGATCGTTACGCCAGAGTGCGAGGGCAGTTACACCGTTGGGAGTCACACCATTAGTAAAAGCGAGATCCATCCAACTGTCGTGATTGAAGTCCAGCACCGCGATACCCATTGGCAGCCGAGAAAATAGCGAGAGGCCAACGTCCGGGGTAGAAAACTTGCCCTCGCGCGGATTCGCGAAAATCGACGGACCTTTTATGTCAGTTACGACCAAGTCAATTGCGCGGTCATTGTTGTAATCCGATCCGACTGAGCTGACGCTCGGATCCGCAGATAGTCCGGCAGCCATCGTAACGTCGGTGAACGTACTATTGCCGTTGTTGCGCCACATGACGTTGCCGGGGAATTCCAAGCCGCTCGGCAAGCCGATGGGTTGTCCTGCCGCGGGTGAGGGAGCATTTCTGAGCGTCCGAGTAATAAAAAGATCCAGGTCGCCATCGTGGTCGTAATCAACAAAGGTAATACCGAGGTTTGCGCCATCATTCTTGAGGCCCGAAGCTTCAGTCACATCCTTGAACGTGCCATTTTTTTCGTTGTGGAGGAGCCGGACACCATCGCTTAAGGCAACCGCAAGGTCCGCTGCGCCGTCGTTATCGAAGTCCCCGGCGGTGCAGCTAATCGCGTGTAGGCCGGGATCCAGGCCAGACTTGCTGGTCACGTCTTCGAACTTGCCATCCCCCACATTGTGGTATAAGACAATGCCGCCCCCCGGCCCGTTGTCGACCAGAAGTATGTCGATCTGGCCATCTCTGTCGTAGTCTAGAAAGCAGGCGCCCGGGCCGAGAAACGAAACCAGGTCCTTGCCTGCGGACGTCGTCTTTGATTTCAAACCTGCCTGTTTTGTCACATCCACAAACCTCACCGGAATCGCCGCCCCCACCTTCTCCACCGCCACCGCCGACTCTTCCGCGCGCGAATACTTTCCCTGCTCGCCGTACGCCAGGCTGATGGGGGCGCCCAACTTGTTCTGCGTGATGTACTGGAACTTCTTCATCGCTTCATGGGCAGGATCGGCTTGGCCGGATTGCTGGTAGGCCCGCGCCAGTCCGAACTGGGCGGAGGCGTGGTGCGGATCGAGCTTTAACGCGTGCTCGAAGGCAGCGATCGCTTCTGGAAATTGCTTGAGTTGCGCGTAGGTCGATCCCAGGAAGTACCAGGTATCGGCGTCATTCGGATCGATTTCAATGACGTGGCGGAACGCATCGACGGCTGCGCTCGCATCGGCGGAGTTCTTGTAATAGAGACCGAGGTTGTACCAGACGTGCGCATCTTTGGGATTGTTCTTTGCTTCTTTCTCAAGCAACGCCTTCGCTTCATCGACACGCTGCAGGTTGAGCAGCGCCACGCCGCGATTGACGGCTGTCACCTCTAACGCCGGATCTTTTGTAGCGGCTTCTGCAAACGCCTTTAAGGCTTTTTCGAAGAGCTGCTGGTTCATGTACGCGACACCGATGTTGTTGAGGCGGGCGGCTTCCTGGGGATTGGCGGCGGGACCGGTCGCGGCTAGTAGCGCGAGAAGAAAGGTGAAGGCTAGAGCGACGATGAGTGTTTTGATCATTGGGATTAACAAATGATTCTATCCGAGTGGCGAGTGTGCTCGTGGGCACAAACCTTAATGGCAGGAGCATGGCGAGAACGCCTCGTCGCACTCATGCCAGATTGCAGCTCGTAGGGGTCCTTCGACTCCGCAGGTCATTCGCTTTGCGAATGGCCTGCTCCGCTCAGGATGACAAAATTAAAAGGGTCGCTTGAACACATAGGGCTATTTCTTCCCGTACGGCCGCGCGGCGATCTGGCCCTTAGCCTCCTGGACTGTAACGGTCTGTCCGGTCGCAATGTTTAAAAGCTTGTCCACTTGCCCGCTGGGCCAGTCAATTTCGACTGCGTCGGCTTTCGTTTTCGATCCCATACCGAAGGTCAGCACCAGTTCACTCTGCGAGAGATAGCTGGAGCCGGTCTTCATAGTGAGCCACTGCTTGTCGCTCCCGGCGGTTACGCGAATGATGGCGCCGATTCCGTCGCGGTTGGATTTTGTGCCGACGAGTTTTATGCGCAGACTTTGATTAGTGCCGCCTTGGTTGAGGTAGAGATGCGCCGGGCCGCCGTTGGTCATGAGGAGGACGTCGAGGGCTCCGTCATTATTGATGTCGGCGTAGGCGGCGCCCCGCGCGACTTTCGGAGCGGCAAAGGCGCTCCCAACTTCATTCGTGACCTCTTCAAACTTGCCGTTTCCGAGGTTACGGAATAAGTGCGGCGGCTCGGCGTAGCTTACGCGCTTCTGTACGCTCTCGATCTGGTCTTCGATGTGGCCGTCGGCGATGAGGATGTCCTGCCAGCCGTCGTCATCGTAGTCGAAGAAAAAACAGCCGAAGCCGAGCGTAACTAGTGTGGCGCGGCCGACTTCCGAGCGCGGAGCTTCATCCACGAACAGGCCGTTGCCCTCGTTGTGGTAGAGCGAGAGCATCTGGTTGGCAAAATTTGTAATGATAAGACTGGCGCTGCCGGAACGGTCATAATCGGCGGCATCGACGCCCATGCCAGCGCGGGCCACTCCATCTTCGCTGAACGCGACGCCGGCAGAAACGGCTCGCTCTTCGAAGGTGCCGTTCTTTTTGTTCAGGTAGAGCTTGTTGGGTTGAGTGTCGTTGGCAATCAGGATGTCGGGCCATCCGTCGTTGTTGTAGTCGAGAATAGCGACACCGAGTCCCTTCGACGTCGGATCGTAAAGGCCTGCTTTCTGAGTGACGTCTTCGAACTTGCCGTTGCCGAGGTTATGCCAGAGGCGGGCCGACGTTCCCTTATAAGATTCGGGCGTGCAGTAGGACTTGTGCGAGCCATCGAGCGTGCAATAGAGGTCGGTTTGCTCGGACCATTGCACATAGTTGGCGACGACGAGATCGAGCTTGCCGTCGCGATCGTAATCGACCCAGGCAGCGCCGGTGGAAAATTCATTCGGGCCCCAGAGTCCCGCGGACTTGGTGACATCGGTGAAAGTGCCGTTGCCGTTGTTGTGGAAGAGATGGCTCTGACCGACGGCGGTGATGAAAATGTCGTCGAAGCCGTCGTTGTCGTAATCGCCGACGGTGACGCCGAGTCCGAAGAGCGAAATACCGAGACCGGACTTGCGCGTCACGTCAGTGAAGGTGCCGTCATGGTTGTTGTGGTAGAGCTTCAGCGTGGTCGCGCCACTCTTGGCGTGGCCGGGCCAGTCCTGGCCGTTGACTAGCAGTATGTCGGGGAATCCGTCGTTGTCGTAATCGATGAAGGCGCAGCCGGGGCCCATGGTTTCCGGCAGCCATTTTTTTCCGAAGGCTCCGTTGTTGTGGGTGAAGTGGATGCCGGCCTGGAAGGTGATGTCGCGGAAGGTGACTTGTGCCGGCGCGACGATTGCCGCTGCTGACAGAAAGGGCAACACCCACCGCAGAGACAGAGAGGCACAGAGGAGGGCTGACAGACAATTCTTCTTGAAAGTGTGCATTACCTTTGGGCCCCGGTAGTCGTCGTGGCGTGGGCTGCTGCCGGGCTTTGCCCGGCGGGACGGACGAATGCGTCCGTCCCTACGTGTGTCGTGGTTGCGCCGTGAATCGTGGTCCTGCTTGCGGCCAGGCGCTTGGCGGGTGCGTTGTTCAACATCGGCAGCGGGACGGATACGTGCTCGTGGATACTCTGCCGTTCATTGTTGTCTTCCGGATTGAGCTGACGATAGGGGCCGGTGATGGCCTGCGACGCTTCGTCGGCCTTGAAACGCACATAGCGAGCTTGGTGTTCTTTGGACATCTTCTCGTCGCCGAGACCGTTGTAGCAGAGCATGAGGTTGTAATGCGCCTGCAAATCCTCGGGATCGACGGCGAGCGCCTGCTGCAGGATTTTCACGGCGTCGCTGTACTTCCTCTGCAGAAACAGAATGCGCCCCAGATTGTTCAGCGCCACTCGATCATGCGGATACTGCGCAAGCACGATTTGGAAATGCGCGGCGGCCTGATCGTAGTCTCCTGTGGATTTCATTAGCGATCCGTAGAAGAAATTAGTGCGCGCCAGGGTCGGATTGAGCGCCAGCGCTTTCTCGAGAACGGTGCGCGCGCGCGGGAGATCGCCTTCCTGCAACGCGGCGCGACTGATGTTAACCCATCCATCGGGATTCTGGGGATCGACCTCGGTGACTCTTTCGAAGGCAGCCTGCGCCGCTTTCAGATCGCCTTGCAGCAGCAGACCGATGCCGTAATCGTTCCAGCGCTGCCAGTCTTCTTTCGCGAGCTGGGTTTTGGGCTGCGGCGCGGGGGCGTTCGCGGGCAGGACGTCGACGGCTACTTCGTTTTGGGCAACCGTCACGATGGGGAGATCGGGAATTTTCTCCTCCTTCGCGGAAACTCCACGGAGCGATTGTGTAAACGCATATTTCGTATCGTCGTAGTCGGCGGTGACAGCCGCGGGCGTATCGGAGCCAGGCGCGATCCCGGACTTCGATGGACGGCTGTCGCGCTCGTTGTCGCGGGCGTTATCGCGGGCGTTATCGCTCCCCCTGTCGCGCTCGCCCGCAAACGCAAACTGCGTACCCCACCACGCGAACTTCCGATAGCAGAGCCGCGCGGTCAACGTAATTTTGCTGCCTGTCTTCTCGGGAACTTTCATGCGGAAATGCACCGTGTCGGCGGCGCCGGGCGGAATCAGGCGCACGTACACGACGGCGCGCGTGGCCCAGGCGTTGCGCTTGTTGATCGGGTTGCCGTGCGCGTCCACCTGCAGCGAGCGATAAAAATGCGCACCCTTTTCGACCGGGCCTTTGCCATCGTCCTCGACCATGCCGCTCCAGAAAATCGTCTGGCCCTTGTCGTCGACACCTTTGAGTTCGAGCCAGGTATCGTAGGCATCGACCGTGCCTCCGGGGAAGAAATGGCCGACGCGCTTGGTGCGAACTACAACATCGACGCGGACGGTGTCGCCGCGACGGATGGCGGGCTGCACCCGGTTGAGAGGCGCTGTGACGGGAGCGGCCTCAACATTGGAACTAGAGCCGGGCGTGATTTTCGCTTCTGCCTCCTCTCCCACGGCGAAGGTGGTTGCGAGTTCGTGTTGCGCGATTGCTCCTGGCTTTAGCGGAGCGCTGGCCGGCGAGAGCGCAAAAATATCAACCGTAAGAGCTCCGCTGCTCAGGAAATCTTCGGTGGCCTTCAACTGCGCGGCATCTTCATTGGCAGTGGGCAGCGCGGTATTGGCACCGGGGAAACGGTGGGAGTGGACTTTGCCGGCAACGTTCCCCATGTCGTTGGAGCGCTCGAGCGGCATGTGGCAATCGGCGCATTGCTGCGGTTTCGCCGGGTAGTAGAACGAGCGCGCGCCCTCTCCGGAGACGCCGCTGGCCTGCCAGTTGTCGTACTCGTTGAAACCGCGAATCCAACGGTAGTGATTGACCGGCACGTCGAGGTGCACCTTATGGCAGGAAGAGCAGAATTCGGCTGTCTGTTGCTTCATGAACGGCTTGAGGAAGACGCGGCGGTGCGGCTCCGGATTCAGCTTGATCATGAAGTCGTGCAGGGTGCGAATGACGGGATTCTTGCTGGCGGCGAGTTCGTGCAGCTTGGGATATTCAAGGTAGAAATCGCCCTGGCCCATCGTGCTTTTTACGTCGGCGATGGAGTGGCACATCATGCAGCCAAGTCCGGCTTGGGCCTCGGGCGCGTGCACAATTTGTTTGATGGGCGTATCCATCTTCCCGGCGTAGAGAACTGCGGGGTCATGGCATCCGCCGCACCATTTTGATGGCTTGGTGCCGATCGTGTCCTGCATGTACTCGATCGACTTGCGGTACCACTGATTGTTGAACGATGAAAAATGGTGAGCCGAGCTGTTCCACTGATTGTAGATATCCTCGTGACAGCGCCTGCAGGAATCCGACTCCATGAAGAACTTGCTGGGAATCTTTTCTCCGCCATACACCTGCGCGGAACTGGGGAAAAATGGGCCGGTGGGGCCGTCGCCTTCGCCGTCCATGCTGACGGGCGGCAGGGTTGGATTTTCAATGCGTCCATGCTGGTTCCAGCGAGTTTCGCGGAGATAGCGGGCGACGGGCGCCAGTACCACCACCACAGCGAGTACGGCGGCAACGCGGATGATAGCGTGACGCGATAGCCACCTGAGTCGTGCCGCGGCGATCAGGGCGGCGCCGAGAAAACTCACGCCGATGTGGACGTAGACGAGTGTCCACTGCGTACGTAGTGCTCCAGTGTAAATCAGCACCAAACCTGGGATTGCGCCGAGGAACAGGAGAACCATTCCGACGCGGACCAACGGACTGCCTTGACGCCACGAGCGGATCAGCCAGAGCAGTAGCAGGACTGAAGCCACCACTCCGGCGACGGCGTGCAGCAACACCACTCCGGCATAAAAAACATTCGCTTGCGGGAAGGCGTACAGGTAAATCGCGGACACGACAAGGAAGCCGATCAGCAGCGGCAGCAGTCGATTGACAAAATTTGCGGGTGAAGACATGACAGAGAACAGCGACGCAGACTAGTGCTCGCAACGCTGGGCTGCAACAGATTATCGCCTGGTGGGAAGCGGTGTCGAGAGTGATTACAAGAAACGCGGCGCTTTTTTCTTTCAGCTAATACTTTTCAATTATTTTTTCGCGATATTTCTTTGCATTGCTGGTCTCTCCGCCCCTACGGACCACGTGGTTGACGGCGGCGTCATATCGGACAAAGATACAAATCGTGCGCGACGACATTTCCGCAGTCGCCAAAACGCTGGTTTTCACCGTGTTGGTGCCCGGGACCGTCGCTGGCTATGTGCCGTGGCGCTTAAGGCAGGATGCGGCAGCACCCGTGGCCGGCGCTGAAGAATGGGCGGCTATTACCGTCATTGCATTGGGATTGCGATCTATCTGCACACCGCGTTCTGGGGCTTCGCTTTGATTGGCGGTGGAACACCCGCGCCCATCGCGCCCACCAAAATCCTCGTCGTCAAAGGTCTGCACCGTTTCGTGCGCAACCCGATGTATATCGGCGTCGCGCTCGTCATCGGAGGACAAGCGTGGTTGTTCCACTCATGGCACGTCGCGATCTACATGGTCGGCATGTTGCTGACTGCGCACCTGTTTGTCGTCTTTTATGAGGAGCCGACGCTGGGCAAGCAGTTTGGGGAAGAATACGATCGCTATCGCGCGTCGGTGCCGCGATGGATACCGAAGGTTAGGCTTTGACCGGCGCGGAGAGGCGCGGCCGAGTTAGTCTCGGCTTTGACGGGCGAGGGCGCCCGTCTCTCCATAAGCAGGTTCGCGTTGCTGACTGCCCTGCCGCTCTGCTACTTTGATTAGTTTCCTGTTTGCTGTCTGCTGACTCTGTGGGGTGAGACTCAATGCCAGCCATCAAATTCCGCGGTGTGGACTTCATCGGCTTCGACGCGTTGTTGAATGACGACGAACGCCTGGTGCGCGACACGGCGCGCAGCTTCATCGAAGACAATCTCGTGCCCATCATCGAAGAATGCAACCGAGCCGGCCGCTTCCCGCGCGAACTGGTGAAGCCCATGGCCGATCTCGGATTCTTCGGCGCGTCGCTGAACGGTTACGGCTGCGCCGGCATGTCGAATGTCGAATATGGCCTGGTCACGCAGGAACTGGAGCGCGGAGATTCCGGCGTGCGGTCGTTTGTCAGCGTGCAGTCGGCGCTGGTGATGTATCCGATTTACACCTTCGGCACCGACGAGCAGAAAAACACCTGGTTGCCCGCAATGCAAAAGGGCGAAAAGCTCGGCTGCTTCGGATTGACCGAACCGGACTTCGGATCGAACCCTGGCGGCATGCGAACGCGCGCGAAGAAGGTTGGCAAAGAGTATGTGCTGAACGGCGAAAAGATGTGGATCACCTCCGGCACGATCGCCGACGTGGCGGTGATCTGGGCCAAGGTCAGTTCCGAAAAAAAAGGCGACGACGAAGCGGATCAGATACGCGGATTTCTGGTCGAGACCGACCGTCCTGGATTCAAGGCTAGCGACATTCATGGGAAATGGTCGTTGCGCGCTTCGGTGACGTCGGGTTTGTCGCTGCAGGATGTGCGAATCCCCGAGTCGAACCTGCTGCCGGGATCGGGCGGATTGAAGTCTCCGTTGATGTGCCTGAATCAGGCGCGCTATGGAATCGCGTGGGGAGCAATCGGCGCGGCGATGGCGTGTTACGACTGTGCGCTGCAGTATTCGTTGCTGCGGAAACAGTTCCGCGATCAGCCCATCGCCTCGCATCAACTGGTGCAGGAGAAACTCGCCTGGATGATCGGCGAGATCACGAAGGCACAGTTACTCGTGCTGCAAGTTGGCCGATTGAAAGACGGCGGGAAAGTGCAGCATCAGCACATCTCGATGGCGAAGAGAAACAACGTTTGGATGGCGCTCGAGTGCGCGCGGCTGTCGCGAGATATTCTGGGAGCAAACGGTGTAGCGGATGATTACCCGATCATGCGGCATCTGATGAATCTGGAATCGGTAAAGACGTATGAGGGGACGCATGATATCCACACGCTGATCATCGGGGCGAGCGTGACGGGGATTGACGCGTTCTAGATCTCCGTGCCACATCGACTCACGTTAGATTAGACCGATGGAATTCGCTCCGTTGCAAACTGAGCGGCTGACGCTGCGCCTCCACGCGCGCTCGGATATTCCAGCGCTCATGCCGCTTATTGGTGCGCGTGAAGTGGCGGCGACCACGTTGCGGATTCCTCATCCCTACACTGAGGCCGACGCTCAGGACTTTATGGCCGGCACGCAGGAGGAGCTCTTGAACGGCAGTGGCTTGCGGCTGGGCATTGTCGTGCGTGAGAGTGACACGCTGTGCGGCGGCGTGGGACTGCGGATCGAACCCGACATTGTCGCGCCGAACTTGGCTACTGGATTGGTGTCCCTTATTGGGGAAAGGGGTATGCCACGGAAGCTGCCAGGGCGATGGTGGAATATGGATTCGAGACTCTTCAACTGCACCGGATTTTCGCGAGCCATTTCGTTAATAACTCTGCGTCGGCGGGAGTCTTGAGAAAAATCGGCATGCGGCATGAAGGAAGCCAGCGCGGCCATATCTTGAAGTGGGGAGAGTTCCTCGACCTCGAGATGTATGGAATGGTGGCATCCGATGTGGAGCGCGCGCTGCATACGGGCTAGATTGGACAGGATATCTGTGGATGCCCTGAAAGCCATCTGCTGCACACAGTTCGCGGGCGAGGGCGCCCGCGCCACACGAGCCTGCCACACGAACCCTTCCACACTCACCTGCACTTCCATCTCTGCTCCGAAGGGGATATATTCCTAGGTCGCGTTTTATGTAGGAGGCATTGATGCCAACCGAAGGGCGTCCCGAAGCGCATGCGAAGAATTTCGGGGAGAATATTGAAAGCGATCTGGCGCTGGAATTTTTGCGCGTGGTGGAGAACGCGGCCATCGAGTCGGCGCGCACCATGGGCCAAGGCGACCGTCCGCTGAGCGATCAGGTGGCGACCGAGTCCATGCGCAAAACGATGGACACGGTCCCGATGCATGGCACGATTGTGATTGGCGAGGGCGAACGCGATGACGCGCCCATGCTTTATATCGGAGAACAGGTTGGCGGACCTTATCTGGA
>Ga0185299_10003754_pt1 | contig 19422 bp, 17 predicted proteins | sample PaiPotPPA55metaG_FD_128002 | JGI IMG/M metagenome (GOLD analysis project Ga0185299, IMG submission 128002) | Iron sulfur acid spring bacterial and archeal communities from Banff, Canada, to study Microbial Dark Matter (Phase II) - Paint Pots PPA... ...
CCGCGATGATCTCACCGTAGAAAGGGTCCGCGAACAGCGCGGGATCGTTCTGCGAGACGGCCAGGACCACAGCGCCGGCCTGCCGCGTGGCCAGCGCCCGGGCGGTGGGGTTCGGCACGTAGTCGAGTTCACGCACGGCCTGCGCGACCGCCTCGCGCGCCGCCCGGCTCACGTTGCCGGTGTTGTTGATCACGCGTGACGCGGCGGACCGGGAGACCCGGGCGAGCCGCGCGACCTCGTCGAGGGTGGGCGGCCGCTTGGGCTGGGTCGTCATCTGGCGAGGGGCTCTCCGTGTCGATGCGGGCATGCCGGGCCTGCTGCGCCTCTCAGGGTAGCGAGGGTGGACAAGGCTGGTAGCGCTTCCAGTTTTGACCATACTCGGCGCCGACCGCCGTGTACATCCCGCGTTGTACCAGCTATTTTCTCGGTACTACTTGACAGCTCAGGCCTAGAGAAGCAGCATCTGGTCCAGATTCGCAGCCGAACACGGATCGGCTGGTACCGCTTCCAGTTTCCCCCTCCCTCAACGAAGAGGAACCGAAGGAATGGACTGCAAGAGACGACGCACCACGCGTGTCCTCGCGCCCCTCGCGGCGGCCGCGTTGGCCTCAGCCGCGCTGTGCGCCGCCCCCGCCGCGTACGCGGCCGGCGACCCGGTCAGCGCGACGAACGGCTTCTACGTGGATCCCGACAACTCCGCCGCGCAGTGGGTCGCGGCCAACCCCGACGACGGCCGGGCCTCGGCCATCGAGGCCTCCATCGCCTCGCAGCCCGCCGCCGACTGGTTCGGCGCCTGGACCGGGGACATCGGCGAGGCCACCGGCGCCTACGTCGGCGCCGCGGCGAACGCGGACGAACTGCCCGTCCTGGTCGCCTACGACATCCCCGACCTCGATGTCTGCGCCGGTCTTTCCACCGGAGGCGCCGCATCCGACTCCGACTACGAGACGTGGATCGCGGGGTTCGCCGGAGGCATCGCGTCCCGCCCCGCGCTGGTCATCCTCGAACCGGACTCGCTCGGCGACGAGAGCTGCATGAGCTCGAGTCAGATATCGGACCGCGACGGCCTGCTGAACGATGCCGTCACCCAGTTCAACGACCAGGCCCCCGACACGTGGGTCTACCTGGACGCGGGCAACCCCGGCTGGGTCGACGCATCCACCATGGCCGGCTACCTCAACGACGCGGGCCTCGCACACGCCCACGGCTTCTCGCTCAACGTCTCGAACTTCTACACCACCGATCAGAACGTCGCGTACGGCAACGAGATCAACGCCGACCTGAGCGCGGACTACGGCTACACCAAGCCGTTCGTGATCGACACCAGCCGCAACGGCAACGGAACCACGGGCTCCTGGTGCAACCCCGACGGCGCGCAGCTCGGCAGCACCGACCAGGTCGGCGGCGATGGCGCCGAGATGCTGCTGTGGATCAAGACCCCCGGCGACTCCGACGGCGACTGCGGCACCGGCAGCGGCACCACGGCCGGCCAGTTCGTCCCGCAGATCGCCTACAACCTGATCTACGGAAACTGATGACTTTCACTCCCGCTCACTCCAGGGAAGGAATCCCCTTGCCGACCCGCAATATTCCGCGCACGCGGTGGATCGGCGCGATCGCCGCGCTGACCTTCGCCGTGGCGACGATCGCAGCCGCCCCCGGCTCAGCCGAGGCCGCTTCCGCCGCGACGCCCGACGGTCACACGTTGCCGACCGGCACCAGGTTCTTCGTCCCGCCGCCCGGATCCGCGGCGGTGTCGCAGATATTCAAGCTCGCCACCACCGGAGACCTCAAGGACGCCGCGCTGGTGACGAAGATGGAGGCGACCCCGAAGTCCGTCTGGTTCACCGGAGGCACCCCGGCCCAGGTCGAGACGCAGGTCCGCGAGACCATGTTCGAGGCGGCCCTCGAACGGACCGTGCCGGTCCTGGTCGCCTACGACATCCCCGGCCGCGACTGCGCGCAGTACTCGGCGGGCGGGGCACTGGACGAATCCGACTACGACTCCTGGATCTCGGCCTTCGCGGCCGGGATCGGCAACGGCAACGCCGTGGTCATCCTCGAGCCGGACGCCCTGGGCAACCTGCCCTCGGCCTGCGCGGGCTTCGGCACCAGCACCTACCCGTTCACCGACAGCGACCGCATCGCGGAAATCAACTCCGGCGTGAACGCCCTGGAAGCCCAGCCGAACACCGACGTCTACCTCGACGCCACGAACCCCGCCTGGCAGGCGGTCGGCACGATCACCCAGCGGCTGCTGGAAGCCGGTGTCCAACAGGCGCAGGGCTTCTACGTCAACGTCTCCAACTACCAGAGCAACGCGGCCTCGACCGACTACGGCACCTGGATCTCCGACTGCATCGCGATGACGAGCGACCCGTCCGACTGGGCGTACGGGAAGTATTCCGACTGCGCCAGCCAGTACTACCCGGCCACCGAGTCCAACTTCTCCACCTGGGCCCTGACCACCGCGTGGTACGCCGAGAACATGGGCGGCGCGGTCGCGAGCACCGACTTCGTCATCGACACCAGCCGCAACGGCCAGGGCTCGAACACCATGCAGTCCTACGCCGCGGCGCCCTACAACCAGTCCGCCGCCACAGTCAAGACGCTCTCCGCGGGGGGCTGGTGCAACCAGCCGGACGCGGGCCTCGGACTGCGCCCGACCGCGGACACCGGCGTACCGCTCCTCGCCGCGTACCTGTGGGTCAAGACCCCCGGCCTATCCGACGGCCAGTGCGACGCGGCCGGCGGAGTCCGCGCCTGGGACTACACCGCCTACACCCAACCGAATTGGCCGACTGACGCGACCGACCAGAACCTGTTCGACCCGCTGTGGGGCCTGACCGACCCCGCCGCAGGGTCCTGGTTCCCGCAGCAGGCCCTTCAACTGGCCCAGGACGCCAATCCGCCGCTGTCGTAACCGTGAAACAAGCGGGCGGGCCGATCCGGCTCCCGCCGGATCGGCCCGCCCGCGATCGTTCCAGCCGAAACAAAGGATTCGACCATGCACACAGCCGCCGTCCAAGAACCCTGCTGCGGGACCGAGGGCTCCCGGGAGTCCCCGGATTTCGCCGCGCTGTTCCCGCCGCCGGGCCGAGCAGAGCGGCTCACCGCGCGTACCGCGGCGCTCCTGCACGACGTGCTGCGATACCTCGGCGAGGCCGGCCGCGCCCGGCTCGCGGTCCTCGGCGGACGGGTCGTGTGCGAGGCCGATGACGATCTGTTCACCGCGCTGCCCGAATTCACCTGGCGGCAGGACGAGGCCTGGCGCCGCCGCTTCGTGGCCGGCTTCGACCGGCTGGCCGTGCGGCTGGCCCAAGGCCGCGCGCCGCTGCCGGCCACGCCCGCCGAGGAGTTCGCGCTCTGGCTCGCCATCATGCAGGCCGCGGTGCTGATGGCCGTGGAAACGGAGCTCGTCCTGCGAACCGTGGAGGACACGCCCCCGGACGACGGCGACTTCGACTGGCGTTGGTGCCACGCGCGCCTGTTCCGGCACAGCTATGTGCCGCTGTTCTCCCAGATCGAATTCGAGGGGCTCGAGGATCCCGGGCATGAGGCCAACCGGCGGCTGCACATCGGCGACTACCGGCCCGACAGCTGGTTCCAGGGCTTCGACGAGCCTCCGACCGTTTCGTCTGGTGATCGATGAATACCGCATCGAGGACTGAGATCGATGGCGCGCGATTTCCGTTCGGCGACGCGCAGATGCGCACCCGGGCCGACTTTCAGCGCGCCCTGCTCACCCTGTGCGAACCGTTCGCCGACGCCGAGCGTCTCGACCGGCAACTCGCCCGAGTCGCTCAGCCGGGCGCGCGCTACGAGCCCCGCGTGGCACGGCTGGAACTGCTCTCCCGGCTGCTGTGGGGATTGGCGCCGCTGGCCGCCGGGGGAGGTGCCTATCGAGGCTGGCAGCCGATTCGCGACGCGATCACCGCAGGCACCGATCCGGAGCATCCGGACTACTGGGGTCCGCCGTCGGACTACGACCAGCGCATCGTCGAGGCCGCAGCGCTGGGCTTCGGCCTCGCCCTGTGTCCCGGCGAACTCTGGGAGCCGCTGGACGGCAAGCACCGCACCCACCTCATCACATGGCTTCGTCAGGCGGCGCACAGCCGCGCGCACGACAATAACTGGCTGCTGTTCGCGACCGTGATCGGGCTGGGACTCGCCGGCGTGGGCGAGCCGCTGGACCAGGAAGTGACCGAAGCAGCCTTCGAACGCGTCGACACGTTCTACCGCGGCGAGGGCTGGTACACCGACGGCGGCCCCGATCGGGCGCTCGACCACTACGGGCCATGGGCGCTGCACTACTACGGCCTGATCAACGCCCGGCTGGACGCGCGTGACGCGATCCGCGCGGCGAGTGCCAGGGAACGAGCCCGCGCATTCGCCCCGCACTACCTGTCCTGGTTCGCGGCCGACGGCGCGGGACTGGCGTTCGGACGCAGCATGACCTACCGCTTCGCCCAGGCCGCGTTCTTCGGAGCGATGGCCTTCGCCGACGAACCGGGACCGGCGGGCTGGGGCGTACTGCGCGGCGCCTGGGCCCGACAGCTGCGCTGGTGGGCCCGCCAGCCGATCCTCAACGGCGACGGCACGCTCTCGATCGGCTACGCCTATCCCAACCTGCAGATGAGCGAGACCTACAACTCCCCGGCATCGCCGTACTGGGCGCTGAAAGCCTTCCTGCCGCTCGCGCTGCCGGAGACCCACCCGTTCTGGACGCACCCGGAGGAGCCCGCCCCCAGAGCCGCCGCCGCACAGGCGTACCCGCAGGCGGGAATGATCATCCGGCACGATCGGGCCGGGCACACGACCGCGCTGGCCGCCGCGCCCGGCGCCCCGTGGTCCCGGCACCGGCACGTGCAGGCGAAGTACGCGAAGTTCGCCTACTCCACCGCCTTCGGCTTCGCCGTGCCCACCGCTCCGGTCGGTCTGGAGTCGGCGGCTATCGACTCCATGCTCGCGTTCAGCGAAGAAGGCCGGTACTGGCGCACCCGCCTGGAAAGCATCCGCTGGTCCGTCGAGGATCACGCGGGCGAAGGCAGGCCCTTGGTCACCGCCGTGTGGTCGCCTTGGCCGGATGTCGAGGTCGAGACAATGCTGTGGTTCGTCGGTGACTGGCAGATTCGCGAACACCGCATCACCACCGCGCGTCGGCTGCGCACCGCCGAAGGAGCATTCTGCGTTCCGCTGGACGAAGATGCCGACACGCGGCGGACGGACACCGCCGCCCTGGCTGTCGCGAAGGACCGGGCCAGCGGAATACGAGACCTGACAGGAGGTCGTCACCCGGCCGTCCTGCGCCCCGACCCCAACAGCCACCTGCTATGGCCACGCACGCTCCTGCCCGCCCTGCAAGGCGAGCTCGCCCCCGGAGAACACCAACTGATCACAGCCGTCTACAGCGACAGCGCCGGAGACTCCACAGGCTTCGATATCCCTCCCCTGGACGAGGGAAGCCGGTAGCGGAGGCTCCGGTGGACTCGCCCGCGTCAACCGCTCGCGCCGTTCGGCGTTCTGCTGCGCTGGGAGCCGCCCCGGCGAACCCTTGACAAGGCGTCTGGTATGCCTGCTGAGGGTCGCGGTCCCCCGCATGGCTGGAAGCGCTTCTGGTATTGGAGAACCGATATCCGTCCGATGGAGGATGCATCCTGAACACACGAGACGAACCTGCGGCCTGGCGTGTCCGCCGTCCTCGCACTGCCCTGGCGATGTCGCCGGGCGCGGCGGCCGCGCTGCTCGAACCCGCGGTCCTGAACGCCTTCGCCGAACGCTGCGACCTCATCGCGGCGCCGGTGCTCGACGACTTCACCACGGCGCGGGCCGAAGCCACGCTCGCGGACATCGAACTGCTCGTCACCAGTTGGGGCTGTCCGCCGTTGGACGCCCGCGCACTCGATGCCGCTCCGCTGCTGCGCGCCGTCGTGCACATGGCCGGCTCCATCCGCGGCCACGTCACCGAGGCCTGCTGGGAGCGCGGAATCGAGGTGTCCTCGGCTGCCGCCGCGAACGCGCTGCCGGTCGCGGAGTACACCCTCGCCATGATCCTGCTGGCCGGAAAGGCCGTGCTGGAACGAGCCGCGGACTACCGGCGCGCGCGACGGCCGGACGACTGGCTGCGCACCCCGCCGAATGTCGGGAACTACCGCAAGACCGTGGGCGTGCTGTCCGCGTCGCTGGTCGGGCGGCGTGTCATCGAACTGCTGCGCCCGCACGACTTCACGGTGCTGCTGCACGATCCGTACGTCGACCGGGAGGAAGCGGCGGCGCTCGGCGCGAGCGCGGTCGGCATTCGCGAGCTTTTCGAGCGGAGCGACATCGTCACCGTCCACACGCCCCTGCTGCCCGCCACCCGCGGGCTCGTGAGCCGTGATCTGCTTACCGGGATGCGGCCGAACAGCACTCTGATCAACACGGCACGAGGGGCCGTCCTCGACCAGGACGCGCTCACGGAACTGCTCGCGGACCGGCGGCTCAGGGCGGTACTGGACGTCACCGACCCCGAAGCGCTGCCGCCCGGGAACCCTCTGTGGAAATGTGACAATGCCCTGATTACTCCGCACCTGGCCGGTTCGCAGGGCAACGAATGGCTGCGGCTGGCCGACCTCGCCCTCGCCGAGGTCGAACGGTGGATCGCGGGCGACGGCTTCGCCCACCCGGTGCGGCGCGAAACGCTGGAGTTCATCGCATGAGCGCACCGTTCCGGCTTCCAGACGAGGACCGGAGCCTGAGTCCGGACACCGGGTACACCCGCGCGCACGGGGAGGCCGACGCGGACGGGTTGCCGCGCGCTGTTCTCGATCCTGCCGACACCCCGACTTGGACGGTGCGCGCAACGGATCGAGCTATGATCGTGATCATGTGGGAAGGTCGGCTTCTTCCCGCGAAAGCGCCGCCTTCGCCTCCGCTCGTCGCGGAAGGGCGTGCGGTGTGGGTGAAGACACTCGGGATCGCCGCGAGGCGGCAGACCTCTTCCCCGTCTCCGACGAATCGGCCTTCGGCCGCGACCCGACGAGGTTCCAGTGAGCTCAGCAGTCAATGAAGCCATGGCCGATGTGCGTGATATGTATATGGCCCACACCGCGCTGCGTCGCGAATTCCGTCTGCTCCCGCAACTCGTGCGCGATGTGGAACCGGGTGACATCAAGCGTGCGGATGCCGTGGGAGCTCACGCCGAACTGGTGTGCTCGATCCCGCATCTGCACCACGAGGGGGAGGACCTGATTCTCTGGCCGCTCCTGCTCGAACGCGGCGGCGAGGCGGTGGCCTCAATCGTTGCCACGATGGACGAACAGCACCACGCGATAGCGCAGGCCAACGCGGAGGTGGCCGGGCTGCTGCCCGGCTGGCGTTCCACCGCTCGCGACGGCGATGAGCTCGCCACCGCCCTCGAGCGGTTGGTGGACAACCTTGTCGAGCACCTGGCGCTGGAAGAGGCGGAGATCCTCCCGCTGACCGAGAAGTACGTCACCGCCGCGGAGTGGCAGAGGCTCGGCGAACACGGGCTCGCGAAGAGCGGGAAGAAGACCCTGCCGCTGACCTTCGGCATGATGATGTACGAGGGCGACCCCGCAGTGGTCAAGGCGGTACTTGCAGATGCCCCGCTGCCGGCCCGGCTGGCCATGCCGGTCCTCGGCCCGCGCCTGTATGCCTCCCACGCCAAGCGAATCCACGGGACCCGCACGCCGCCTCGCGTCGGTAGCTGACACCGCATCGGCGACTACGCCGGGCGAGTCGCGTCCGCGCGGCACCCGGCCGGCGTGGCCGCCAACGTCGAGGATGGAGCGCACCGCTTTGTTCGCGGCCCTGGCGACGCTCACCGCGCGACCGGATTCGACGCCGCTTGCCGACAAGGCCGTGGTGACCTTCGCGGACATCGACACCCTCGAGGTGCGCTGGACGCAGGACGGCGGCGTCATCCGGATCTCCTTCGAACCGCTCACCGTCGACCACGAATCCGCACTCGCGCGGACTCCCGCACCGGCAGCGTGTGCCAGCGGTCGATTTCAGTGAGTGCGTCGAGCCAGTCGGCGAAGACTTGGACGGCGGCGTCGATCAGGGCGGGGCCGAGGTTCGCGGCGGAACGACGTAGCGGTTCTGGGTGGATGTCGGCGGCGGCTAGTGCTTCCGCGTGGCCGATGAGCCAGCGTTCGATGTCCCGGTGGTGGGTTTCGAGGTGGAACTGCAGTGCGAGGATGTTGGGTCCGGCGGCGAAGGCCTGGTTCGGGAAGTCCGGTGTCGCGGCGAGTTTCACGGCCCCGGCGGGGATGGCGAACTGGTCGCCGTGCCAGTGCAGGACGGGTATGTCTTGGAGGTGGCGCAGTGGTGAGTTCTGGGCCTGCGCCGTGAGGGTCAGCGGCGCGTAGCCGATTTCGGTGCGGCCGGTGGCTTCGACGGAGGCGCCGAGGGCGCGGGCGATGAGTTGGGCGCCGAGACAGATGCCGAGGGTGGGCCGCCGGGCCTGGACGCGCACGGTGATCGCCTCGAGTTCGGCGGTCAGGAACGGGTACCGGTCGCTGTCGTTGGCACCGATCGGTCCGCCGAGTACGACGACCAGGTCGGCATCCGCGAGGGTGTCGGTGTCGATCGTGTCGATGCCGGCGTCGAGGTATCGCACGTGGTACCCGCGGTCGGCGAGCAGCGGGCCGATGATCCCGAGGTCTTCGAACATCAGATGCCGGATGGCTACGGCCTTCTTCGTCATGCTCGGACTCCACGAAGCGGTGGAGGAGTTCTGGGGCGGGAAGGCATATCGCGGCTCCAGTGCTCGGACTAGCGGGCGAAATCAGAGTCCGGGAACACCTCCAGGTCAGACCAGGCAAACGAAGGCGCGCGGCGCGGACGAACCGTCCGTACCGCGCGCGCCGTGCGCAGCGGCACCTGCCGGACGCCGCGCAGCCCTCGGTGTTACTCCGCGTGGGACTGGTCCTCCAGGAGGATGTCCTCGTAGAAGGCTCCGAACTTCCGCTCGGGATGGGCGATGGCCATCTCGAGCACCCAGAGGTTGGGCTTCGGGCGCAGGTCCGCGTCGGCGAGTGAGCCGTCGTAGTGCGCCTCGTGCGGGAACTCGGACAAGCGGTGGCCTGACAGGTCGAGGTTGAGGTGCCATCCGCGTTCGGCGGCGGCCTTCTCGGCGTGCGCGTACAGCGCCGGTCCGGTCAGGCCCTGCTCGAACCACAGGCCGCGGACCTCGTCCCAGAGGGCGCGCACGTCCTGCTTGGCCCGGTGGTGCTCGGGGTCGTCGCCGAAGACGAACGTCTCGCCCGCGTCTCCTTCGGTCCCCTCGTAGACGGGGCCGATGTCGATGAAGAAGATGTCGCTGTCTCCGAGCACCACCCCGGGCTCGGAGTCCGCCATGAAGTCCTTCGTGGTGTTGGGGCCGAACCGGACGATCACCCGGTGCCACCCCTTGCGCATGCCCATCTCACCGAGGACCTCGCGGCCCATGGCGACGGCATCCTCCTCGACCATGCCCGGCTGTATCCTCGCCGCGATGGTGTGCAACGCCTGGTGCGTCCGGGCTCTGACGTCGAGCTGCTGCTCGACGGAGAACGCCGCTCCGATGGCTTCGATATCAATGTTCGTCGTCATGATGTTGCGGTCTCTCCTGGAATGAGGATTCATGTCCGCGGGAGCGTGCGCCACCCGGGGAGAAGGAGACCCGGGAACGGTACGGCGGCCCGGAAATCCCCGGCGCGCGCCCGGCAGGATGTCATAAGGGTGTGAGAACAAACCGTAAGCACACTGTGCTTTGTCGTGCTGTTGATGATTCTAGCCCGAAAGTTGCCTCTAAGGCAACGCATGTTGTCGAGATTTACCGGGTGCCGTCGCGTCACAGATCCAGGACGAGCCGGGGTGACCGGGACCTGCTGACGCAGATCATCATGTAACGGTTCGCGGCCCGCTCGCGCGGGGTGAGGACGGAGTCGCGGTGGTCGGGGATGCCTTCCAGCACCGCTGTTTCACAGGCGCTGCAGACGCCCTCCTCGCAGGAGCTCATGACGTCCGGGCAGACCGCGCGAACCGCCTCGAGGACGGAGACCCCCCGCGGGACGGTCACCGTGGTCCCGGTGCGCGACAGTGTCACCTCGAACGGTTCGTCGTCCGGGTCGTCGCGCCCGGCGCCGGAGGGGTCGGCGGAGAACCGCTCCAGCAGGATCGGCATGTCCGGCCGGACGGCGCGTCCGGCCGCGAGTACGGCATCGATCATCACGGCCGGTCCGCAGCAGTATCCGACCGCTCCCTCGGGGCTGCCGGTGAAGGCGGCGGCCAGGTCCGGCAGTCCGCACTCGTCCTGTGGCACGAGGACCAGTTCGCCGCCGGGCAGGGATCCGAGTTCGTCGACGAACGCCATGCTGCTTCTGCTTCGGCCCCCGTAGACCAAGGTCCACGGCGCACCCGACGCCGACACGGCACGGGCCATGGCCAGGATGGGCGTTATCCCGATCCCGCCGGCCAGGAAGAGGTAGTGCGGAGCCGGCCGCAACGGGAAGTTGTTGCGTGGAAGGCTCACCGAGAATTGACGCCCCGCCAGCGCGTTCTCATGGATCTCCGCCGAGCCGCCGCGGCCGGGTTCTGCGCGCAGCACCGCTACGCGGTAGGCACGCGGATCCGCCTGGTCCCCGCAGAGGGAATACGACCTGACGAGGCCGGAAGGCAGGCGGATGTCGACGTGCGCCCCGGGAGTCCAGGCCGGCAGCGGCCCTCCTTCGGGGTGGACGAGTTCCAGCGAGACGATGTCGCGCGCTTCGCGCCCGACCCTGCGGACGGTGAGCAGTTGGGTTCTGTCCTGCATGATTGTTCCTGTCGTACGGTCGACCCTTGTCGAGTGCCGGATGCGGATCGGCCGAACGCCGCTCAGCGGTGGATGGTCGTCAGGTTCGTCGTCTTCTCCCCGGCGACGAGCAGAACCTCTGCCGCGGCGCGCGGAGCCGTCATGCGATGGGGGCGGTTGGCATCGAAGTGCGCGGACGTGCCGGGTTCGATCTGGTAGAGCTGTCCGTCGTACTCCAGCTCCAGAGTGCCGCCCAGCACGTAGAGCCACTCCTCGCCCCCGTGCCGCACGGCAGGCGCGGGCGGTCGCCCCGGATTGACCGTGATGCGCAGCGCTTCCAACACGCGCGAATCCGAGTAGCCGCTGCACGGGGCGATCTCCAGGCCGCCTGCGTCGTGCCGTGCCGTGTCCGGGGTGTGCAGGGCGAGCGGGGCGCTGACGGCGTCCTCGCCGAAGAGAGTGCTGACCTGGATGCCCAGGACACCCACCAGTTCGAGGAGGGCCGCGATCGACGGCTGGCGTTCGCCGGTCTCGAGCCGGGACAGGTGCGGTTTCGACAACCCGGACAGCGCCGAGAGCTGATCGAGCGTCAGTCCGCGCTCCTCACGCGCCTGGCGCAACCGGTGTCCGATGATGGTCAGGTCTTTCGTTGCTGTCATGGAGAGATTTTATGGTGGAGTTGCCTGACGGGCAACATGCATTGTCGTGGCCGGGTGTCACGCCAACGTCGGAAGGACGTGGTCAGAGGCGGCATGCGAACTAGATCGTCGCCGATCCGGCCTGACTGGTGGACGGCTCGAACACCGGCGTGGCAGCGGCGCCGTGGTCGTGCGCGTCGACGGTGTCCTCCAGATCGGCCTTGATCTCGGCGAGAACCCCGTGCTTGCGACGGCTGACGACTGCCAGCCAGGCCGCCCCGGCGAGTATGTAGGCGAGGAAGTAGTAGGGGAAGTACGAGACCGGGGCTGCGGGGACGGGGTAGAAGCTGCCGACCGTGGGCACGAGCAGGCAGAGGATCGCGGCGACGCAGACGGCGATGTCGCGGCGGGTCAGCTGGCCCAGCTTGCGCAGGTAGACGGGCGCGGCGATGGAGATCATGAAGTAGGCCAGCAGGAATCCGAAGGCGGCGAGCGTGCCGGCGTCGCCGAATGTCGTCAGCGGGTTGGTGTAGTGCTGCATGGCGGTCGGGATCGCGAAGGCCGTGATCGTGAAGACGGTGATGGCCACGTGCGGTGTCTTGTTGCGGTCGTGGCTGCTGCCGATCTGGTGCGGGAACACGCCGTGCCGTGCCATGGGATAGAGGATTCTCGACCCGGCGTTGATGCAGGACAGCGAGAGGGAGAAGAAGCTGACCATCGCGCCGAGCGAGATGGGGGCTTTGAAGAAGCCGACCTTGTCGATGTCGGCGAGCGTGTTGAGCGGCGCGGCCAGGTCCGCGAGCGAGGTCCCGGAGTGCCGTGTGCCGAACACCTCGACGTAGCTGACGAAGACGAAGAACAGTCCGGCGAACGCGAGGCTCCATACGACGGCGCGGGGCACGTTGCGCAGCGCGTTCTTCGCCTCGCCGCCGAGGGCCGTGGCGCTCTCGAAGCCGACGAGGCTGAAGATGCAGACCACCACGGCCAGGTCGATGCCGTTCAGGCCCACGCCCTTCAGGCTGAGTTGGCCGGTGTCCACCGGGCTGCCGTGCCGGAACAGCACGATGAAGCAGAGTCCGAAGATGAACACCAGCGACATGCCCTCCAGCACCAGCATGAGGAGCGAGGAGATCCGGATGTCCTGGTAGGCCACGAACCAGCATATGCATGCACTGATAGCGAAGGACGCGACGGCCGGGATCGTGACGTGGATCCCGATGGAGTCCAGGAACTGGTTCAGGAAGATGGAGAAGCCGGTGAAGCCAGCTATCGCGATGAAGGTGTAGGACCACAGCAGAGTCCATCCGGACAGGACGCCGCCGGCCGGACCCAGGCCCCGCCCGGTGTAGGCGTACATCGACCCCGCCGAGGCGGACCGCCGGGCGAACTGGTTGAGGTTCATCACGACGAAGGACAGCATCACGGTGGCGAAGAGGTAGGCCAGCCAGGTGCCTTCGCCGGCGTCCGAGAAGGCGAGCGGGATGATGAGCACCGCGGTCATCGTCGGGGAGATCACCGCGACCGATTGGGCGAGAAGCGTCGGGAATCCCAGAACGCCCGTCCGTAGACCGCTTCTGGGCTGTCCCTTGCCTGTTGGCGCGTCGTTCATGGTGGACATGGTTACGTATACTCCTAGGCTGATTTTCAGTAAGGATCCGGGGTGCCCGAAACCACGGTGCTCTGGAGCAGGGGGAACGTAGAAGAACGACCGTGCGCGGCGCGCAGCGGAACTTGAGCGCACGCCGGAGTCGTCGCGGAGGCCGCGATGCCGGGGCGTGCCGTTGGTGCTCGTGCGTTGCGCGATTGCGCGTGGGGCGAAGGGTGTGCGGTGACTAGCCGGATCCGACCTGGCCGACGGCGTTGGGCTCGGCACTAATACTAGGGGGCATTGCCTCTAAGGCAACACGTGTTGTCAGATGTTAACGCGGGGACACTCGCCGGTAACGCTCACGCGCGTGCGACGAGCGCCGAGCCGCACCCCGCATCCCGGGAAAAAAGGGGCGATTCCGGCAGCAGTCGCGAACGTGGAGTGCGCACGGATTTCGACACCACTTTGACATTCGCGCCAGTGGAGATGCGTCGGCTGCGGACTCGATTTCGGGATGCGGTGCCGGGAGTGAGCGACGATTCAGCATCACGGCGCAGGATGGCCGGAGGAGCGCGGCGGGGTTCTTGCTCTACCTCGCGACGGTCCTGGATCTCAGTAGCAAGGAATTGATCGGGTACGCGATCCCGCGCGACGCGCTCCTACCACGATGACGTCATGCTTGGGACTGGAATCAGAATGGCGACCGACTCACGGAGCATGCCGGTCCAGCAGTTCGGCGAATGAGGCCGGGTTGCTGGGGATCATCAGGTAGAAGACGATGTCGGCCTCGCTCAGAGCGGTGACCGCCTCGCTGACGAAGCTCAGCGTGCCTGCGCGGTGGTGGAGGTGCTTGGCTCCCTGCGCGCACGTGGAGATTTCATGCCGCTGCCAGACCTCGCGGAACAGTGCGCTCTCCGCGTCGAGTCGCGCAACCAGTTCGGCGGCGCGTGGGTGGTCGGGGTAGCGGCCCGCATCGAGCCGGAGCTTGCCGATCATCTCCGTGGCGGTGCCCTGCCACGCCGCGCCGTAGAGCTCGCGAGCCACCGGGTCCAACAGCATCCACACGATCGTGTTGCGGTCGCCGGGCGGCATGGCGTCGAAGTCCGCGTACAGGAAACGGGCTGCCGGGTTCGCCGCCACGATGTCCGCGAAGGGCCCGCATGCGATCACGGATGTAGTCCCGAAAGCGTCGAACATCGCCTGCACGGTTGGCGGAAGCGCTGCCGTGCGAGGCTGAGCCGACGTTGCTCCGGAAGTCCGGTTCAGTGCGCCCACCCCGTCGGAGAGCGGTCGCTTACAGTCCACCGCGCGGGCCAGGCCGTAGAGATGCGAGCGTTCTTCGGGGGACAGGCGGAGGGTCGCGGCCAAGGCGTCGAGCACCGAGGCTGACGCGGTCACCTGCCGCCCCTGCTCCAGCCGCGCGTAGTAGTCCGCGCTGAGCCCGGCGAGCTGCGCGAGCTCCTCGCGGCGCAGCCCCGCGACGCGGCGGCGCGGCGTGTCCGGCAGGCCGGTCAGCGCTGGGTTGACCTGGGCCCGTCGGGTACGCAGGAAGTGGCCGAGTTCCGTGTTGCGCCGGTCAGCCACGGCCCCGCCCAAGATCGATTCGCATCACGTCAAGGTAGCACTGATGTTCCTAGGTGGTTCTGTGCGACCTTGGGCCGGTGACTTGGATTGAGCCGGCTGGTTGACTGAGTTGGCCGGTCCGGGGGTTCCCACCGGTCGATCGAGTTCGTCGCGCCTGAAAACGTGCGCGTTCTTTCAATAGAGAGTGTTCCTTTGAGCATCCAGCTTCCGAACCAGAGTCCTGCTTCCGAACCGGCATCCGGCTCCGGGCTGCACGTCCCGTCCCGGGCGGGAACGACGACCTGGTTCAACGGCGACATCTATACCGTCAAACTCACGCGCGGCGCCTCGAGCGGGGCGCTCGGCGTGGTGGAGGCGATAGTCCCGCCGGGAGGTGGTCCGGCCCCGCACATTCACCGGGACACCGACGAGACGTTCTACCTCGTGGACGGCGAACTCGAGTTCCTCTCGGATGACAAGACCCTCACCGCCGCGACCGGCGACCTGGTCTTCCTGCCTCGCGGAACGGTGCACCGCTTCTTCAACGCGGGCCTGTATCCGGCGAAGATGCTGTTCATGTTTACTCCGGGCGGTGCCGAAGGACTCTTCGTGGAGGGCGGGGACGAGCCGAGGCCGGGCGTTCAGGTGCAGCCCTGGGGCCCGGAGCGCATCGACGAGCGACTGCTCGGGCTGTTGGAGAAGTACGACACCGCCCTGCCCCCGGCCGCGTTCCAGGGACTGGAATCAGAATGAGGGTTTCAGTCGTCGCCAGCAGATGATGGCGCGGCCGAGCGTGATGAGGGCCTGGTGGATGTCGTCGCCGATCTCCCAGCGGATACGCAGGCGACGGAACCAGCGCAGTAGCACGATCGCGCCCTCGACGACCCAGCGGTGAACGCCGGGCCCGGAGCCGTGTTCGGTGCCGCGCCGGGCGATGTGCGGGGTGATTTCGAACCGGCGGACCTGGTCGTGGTAGCTCTCGTGGCCAGGTCCGCGGTCCGCCCGGATTGCGTCGCCGGGACCACCTCGGTGCGGCAGTCGGCTCTACTCCACGAAGATGTCGACGGACGGTCGCAACTGCGAGCAGACGCCGAGGACCTGGTGGATGACGTGCTCTTCGAACGCCGCGAACGGGGCGGGGTCCACGGCCTTGCCGTCCACCGACGGGTATGACTGCTGGGTGAGCAGATAGTCGAAGCGCGGCGCCCACTTACGTGCGCCGAGCCGTGCGGTGGTGGAGCAGTTGTCGACCATATAGGCCACGCCTCGGGCATGCATGTACGGGTTGAGCGAGTCGACTGCCTCGATCACCGACTCATTGGCGATCTCCGAGTAGGGGTGGCCCTTCTCCAGCAGGACATCGACCTGCGCCATCATGACGCCGCAGAACACTCCGGCGGTGAACGGGTCGAGCGGGGCCTCGCCGTCGGTGTCGCGTTGGCCGCGCACTTCCTGGCCGACTCGCCACATGTCCGCCTGGTCGATCCGGCCCATCGGGAAACGCGCGGAACGCTTGCCCGCCAGAATGACGCTGCGAATCTCGTTACCGGAGCTGACCTCGTCGTAGATCTCGGTGGTCACCTCGAGGCCGACGGGGTACGCCGCGGAGTAGGCCTGCGCGAAGACGCGCTTCTCCTCGTCGTCGAGGCGTCGGTAAACGCCGATCAAGCCGTCCTTGGAGATGATCCTCGAGATGGGGCCCGTGACGGACTCCACGCTGTGGCGGAACGCGTCATGGTCGCTCAAATCACCGTGGTCGCGGTAACGCCGGTACAGGCTTTCCACGATGCCATGCACACCGGCCAGCAGCATCGCGCGCTCGCCGGACAGGTCCGACAGGTACTCCGACCTCAAGGTGGTTTGGAACGTGAAGGGTGCGCCGAGCGCTACCGACCAGCCGAGAGCACGCTCGGCAGCTCGTCCCGTGACGTCCTGCTCGACGGCGAAACTCGCGTTGATGCCGGCGCCGTTGACCGTCGCGCCCTGCACGTACAGCGCACGCACCGACGGGCCCATCCCCTTGGGACACACCGCGATCACGTCGATGTCCGCCGGGAACGACTCACCCACGTCCGTGAGGTGGCCCAGCAGGAAGCCGTGCGACAGGCCCAGCGTGGTGCCGGGCCGCAGCGCGGCGAAGATCTCCTGGTGGTGCTCGGCCTGCGCGGCGTCGGAGATGAGCAGCAGCACCATGTCGGAGGTGGCGATGACCTCGAACATCTCACCGAGTGTGCCGTCCTGCTCGATGAAGCCCGCGGCCCGGGCGGCGTCGAGGGAACCGGATCCGTCGCGAAGCCCGACGACGACCTTGACCGCGTCGCCCAGGGAGTCTCTGAGGTTCTGCGCCTGAGCCGGGCCCTGGGAGCCCCAGCCGATGACGCCGATCTGGCGTACCCCCTCGAAGGCTCGGGGAAGGCGATCGAACAGATGGCGCCCGCCTCGCACGATGGCTTCACGCCGATCGCCGAGCGTCACGTACTCCTTGTCGAAGACCGTGGTGTCGAAGTCGAAGGTTTCCAAGGTTACAGACCTGCTTTCCCACTTGTGTCTGTGTTCACGGATGAGAGTTCGGAATCAGGTGCCTGACCAGGAGCGAATGAGCGCGGCCTGGCCCTGGACGGCGCCGTCCGCATCCGCGAGGTTCCAGATGGTGACATCTTCGATCCAGAACCGCCGGCCGGATTTTGACTCTCGCAAACCGCGATAACCCTCGAAGTATCCGTCGCGCAGGACACCCGCCATCAGCCGGCCCCTTGCTTCCCGGTCTGCGGACGGCGCGGAAAGACGGGAGGGCAACCCGGAGAATTCCGCCCATGAGTACTCAAAGTATCGCTGGGCATTGATGTTCGCATAGACGAACGCCGGGTCGGCGCTGGCATTCTGGGCGAGTACCGCGAACGGCGCTTCGTGGTAGAGCCAGGATCCCGCGTCCACTTCGCTCCGGGCCTCCGGCGCAAGCGGCTTGCCGAGAAGCCGCTGATAGCTGCCGCGCAGCAGCGAGGTGAACGTCGGGTCGAGCGGTGTTGGCACAACCAGCACGGTCGTCCCCTTCGGTGCTTTGACGCGACGTAAGAAACACTAGCCAGAGCGACCAACAGCGTTGACGGTCGTCCAGAATGCGGACATCGGATCGGGTCGCCGTCATCAGCTCACTGAGAGGCTCAATCACTGCTTCGCCGCTAGCCCGGCCTAGCCCGCAGTGCGCCGCAGGGGGACGGAGAGCGAGTCTCTGCCCGAGTTGCCGCTGAGCATCGGTCAGACGCGGTGGCCAACGTCGATTCGCGCTGTTTGGCCCGGCATGACGTCGCACGTTTTGTGGACGCCCACAGTAATCGGCGGCGAATGCTGTGGATAGAGAGATTGAACGGCGGGGGTTGCCGGTGGTTCAAGGTCCGAGCCGGCTTTTGCGATGAGTCCGTCGATGAGCGCGGGTCGGTATTGGATGCGTCGTAGCCGGGCTTTGACGGGTCTTCCAAGTTAAGCGGGTTGATGCGTCCGCAGGTTCGGCTGGTGGCGGCGCGGAGCCAGGCCATGGTCAGCCATGCCTGCCGCCGGAAGCGCGGCGGTACCGCAACCTGTCGCGGCTGACGGCCAATTGTGGATCGTTGATCGGTGGCCGACTACGCCGATGTACCGAGCTGTATCCGGGCTGGACCTGCGGTCTCGCTCACGGGTGAGCTGGATATCGCAGGAGGTTGTCGCTGAGGTGCAGAGCGCCGTGGCTCCAGCGGATTCCGGTGAGGTCTTGGACCACGATGGATGCCTCGGTGCTCAGCGCGCGCGCGCCGACTCCGACGACGTGCAGGGCCCTGGCTTGAAGTCCGGCCGCCACACCAGCCTGGCTGTCCTCGACGACCGCGCAGCGATTGATGGCGAAGCCCAGGCGTGCTGCGGCCTGCAGGTATCCGTCCGGCGCCGGCTTGCCGACGGTCACATCGCCCGCGGTGATCAGCACGGGTGGCGTGGGTAGTCCGGCCGCATGCAATCTGGCCTTCACCAGCGCCTCGGACGCAGAGGTCACGACGGCCCAGTTCGCGGGGAGGGTCTTCAACAACCGTCTGGCCCCGGGGATCGGCATCGTGGTAGCCGCGTCCTCGATCTCTATCGCCTCGATGCGTTGGAGGGCCTGAGCATGAAGGTCTGTGGGCAGGAAAAGACTGACAGTCTCAGTTGACCGGCGCCCGTGGACGCCGTCGAGGACGCGCGCGGGGTCGAGCCCGAACTCATCGGCCCATCGCGTCCACGCGCGCTCCCCGCTCTCCGTTGAGTCAACGAGAACTCCATCGCAATCGAAGAGCACACCATCGCAGGTGAGATCAATCTTGGCGGACATCAACGGCTCCCTCGCTCGTCAGCAGCGGTACCGGCCGATTGGATCATACAATCGCTGCTGACGCGCTGCGGAGATGATCGCCGTGAAGGTTGAACTGCCGACTGCCGAGGGCGATGCGGGATCCTCGAAGTCAGGCGGGGTTCGAGTGCGGGCCTGTCTGGCTGCCGGCCTGTTCGGCTGACCGCAGGTCGTCGCGCAGGCCTACAGCTCCGCGGCGGTAGTGGGACGTTGACGATCCACAGTCGACCAGGGTTCGAAGGTTCACGTCCGCGACGCGGGTGCGGGGCTGAGTGTTGTTCGCGCCGGTGTCGGGGATCCGGGCGACGGTGTGCCGGTGGCGTTCGGGATGCGGGCGTATCAGAGTAGCCGTGTCGTCCTATGAGTTGGCAGGTGTCGCCGTTGGACGTGTTGTGTTCGAGTGACCGTCGCGGTGGATCGAGTCCTTACCTACGGGGATTGCCTTCTGGGGTCGGGGTGCATGAAACCGCCGGGCGGGGCGCCCCGGGATGGTGGGGCGCCC
>Ga0185299_10003755_pt1 | contig 19414 bp, 19 predicted proteins | sample PaiPotPPA55metaG_FD_128002 | JGI IMG/M metagenome (GOLD analysis project Ga0185299, IMG submission 128002) | Iron sulfur acid spring bacterial and archeal communities from Banff, Canada, to study Microbial Dark Matter (Phase II) - Paint Pots PPA... ...
ATGAATGCGCCGAAGTCGGTCAAGTTGCGTACACGCCCTTCAACAGTTGCGCCCACCGGAAACTTGTCGATCAGCGAATCCCAGGGATTGGCCGCTAGTTGCCGCATGCCCAATGAAATCCGGCGTTCGCCAGGATTCACATTCAGCACTACACAATCAACCTGATCGCCTACGTTCACCAGCTTCGACGGATGCTTCATGCGCTTCGACCACGTCATCTCGCTGACGTGCACCAGCCCTTCGATCCCCTGTTCCAGCTCAACGAACGCTCCGTAGTCGGTCACGCTGATCACGCGCCCGTGCACATGCGCGCCCACGGGATAACGATGCTCGGCATCGAGCCAGGGATCGGGCGTGAGCTGCTTGAATCCCAGCGATACCCGCTGCTTGTCGGGATCGTATTTGAGAACCTTCACCTGGATTTGATCGCCGACATTCACCAGATCTTTTGGGTGGGTCAGACGCCCCCACGACATGTCGGTGATATGAAGCAGACCGTCAATGCCGCCGAGGTCCACGAAAGCTCCATAGTCAGTCAGGTTCTTCACTACTCCAGTGAGAATCGTGCCTTCCTGCAGGTGCTCGAGCGTCTTGGAGCGCTTCTCGTTTTGCTCAGCCTCCAGAAGTTGCTTGCGCGAGACGACAATGTTGCCCCGCTTCTTATTCAGTTTGACGATGGCAACATCGAAACTCTGCCCCTTCATCCCATCCAGGTTGTGCACCGGGCGGAGATCGATCTGCGAGCCCGGCAGGAACGCTCGTGCGCCATTGATATCCACAGTGACGCCGCCCTTGGTCCGCTCTACGACGGTCGCATGAATGGGCTGATTTTCGCTGTAGGCCTTTTCAATGTCGTCCCAGGCGCGCAGTTTCTGCGCTTTCAGGAAAGAGAGATTGATGTATCCCTCTTCGGCCTCGCCCTTGTCGCGCATGACGTCAATTTCGTCGCCGGGCTTAAACCGGGGATTGCCTTCGTGATTCAACACTTCAGCCAGCGGCAACATGCCTTCCGACTTGGCGCCGATATCCACCACCACGTGGGTCGAGGTCAGCTTGAGCACCGTGCCTTTGAGCACATGATCGTCACTGACGGCTTCTGCCGCTTCGGCGGTGAAGCTATCGAGCACGGAGGCGAAGTCCTCGGCGGGGGCAGGCTTTTCGTCGGCGGTCTGAACTTGGGCCGACGGGGCCTGACTCGGCTGAGTCTCACTCAGTTGAGCGGACTGCTCGCCGCGATCTTCCTGACCGCGATCTTCCAAACCATGATTCTGTTGCTCATGATCCGGCTGATCGTGGGCAGACTGTTCAGGCTGCTCGGTTTGGGCCTCAGTCGTGGGCTGCTGCTCGGTTAAGGTTGTGGTGTTGGAATCGGAATAGGGGGCGTCGGTATCTTCGAACAAGGTCGTTGCCTCTCAGCTGGCGATCGAGGAAGCGGGCTGGCTAGCGAACTGCTGGTGTGAGTCTAAGTTAATGTTGAGCCCACCCTGGCGGATGGACATGACCCAGCGGTCGTAAAGATCGAACCCGCGTCCAAAAGGAACTCTTTGACTATAACAACCGCTTGGAAAGAGTGTCAATCGGGCAAGCAGAATCTTAGCAATCGGGCGATCTGGTGATAGGGCCATCTGGTGAAGAGAGTTACCACGGGCCGTGTGGGTCGGACACTCCCTTCGGCTTCGCTCAGGGCAGGCTTTGTCCGACGCCTTTGACTTTAGATCACCCGATGGCCCGATCACCAGATCACCCGATTCTTTGCTACTCTCCCAAAGGTGGACTACCTCTGGACCCCCTGGCGCTACGCCTACATCACAACCGCCGGCAAGAACGAAGGCAGCCCCGAAGGCTGCATCTTCTGCGATCTGCCCAAACTTCCGGACAAAGACGCCAAAATCGTCCATCGCGGCGAGCATTGCTACATCATCCTGAATAGCTTTCCCTACACCTCGGGCCACGTGATGGTCGTCCCCTTCGCGCATCTCGATGAACTTCAGAAACTGCCCGAAGCCGCTGCCCAGGAGATGATGGCGCTATCGCAAAAGATGGAGAGCGTCCTTCGCCAGGTCTACACGCCCGACGGCATCAACCTGGGCATGAACATCGGCCGCGCCGCCGGAGCCGGAATCGCCGGCCACATCCACATGCACGTGTTGCCCCGCTGGGTCGGCGATACCAATTTCATGACGGTCACCGGAGAGAGCCGTGTGCTGCCGGAGGCTTTGGAGGAGACTTACGAGAGGATAAGACGAGCCCTGGATCCCAAGTAGATTAGCCGCGAAGCGGCGCAAGAATGCAGCCCAGGGCGCAAGCCTTGGGTGGGAGGGACACGTACCAGCCCCGAAAAAGGGGCGAAAGAAACAGAAGCTGCGAAACCTAGAAGCATGCCACGGCGAGTGCCCCTGTGCACGGGTGAGAGAAGGCGGAGCGGAGGCGTAAAGATCAACAATCTACCCAAGTTCCATATACCTGCATGAGGAACAGTAGCGCCACAATCGTTGCAATTATCCACCACCAGCTATGGGTGACGATTGCAACGACAGTCGAAATCGCACAACCGAGGCCGAGAATAACTAGCAGCCAGAAAGCCGCTATCTCAGTGCAGACCGGGGTGCGCGAGTTAACCCACCACAATGCGAAACAGCCGAGCACCATTCCTGTACAAGCCGCCGTTCCTGCGGTTGCCCCATTTCGCATACGCGACGTGGGCAGTCCTAAGGGGGTATTGCCAACTTTTGTCATTTCGAATTCCTACCAACGGCTAAACTTTCAGGAGGTTTTCCATCTCCTTCTCCTCGAGCACCTTCACTCCCAACTCGTTCGCCTTGTCCAGTTTCGATCCCGCATCCGCTCCCGCCACCACATAATCCGTCTTTTTGCTAACCGACCCTGTAACCTTTCCGCCCGCATCTTCAATCATCTTCTTGGCCTCATCGCGCGAATAATTCGCCAGAGTTCCCGTCAGGACGAACGTCTTGCCAGCGAGCTTAGTGCCGCGTTCTTTCTTCTTGCCCCGCAGAGTCAGCCCGGCGGCGCGAAGTTCATCCACCAATTCGCGGTTCTTCGGTTCGGCGAAGAATTCAACGATGCTCTTCGCGATGCGCGGGCCAACTTCTTCCACCTGCTGCAATTCTTCCTCGCCGGCTATTACGAGTTCGTCTAACGCCCCGAAATGCTCGGCCAGGAATTGCGCCGTGCGCTCGCCGACGAAGCGAATGCCCAGGCCATAAATCACGCGCTCCAGCGGCAGCTTCTTTGAGCGCTCGATTTCATCCAGAACATTCTGTGCGGATTTGTCCCCCATGCGTTCGAGTTTGAGCAGATCATCTTTGGTGAGCGTATAAATGTCGGCCACATCCTTCACCATGCCGCGATCGGTGAGCTGCGTGACCAGCGCATCGCCCATGCCGTCAATGTTCATCACGCCGCGCGAGGCAAAGTGTAGGATCGTCTCCCGCAGCTTGGCCGGGCATTTTTGGTTAACACAGCGATGGTCGGCTTCGCCCTCGGCACGCACAACGTGCCCACCGCACACCGGGCACTTCTCCGGCATATGAAATAACTTGTGCCCGCGCGGATGATCTTTATCGTCCAACACCCTGGTGACCTTAGGGATGACGTCGCCCCCGCGCTCGACTTCCACCCAATCGCCGATCTTCACTCCCAACCGCCCGATCTCGTCCATGTTGTGCAGCGTGGCGCGGCTGACAGTGGTGCCACCGATGGGGACAGGCTTCAATGCCGCGACCGGCGTAAGTTTGCCCGTCCGCCCAACCTGTACCAGAATGTCTTCAATCTGCGTGATTCCCGACCGCGCCGCGTACTTGTAAGCAATCGCCCAGCGCGGAGCTTTGCCGGTAAAGCCCAGGCCGCGCTGCATAGACGTGCTGTTGACTTTGATCACCACGCCGTCGATCTCATACGGCAACGTCTCGCGCTTCTCTTCCCACTGGCCGATGAACTTCCAGACTTCGTCAAAATTCGTCGCCAGCGTCCGGCGAGGATTCACTTTGAACCCGGCAGCCTCGAGCGCATTCAACGTCGCCCACTGATTGTCGAAGATGGCCGCTGAACGGGCGGGGACGCCCGTTGCTCCAACCCCCGAGACTTTGGAAGCACGGGCGTCCCCGCCCGTGCGACTCTGGCCCGTGCCCGCATCAGCCAACAGCATGTATGTGAAATAGTCCAGCCGTCGCTGCGCCGTAATGCTCGGCTCAAGCTGCCGCACTGTTCCAGCCGTTGCGTTACGCGGATTCGCGAACTGAGACAGACCTTGCTTCTCCCGCTCTTCGTTCATTTTCTTGAAAGAAGCAAGCGGCATCAGCATCTCGCCGCGAACTTCGAAATCCGCAGGAATGCCGGCTTTCTTCAATTTTTCCAGAGAAGTGGACAGTGGCACGGAACGAACGGTGCGTACATTCCCGGTCACATCCTCTCCCGTCGATCCATCGCCGCGGGTGATCCCGCGCACCAACTTGCCGTCTTCGTAACGAAGAGCCAGAGACATTCCATCGAGTTTCAGTTCGCACACGTATTCAATGTCGTTGCGCCCGCTGAGTTCATGCACCCGCCGCTCCCAATTGCGCAGCTCTTCTTCGCTGTAGGCGTTATCAAGAGACAACATCGGCACGGAGTGCGCGATTTTGACAAATCCTTCGCGCGGCTTGCCGCCAACCCGCTGCGTAGGAGAATCAGGCGCAACCAGTTCGTTATGCTCGGCCTCGAGCTTTTTCAGCTCGTTCATCAAGCGATCGAATTCCGCGTCGCTGATCTCCGGATCGTCGAGTACGTAATAGCGGTACTCGTGATGCCGAATCTCTTCGCGTAGAGATTCGATCTTCGCCTCAATATTCTTAGCCACAGTAAGTCACAGGCAAAACCAATTTACCGCCGAGTACGTCGAGATCGCCGAGAAGAACTTCTTTCCTAAATCTTTCTCTGCGAACTCGGCGTGCTCGGCGGTGAATGCTCTTGATGTCGCTTTATGTCCCCGGCTTCCCCTCGAACAGCGGCCACAGCTTGTCGCCGATCACGCTATAAATCGCAAACGCCGATCCGGCGTCAGAACTCAGTCGAAACAACAACTCCGCCCGGCCATCGCCATCGGCATCCACCGCGTCGATAAATTCATATTTCGGCGTCGCATCCAAATGCTGATTGTCGGTGACCTGTGCAGAAACTTTGTGCAGCTCACCGTAAATGTCTTCGCGGGCCACCAGAGCAATCATGAATACTACGTCGGCGCGCGATGGCATGGTCGCGTTGGCGGTCAGAATCAGGACGGGTTCGTTGGTGCTCGAGAGATCGAAAACCCGCAACTGGACGTTTTGAAACTGCGGCGTCCGTGTGGGTCGGACACTGGACGCTTTTGACTTAGGTTCTGCGTCCTTTCCCAAAGCCGCTGCCCGTCCGGCGACTTCCGTCCCGGCCATAGCCAGCATCTTCTTGAGGAACGCTGCCTCTTCGTCCGGCTTCATCTGGAAGGCGTAGGGACGCGGCTCCGGCCCTGCAGCATCGGAAACCGCGGGGATCCAGTCGACCGGGTTCTTAATGTCCCCCGGGGTCACTTTCGTTTGCTCGTGCGACGTTTCAGATGGCTCCTGGCGCCGAAGCACCGGCCGATCCGGAGCTTCCTTAGCAGATGACTTTTTTTCTGACGAGCCTTTGTCCGATGAATCTTTCGCCCTCGAAGCTGACGAAGCAGAGGAGCCGGACGCCGGTGCGGGACTCGCACTTCCGGCCCCGGTCGGCGCGGGAGGTGGGGTGTTCTTCGTCGCAGGCTGCGAAGGAGAAGAACCTTGTGGCGATGCATCCCCGGGGCGCTTCAGCCGCGGGGGCCCGCTGTTAATCGGCTCCTCCGAAGCTTTCTGCGCTTTTTTCTCAGCCTCGGCTTTCGCTTTTGCCTTCGCGGCCTCTATCTGGGCATTGGACCGCCACTTACCGTCGGCGAACCAGCCTTCGGGTGCATGGGCAGCGCCAGCGACCGTAAAAAGGCCTTGCGAGACGCCGGATTTGAGGGCTTCGTATACCGTCTCGGGTTGCAATGCCATGGGCACCGGATCGGCTTTGTAAGCCCCCGCATCGTAGAACTTGCCGTCGATTCTGATCACGACTGGGACCAGTTGCGCCCGGCCCTTGGCGTCAATTTTCAGCAGTCCCACCGCCCGCGGCCCGGTGTCCGGCTTACGCTTCTTGGCGAATTGGGCATTGGCGAGATAAAAAAAGGACGCACCCAGCAGCACCGCGCAAATGCAGCCCAGGGTGACGGCGCGCGCCAATTTGCGGTATAACCGTGGACGGTAACAATACAGAGAGGTTCCCATGGAGATTAATGATAAAGCCCCGGACTTTAATTCGCTTGACCAGGACGGCAATAACATCGCGCTGAAGGATTACAAAGGCAAATGGGTGGTGCTGTACTTCTATCCCCGCGCCGACACTCCCGGCTGCACCATTGAAGCTTGTAGTTTCCGCGATTCGTTCAAGCGCGCGGAGAAAATTGGCGCGGTCGTGCTGGGCGTCTCACCCGACACGCCGGCAGCGCAGAAAAAATTCGTGGACAAATTCGACTTGCCCTTCACACTCGTCGCCGACGCCGACAAGAAAATCTGCAATGCCTACGGTGTCATCCAGGAAAAGAACATGTATGGCAAGAAAGTGATGGGCGTAGCCCGGACGACGTTCATCATCGGCCCGGACGGGAGGATCAAGCACATCTTCAGCAAGGTGAAGCCCGAGGGCCACGCGGAAGAAGTGCTTGAGTGGTTGAAGGAAGCGCAGAAGGGGGCGGCATAACGACGGTACAGGGCGGCGTGCGGCGTACCTCGCCGGGCAAATCCCGGCGATTTATCGTCAAGTAGCGGCCTACCCCACAACATTTCTGATTGATCGACGGGGGCAACTGCAGCCCGGAATAGAGGGCGAGAAATCTTTCGCCGAGCTGAAAGGTGCAGCTGTTTCACTGCTTAGTTCTAACGCTGCCAACAGCCGACCACGTGATAAGCAGCCCGGGAAGCATTGATAACAAGTGCCCCGGAAGCTGCTCAGAAGTGACCGCGTCGACGACGGCATCTGATGAAATCTCCCAAACTGTCATCGCTTCCCCGCGCCTTCTATGACCGTGACCCGCGTCTTGTCGGGCCCGATCTCCTTGGGAAAATCCTTGCCCGTCGCCAAGGCCGCAAACTCCTCACCGGACGCATCGTCGAGGTCGAAGCCTATCTTGGCGCCGATGATCCCGCCGCCCACGCCTCTATCGGACGCACCCCACGCAACGCCGTGCTGTTTGGCCCGCCGGGGCACGCGTACGTGTATTTCATCTACGGCAATCACTATTGCCTGAATGTTTCCTGCCTGCCAGATGGGGTTCCAGGAGGAATTCTTTTTCGCGCGCTGGAGCCAATCGGCGGTATCGAAGAAATGTTCAAGCTGCGCCGAATCGCCGAAGACTCCGATCTGCGACGCCTGACCAGCGGCCCGGGAAGGCTGGCGGCGGCATTTGGAATCACGCGCGAGCGCGACAACGGAAAAGACCTGATTGATCCGCGGTCGGGTCTTCACATCGCGGACGACGGTGCACCGCCGCCGCGGATGTTGATCACGAAAAGAATTGGAATCAAGAAAGCGGTTGAGATGCCGTTTCGTTACGTTGTGGCAGGGAACAGGTTTGTGTCCCGAGGGGAGGCTCTCAGGTGAGCAAACCGGGAAGGGCGCGACTTTCAGTCGTGCCGCATTCGGCAGAGGCACTGGCGGCTTCCAGCCGCTGGGGTTCGCTTTCCGCGCCACAAGCGACCCCCAGAAGCTAAAGCCTGGTCTATCTGGCTGAGCTGATCGGCACGAGTGAAACTCGTGCCCTTCCCGAAGCGCAGCCAAAAAGCGCAAGAGAAAGCGGGCCAGGACGTCCGCTGCTCCACAGTCATGTCACTTGCGATCCCGACCGCTGCTACCCGGCCGCATCCTTCTCGATCACGACCTTCAAATGCGCCGTCACTTCTTTGTGCAGCTTCACTGGAATCGTGAATTCGCCCAGGGTCTTCAGCGGTTCGTGCAACTGGATCATCCGCCGATCGATGTTGAAACTCTTCTTGCCGAGCGCGTCCGCAATGTCCCCCGAAGTCACCGAGCCGAATAGTTGATCGTTCTCGCCCGACTTGCGCTGGAACGAAACCGCTAGCCCCTCGAATTGCTTCGAGAGTTCTTCCGCCTGCGCTTTTTCTTTGGCCGAGCGCCTAACAGACGCCGCCTTCATCTGCTCGATGACTTTCTTGTTTCCCGCCGAAGCTTCAATGGCGAGCCGGCGCGGCAGCAGAAAGTTGCGCCCATACCCTTCCGCAACTTTGACTACATCGCCCCGCGAACCCAGGGTGGCGACGTCTTCCTTGAGAATGACTTCCATGATGGCTCCTTGAAATCAGTGGTCGGTGGCCAGTGATCAGTGGGCAGTAACAGTAACACCAGAAATGGGTTTACTGATCACTGGCCACCGACCACTGCCTTAGCTTGCTCGTCCTGCGAATGGCAGCAGCGCGATGTTTCGCGCCTGCTTGATCGCCAGACTCAGCCTGCGCTGGTGGGGCGTGCACACGCCAGTCAGACGCCGAGGCGTGATCTTGCCGCTCTCGGCCACAAACTGCGCTAGCAGACGCACGTCTTTGTAATTGATGGCCTCAATTTTCTCAGTGCAGAACTTGCACACTTTTTTGCGGCGGAAAAATTTGCGTCCGCCTTCGCGGGGTCCGCCGGGTCCGCCGCTGGAAGAACGAAAAGGACGGCGTTCGCCGCCTCCGCCTCCGCTGCTGGCAGGCGCGTCGCCCGATGGTGTTGGTCTAGTTTCGTCAGCCATGATGCTCCTTAGGAAATCTAAGTCGTCGTCGGTCGTTCGTCGTTGGTCGTTGGCCTTCTAGCACTTACGTCATCGGTTGTCCGTTGGCGGTCGATTTGGGTTTCGGCCAACGACCAACGATGCACGACCAATGACGGGTTCTTACGCCGTTACCGCCGGCGCTTCACCGGTCGGCTCCGCAGCCACCGGCGCCGGGGTTGCGGACGCTTTGCGGCGCGAGTCCTTGATCGCCTTGATCTTGTCTAGGCGCTTCTGCTCTTCGTCAATGCGCACGCTGAGGAACTTGATCACCGGTTCGGTCACTCGCAGGCGGCGCTCTAGTTCGTGCACCAATCCGCCGCTGCCTTCAAACGTGAGCAGGATGAAAAGACCGTCATGGAACCTGCGCACGACATAAGCCAGTCGTCGCTTACCCATTTTTTCGACACTCTTCACTACTCCGCCCGAAGAAGTCACGGCCGTCTCCAGCGTAGAAATGAGTTTGTCCTGGTCTTCTTCCACCATGTCGGGACGGACAATAAACATCAGTTCGTAAGTACGATTCATTGCACTCTCCAAAAATCAAAATCAGTAGCTAGTAGCTGGTGACTAGTGACCAGTAAATTCGCAGGCTTCAACGACTAGCCACTAACCACTAGCAACTAGTCACTGCCTTCTTCCAGCTCCGGCTTGCGATTGAACCGGTTCATTGCCACCGCAATACCATCAGTCAAAATCACTTTCACCGCTTCCGCCGCGGTGTCGAGCATTTCGTCCACCTGCTTGAGCTGTCGCTTGCGGAACGGCTTCAGTATCTTTTCTTCCGGCGCGATGCCGATCCGGATACGCGCAAATTCCTGCGTTCCCAGCGCGCCAATGATCGACTTCATGCCGTTATGCCCGGCCGAACTGCCTCGCTGCCGGATACGGATCGTTCCCATCGGCAGATCAAGTTCGTCATAAATGACGATCAAGTCCGCTTCTGGCTTGATCTCAAGCTTCTCAACCAGTTCCCGCACTGCCTGTCCGCTCAAATTCATGAACGTCTCAGGCTTCGCAAGAACTGCTTCTTCCTGCCCAATCACTGCCCTCGCCGTCAGTGCCCGGCATTGCCGGTTCCTCACTTGCACTTTCAAATCGTCGGCGATGCGATCCACCGTGAGAAAACCTAAATTGTGCGGCGTGAACTGATACTCAATTCCCGGATTGCCTAAACCGACGATCAGCTTCACGCCTTTTCAGTCTCCCTCGAAAAAAACCTTGTCGAGCCCTGCTCGACCGGACGGGCGAGGGCGCCCGTCCCCACATGGTTCGTGCCAATCCGAACCAGCTATTTCTTTTCCTTCTTCTCGGGTTTCTCGGGCGCGGCTTCTGCGCCTTCCTCTTCCGTCTCCTGCTTGCCCTTCTTAATGACTTCAGGCTCCGCCGGGGCTGCCGCCGCTTCGCCTGCCACCGCGTCAGCCGTCGGAACTTCTTCTTCCTTCACGGTGATGACGTGCGCGACTGGCTGATTCGGATCGGTAAGAAACTTGACCTTCGGATTTACCGGCAGGTCAGACACGCGCAGCACCATGCCGAATACCAATTCGGAGACGTTCAGCTCAACCGAATTGGGAATGTCGCCGGGCAAGCACTCCACTTCGACTTCGCGCCAGATCTGCTCCAGGATGCCGCCCTGCGTCTTCACACCCGCCGGTTCGCCGATGAGGGCAATGGGCACATTGACCTTGAGTTTCTGGTCCATCGCGATTCGCTTCAGGTCAATGTGCAGCAGCGCGCCCTTGATCGGCTCGTATTGCCAGTCCACGATCATGGCTTTGGTGTGCTCGCCATCCACCGCAAGGTCAAACACCGTGTTGTGCCCGGTTCGCGAATGCAGAATGCGCGACACTTGCCGCGGATCAACACTGACCGGAACCGCCTGCTTGCCCGCGCCATAAACCACGGCCGGGACCTTGCCCTGACGCCGCACCCGGCGGGCATCATTCTTGGTGCCGGGAGTACGAGGTTGGGCTTCGAGTACGCTTTGTTCGGTTGTCGCTGTAGCCATAATTTCGATTCCTATAAGAACAGTTTGCTTACTGACGTTTCTTCATGAATGGATTGGATTGCGCGCCCGATCAATCCCGCAATCGAAAGCACGGTGATCTTTCCACCGCATTCAGTCTTGGCTGCCTCCGCCTCCGCCGACAGCGGCACGGTATTGGTAACCACCACTTCTTTGATACAAGAATTTGAAATATTCTCAACCGCCGGAGGCGAAAGCACCGGATGCGAACAGCACGCGTACACCTCAGTGGCGCCATTGTCCATCAGCGCACTGGCGGTTTTTACCAGCGTGCCCGCAGTGTCGATCAAGTCGTCGATAATCAGACAAGTGCGGCCTTTCACATCTCCGATGACGTTCATTACTTCCGCGACGTTGGCTTCGACGCGCCGTTTGTCCACGATGGCCAGAGCGGCGTCCACTTTCTTGGCGAAGAAACGAGCGCGCTCCACGCCCCCCGCGTCCGGCGACACGACCGTTAAATTTGGCAATTGCAATTTCTTGAAGTGGTCCACCAGCACCGGCGAAGCGAACAGGTGGTCCACCGGAATGTTGAAAAATCCCTGAATCTGCGGCGCGTGCGGGTCAATCAGTAACGCCCGGTCGGCTCCCGCGGTGGTAAGCAAATCCGCTACCAGCTTGGCCGAAATCGGAGCCCGCGGCTTGTCCTTGCGGTCCTGCCGCCCGTAACCGTAATACGGAATTACCGCCGTGATGCGCCGTGCCGATGCCCGCTTGAGCGCATCGATCATCAACAGCAACTCCATTAAGTGCTTGTCCACCTCACGGCAGGTCGGCTGCATGACAAACACGTCGGCGCCACGCACATTCTCTTGAATCTGGACGTAAGCTTCGCCATCGGCAAACCGGCGCACCAAAGCCTGGCCGCGGGTCATGCCGAGAAAGGCGCAAACCTCATCCGCCAGCGGCTGGTTCGCCGTGCCGCAGAAAATTCGGAATTTGTCGTCTACACGTCCGCGATGCGGTTTGCGCTCGTGCTTCTCTTCGACGCTCATTCCGCTCTTCTTCTCCGTCGCTGTAGCAAGAGTAGCCATAAGAATCAGCTCTTGGCTCTGCGTTCTCGGCTGTTGGTAGCGACGTCTACCGGTGGCGCTTGCGGCTCCAGGCCAAGTACCAAGAGCCAACAACCAACAGCCAACAACCAACAGCCGCTTTCCTGGCTGGGCCGCTAGGATTCGAACCTAGACAAAGTGCTCCAAAGGCACTTGACCTACCATTAGTCGACGGCCCAGTAAAGCGATTGCAGAGTTTGTGATTTCAGATTGTAGATTGAAGTACCCGGCACGGCCAGCAGTTTCGCAATCTGAAATCTTCAATCTGAAATCTGCAATCTCTTCCAATACTGCTGCCGCGTCAAGGTACGTGTCGCCACCGCCCGAATGCCAGCTTTGATCAACTTCTTCGCAGCTGCTGAAGCCTTGGCCCGCGACTCGAACAATCCATAAATCGCGGAACCCGACCCGGAAAGTGACGCATACTGCGCCCCGGCCTGTTCGAGCACACTCTTAACCTCGCGTAATTCGGGATACTGCGGAAAGACGACTCTTTCGAAGTCGTTTTCAATCCCGGTTCGGACAAGGTCGAGTTGCAGGTTCTCGGCCCGGCCTCCGCTCTTCGCTTTAGCGGAGACACCGGATCTGCGGTGCCTGATGGTCCCCAGCCCCGCAAGCAGCCACGCGGAAAGCTCACGACTGCACACAATCATTCTATCGGAGGGGGCGGGGGCCGTCAATTTGAGCTGATTTGATGGCCGTTCTTCGCCCGATCCCTGCTCACCCGAATTCCGCTCTCTTAAAGGCCCTGCCATTCCGAGCGAAACAGATCGTTCGCTGGCGAACGATCTGCGCAGTCGAGGAACCTGCTTTCCTCGGGAGTCACTCTGCGGCCGGCCAACAGCAGAGCCTGCCCTGAGCCTGTCGAAGGGTTCCTCTTCGGCTGGCGCAGGTTCGGAATCACAAGCTAAAGAAGGATTGAGTGCGTCCCAATCCGCAAACGCCTTCGGCGTCGAAACTGCAATCTCCGGAAGCGCCACCACACAAGGCATAGCCGGCAAATCCGGAAGCGGATAAACTTCCTCCCCGCGTCCCACCCCGAGTACTGTTCCACCAACCAGGAACAGCGGCACGTCAGACCCCACTTGCACCGCAATCTTCAGCCTCTCCGGCACTGAAAGCCTCTTCCTGAGGGTCAGTTCCAGCGCGAGCAGCGTCGCGACGGCATTTCCCGAAGCTCCTCCCAACCCTCCCTGCACCGGCAGCCGCTTCTCAATGTCGATGATTACCCGCCCGCGCGCCTTAAGCGCCTTCATCGCGCAATCCACAATCTTGAAGCTGGTATTGGTGGAATTCTTCGGCACCCGCGGATCGTTGCAGCGAATCTCGATCCCCGAGCCGCGAACGACCGATACGCGGATTTCGTCATGCAGGGCCATGGTCTGATACACCGTCCGCAATTCGTGGAAGCCGTCCGCCCGAAGCGCACCAATGCGCAGCCCGAGATTGATCTTCGCGAAGGATCGGACAGAGATGGACATGAACGGATGATTGTAAGGTCTCGCAGACCAGTTTTCGATTGATTTCCAGCCGCGCCTCTGGCAGCCTTTCCACCCGGTCTACTTGCGTGAGGAAGAGGAAGGTCGGGCTCTCGCCTACGTGGCTTCGATCTTCTTCAGTTTGGGCCTCGCGGTCTTTGCTCTAGTGGTCTTCGGCGTTCGTATATTACTGAAATCGGCAAGAAGCAGTTGGGCCGCGAACTGGCCAACGGCTTCAGGCCAAGTCACCACCTGTAACGTGAAAGCAATTCATGGCCGCTTTCTCGACTACGCTCTCGGAGTGATTGGCTATTCGTACCAGATTGATGGCAACTACTATTCCGGCTATCTCACCCGGCAATTCTGGGATGAGCAGCGGGCCTGGACATTCGTGGACGCGTGCAAGAACAAATCAATTTTGGTTCCCTACAAGTTGGGAAAGCCTCAGATCTCCATCCCCCGCGAAATGGACTTGACGAACGCACTGCTGGCTCCGCAGCACAGGTATGATCGCCCCAAGCAGCGGTTCGGCCCTGTTCTAGACATACTGTGGTCTCTGCAAAATGTCAGTGACTGGGCAGAACGTAGGCTGGACAAGGAAGCACAGAAGTGGCCGTGTATTTCTGGCACTGTGGAATATGCAGAGCCGATCATCCTCAGCGAGGATAACTATGCTAACTGGGGCGGAGAACTACATTATTCGTACTCGGTTGACGGCAAATCTTACTCGAACTCGTACTATCTCCGTGCGGCCGGCGAAGAAGACGCACGCAATCAGGTCGAACGATGGAGAAACGGCAACGTAATCGTGCACTACTTCGCAGGAAATCCCGCGAGATCAGTTTTGATATTGGAGGAGCAGACGCAGTACACGCCTGACACCAACGAATAACCTGGAATCCGTAATCCCGGAGGTGGTTTGCTTTCACGAAAAAACGGAATCGCCCTCATGCTCGGCATCGCCGTCGGCCTCTGTTTGCTCATGCTGCGCCTGCCGCCGATTCCACAATGGCCTTCTTATCACAATTTCGCTGACCATCGTGCCTGGCTTGGCATCCCCAACTTCGGAAACGTGGCCTCCAATTTGGCCTTTGCGGTCGTCGGCATCTGGGGGATGGCATTTCTAATTTGTCTCAGTCCGCAGAACAGTGCCCGATACTTCGTGGATCCGCGCGAGCGCTGGCCCTACACGCTGGCGTTCTTCGGAATGCTGCTGACTGCGTTCGGCTCGGCCTATTATCATCTTGCGCCCAACAATGCGCGCCTGGTTTGGGACCGCATACCGATGACTATCGTGTTCGCGTCCCTGGTGGCGGCTGTCGTCGCGGAACGGATCAGCGTCCACGCCGGATTGCGCCTGCTTCCGTTTCTGATCGCAATCGGCGCCGGCAGCGTGCTGCAGTGGTACGCCGACGAGTTGCACGGTCACGGTGACTTGCGCTCCTACGCTGCAGTGCAAGCCTATTCGACCATTGGTCTGCTGCTGGCGCTGCTGCTTCCGCCGAAGTATTCACGTGGCTCGGATTTTGCAGGGGTAGTGGGATTCTATGTACTGGCAAAAATCCTGGAACTGGCTGACCGCCGAGTATTCGCGTTTGGACACATCGTCAGTGGGCATACGCTAAAACACCTGGTCGCGGCTGCTGCGGGATACTGGATTTTGCGGATGTTGCAGCTTAGAGAACCCGTCGCAAAGAATTCATCGCCCGTTAACACCACCGCCGCTATGCTCGGCTCTGTCCGGTAGAATTGCGGAGTAGCGAGCGCACCCGCCGCCCGCCGGGACAACATCCCTTTCATGCGTAAAGCCGCGCTCTTCTACAATCCAGTCTCCGGCAGCAGGCTTAAGCACCGCCTGAAAGACATCGAAACTGCCAAGTCGGTGCTGGCCGGCGCAGGAGTCGAAGTCGAAGTAGCGCCAACGCGCGCCGCATCCGACGCCGCCGCGCAAGTTCGCATGGCCATTCGCGATGGCTTCGACACCATCATCGCCTGCGGTGGCGACGGCACCATCCACGACGTGCTTCAGGGGATGGCGGGAAAACCGGCGGCCCTGGGAATCATCCCGCTCGGCACCGCAAACGCTATGGCGCACGATTTGCGGCTGCCACTGACTCCCGGAGGTGCCGCTCACGCGTTGCTGACAGCAGTTCCGAAGCGCATTGCGGTGGGAAGAATTGACTATCGCGACTTCGCCGATCTCCCAACTTTCCGTTACTTCACCGTCGCGGCCGGCGTTGGTTTGGACGCCCACTTGTTTTACAAACTCAACCGCCTGATTAAAGACCGCATGGGCATGCTCGCCTATTACAGCAAGGCCACGCATCTGTGGATGACCCATCGGATGCGCTATTTTCAGGTGGAATTCTCGAGCAACGGCGGCCCCCAGCAGCAAGAGCTGCGACTCTCTGAGATGCTGGCCGTTCGCATCAATTATTTCGGCGGTGTGCTGCGGGAACTCGCCCCCGGCGCGTCTCTCGCCCGCAACGATCTGCGCTTGGTGTTGTGCCGCACCGGCAATCGCGCTATGTATCTAGCCTATGTTTTTCGCGGCATTCTCGGAATGTCGAACGGTGTCCCCGGAATTGAGTTGGCATTTGCCGACCAAGTCACATGCCGCGCTATTTCAGGAGAGAAAAAAGAGAGGATCTACGTGGAAGCCGATGGCGAGTTGCTCGGCCGCCTGCCCATAACCCTCTCGGTGGTCCCTGACGCGCTGACGGTGCTGGCGCCGAGAAATCATCCCTCGCTGGGAAACCCGAATCCCTAAGCGACACACGAAGTTTTCAGCGAAGTCGCGTGGTAGGGTTCGGTGTTCACCGGGTTCGTGTCAGGATATGGCTTCAGCCATATCGAAACTGTCGCGGAAGGATGACGGCTTGAGCCGCCGCTGGCAGCGGCTAAAGGCGCGTTCTGAACGCATCCGGTAGCGCATGCCTGAAGGCATGCCCTGACACGAGTCCCCGTCCTTCCAGCGCCATGTGACGCCGTCAGCCTGCCATGTAGTCAATGCTTTGTGTTACAAGATTCCCTTGGAACCCATCACCCATTTCCTAACCGGAGCCTGCCTCGCCCGCGCCGGATTCAACCGCAAGACTGCCCTGGCCACCGCGACCATGACCCTCGCGGCCGAAGCGCCTGATCTCGACGTACTTGGCAGCTTCAAGGGTCCGGTTTTTGCGTTCGCGCATCACCGCGGTTTCACGCATTCATTTCTAGGACTGTTTCTCGTCTCAGCCGTCGTGACCGGCTTCATGTATCTGATCTGGCGGTTGCGCGGACGCAAAACCAATATCCCAAATCTCCCGCCGCGCTGGGGTCTGCTGTTTCTGTTCGCCTACATCGCCGGACTCAGTCACATCCTGCTCGACTTCACCAACAACTACGGCGTGCGCCCCTTTTGGCCGTTCTCGGAGAAGTGGTATTCCTGGGACATCGTCTTTATCGTCGAGCCAGTTCTTTACATTTTCCTGACAGCCGGTCTGGTAGCGCCGCTATTTTTCTCGCGGCACAAACCTTTGCCGCGTGGGCGCACCGCGGGCGTCTTTGCCCTGATTTGCGTTGCCGCACTGTATGCAGTCCGGGATTACGAACATCGCAAGGCAAAGAATGCACTCGAGGCCCAGACTTTCGACACCTCTCCGCCCGGACGGGTCTCCCTATATCCCTATCCGGTAAGGTTGACGCGTTGGTATGCGGTGGTCGAAACGCGGGATTCGTTCCTGAGTTCAGACGTGAACTCGATCAGCGGACAACTCGATCCCGATGAACTGCTAACCATCACAAAGCCACCAGAGACTCCAGCCACCCGAGCCGCGAAACAATCTTATTTCGGACGCGCGTATCTGGCTTGGGCCCAGTATCCATTGGTGACGGAAGAGAAAGCGGGGACGGACACAGTCGTGCACTTCCGCGATTTGCGCTTCGATTATCCAGGCATGCGTGGACGAATCACCCTATCTGGCTCCGTTGAGCTCGATAGCAATCTGCACGTAGTGGCAGAACGATGGGGCAACAGCCAGCAGCAGCCGCCGGATTAGCAAGGCCCGTGTGGGTCGGACACTCCCTTCGGCTTCGCTGAGGGCAGGGTTTGTCCGACGCACTTGACTTTGCTGTTAGTCAGGGAAAAACAAGGCGCGACCGGCGCAAGAGTCAGGACCCACGTCATGGTTTCTGGCACTATCGAAAATTCAGCGTCAAAGGCGTCGGCCAAGAGTGTCCGACCCACACGAGCATCTTCGACCCACACCCGCATCACCCACTTGACGCCCTCCCATCCTAACCGCCACAATCAATGCGCTGAGGTGATTCATGCTGGCTTACATATTCGTGGTGCTCGCCATTGCCGTCCGCTTTATGCCGCATCCGTGGATGTTCACTCCGCTCACGGCTTCTCTGCTGTACTTCGGAGCGCGCGGACCGCGCCGCTTCATTTGGGCGCCCGTTGTGATGCTGGCCGCCTCGGATGTCGTCCTGACGAAATATTTTTGGCACTACAGGTTTAACTGGGACCAGCTTGTGATCTGGGCCTGGTATGCGGCCGTCCTCATGCTGGGAACGCGGCTGCGCGAAAACAAGAAACCGCTGTGGATCATGGCTTCGGCGCTCGGCAGCTCGGTAGTTTTTTATCTGCTCAGCAACTTCGCGGTGTGGGCGGCTTACAACATGTATCCCAAGACCCTTGCCGGCTTGATGGCCTGCTACACCCTGGCGATACCATTTTTCAAGCCGTCGCTAATCGGCGATTTGCTTTTTACGGCCGGGATGTTTGCGGTGCCTGTGCTGATGAGTTCGTTCGCTGAGAAAGCCAGCAGCGGTCCGCCGGCTGCAGTTTAATTCGACGCTTTAGCTGACCGCAGAAAAATTCCGTCTCCGGGTCTTCCCGCGTCTGACCGCCAGCCAAGCCCCGAGTGCCACCATTACCGCGATCAACACCCAATAAAAATGATGACTGAAGAAGATGCGGACGGTGTGCACCACTCCCGGCCCGAACTCCACCACTAGAATTCCCAGCACCAAGAAGCGTAACGTGCGTCCCAAAAAAATTGCCAGCAGAAAATGCCCGATGCTCATTTCGGCGACAGCCGCGCCCAGTGCAAACAGCTTGAACGGCGTCGGCGGAGGCAGCATGGCCGGAAACATCAGGCTCCAGAACGGATGCTTGTCGAAAGCCTCATGCAGTTTTTCAAACCGCTCAGGAGAAACCCGCTTGCGCAGCAGTTCTTCGCCGCCTTTGTATCCGATCGCGTAAATTACCAGGCTGCCGAGGGCCGAACCGGTTGCTGCCATCAACACGTACAGCAAGAGCCGCGCGTGGTTCTGCGCCACATAGCCGCCGACGACTACGTCCATAGGCAGCCCTACCGCAGCGCCGTCCAGTGCCGCCACCGCGAACACTCCCCAGGCGCCGAGCGGTTGCAGAATCGCCCACAGGAATGCGGTGTAGCGGGCCAGAGTGTACTGGATGGTTTTCATTGAGAAGCTATTTCACCACAGAGACTCAGGGCCACAGAGAACGCAAAAAATGCGTTTCCTGCTCTGTGTCTCCGTGGTGAAAAAATTGAGCGCGCATGAAAAGTGTACGCGAAGGCCAACGACCAATGACCAACGACCAACGACGGGTCCTTCAATTCGTCAAATGCTCAGTCTTCCCCGCCAATATCTGAATCGCATGCGGCAGTACATCAACTACCGCCTGCAGCGACTCCACCGCGCCCGCCGGACTCCCCGGAAGATTCAGCACCAGAGACGTCCCGCACACGCCACACAGGCCCCGGCTCAATAATGCGAATGGAGTCTTCTTCTCACCTTCGCGTCGCACCCTTTCCGAGATGCCGTCGAGAATTCTGCCGCAAACCGAGCGCGTGGCTTCAGGAGTTACGTCGCGCGCGGAAATTCCGGTCCCTCCAGTGGTAACCACCAGCCGCGCCTTGCGAGCGAGATCTACGATTGCCTTCTGGATGGCGCCATAATCGTCGGCCACTACTCGGGTCTCGACGAT
>Ga0185299_10003756_pt1 | contig 19413 bp, 19 predicted proteins | sample PaiPotPPA55metaG_FD_128002 | JGI IMG/M metagenome (GOLD analysis project Ga0185299, IMG submission 128002) | Iron sulfur acid spring bacterial and archeal communities from Banff, Canada, to study Microbial Dark Matter (Phase II) - Paint Pots PPA... ...
CATTGCCCGCTCCATCGCGGCCCTCGGATAAGTCTCCATGCTCCGCATGGTCTCCTATCCTCACCGCCCGCAAAGCGGACATATCATGTGCTATCTCAACCGGACATATCATGTGCTACCGACAGTTAGGTCCCTTTACTATTGACAATGTGATCTTTTAGGGGTAAACAAAGCCTCTAGGCTTGATAAAAGCGCGATTCTTCCATTCTGCGCATGACTTCAGATGGTTTTGTCTTTATGACGCGACACATCTTTACTATGGTCTCCAGCTTCGGGCTGACTAGACCACGTTCTATCAGGCTTACAGTTGTCCGATCACACTCTGCTTCGAAACCGACTTTTTCTTGCGAGACTCCGAGCTTCTTCCTCATTCGTCGGAAAGCTTGTCCAAACGCCTTTTCAGGCCCAGAAAGGGGCTGAACGTGTTTTTTGCGGGCTGCCACAGGTGGAACAAGCGTCCCATAGTGATGAATAGATTCCTACGGAATGCATTCCTCATTTTGCATTTTGAGTCGGCGCCGGTCCTCTCGCGACTGGGGGCGATTTGAGTTCGTCGATCACAACCCGGTTGTCACTGATCTCAACCTCCACTGGAAATTCAATCGCGGATGCTCGCCCTGCAGCCAACTTCGATATCCCAGATGAAGTCCTGATGGCTCGCACCGTCGATGGGGATAAGGAGGCCTTGGGTTGCCTCTTTCACCGGTATGCGCGTTTGGTACGGGCGGTCGGGTACAAGATCCTCAGGGACGATTCGGAAGCGGACGACTTGCTCCAAGAGGTTTTCCTCTTCATCCATCAGAAGAGCGCGCTGTTTGATGGGTCCAAAAGTTCTCCCCGCTCATGGATCGTCCAGATGGCTTACCATCGTGCAATCGACCGTCGCCGCTATTTGGATTCACGACATTTCTATGCTCAAGTCGATCTGGAAGACGTTGGAAACGAACTCAGCGGTTCGAGTGCCACAGCCGCGCGATACGAAAACTCGATTGAAGAGGTGCTCAGAAGGCTTGGATTGAGCAAGGTATTTGGAGTTCTCTCTGAGCTCCAGCGTCAAACCCTAGCCCTCCATTTACTCGACGGCTACACCTTCGAAGAGATCGCAGTGAAATTGGAGCAGACCCGAGGAAACGTTAAGCACCATTATTTGCCACTACCGCTCATCCCGAGAATAAGGGTGTGGGCAACGTCGCCGGTGTGCAGGTTGAGATAGTAGGGCGTGCTGTTGTCGGTTTCGAGCACAGCCAGATACTCGGTGCCGAGATGCGCGTTCGTCTTCTCGCCGGGAAGGATCGTAAAAAGAAAAGACAGGTCGGCGTAATTTGCGTTCAGCAGATAAAGTTTGCGGAGGTTGAGCGCATAGTTGCCGGGCACGGTGGCGAAATAGGCGTTGAGCTGGTTGTAAGTCTCCGCAAACAGATTGCCATCCGCGTTGGTGAAGATGCCAGTGAACTCGGCTCCGAGCCGCTCCAGGTCAGGTTTTGAACGGCCGTACAGGACAATCGTGAGCGAGAAATCGCCCAGCGATTGACCGTCGCCCAGGGCGCGCAGGCAGTCGCCAAGATTCTCAATGTCGGCCTGTTTGGATTCGTCCACCAGCACATCACGCGGGTTCGTCTTCGTGGCATCGTTGCCCATCTGGGAGACAAAGCCGGTCTTCGACATATTGAAGTGGCGGCGGCGCTTGTTCACTTCTTTGCGAGCTTTGTCTGTCGCCAGCGGCGTCCACTCGGTGACCACATAGAAGTTGGCCGGGATCTTCAGGAGTGCATCGAGCGCCAGGGGTCGTGTTTCGGTGATGGCCTCTTTCATCGTCAACACCCGGACGATGTGATCGCCTACCCGTAGATGATCGCGTTCGGCTTCGATGTCGGAGTTGACCACCTGATAGTCGAGAAACTGCGTGGACTGCGGCCTCCCTTCAACACGCCAGGCGTCGTAATTCAGCAAGCGGCGGAAAAATGTGAATTGCTCCTGCCGGTTCAAGACTTCGATTTGCATGAAGTCGGCGAGCTGTCGAGCAAATGCCTGCACGCTCTGGTCGAGCCGTCGAAGATCGTGCTCAATCTGCGTGCGCAACAGCGTCTTCATGCTGTCGTTGGTGAACTGCACTTTTAGTTCGCCAATGGCGCCCGCGGGATCGCGCAAGATTCGAGCGATCGCCGCGCCCACGCCGGTCTTCGACCTGGCGCCTTCGAGCAGAATGCAGTAGAAGATTTCAATCTGATAAAGATGGTCGCGTTTTGCTTCAAAGAACTTTCGGCGTTGTTCGATCGCTGCTTGCACAATCGGATTGTCATATTTTGCGAAGGGTATATCGGGGCGGTTCGATTTGAAGAGGTATTGGTAAACGTGGAAACCTGGGCCAAACGCTTTGAGGGCTGCCTCCAACCGCTTCACGGCGTACTCTTGTTCCGAGCGGTCCAGACTTTCGTAGTCCACGCCGGGAACGCTCAGAACCATGCCTAGATCGCCACTTTTGGTAAGGAAAGCCGTCTCGTTCCAGAAGCCGTACAGGTTGATGTGATCGTTGAGAGATGCACTCTCTTTCCACGGCTTGATGACTTTATCCAGGCGCAGCATCAAACGACCTCCACGAGTGGGACTTGCTGTTTGGCTGCGTCGTAGCGCACCTTGTAGCGTTCGGATTTCGCGAGGATGCGGAGGAAGGCCGGATCGCTGTTGGTTACCCAATGGCCGAAGGCAAAGCCGCCAATGAATACGGCGATACCGGCGAGGATGGAATTGAAGAGATTGAAGGCTCCTACCGCTCCGACGCAGACGAAGTAGAAGAGCGTCCGCTCCACGCCCAAATAGGTCAGCGGCTTGTGCAGACTCTTGAAGACTCGATTCGTGCGGTGCTTCTGCTGCGGTTTGTCTGGCATGAGTCCCTCGTCTAAGCGTAGGTTGATGGTGACTGGGAGGGGCGTTATACGCCCCAGAGCCAACTCAGAACATTCACCGCAAGTACCGCAATGCCCGTCCCGGCGGCGACGCCGGCCAGCGCCTTTTTTGCACCGGGTTCGCCATGCGCGAATCCATAGCCGCCGATCACGATGGCGATCAGACTTGCAACTTTCGCCACGGTTCCAGTGAACAGCGTTTGTAGTGCATTGAATCCCGTGTCGAAGGGACTGCCCTGAGCGTGAACTGCAACTGGTAAGAGCAGGAGAAGAGCAAGCGGCAAGGCCTTTGAGGCTGCGACGCGCAAGGATGGAAAACGCTCTTTTTGGTTCGAACTCTTGGCAGGTGGAAAATGCAGCATGACAACCTCCAGGGACTTGGGAGTTTTCTGTTGTTTTGTCACTTTAGAAAGGACTAGTGGAGCTCGTCCAAGACTTAGTTGGGAGCGATCCATACGCTTTGGCTATGGTTCAGTTGCGGGAAGATATCGTAAGGAATGCTGGAGGAGTGATCACGAAGAAAAGGAGCGCCTACGGGCCAGGCCAGCTACTGGCGGTAGGACGGTTTTGCGAATCGGGCCGAAGCGTTGAACCTAATATCTTCGCGCGTTGCTGTACTTAAAGAAGTTGTGCTGTTGCTCCTTAACAGAATCCCGGTAAGGTTTGTCTTGCTCACGAGGTCGCTCGGCGACGATCGTCTTTTGCTGTCGCAATCGATTGTTCTCCGTGATCAACGCTGAAATCTGGTGCTTCAGTCGAAGCACCTCGGGGCTGTCATCCGAAGCAGCAACTTCTGGCTGAACGAGATCCTCTTCCCGCTGTTTTCGAGCATTGCGTTCCCGCATTTGTCGTTGAGCGTCTTCGAGGTTCTTCACAAATCATCCTCCACCCTGAAGCTCATAGCCACAGGGATTGAAAAGCCACAAGGCAAGTCAGAGGGGTTCATATATTGAGTCTGCTTGTGTTCTCGCCTCCGGCTACAGGAGGAGTCCGTACAGCGTTACGGAATGCCCACTCATGGCGCAACAAATAGCTGAGTCGGGGGCGTTGTGAAATCGTCATCAGTTCAGCCACGAATATCTCCGCTCCGGGTGAACAAACTCGGCGATGGAATCTGTCAGATCTGAAAGTGGATCAAGAAATTCGGCATATTCGGTTGTCCAGTTCACAACCTGCTGGATGTCATTCTTTTCCTCATCGGACAGTTCCAGTTTGCCGACGCATTCGGCCAGCGCATTCACAAACGTTCGCACGTTCTGAGCTTCTTCCCAGTTCCGCATCAGCTCGGTAACGAACTCAGCCTTTCGTTTATGCTCTGCCGCCTTCCGTCTTTGCTCTTCTTGCTGTTTTCGCTCTTCTTCCCACCGTCGTTCCCGTTCCTCGGTCTCCTGGCGATTCTTCTTGATCGCAGCGGCGCCGACCCTGAGCCCAACGATAAAGTCTCCAATACACTTCTCCAATCGTTTACATTTGCCGTCCGACCATGTTCTCCGTACGCCGGCGGAATAGGGAAGGTTGTCCATACGAAGCTGCAACTTGCCGGTGAGCTTGTAGTCCCATTTGGGGGCCATCCATGGATGCTTTTGCTCCGCGGGAGTCAGGACGTGGCGCAGGCTTTCTGTAACCTCCAGAACGCAAAACCTGACTGTCTCCCCGTCTACATTTACCGTTAAGACCGCCTCTTCTTCCTTTGGCCACGAGATCGATTGACCTCTCTCTTCGAGCGCCAGAAAAAGCGCGTTCATGATCCGTAAGGCACGAGGCGTCTGCTCCCGCGAAACGAGAAGGTGCGACAGAGTTCCGTTCTTGGGCACGATCAGTTTCTTTTCAGTCTCTTTTCCACTTGCCAGCAGCTTTTCCGTTCGCGTGACGAGCTCGTGGGAGAGTTCTGCTGGGATTGCTATTTGCGGTACCGATTCCGCGGCCAATGCTGCCAGTTCAGGCGTGAGACGTTCGCGCACATAAATGTCCAGAGTTTCAGGGCCGTTGTTAGCTGGGCGCAATGGAGGCCGAACCACCTTGTGTCCTGTCTCTGTTTTGCGCCAATATCCAAGTGGAGGAACGGGAATGTCGTGCTTGCGACAAATTTTCGCCAGACCGACATCGGACATGCCGTATTCCTTGGCAATCGTCCGTACCGGTGTCGCCCACACCTTTTCGTACAATTCCGCCCGCGTCAGGCGAATTCGCGTTTGGGTCATTGGTTTCTGATTTTTGCTCTGGTGTTCAACTCTCGACGCTCAATCATCGGAACCTTAGAGATATCAGGATGGATCCCAGGCGGACTGCGCATCGCGGCGATGGCCGAGTGGCATTGGCCGGGCGCAGCAGCTTTCCCGCTATCACAGTCTACGTATGAACTTGCCCAAAAGTACCGGACGGTTGTTTGCCATCCCCCACCTTATGGTCGTGGATATCGAAGAGCATGACGCCACTGCCGGGCGGTCTGGCCTTTTTCTGGATTTCGAGCCTGCACGGGCAAGGTCGAAGGGAAATATTACAGCGTACTTCGGATGTGTTGTCTGCAGTTTTTGGATTGACTTTGGTGATTGTAGGTCCGCCGTAAGTAAGAATGCGCCATCGCAACTTCTACGCGGAACGGGAGCCACCCTCGGAGCGGCACGACAATGTGCTCGATTTCGAACCCTCCGCCGTTCCAGTGCGGCGGAGCTGCCGAAGGTCTCTGCCCGGCGAGACGGTGGATGTCCCACTTTGTTTGGAACCTTCGAGGTCATCCATCATGGCGGTTATTCTTTCGGGCATTAATCCTATCTTGAAGCGCTTGTAATCTCTCGATGATCTCTTCAAAGGAAAGTGGTGGCCGGGGAAACATTTCTCTCATTTGTTTGTAGTCGTCGCGAAGAAGTGTTTCGAGCGCAGCGTGTGGAACAATGAGGAGTGTGCCGGGAATGGCGGCATCGTAATGGGCCCAGCTGGCAGGGAAGTATATCTTCTTGAAAGCGATCACTACGTCGAGGAGAGCAAAATCCAATTCGGTAAAGCGCTCTGTAGTGCTCATTATCGCGATGTCGGACCAATGCCTCGACATTCGAGGCTTGAATTTAGTGAGATCGGCGCGGTGATTTTCAGCGTGCAGCAGCGTTAGCTTTTCCCAAAATGTGCGCTCACACTTCAGAACTGGCACCTTGGCGTTCGGGTCTGGAAAGATATCGGGAAATTCCTGGGCGACGTAGGGTGTGACGGATATGTTCTCGCTAGGCTGTTGGTCGCCTCGGCCGAATTCGATCTTGATGCTAGGGCGGAGATATTCCTTGTATTCGAAGGCGGGCGGATAGTTGAATAGTAAAGTCATTTCCTCGTTGGGTTCGGTGGATTCGGCTAGGGTCCAGCCTTCTTTGCCGAGTATCGATTCGAATGCTTTCTGCAGTTTCGGCAGAATATTGGTTTTGACCTCCTTTTCTATAGCGGCCCGAAGCTCCAGATCAAGCTCTTTGCGCTTCGTGTTAGAGAGTTTGGGATTGGCGAGGTCGCGCTCACCAGTGAATCCCAAGGCAGAACGATCGAGAGAAATGTCGATGTCTTCGGAAAAGCGCTCAATCAAATCGAAGACTTTTGAGAGTGAGGTTCCACCTTTGAAGCGGAGCTCGGGAATACCGGTAAGGGCGAACAGGTGCTTCAGGGTCCAACAAATCCAGAAGTCCTTTTCGATGGCGGTGTTGGTGGAAGTACGGCGGCTGGCGGTTTCTTCAAGGTATGGTTTCCGCTCAGCCGCCGTGAGTTTTGCGAACGTGTCCATCGCTAGAGTGCAATGCTCCTCAGAACCGACTGCGACCACGCCGGTGCCGCGGAAGCGAGTCGCTTCAGATCCGATTTGACTGCGGCTGGGAGCTTCTTTGATAGCGACTCAACCGGAATGTCTCCGGCCGCTTCGGGACCAAAGGACCGAACAGCCTGAATCACAATTCCAGCTTCTGAGCCTGCTCCAATCATCCTTGAGGGAGCAGCGTGCCTAAGGATGATTTCTTGCCTTCCGATTTGCATGGTACGAGAAGGTCCATCAGTCAAGAACACGTTTTGCGCCGGAACCTGGGTGGAAAGACCGAGTAGGTTGGCGGCTTTTGCTTCGGACACCAAAAGGCGACTGTGAGTTTTTGCTGCCACTGCCTTTGCAACCGCTTCAGGTGAGGGAGAAAGAACGCCGATGTGCGAATGGATCCGAGGGAATTCATAAAGGCCTCGTGCCAAGCGACGAATGGTGCCGCTCCGCTGGAGACGAGACAGGGCCTGATCTACAGCCGCACGAGAGCCGAGATTTACGAACTCATTCGATGCAAACACCCAGCCGCGATGCTTGGCTTTAATCCTCTTTTGAATCATATTTGTGACGGTTCCGCGCATCGAATTGTCCTCCTCTATGTCAGAAATAATATACTAGTTTTCTGACATAGTCAAGGAGAGCTCATACGGTGCAACTATCGTATCATCAACAGCTTGATGTCAGATATTGCCAGTTGCTAAACTGGCAAGCAAGATAGAGAATCTGTTGTCCCTACTACCGACAAAAAACCCTTTACAGAAGGACATAAAAGGAGTAAGAAGGACAATATGATGTCCTTCTACCCCAAGAGTCGGGGGGGACCCATAGCTTGGAGTTGCATAGTATGCGTCGAGCAGCTTCTTGCCATAAGGAGTCAAAACATGGAAGCGATTCTCGAATCGTGCCCACTCTGCGGAACAGAGCTTTCAAAGGTCAAATTTTCCGAAATCCAAGGGAAGCTCAAAGAGCAGAAACAGCAGGAGCTCTCGGAGCAGAGAAAAAAAGTCGCGGAAGCAGAAACAACCGTTCGTCACCGCCTGGAACAAGAATTCAAGAAAGAGTTGCAGGGCGAAAAGGAAGCCGCCGTGAAACTCGCCAAGCGGGACGCCGACCAAGAGATCAAGAAGATTACGGCGGAACGTGATCAAGCAGCTAAAAAAGCCAAGGAAGCCGAGGCACGGGAAGAAGTTACTCGGAAGCAAGCGGAGAAGGATAAGGAAGCTGCTGCCAAACTCGCCAAGCAACAGGCCGACGAGCAAATCAAGAAGATCAGCGCAGAGCGTGACCAGGCCAACAAGAAATTGAAGGAAGCGGAGACACGAGCAACTGAGATTGAGAAGCAGGCGAGGGCAGAAGCAGCGAAGAAACGTGAAAAAGAGCTTGCAGGCCAGCGTGCAGTCTTAGAAAAAGACAAGGCTATGGCGCTCCTGAAGCAGCAAGGCGAATTTAATCGTGAGCGTGAAGCGTTCCAAAAGAAAGTGAAGATAATGGAGCACCAGCTTCAAAGAAAGACAGCAAACGAACTAGGCGACGGGGGCGAGATTGACGTCTTTGAAGCACTGCGGGAAGCATTCCCTGGTGACCGGATCACGCGGATTAAGAAAGGGCAACCGGGAGCAGACATACTTCATGAGGTGCTGCACAAGGGACAGCCTTGCGGACGAATCGTTATCGATTCGAAGGTCCGACAAGGTTGGCAAAACGGGTTCGTTACCAAACTCAGGCAAGACCAAGTTGAAGCGGGTGCTGAACAGGCCATTCTTGCCACATCCGTTTTCCCCGCCGGTACGAAGGAACTGTGCATAGACTCCGACATCATCATTGCAAACCCTGCTCGCGTGGTGCACATTGCGGACATTTTGCGGAAGGCGATGATCACCATGCACGTGCGTGGGCTCAGTATGAAGGAGCGCGCGGACAAGATGGGCAAACTTTATAGGCTGATCACATCTGAGTCGTACAGTCGCAAATTCAGCGAAGCCGGCAGACTCACTCAAGACATTCTCGAACTCGATGTCCAGGAGAAGAAGACGCACGACAACGTCTGGAAGAAGCGTGGGACTCTTGCGACGAAGATCAATAACGTTTTGAGAGAAATAGAAACCGACGTGGCTGCGGTGATTGAAGGCGATGAGGACGTGCCTAGCGCCGAACCTTACCCTGCTCAAAGCGTCAAAATAGCGTCCACAAGCGTATCGGCGGCGAGGAGGTAGCTACGTGGAAGAAACCGTGACATATCGCTGGCAAGAGCGCCGGCTCGGGCGCACTGTCCTACGAACCTATCGCGACAACGTAGATATCGATGACGTTGTGCCAAACCCGAAACAACCTCGCATGGGACCAAAGGTTGATCCTGAGCTGCAGAGGCAGATCGAAGCCAACGAAGGCGTCTTCGAACCCCTTCTCCTAGAGCCTCATCCGGACATTCCAAACAAGTTCCGGATCATCGACGGGGACCGGCGGTGGACGAATTCCAAAATTCTCGTAGACAACCAAAAGAAAGAGCAGTACCGGCGGGTGCCCGCGGAAGTCACGGACCGGACGTTAACTGACGAAGAGAGACTTCGGGTCTGGATCTACATACATCGCCAGCGACGCGAGTGGGATACCAAAGAGAAGGAAATGGTGGCCTACAGCTTGGTGAACATGGTGGGTCGAGCCAGCGCAGCAAACATTCTGGGTATAACGGTTCGAGAGCTCGACAAATTAGTCGAGATTTATGACCTGTCGGAGAAGTTGACCAATCTGGTCGAACCGGGGGCCTCTATCACGTGGGCAAGAGAAATCAAGAACCTGAACAAGAAGCTGCTGTCGCCGACAGTACTGGATACGGTTGTCAAGCGAATCAATGAGCAGAAGATTACAAATTCCAAAGATATCCGGAAGCTTCGTCAGGTCCTCAAAGATCCCGTGGCCAAGGAACACTTTTTGTCGGCAGAAGGGACGATCGAGAATGCTCTAGGCACGTTATCGCCAGCTCCGTCGAAAAAGGGACAAGGTCTCCTCGGTGATATTGAACAGCTTTCGGAATCTCTGCGGCAATACTCGTGGACCACGCTGAACACGCTCAGGGGTGATCAGGAGGTGTTGCGCAAGCTCGAAGAAGCGGAAAAGCTGCTCAAGGAGCTTAAGAAAACTCTCTCGCGATGACGACCAAGAATTCAGGGTCAATGGCTGCGCACATGTGCAACAAGGTGCAAGCGCATGATTATAAATGGGTTAATTATGTATTGTTTCGTGTCCCGGTGAGTTTGTGGCTAGCTTGCCGGGCTGTCGATCCGACAAGATTTCAAAGTCGCACACTTCCGTCGCGCGTGTCCGTATAGCCAATCAGGCACGTGGTACAGGATCGAGAATGGAAAAGCAATCTGGAACACTGCGTTCGACGGCCTTGTCATTGCCAGGTCCACAGCCGTACGAGGCGATTTTTCAGGCACTTCCTCCTCTCGGATCTGACGAGTATCTGGGGCATATCCAGTCGGCGCCGTTCTCCGACCTTCCGCCCGAGGTCCTGGTCCGAGCTTTTCGCCAACTACCGCCGCAAAGCGAAGCCAGCAAAGCGACTTTAGCGAGGCTGTTTCTTCGCCGATCGGACGGATCATGGGATTATCTTGGTCCCTTGGTCGGGTACGCGCGACGCCAGAGTCGGATGGCGAAACGGGACAGCTACGAAGACCTTCTTCAAGATGGTCTTCGGCGCATTCTGGTAACTCTTCCTAGCGGCCGAGGCGAGTTTGCGGAGCGCTCGTGGAATGCGTTCTGTCGACGAGAACTGAGTGATGCTTGGCGGGAGCGGTACGGTCGCCGCGGCGAGCGTTATCCGTTGGAAGAACCTTTGGAACTATCAGAAGAGGACGACGCGCAAATCGATCCAATCTCTATCCTTTCGGAGTCACCGCCGTGGCACGGCACAGTCAAGCCAAGTAAAGTCATTGCGATTGAAGAGATTGCGCATAGGGTCATTTCCGAGATTCCAGACGAGTTCATCCGGGCCGTTGCTGTTGAGGCCTGGTTCAAGAACACACGCCCTAGGATATCGGGAAGCGGTAAAAGCACTAACTTGGAACGACCCCTCACGGTTGTTTTTGCGGGCAAGAGTAGGTTTCAGATCATGCGTGCTCTGGGGCACGCGAATGCTCTGCTTGCAGCCGCATTGTTAACCGATCCGAATCTCGAATTGACCCCAGACCTCCAAGCGCTGCTTACGAAAATAAAGGCCAGGCCAATTGGCTCGGCGCGCGCCGCAAAGGAGCAAAAGAAATGATGGACCAAATGAATCTGGATCTTTTGTCACAACTGTTCGCCCGGATTGAACGAGCCTGGTTTGACGACCATGATCGTACGCTCGTCCACAGGTTGAGCGAACAACATCCTGAATTTCGTGAACAGTTGTATGAGTTCTTTGAAGATATCGTGGTCGAGCCCGAGCGGCAGCCGTCGCAGGAAAGTTTGGAAGCAGAAAAACGGGTGAGCGAATGGTTACTGTCTTCGGGATTCGACATCGGAATTGGCGCAGCGGCGCAGTCGCGATCTTCGACAACAACAAGTACGGACGACACTGGTGCTGCGCCACTCTCGCAAACTGAGCGCCCGGCCGGTGATAAACCCCGATCTACACCAAACAAAACAACTGAAAATTGGCTGGTTTTCCTGCGACGGCGTACTAAACAAACGGTTCCGGGGCTAACAAGCGGGCTACAGCATGTGACAACTGAATATCTGGTCCTTATCAGTCGTCACCCAAATGTGGTGCCAATGAGGGTAAAAACGCGGGTCGCACAGGACATGGAGCGAGCGTGGAGAATCCCCGTCCAAGAATCCCTTGACTGTCTGGTCGGGCAGCCGAGCGAGCGGAGGGCAGCGTCCAGATCACGGCCATTCGAAAAGGAGCCCGAAACGTTTGAGGAGATTTTAGATCGTTCTGCTCTTACACCTGAACAGAAAGCCTATTGGCTACAGTATTCAAGTGCACCTAAATGATGAGTCCGTTAGCAAACGCAAGGGCGCGAGGCCGTGAAGAACGCAGGCGTCTTGGTGGGTCGAGCGAATTCCTACTGCTACGACTTCAAAGATGGATATTAGATGAGTACGACATCGAAGCTGTGGCGGTGGATAAGGACGGGTTTCTTCAAGGGAGTCGGGGTGAGATCGTCCCGGCTGAGGGATGTTTGTACTACGATCGAAGACTTGAAAGGAATCCAGAGGAGCTACTTGAGGTCATAGCGCACGAATATGGCCACCTCGTACTCCATCACGATTCCTTCGTAAGAGCAGCACAGGATCTTATCCGCGGTTCAGCCTTTCTCAACAGCGGCGCATCAGGTCTCTCACGATACAGTCCCAGGTCGCATCAGGAGGCGGAAGCGAGCGCCTTTGCGGCAGAGCTTATTTGTCCGGCTGCAGAGATCTTCGAACGATGGCGCCAGAATGTAGCGACCACCGCGGCCAGCCTGGCGTCCGAGTTCCGAGCCACGCCTTCATTGGTTCGGATCCAGATGGCTGAGGGCCTTTATGGGTGCATTGCGGGGCAGGCTGAACCGGAGCAACCGAAAGGCGAAACGCCAACACCCGAACAGGAAGAAGCAGCTACCGCTTTTGGAACTCCGGTGATTCTTGATGCGGGACCAGGAACTGGGAAAACAAAGACTCTTGTTCGGCGTATTGTCCACCTGGTCCGTGAGCAAGACGTAGACCCGCAGAAGATTTTGGTACTGACCTTCAGCAACGAAGCTGCAGCCGAGCTCCAGGAAAGGATTCAAACGAGCCTTGGGAACGAATTGGCCCCTCGTCTGCTCGCGTCAACGTTCCATGGCTTCGGTGTAATCCTGCTAAATACTTTGGGACACCATGTTGGGTTGGATGTCGATTTTTCGATTCTCGATGAGACCTGCCAACAGGAATTGTTAAGCGAGCTTCTGGGTAGCGTTGATTGCGAAGCGGTGTTGGATATCAAGAATCCAGAGCAGACCGCTTTCGAGATGACGCAGCAGATAAATTACTTGAAGGACCGTCTTATAGGACCGCAAGAACTGCGGGCAGCTATTCAATTGTGGAGTCCGGGTCCCGCTGAGCGCGAGGCTTATCTTCGGTCACAGGCTCTTCATCGAATCTTCGAAAAATACGAGAGCGTAACAGTTAGCCGTAATCGGGTCGATTTCGCTGACCTCATTCGCATCCCGCATGAACTCTTCAAGAGCCGTGACGATCTCCGAGAGAGCCTTCGGCGCGATTTTCCCTGGGTTCTTGTGGACGAATATCAAGATGTTTCGCGAGCAACAGCGCTTTTCTTGCAACAAATTTGCGGCGAGAATAACCCGCCTTGGGTCGTAGGAGATGCTCGGCAAGCGATCTATCGATTTCGGGGAGCAGAACCTGAGAATGTTAGAAGGTTCAACGAGGACTTTCCAGGTTCTCGAAAATTCCAGCTTTCGGAGAACTATCGTTCCGCTCCAGAGATAATCGGCACTATTAATCGCCTCGCTGCCTGGATGGACAACCCGAATCATCGAGGGCCGGTCCCAATGCGCTGGCGCGCAGGACGAGACGTAAAGACGCTAGGAAAGGCTCCGATCCTCCTCGCAGCCGCAAGCAATGATGCGGCTGAGCGCGAAGGCGTTGTCAAAGCCATCGGGGAGTGGCGATCCGAAGGTGTGCCTGCCGAGCATATTGCTGTTCTTGCACGACGAAATATTGACGTGCGAAATATTGCACTTGAGTTGAAAAAACAAGGAATTCGTGCCGTCACAAGTGGTCTACTGACTGCCGAAGGCGCGGGAGGGGATCTATCAGCAGTAGTGACTGCGGTGGATCATCAGCAGGCGATGCCCCGTCTAGCATATGCCTTGCACCGAAGACACGCACCACCAGGCCTTCTGAACGAGGCGATTGCTCAGCTTCTCAACTTCGATATTTCGTCGGATACTGCACCGGTTTGGACGGGCTCCGTGCAAGTCCAGAAGCTTGCGCATGATATTTGGAATATTTTTCGGCAACTTCAAGAATTCCTTCACTCGGGTGATGGGTGGGCTGTTCTTTGCGAATTTCTGTTCTTTCTGAGTCAGTACGTTCGAGACCTCATCACCGAGAAGGCGGACGCAGAGAGCGCTGTTGAATTAGAAGAAGTTCTTTCAGCTCTGGCTTTCGCCGCAAATTACCGATTTACCCATCCGCATGTCCAGCCCCGGTGGTCACGAAGGGGCCTTGCGGAACGCATGCGCGAAATGGTAACCCAGAGTGCTCCAGGCCTCGTCCCGCCGCGCACGCAACCAGGAGCTGTGCGCGTGATGACTTGCCATGCGTCAAAGGGGCTGGAGTTCCCCTGTGTAGCAGTCGCAGGTCAGTCATTGCCAGATATCCGGGCTCCAAAGCCGTCTCTCCCGCCAGCTCTCCGAGCTAGTCCCGACTTGGACGCGCTGCAAGCCGAATCATTGTTGTTCGTTGGTGTTTCGCGGGCTGAGCGATCGGTTCTGATTTCGTATGCAAACACGGCTAGTGGTCGCCCTCGTAGCAAACCGCGACGATTCCCTGATCTCCTGTCAAGACTCCTTCAGTCTGGGATGATTCCGGTAGTGGACTGGGCAGGGGGAGTGAGCGGTGAAGATGAGATCAAAATCGGCCGCATCTGGGGTGGTGAACCGCCGCTCGATATCTCGACGTACTCCTTAGATTCCGATAAGTGCCGCGTGCGAACCTATCTTCAGGAGGAGCTGGATGCGCGATTTCGTGGTCGCGTCCGCCCGCTTTATCCAGAGTTCGTGCAACGCGTCAGGGGGATGTTGCGTCGTGTAATTGAACTCGCCATAAAGAATGGACGGAAGGTGTCAGGGCCCGAGGCTGGTCAAATTGCCGAAGAAGAATGGCCAGCATCTCGCCAGCATGATCATCCGCACCTCTCGTTATACCGACCGCGTGCCCTACGTTGGGCCCGCGCGCTGGCGCAGACTTTTGATCCTCGGACGTTCGCAAGCGCAACGATGCATGCGGAACCGTTCGAGTGGGCTGATGAGGGTGGCGTGATCCGAAATATCAAGCTGCAACTAATCGGTCACTTTGATGATGCCAACGGTGACCGGTTTGCGATCGCGCTCCAGGTGGGGCCACCTGAGGAGCCGTCTCAACACGTCAAATGGTCGGACCTGAAAGATTACGAAAAACTTCCGTTCGTTTTGCTTCACGAACGTCACGGTGATGTGCAGCCGCTAGTGTTTTTCGGAGAAGGGGGTGAACTTCGTCCCTTTCGGTGGAGTCAGCGCAAGCCTGACCAAACGACTCGTGAACACGCTGAGGCCGCCCGCCAAATTTTCCTACGCCTGACGTCGGGTGTTTTTGAGGGTCGCATCAGTGACTGGGCCTGCGATCATTGCCCATGCCGGACAGTTTGCCCGTACTGGATTGGGGCGATGCCAAGCACAGCCCGATAGGAAGCTTCAAACTATCGGGTGAATCTCCTCCTTTAGTTTTTTTCTCCCTTTGCTGTGAGCTGCTTTAGGGGTTGCCGCTTGCGCCGCACAGTCTTGGCGCAATGTCCGTTCTAACCAAGTAGGGCGATGAATCCAAAAATCTGACATCGCCCGGGAGACAAAACTTATGACCGTCGATCAAGTGCAAGACTTACAAAATCCAGAAACCGAGCATCCCTCGCGTCCGCACATAGTGCACCTCCGGGTCCAGACTCCTCGGGGCTTATGGAGTATGCACGAGCCGAAGGATGCGACCAAGAGACCGGTGTATCCCATCTCAACCAAAATCGAGCAGGTGATACAAGATGCTCGGGAGGTTTTCAAGTTTGTAGAGCAGGATAGCAAGTACACGTTATTTCGGGGCGACGAGATCCTCGATCCGCAGCGCACATTGGCCAGCTACAAGATCGAAGACGGAACGCTCTTGGTCTTGTCAGTGCAGGGAGGCAACGCGTGAGCGTTCCCGTCGAAGTATCCCTACAAACAGTCCAGACCGAACTGGTGGCCGTAGCTGAATATGCTGCGGCCGCCGGCCTGGAGCTGGACACCGGGTGCCTGAGCGAGCACAGTCTCGCCTTCTTCATACGTTTAGGGAATCGGGATGGGGAGCAGTTTTATGCCGAGTTTCATTGCGAAGAATACCCGCTATATCCGCCAACCGTGGAATTTGTGAACAAAAGTCGATCGGAAAGAGGAACGCCCCGACTGTATCCACAAGGATTTCATCCTACTCCGTGCATTTGCATGCGGTACAACCGCAAAGCTTATGGCGAACGCGGCGGCCCTCACGGTGATTGGCGAATGCTAGATTGGCGTCTTCCTACGGGAAACGGCATTGCAATCGACACACTTGCCTTGATGGTGAGTGATCTCCATTCAAAAATTCGACAATCGTCGGGGAGGATGGGATGAGTTCCGAACACGTACCAGTTATCTACCTGACAAATGAGCTTGCGCAGAAAACCGCGATGCTCCTCGATTCGTTTGCCCTGCGCTGCCCCTCCGAAGGAGTCGTCTACTGGTTTGGCATAGAGAGCGGAAATGCGGCAGTAATCACAACCCTGGTAGTACCCGATGCGGATACATCGGATGGGTGCGTGCATACCTCAGCAGTGACGAATGCCGCAGCCATCCGTGTCATAACGGGTAGTCCCCTCGTCTACATAGGGCAAGCGCACTCGCACCCAGGTCACCATGTCTCTCATTCCCCCGTGGACGATGCCGAGACCTTCGCTCGCTTTGAAGGGGCCATCTCAGTCGTGGTGCCTTGGTTTGGTAGGTACGGGCTGCGGATCAATGAATGCGGCGTCTACCGCCATCTCGGTGGACGATTCCGCGGAGTCTCCGACGTTGATGCACATTTGAGAATTATGCCCGGTTTTGCAGATCTGCGCACGGCTAAGGGCGAAGGAGACAGCAATGCACGATAAGCTCGGTGAGGTTTTGGCAAGGTGGCCCCGCGCTGGCGCTTTCTACGCCGAGCGGGACCACCGTACCCTTCTCGAAGTGAACAATCTGCATCAGTATGTCCACAGCCCGATTGAGATCCACGTCTCCCCAGAGTTTGCAGAAGATATTACTGTCCAGCGGATGGCGCTGGTAGCGGCCAATCTTACGGCGCGATGGGCGAGAAACGTACGAGTGTTCGTGCCCAGAGTTCAACTTGCAGCTATATTGTGTGTTCACAATGACGAAAGGCTGGACCTTCGAATAAAGAGGGAGATGTCGGAGGGCGATCCATTTGGCCACTTTGAGGTTGGTGAGATCACGGAATCGAGGTCGACCAGTCTTAGGCTCAATATTGGACCTTTTTCCGCGTACCCGCAATCGAACACTGACTATGTCATCGACGCGACGGGTTGGACAGCACTTGGACGACGCGGCGGATCGGGCGACAATTACGGTCGAGATGTGGCAACAGCTCCTGCCGCGGCACTAGCTGCGACAATTGGAGCTGCCGATCTCTTCAAGCGGGCGATCGGTCATCCCACAAATGAGTGGCTTGGGCAAGTCAAATGGTGCACATGGCACCACAAGCTTCACTGTGATGTTTTGCGTTGTGCGCCGATGCCGGTTCCGCAAACCGTCGAGCTAGGTGACCTGTTGATCGCCGGTGTCGGTGCCGTTGGTTCAGCTCTGCTATATGTGCTTAGCCTGACGCCGCTATGCGGTCACGTCACTGTTCTCGATCGCGACCTGGTCGAAGCCTCAAATCTCAACCGATCCCCACTGTTCACAGCCTTGGACGCTGCACAATCGCGTAGCAAGACCGATGTCGCAAGGGACCTGCTCCGTTCGTTGGGAATTCAGGTGGACGCGGTACAGGGGACGTGGCGTGATCGTAGTGAACGACTTGCCGAGAGGGGGTTCGACGCTTGGGTGAGTCTTACGAACGAGGACGGAGCGTGGGCGGAAGTTCCTTTTCAGTTGCCGCCCATTGTGCTGCACGGCACAACGACCAGCGGATGGGGAATTGGTTTCGGTCGTCACATTCCGCGAGTAGAGGATTGCACAGCGTGTCGGTTGCCCAGACCACACGCTGAGTTTCGTGGGCCGTGCGCGGAGGGAGAAATCAACTCGTCTGATCAGCAGGGGCCAGCGAGGGCATCGCTTCCATTCTTATCGGCAGCCTCGGCTGCCCTGATTGCCACTGAGTTGTTGAAGCTAAATTTTCCAAGCTCTCCTTCACTGCCGAATGCGGTGTACGCGGACTTTCGCTTTGGCCTTCCGGCCGTTGTTGCAACTCTCATCGGACGTAGTAAGGGGTGCAAAGGATGTCAAGTGGCCGATATGCCGCTGTGGAGCAAGCGAGGAGGGCTCAGTCGGTACGCCTCATTCTCATCAACGGCCCGTTAGGGAGGCTGGCGGCTAAATCACTGTTCGATGGGAGCGGTGTGAGGCCGGAGGCGATGACGACTTTGCGATTCGCAATAGGAGGTCATCTATGGAATGGTTTTGGACTTGGGGCGGGGAGTGCTTTGGCTACCGCAGGAACGACCGTTTGTTTGCGTATTACGGTCTGCAAGTAGGGCGTTTTCACGGCGACGAAGTCTATGGATCCGACGGACGCTATTTAGGAGAATTAAAAAGCCGTAACCGGCTTATTACGAATGTGCGCAAGAAAGGCAGGGTAAGATCTAGCTTCGCACCCGTTCTCGGTGGCTCGTACGCGCGATATGTGAACTATGTGGGCAATGTGATGTACGTGGGGCATGAGGATTTTCCGGCGCCAGATGAGTTCCGGTGATGAGCAGTACGAGGGGAATCGTTGGCCGATCCCTTTGTGCTGGCCGTGGGTTCGTTAAAGGTTCGATAAGCATTCCCGACGATGTTCTAGGGTACTCAGGGAGCCATCCGCACCCTTTGCTTTCAAATAGTTACGGACCCTGAGTTCCCTGTCACGGCAGAGGTCGCGAGTTCGAGTCTCGTCGTCCCCGCCATTCATTCTGAAGCATTTAGTGAATGGTCATTCCACTCCAGCTTACCCACAATTTCTGAAGGTGACGGGCCGGAAATCTGGCACCGCTAGTTGTTTTGGGTGTCCGACAAATTCCGGGCCCCGCCGCGACTGACTGCCTTCTATTTCGTTCCGAGGAAGCGCTCGACGATCTCCGGCAGCATCGGCTCGACGGCTAGCGTGTAGTGGGTGGTGTTCGACACGATTGCGAACTGGTTTGCGGGCCGCAGTGAGCCATCGCTCCCGGCATCGCGCTGGCCGCCTCCCAACGCCTTCCAGAACTCGACCATGTGTTCGGGCCGGATGCAGTCAGCGTCGGCAAAGACCAGCAGTGTGCGAGCCTGAAGCTTGGCGACGTCGGCGCTCCAGTCAAAGTTGCGCTTGGTCAGGTCACCGACCTTTCTGAAGAGGTTCGTCCAATCGACATCGGGAAAGGCCTGCCCTAACGGCGTTGCCTTAACGCTACCGCCCAACATGGCAGCGTTGGCCTCCAACTGATTGAAGGCCGCCACCACCTCCGGATAAGCTCCGTCCTGCCTCATCCTCGCGGCCATGAGCACGAGCCGGTCGACCACGTCCGGATGGCGGATGGCGGTCTGCAGCGCGACGAAGGAGCCCAGCGAGTAGCCCATTACGTCGGCCTTGCCGAGGTTCAGATGGCCGATCAGAGCGGCAATGTCGTCGCCCAGCGTTTCACAGCGCAGTGGCCTGTCGGTGTCTGGCGTGCGCCCATGCGCCTGAAGATGGACGGCGATCACCTGCCGGCCCTTGGCCAGTTCGGCCAGATTGCTCCCGAAGCTGTCTGGGTTGATGCCC